>Ga0182024_10000850_pt1 | contig 79602 bp, 57 predicted proteins | sample P32metaG_FD_120480 | JGI IMG/M metagenome (GOLD analysis project Ga0182024, IMG submission 120480) | Permafrost microbial communities from Stordalen Mire, Sweden - P3-2 metaG (Illumina Assembly) | ecosystem: Environmental > Terrestrial > Soil > Wetlands > Permafrost | place: Sweden: Stordalen...
CATCTTCGGAGCGGAGGCACCGAACGGCAGTCGGTGTACCTTTCGGAGGCCTTTGCCTCCGCCGGGAATGAAGTGACCCTTATGACTTTTCGGCCGGGAGGGATACTCGGCGGGCGCGCTTCGGGAGCGGAAAGCCGCAACAAGGCCGGTCGGCCGGCGCACGTTGCCCTCCAGCCATTCGACACAAGCTTGGACTGGTTTGCACCCCGTCTTTTTTCCCGGGCCGCCGCATTCGCGCCGGACATCATCCTTTGCCATGGGCGCATGGCGAACTGCTATGCGGGCGCTCTTCAACGCCGGATCCCTTCCGCGGCGGCCGTCGCAACCCTGCGCACAGGCAAGCCGCTTCCGTGGATGTTCCGCCGCTCGCTCCGTACAGCCCGGCACGTGATCACAAATTGCCGCCAGGCGCGCGATTTTCTCGTGACCGATCTCGGCATTCGCCGGGACAACGTCTCGGTTATCTATAACCCGCTTTTATTTGAGGCCGGGGCGGCGCCGGGCGCCGCGGCATGGCAGGAAAGGCCCGCCCGGGCAATTGAGCTCCGCTCCGCTTCCGGCGCATCGCCGGGGACGCTTGTCCTGCTCAGCGTGGCCATGTTCCGGCCGGAGAAGAATCAGCGGGAGCTGATTGAAATCGGCGCCGAGCTTCCCCACGGGCTCGATTGGCAGCTCTGGCTCGCCGGCGACGGCCCGGCCCGGAACGCCTGCATCCGGCTCGCTCGCGAGCGCGGGATCGGCGACCGAGTCAAATTTCCCGGCTTTTCATCCGAGCCGGGCGGCCTCTACGCCGCCGCGGACGCAGCCGTCCATGCATCGTCAAGCGAGTCGCTCTCAAACTTTCTGATCGAGTCCCAGGCCGCCGGACTCCCGGCGGTGGCCTACTCCGCGCAAGGGGTTGCCGAGTGCATGATTCCCGACCGCACGGGCTGGGTCATCGACCGCGGCAACCGCGCCGCATTCCGAATCGCTTTGGAGCGCCTGGCGGCCGATCCGCCTGGAACGCGGGCGGCCCGCGCGGCCGAAGCCGCGGCCTTCGCTCGCGCAACGTTCGATCCGGTTCGGCAAGTCGCCGCCTATCTCGAGCTATTTGGAAAATTGACAAATCGCCTTGCGTGACTGCCGGTGTGTCCGTGGCCAAGCCCGATTCAAACTCACCCGGCTTCATCCGCCTCCGCGGGGTCCGCCAAAACAACCTCAAAGGGTTCGACCTCGACCTGCCCCTGGGCCGTTACATCGCCGTCACCGGGCTCAGTGGCGCGGGAAAGAGTTCGCTCGTCTTCGAAACCCTTCACGCGGAGGGCCAGCGCCGGTATGTCGAAACCTTCAGCGCCTACACCCGGCAGTTCCTGGAACTTCTGGCAAAACCGCGCGTGGACTCGATCGAAAATATCCGCCCTTCGATCGCGATTGGGCAGACCAACACCGTAAAGACTTCCCGCTCCACCGTCGGGACGATGACGGAGCTGGCCGACTACTTCAAAGTGTGGTTCAGCCACGCGGCGTCGTGCTTCGATCCGGCGACCGGCCAACCCGTTGTCAGCGACAATCCGCAGTCCATCTGGGAAAAGGCTTCCGGGGCGCATGCCGGCCAGACCGTCATAATCGCGTTCAAAATCGAGAAGCCGGCGAGTCTCGGCTGGCCCGAGATTCTCGGGAATCTAAAGGGTCAGGGTTACACGCGTATCCTGCTCCCCGGAGAAACGATCGCCGCCGCGCGCATCGACGACCTTCTCTCCGGCCGCCCGGAATTGTCCGGCGAGCCAGGCGCTCATGTATTCGTGGCCCAGGATCGGATCGCGATCCGTCCCGACAATTCGAAGCGGTTTCTCGAGGCGGCCGAGACAGCCCTCCACTTCGGCCGGGGCGAACTCCGGCTCTTCGCCGAGGTGGAGGCCGGAGCCGGCGAGCGGCGTTTCGAACCGGCTGGACGCTACTCCCGCGGACTGCACTCGCCGGAATCCGGCCGCACCTTTCGCCAGGCGACACCCGCCCTGTTTTCATTCAACTCCCCCTTGGGGGCCTGTCCGACATGCCGGGGCTTCGGCCGCATCATCGAAATCGACACCCGACTGGCTATCCCCGATCGTTCGCTTTCGATCGACGACGGAGCGATACGGTGCTGGGAGGGAAAAGTCTATGGCGAATCGAAGAAGGATCTGCGGCGTTTTGCGCGCCGGCAGAAAATTCCGACCGATGTTCCGTTCGCAGACCTCACCGCGGAGCAGCAGGCGTACGTGATCGACGGCGAGCCGGGTTATGGCGAGGATAACGGAAAGACTTGGCCGCGCCATTGGTACGGAATCAAGGGGTTTTTTCGCTGGCTGGAAAAGAACACGTACAAGATGCACGTGCGGGTCTTTCTCGCGCGGTACCGGACCTATAATCCGTGCCCGGATTGCCAAGGCCGCCGGCTCCAGCCCGAGGCGCTCTGCTGGAAATGGCGCGGCCACACCCTGCCCGAACTTTATCAAATGCCATGCGCGAAGCTGCTCGCGCTTTTGACCGAGGCGGCGCCCCCTCGAGGCGGTTCGCGCCCCGCCGATCTCGCGCTCGACTCCATCCTCAACCGGCTTCGCTACCTCGACGAGGTGGGCGTGGGCTATCTCACGCTCGACCGGACTTCGCGCACGCTGTCCGGAGGAGAAGTCGAGCGGGTCAATCTCACATCCTGCCTCGGCACCTCGCTTGTGGACACACTCTTTGTTCTCGATGAGCCGAGCGTCGGGTTGCACTCCAGAGACGTCGATCGTCTGATTCGGATCATCCGATCGCTTAGGGACGCCGGAAACACCGTCGTCGTGGTCGAGCATGATGAGGCGATGATTCGCGCTGCCGATTACGTCGTCGAAATCGGGCCCGGTCCGGGCGCCGCGGGCGGCCGGATCGTCTTTCAGGGTAACGTGACCAAAATGCTGGCGAGCACGGCCAGCGTCACCGGCGCGTATTTTTCGGGACGACTGACGGTCCCGGCGCCGGCCTCGCGGCGGCCGGTCGGCGAGAACTGCCGCTGGCTGAGCTTCCGCAACGCAAGCAAGCACAACATCGCCGGGCTTTCGTTTCGAATCCCTCTCCAGCGCCTGGTCTGCCTGAGCGGAGTGTCCGGCTCGGGAAAGTCCACCCTCCTCGACAACGTCCTATATCAGGGCCTGCAGACGCGCCGGCGGAAGATGACGGAAGATCCCGCCGCGATCGACGCAATTGATGGCGACTCCGCCCTTTCGGATGTCGTTCTCGTAAATCAGTCTCCGCTGACGCGAACGCCCCGGTCAAATTGCGCGCTGTACACGGGCGCCTGGGAGCTCATCCGGGAGCTTTTTGCAGACACTCCCGAAGCCCAGGCTGCCGGCTTTTCGGCGTCGAGCTTCTCATTCAACGGCGGCGACGGGCGCTGCGACCATTGCCTGGGCCTTGGGTTCGAGCGGATAGAAATGCAGTTTCTGTCGGATGTGTTTGTCCCATGTCCGATCTGCGAGGGGCGGCGCTTTAAACCGGAGGTGCTGGCACTCGCATGGAACGGCCATTCGATCGCGGACCTTTTGGAAACGAGCGTTTCGGACGCGCTAGCGCTGTTTTCAGACCACAAAGCGATCCGTTCCCGGCTATCCAGCCTGGAGGCGGTCGGACTGGGGTACCTGACCCTCGGCCAACCCTTGAACACCCTGAGCGGCGGCGAGGCACAGAGGCTCAAGCTGGTCAGGTATCTGGGCGGATTCGCCGGCGTGGAGGACGCTCCGGGCGGCGCCCTGCTCCTCCTCGACGAACCCACGACCGGAATGCACCGCCACGATGTGAAAGTCCTGCTCGGCGTCATTCAGGCGCTCATCGACCGGGGCCACACGGTCGTCGTAATAGAGCACAATCTCGACGTGCTCAAATCGGCCGACTGGATCCTCGAGATTGGGCCCGGCCCCGGGTCCGACGGAGGCCGCGTCGTCGCCGAAGGGCCTCCCGAGAAAATCGCCGGGGCCGGAACCGCCACTTCTCCCTTCCTGCGCGATGCCCTCGGGATGCAGGGCGAGGGAGGCCGCGCGGCAGCCGAATCGGAAATTGCCTGGGTTCCGCCCGAGCCCGCCCCGAGCGGAATAACGGTTGTCGGCGCGCGCGAAAACAACCTGAAGAATATTTCAATTTCAATACCCCACCATGCGCTGAATGTCGTCACAGGGATCTCGGGGTCCGGCAAGTCAACCCTCGCATTCGACATCATTTTTGCCGAGGGCCAGCGCCGGTTCATGGAATCGATGTCCCCCTACGCCCGGCAGTTCGTCGAGCAGCTTCCACGCCCCGACCTCGATCGTGTTTCCGGAATCCCCCCGGCGGTGGCAATCGAACAGCGGGTCACGCGCGGCTCCCGCAAATCGACGGTCGCGACCATAACGGAGGCAGCCCAGTACCTGCGGTTGCTGTATGCGCGCATCGGAATCCAGCACCATCCGGAAACAGGACGGCCCGTCGTGCCGCTGTCGCCATCCGCCCTGAAAAAAGTGCTCCTCCGGGCGATTCGATCCCGCCCCGCGCAAAGGACCAAGCACCTTTACCTCTGCGCCCCTCTGATTCGCGGCCGCAAGGGCCACCACCAGCCGATCGCCACCTGGATAGGACGGCAGGGATACGAACTCATGCGCGCCGATGGACGAATCATGCGGGTCGAGGCCTTTAAAAAACTCGACCGCTACAAAGAACACGACATCGAGGTTGTGCTGGCGGACTTCAAGTCCGCACCCTCCGCGCAGAGCAGCGGAAAGCCGGGACGCGATCTGACCGACCTCCTCGACAAGGCCCTCGCGCTGGGAAAGGGCACTTGTTTTCTCGTCCGGGCCGAGGGAGATATTCTTTCCTGGTTTTCGACGACGCGCACCGACGCGGAGACCGGCGAGTCGTTTCCGGAGCTCGATCCCAAGCATTTCTCGTTCAATTCTCCCCGCGGGTGGTGCCCCGCCTGCCGGGGTCACGGTCGGATATTCCCCTGGATGCTCGAACCGGAAGAGGAAGACGATGACCCGCTTCGACGACTTAGGCCCTACGGGATCGATGATGCATCGGATGTGTCGGATGCCGGGCGGCTTTGCCCGGAATGCGGCGGCGCCCGGCTGAATCGCGTAGCCCGTGCGGTGAGGCTTCCGATCCTGGCCCAAGGCGGAAAACGCGCCCAAAACCGGGCCGACCTGTCCCTTCCCGAGCTGCTGCGCCTGACTCCGGCGCAGCTCTGCTCGCACCTGCGGCATTTGAGACTCGACGCGCGGGGAAAGCTCATAGTCCAAGACATCGTGCCGCAGATCGAGGAACGGCTGCAATTCCTGGACCGGGTGGGCCTCGGATACCTTTCGCTCGACCGGCCGACCGAGACCCTGTCCGGAGGCGAGGCCCAGCGCATCCGCCTGGCCGCCCAGCTCGGTTCAAATCTGTCGGGGGTCTTGTACGTCCTCGACGAGCCGAGCATCGGCCTTCATGCGCGCGACAATGCGCGGCTGATCGAAACCCTCCAGGCGCTGCGGGCCAAGGGGAACACCCTTCTCGTCGTCGAACACGATGAGGAGCTGATGGCCCGAGCCGACCACATCATCGACCTCGGCCCGGGCGCCGGCATTCACGGCGGCGAGGTTCTCGCAACCGGGACGCCGGGCGAAATAAAACGAAGCGACCGTTCGCTCACCGGGCTGTTCCTCTCCCATGGAATCAAGCATCCGCTCCGCGGAGCGTACCGGCCTGTCGAACCCCGAACCACCTCCCGATGGCTCGAACTCGGCAGCGCGCGGTATAGGAACCTCAGGGGCTTCGACCTGCAGCTGCCGGTTGGACGCCTGATCATGGTGGCGGGCCCGAGTGGCGCAGGCAAATCGACCCTTTTCCGCGACCTCCTCGGCGCGGCAGCCGCCGTCGCGATCAAAGCAAAGAGTGCGCGGCTGAGCGGCTCCTCGTTCGTCCGGTTGTCCGGATTCGAGGGCGATGAACCCCATCCCGGAAGGCGCGCGCCGCCCCCGTTCGCGGAATTGAAAGGGGCCGGAGAATTTCGGTCCGTAATCACCGTCGACCAGTCCCCGATCGGAAAAACGCCGCGTTCGACTCCGGCGACCTACCTCGGAATCTTTGACGCGATCCGGAAATTCTACGCTTCGCTTCCCGAGGCGAAGGTCCGCGGATACACCGCCTCGCGGTTCTCGTTCAATACGGCCGGCGGCCGCTGCCCGGCCTGCGAAGGGGCGGGCAGGATCCGTTACGAAATGGCGTTCATGCCCGACACCTATCTTCCCTGCGAGGCGTGCGGCGGCGGCCGATACGGCGCGGAGCTGGCCGATTTAACGTGGAAGGGCCGCAATATTGGGGAGGTCCTCCGGCTTTCGTTCGAAGAGGCGGCTTCGTTCTTCGACTTTCACGCTCAACTCGGCGCGGTCTGCCGCCTCATGGTCGACTGCGGCCTCGGTTACCTGACGCTCGGCCAGAGTTCTCCGACCCTTTCCGGCGGCGAGGCGCAGCGCTTGAAGCTCGTTTCCGAGCTGTCCCGCGGAATCGGGGAGTTGCCCGATCCCCGGCGTCCGGCGCCGCCGCGCAATCTGTACCTGCTCGAGGAGCCGACGATCGGACTGCACATGAGCGACTGCGAAAAACTGATTCGCGTCCTGCATTCCCTCGTGGACCAGGGGCACACGGTCGTCGTGATCGAGCACAACCTGGATCTGCTCGCCGAAGCCGATTATATCGTCGAGCTGGGCCCCTCCGGTGGCCCCGAGGGGGGCGAACTCATCTATCAGGGCCCCCTGCAAGGCCTGCTCAAAATCCGGGGCAGTCCCACCGCCCCCTACCTCCGTTTAAAACTGGGGTTCGGGCGGCTCAATTCGACACGGCCACGCTCTCATCGTGCGCCCGCGCCGCACCCCGGACGGCCGCGACCAGCTCGCCGATTGCAACCGGCTTGAGCAGATACCGAAAAAGCGCGGCCTCGTTCACGCTTCGAAGGAGCATCTCCGGCTTCATGTAGCCGGTCACGAGGACGCGCTGCATGTGGGGATACTCTTCCCTCGCACGCACCAGAAACGTCATCCCGTTGCCTCCCGGCATGAGGTGGTCGGACACGATCACCTTGAAGGTCTGCTTACGCAGAATGAATTCCGCCTCGCGAACCGAGTTCGCAGTCTTCACGTCGAATTCGCCGCTCAACGCGGCCGAAAACACATCGAGCAGCGGCTGCTCATCGTCGACGAGCAGCACGGCACCTTTTTGCGGCTCCCCGGATTGGAGCGGATTGGATTCAACATTGCTCATTAACGGACGATATAGGCATTCGGATGATGAGTCCGCGACCTTCCGTGGCAAATCGAATCTGCCTTCGCCCTCGGGCGCGCTTTTGGTTTGCCCATGATCATCCCCGGGTTCTTACTGCGTAAGAACTGCGATGGCTTATCCCGACCTGCAAGAAGCCGCCAGCGCCGGAACGCTGCGACAGTTGTCGCCGTCCGCACTGACCCCGGCCTCAATTTCGGCGCGCAATGCGTCGGGAAACACCGCCATGCACGCGGCCGCAAAATACGGCGGCCTTCCGGACCTTCCGGCCGCCCTTGTCACGGCTGAATTCCTCGCGCTCCGAAACGACGCGGGATACACGCCGCTTCATCACGCGGCGCTGGGCGGCCATCTCGACCAAGTCCCGCGCGAACTCCTCACGCGCCAGGCGCTTCTTCAAAAGAGCAACGCCGGGTACACCGTATTCCACGTGGCCGCGGCGAATGGAAATCTCGGTCAATTCGCGGCGTACCTGCTTACGGACGAAGTTTTCGAACTCAGGACCGAGGTGGGCAATTCGGTTCTGCACGAGGCGGCGGAAAACGGGGCACTCGACCGCGTGCCCCCCGGAAAGATCACCGGCAAGAGCCTGGCCTGGAGGAATCTCGCCGGAGAAACTGTCATCCACACGGCCGCGTTCAACGGACACCTTGACCAGATCCCGCGAAGCCTGCTGACCGAGGAAACCCTCGCCCAAAAAACCAACGGCGGTGACACGGTGTTCCATGCCGCCGCAATATCCGGTCACTTGGAGCAGATTCCCGGGGAGCTGTTCTCGCACGACAGTCTCGTCGCAGCCAGCAGGAGCGGCTACACGGTCATTCACGCGGCGGCCGAGACCGGCCAGCTCGATCGGATCCCCCGGCAGCTCCTGACCGCCGACCTCCTGCTCACGCGCAATGACAATGGCGACACCCCGCTTCACGCGGCCGCGTTTGCGGGCCACCTGGACCAAGTTCCGCAGGAACTGCTGACCGGGGAGCGCCTCGCTTCCCGGAATTACGAACGGGTCACCGTGCTTCAAACTGCGATCGGCCGGGGTTTCACCGACCAGCTCCCGGAACGTTTTCGGCCGAAGCCGAAGGGCGCGATGCGCCGCCTCCTGCACCGAATCGGCGGGGCGCGCCTCCCGTTTTCGCGCTAGAGGCTATCCTTTTCCGTGGCGGAGCGCCGCGTGCGCCCGGGCGACCACGACATACTTCTCGGCCCAGGGCCGCAGACTGGCCTGCTCGGCACTGGACAGAGGCCGGATAACTTTCGCCGGCGATCCGTACACCATGGATCCGGGCGGGCAGACAAAACGCTGGGGAACGAGCGAATTGGCGCCGACGATGCTCCGGGCGCCGATCTTCGCGGCGTCGAGGACAGTCGCCCCCATCCCGATCAAGCATTCGTCTCCTATCGTGCAGGCGTGGACGATCGCCGCATGCCCGATCGTGCACCAGGCGCCGATCAACGCGGCAAAGTCGTCATCCAGATGGACGATCGCATTGTCCTGGATATTCGTCCCCTCCCCCACGCGGATCTCCTGAATATCACCCCGGAGGACGGCTCCATAAAAAACGCTGCTGTCGGCCCCGAGAATAACGTCCCCGTTGATCGTTGCATTCGAAGCGACAAATGCCGCCCGGGATATGTCGGGGGTCCTGCCGAGGTAGCGTGCGAGGCGTTCTGCGTGTGTCATTGTCCGCTACGTAGCGGAAGCCGCCAGGCTTTCGCAAGGAAAACGTCAAGAGGTCATTCCCCCTTCGCGTACGGAACCCCGATCGCCCGCGGGGGGATCGACTTGCCGACGAACCCTCCGAGCAAAAGCACCGTCAGGACGTAGGGCAGCGCGATTATGAATTGAACCGGTATCACGCCCACGAGCGGCAAGGAAACGCCCTGCAGCAGCGCGGCCAGTGCATCCGCGAATGCGAACAATAGGCAGGCTCCCATCGTGGGATAGGGCCGCCATTTTCCGAATATAAGCGCAGCCAGCGCCAGGTATCCCTTGCCCGCCGTCATGTCCCGGACAAATCCCGAACTGGCTGATATGGATAGGAAGGTCCCGGCGACGCCGCACAGGGCGCCGGAGATCAGGATCGCCTGATACCGGAGGCGCGCGACCGAAACACCGGCCGTGTCCACGGCCTGGGGGTTCTCACCCACCGCGCGAAGGCGCAAGCCGAATCGGGTCCTGTAGAGCACCCACGCGCTCACCGGAACGAGCGCGGCGGCAATATAAACGATGAGGCTGTGGCCGCTGAGCAGCTCCGCGTAAATCAGTCCCGGGAACGGATTCGAACGGGCCTGCCGGGCCCAGGGCCAGACGATCGCGGTGAATCGCTGCGCCCGCTCCGCAAGCGGCGGCGTCTGCCCGCCCTGATTGAACCACGCCAGCGCGAGGGTCGGCGCGACACCGGCCACGATGATGTTCACCGCAATTGCGGCCACCACCTGGTTCCCGCGCTGGGTGACGCAAGTGAATGCGAGAACAAGTGCAAGTATCATGGCCACCGCCACCCCTGCGCCGAGGCCGAGCCAGGCCGATCCGCTGACCGCCGAGACCGCGGCCGCCGCGAAAGCCGCCCCGAGCATCATCCCCTCCAATCCGAGCGCGATGACTCCCGACCGCTCCGAGAAAAGCCCGGCAAGGGCCGCCAAAACAAGCGGCGTCGCCTCGCGCAGCGTCGCGGCGATCAAGAGCACGAGCAAAGTGTAGTATTCCATGTTTTCCTCATCGGGGGCGCGCGCCCCGGACCCAGCCCCGCAGAATTCGCAGGGGATTCTTGAACAGATTGTCCAGTCCACCGCAAAAGAGGATCACCAAGCCCTGGATCACGACGACCATGTCCCGGTTCACGTGAGGCATGTCGAACGAAAGCTCCGACCCTCCCTGCACCAGCGCGCCGAAAAGCACCGCCGCTGCGCAAATGCCAGCCGGGTGGTTCCGCGCCATGAGAGCGACCGCAATTCCGACGAATCCGGCGCCCGCTGGAAAATCGAGCGAGATGAGGTGCTGCGATCCCATCAGTTCGTTAAGCGGCAGACACCCCGCAAGAGCGCCCGAAAGGAGCATGACCAGAAACGTGACCTTCGAAGGGGAGATCCCGGCATAGAGCGCGGCCGCGGGATTTTCGCCCGTAACCCGTATGGCGTAGCCCCAGCGCGTCCGCCACACCAGCGCCCACACCCCCGCCGCGGCCGCAAGCGCGATCAAAAACGAAAGGTTGAGCGGAGTCGCAGCCACGTGGATTCCGACTCGGCCCAGCAGATCGCTTGCCGTGGGCTGCCATGTGTTCGGGCCGAATTGCCGCGTTTCGGGCGACTGCTGGCCCGGCTGTATGAGAACGTTGACGAGAAGCCACGTCATCAAAGCCGAGGCGATAAAATTAAACATTATCGTCGTTATGACGATGTGGCTGCCGCGCTTCGCCTGGAGCCAGGCGGGGATGAATGCCCAAGCCGCGCCAAAGACGGCGGCCGCGCAGATCGCGGCGGGCAGCACCTCCCAGAATGGAGCGGATCCGGCGGCCAGGCACACAAGCCCCGCCCCGAGTCCGCCGATGTAAGCCTGGCCTTCCGCGCCGATGTTGAACATGCCCGCTTTGTACGCGACGGCGACACTGAGCCCGGTGAAGATGAAATTTGTCGCGTAATAAAGCGTGTACCCGATCCCCTCGCCGGAACCGAACGCCCCGCCGAGCAGCAACTTGAGCGCGGTCCAGGGATTCTCGCCGATGATGCGGACGATCACTCCCGAAACGACGAGCGCGGCGAGCAGATTCACCGCCGGAAGGACGAGAAGCTCCGCCCATTTCACCCCCTGCGACTCGGCTCTTTCGCTCATCCGGCCGGTCCCTTCCCGCTTGGGGTTGCTCCGCCGGGCCGCCCCGCGCCCGATTTTCCGGATCTGGACTCCTCGCGCCCGATTCCCGCCATCATCAAGCCCAGTCTTTCCTCCGTCGCCTCCGAACGGTCCATTTCGCCGGAAATCACGCCTCCAGCCATGACCAGGATGCGGTCGGACAGACCCAGGATTTCCTCGAGTTCCACGGAAATCAATAGAATGGCCACGCCCGCGTCGCGCAGCGCCACAAGCCGGCGGTGGATGAATTCGATCGCTCCGATGTCCACTCCGCGAGTCGGCTGGCCCACGATGAGAACCTGCGGCCGGCTGTCGATCTCGCGCGCAAGAACAAGCTTTTGCTGGTTGCCTCCCGAAAATGCCAAAATCCGGCGGTCCGGCTGCTGGGGGCGCACATCCCACTCCGACATCTTCCTTGCGCAACTGGAGCGGATGGCGCCGCGGTTCAAAAATGGTCCCCAAAGATACTCGGATCGGTCGTGGTATCCCAGGATTCCGTTGTCCGCCGCGGAAAACGATGCGATGACGCCCATTTTCAATCGGTCCTCCGGGACATGGGCCAGTCCCTGCCCGCGCCGCTCCCGGGCCCCGGCGGATACTTCCGCCCCGGCAAGCCTGATTTTTCCCAGGCTCGGTGCGGTCAATCCCGCCAAGGCCTCGAGCAATTCCGATTGGCCGTTGCCGGCCACGCCCGCGATTCCAACGATCTCCGCGGCCCTCACGGCGAAGCTGACCCCCTTCACCCGCGCGACTCCGCGGCGATCGCGCACCTCGAGGTCGGCCACCTCCAAAAGGGTCGCTCCCGGCCGCGCAGCCGATTTCTGCACGTCGAGCAAGACCGGCCGCCCGACCATCTTCTCCGCCAGCTCCCGCGGGGACGTGTTCGCAGTCTCCATTTCGGCAACCACGGCGCCCTGGCGCATGACGGTCACGCGGTCGGCGATGGCCATGATCTCGCGAAGCTTGTGCGTCACAAGAATCGCCGTCTTCCCCTGATTGCGCAGCCTTGCGAGCATGCGAAACAATTGGTCGGCCTCCTGCGGCGTCAGCACCGCCGTCGGCTCATCGAGGATCAAGACATCGGCGCCCCGGTATAGCGCCTTCAGGATCTCCACGCGCTGCTGCAATCCGACGGGGAGATGTTCGACCGGCTCATCCAGCGGAACTTCGAGGCCGTAATCCCGGCCGAGCTTCTCCAACTCCGCCCGCGCCAAGCCAAGTCCAGGCCCCAGGAGGGGCCCGCCCTCCGCTCCGAGGACGACGTTCTCAAGGACCGTGAAGTTTTCAACGAGCATAAAATGCTGGTGTACCATCCCGATCCCAGCCCCAATTGCATCTTGAGGACTGCGAATATCCACAGCCCGGCCGTGCACGCGGACTTCCCCGGAATCGGCCCTATGAAAACCGTAAACGATATTCATCAGGGTTGATTTCCCCGCGCCGTTCTCGCCGATGATGCCGTGGACGGTCCCCGGGCCGACCGACAGGGACACCGCCCGATTCGCGTGCACCGAGCCGAACCGCTTGTCGATTCCCCGCAGTTCAAGGGCGGGATCCACGGCTATTCCTTGTATTCGGGCACTTGGATCCGGCCCGCGATGATGTCGGCCTTGGCCTGGTCAAGCCGCTGCTCGATGGCCGGCGTCAGGATGCCACGGTTGTATTGGTCGAGCGAATAGTCGACTCCCCCCTCGGCCAGGCCGAGGGCCGTGTGGCCGGCGTGCCAACGGCCGTGCAAGGCATCCATGAACGCGGTATATACCGCCACATCGACGCGCTTGACGGCGGAGGTCAGAACGGTTCCCGGCTGAATATAGTCCTGGTTGCTATCGCAACCGATCGCAAGAAAGCCGTTGTCCTTGGCCGACTGCATGACCCCGATTCCGGTGCCGCCCGCGGCGTGAAAGATCACATCGGCGCCGCGCCCGAACTGGCTCATTGCCAGCTCCGCCCCGCGCGCCGGATCGTTCCAAGCGGCGGGCGTCGACCCGGTCATGTTCTCAAAAACCTCGATTCGGGGGTTGGCGTACTTTGCGCCCGAGCGATAGCCGAGGGCGAACTTGCGAATAAGCGGAATATCCATGCCCCCCACAAATCCGATCTTGCCCGTTTTTGAGTCCAGAGCGGCCGCGATTCCGCAGAGGAAGGACGACTCCTGCTCCTTGAACGTGATCGACTCGACGTTCGGCAAATCGACGACCCCATCCACGATCACGAACTTCACGTTCGGCGACTCCTTCGCGACCTCTTCGACCGCGGAGGCTTGGTTGAATCCGATCGCCGCGATGATATTCGCCCCGTGGCGCACGAACTGCCGCATGATCTGGGTCCGCTGCGCCTGGTTGCTGATCTCGAACTCACGGCAGGCGATTCCGGTCTCTTTCGTGAAGCGGGCCACTCCCTCCGCTGCCGACTGGTTGAAAGATCGGTCGGCCTTGCCGCCAAAATCGTAGACGATCGCGGGGCTCAAGTCCGCCGCCCGTCCCGCCGCGATCGATCCCGCCGCAATTCCAAGACAGGTTGCGAAGCGGGCGGTTTTAATGAAACCGGGCATCATCGGCGGAGTATTGGATCAGGACACCACTGGAACGGCGCTCAGGTTCCAAATGTCGCGGGCGTACTCCCGGATCGAACGATCGCTGGAAAACTTGCCCATGCGGGCGGAGTTGAGAATCGCCTTGCGAGCCCAAGCCTCCCTGTCCCGGTAGGCGGCGCTGACCTTCACCTGGCACTCGCAATAGGCCCTGAAATCGGCGAGGACCATGAACGGGTCGCCTCCGTTCAGCAGCGTGTCATGGGTCGCGGCAAATGCGCCTTGCTCGCCGGGGGTCCAAAATTCGCTTCCAAGCCAGTCCAAAACAGCGCGCAACTCCTCGTCTTTGCCGTACCAATCCCACGGACGGTATCCGCCCACGCGCAGGGCCTCCACCTCCTCCACGGTCATTCCGAAAATGAAGATGTTCTCCGGGCAGACTTCCTCCAGGATCTCGACATTGGCCCCATCCAGGGTCCCGATCGTCAGCGCGCCGTTGAGAGCGAGCTTCATATTGCCGGTTCCGGAGGCCTCCTTGCCCGCGGTCGAAATCTGCTCCGACAAGTCGGCGGCGGGAATGATCTTCTCGGCCAGCGATACCCGGTAGTTGGGGAGGAACACGACCTTGATCCTTCCCGCAACTCGCGGGTCCCCGTTGATATGCGCGCCGATTACGTTGATCGCGCGGATGATGTTTTTCGCGACGTCGTAGCCCGGCGCCGCCTTCGCTGCGAAAATGAATACCCGCGGAACAATGTCGAGATTCGGGTCCTGCAGAATGCGGCGGTACAGCGCCATGATATGCAGCAGGTTCAGGTGCTGCCTTTTGTATTCGTGGAGCCGCTTGATCTGCACGTCGAAGAGCGCGTCGGGCGACACCTCGATTCCGCATTCGGCCATGATCACGCGGGCCAGATCGACCTTGTTCGCGCGCTTGACGGCCATGAACTCATATTGGAAATCGGCGTCATTCGCGAACTTTTCCAACCCCCGCAACTTGTCCAGGTCCCGCGGCCAGCTGTCGTCGCCGAGGCGCCGGGTGAGCAGCTCGGCGAGCCGGGGATTGCACTCCAGAAGCCAGCGCCGGGGCGTGATCCCGTTGGTCTTGTTTTGGAATTTTCCCGGATAAAGTTCGTCGAATTCCGGGAAGAGCTGCTTTCGAAGTAGCTTCGTATGCAGGACGGCGACGCCGTTCACGGCATGCGAGCCGACGACGGCGAGGTTTGCCATCCGGATCATCTTCGGCGAGTTTTCCTCGACCAGGGAGCACACCCGTTTCTTTTCCGCGTCGCCCGGCCATTTCTCCTCGCAGGCAGCCATCAGCCTTTGGTTGATTTCGTAGATGATTTGGAGGTGCCGCGGGAGAACTTTTTCGAACAGCGGCACGCCCCAGCGCTCGAGGGCCTCGGGCAAAAGGGTGTGGTTGGTGTAGGCAAACGTCTTGTTGGCGATCGGCCAGGCCTCGTTCCAATCCATCTGCGCCTCATCCATCATGATCCGCATCAGTTCGGCGATGGCGACCGCCGGATGCGTGTCGTTTAGCTGGATTGCGGCCTTGTCCGGAAAGTTCTGCCAGGAGTTCTCCGGATTGCGGAAATGCCTGCGGACGATGTCGCGCAGCGAACAGGCGATGAAGAAATACTGCTGCACGAGCCGAAGCTCCTTTCCGTTCTCGGTCCTGTCGTTCGGGTAAAGGACCTTGGAAATCGTCTCGCCGGCCGCTTTCTCCCGCACGGCGTCGACGTAGCCCCCCGAATTGAACGCAGCCAGGTCGAAATCGTCGGTGGCCCGCGACGCCCACAGCCGCAGCAGATTGACCGTTCCCGTGCCGAAACCGGCGACTGGAATGTCGTGCGGGACTCCGAGCACCGTCCGCGTGCCGACCCAGCGCGGCCGGTAGCGGCCCCGATCGTCGAAGACATTCTCCACGCGGCCGTAAAGGCGGACCTCCTGCGCGTACTCGGCCCGCACGACCTCCCACGGGTCGCCGAATACGATCCAGCGGTCGGGATGCTCGATCTGGTTGCCGTTCACAAACGCCTGCTTGAACAGCCCGAACTCATAATGGATCCCGTAGCCGAGGGCGGGATAATCCAGGGTCGCGAGCGAATCGAGGTAGCATGCGGCCAGCCGGCCGAGGCCGCCGTTGCCAAGGCCCATGTCCACCTCCGCCTCGCGCACTTCCTCGAAATTCACGCCCAGCGATTTGAGCGCGGCCCGCGCCGTCTCCTCGAGGCCGCTCGCCAGCAAATTGCTCTCGAAAAGCCGCCCCATCAGGTATTCGAGCGAGAAATAATAGACCCGTTTGACGTTTCGCGCATTGTGCGCCGACTGGGTCTTGATCAGACGGTCGTGAATATGGTCGCGCACCGCGAGCGCCGTGGCGACCCACCAGTCCCTCGGTGTCGCCGCGTTTGCTGGGCGCGCCAGGGTCGATATCAGGTGCCGCAGCACGAGCGAGCGGAAGACGTCCACCGGGGGGTCGGCGCGGGGCCTTTGGCCTGCGGACCGGTTGGGCGCTAGGGAGGAGGCGGTGGAAGGCATTCGAAATTTTGGCTGCGGCGGCTGTCGCCGAATTCGACTCTGACACAGGCGCGGGCAAAAAGCCAAGCCGCGAGAGTCGTGCCACGTTTTGAAAGGGAGGGCCCCGAGCGAGGCGGAGCTCGCCGAACCCCAGAATGCCCGCAATGCAGGGCCAGGCGGGATCCCAGCCCGTCCTGGCCCCCAAATGCGGGCAAGCAGGCTCGCAACGCCTCTTTCGGGGCCCTCCCCTTCAAAACGTGCCACCGTCGCCGCGAGGTGAAAAAATATAAAGGCTGTCCGTCACGGCCGCTGGAAGCGCCTGGCCAGCTCGGCGCGGTCGATCTCGATGAAAGTCGGCCGGCCGGCGGGACTGGTCAGAGGTGAATCCGTCTCAAAGAGCCGGGCCGCGAATTCTTCCATCGCGGAGGCGTCCCCCGCAGGAGGCAAACGCACCGCGCGCGCCGCCGCCAGGCGCGCCAGTTCGTCGCGGGCCAGGTCGAGACTCGAGACAGCGAGTTTCCCGTCGCGCAATTCGCCGAGCAAGTCCCGGATGAACGGCTCCGCATCGGCCGGCTCCATCCATTGAGGAGCGGCCTCGACGCGGAAAAAATTCGTTCCGAATTCCGCGATTTCGAATCCGTGGGCCTCGATAAACGGCCTCGAGTCCAGAAGAATCGCCGAGGCGATCGGCTCGAGCTCCAGCGGCACGGGAAGCAACAGCCGCTGGCCCGGCACCGGTCCTTGCGCGAATTGCGCCCGCAACCGCTCGAACCAAATCCGCTCGTGAGCCGCCCGCCGGTCCAGCAGAACGATTCCGGACGGCGTTTCATAAAGCGCATACAGTTCGTGGGCCGTCCCCAAAAAGCGCCAGTTCCGCACTCGTCCTTCGCCACGCGCGGACGCCTTCCTTGGAGGCTCCGGACGACTGTCGCCCGCAAAAGCAGACGGCGGACAAGGGGCCGGGGCCGCGCTGTGCGGCAGCCCGAAAGCCGCAGCGGGCTCGCCCAATCCGGGCGGCCGGTCCACAGCCGCAATTTCAAACTCCCTCGCGGCTCCGAGCTCCCTCAGCCGCTCCAGGACACATCGGATCACAAATCCCCTGACCTGCTGGTCCCGCCGGAACCGCACCTCCCTCTTCGCCGGATGGATGTTCACATCGACGTCCGCCGGATTGCACTCGAAAAAAAGGATCGCGCGAGGGTACCTGCCTTCTGGAAGCGAATCGCGGTAGCTCTCGAGAAGCGCGAAATTGAGCGCCCGGCTGTCCACGGGCCGGCCGTTGACAAACATCATCAGCTCATTCCGCGTCGATCGGCCCTCCCCGGGCCTGCCGATGAGGCCGCTCAAGCGCAGGCCGGGTTCCGCGGATTCGATCGGCACCAGCCGCTCCGCCAGCTGGCGCCCGAATATTTCGGCGACGCGTTCCGCCAAGGTCGCGCACTGAGGGGACCGAAAGACGACCCGCCCGTCCTCGACGAGCGTGAATGCGACTCGCGGACACGCCAGGGCATAGAGGCGGACGCACTGAACGAGATGTGCGCTCTCCGTCGCGTCCGTCTTCAAAAATTTCCTGCGGGCGGGGACGGATTGGAACAGGCGTGCCGCCTCGACGCTGGTCCCCACGGGGCGTCCGCAATCGCGCACATGAACCTGCCTGCCGCCGTCGATCAGAATTTCCGTCCCGGCGTCCGCCCCCTCGGCGCGCGTCTGGAGGGTGAAGCGCGAAACGCTCGCGATCGAGGGAAGCGCCTCGCCGCGAAAACCGAACGTCGCGAGCCGGTCCAAGTCCGCCGTCTCGGAAATCTTGCTCGTCGCGTGGCGCTCCAGCGCGAGGAGGGCGTCAACCCTCGACATTCCGCAGCCATTGTCCTCCACCCTCAAAATCTCGCGGCCGCCCTGGCGGAACTCGACCTCGACTCGACTCGCGCCCGCGTCCAGGGAGTTCTCGATCAGTTCCTTGATGACGGCCGCGGGCCGCTCCACGACCTCCCCCGCGGCGATCTGATTCGCAACCCGCTCGGAAAGAATGTGGATCCTCGGCATGCGTGGCCAGCGGATGGAACACGGCCGCCGCGCTATCCCTTCAATATCCCCTTCCAGCGCCTGATTTGAGCCGCCACCTGCGCGGGCCCCGGCATCCCGATCCCGCCCCGCGCGCGCATCGCGCGCCGGAGGTCGAAGACCTTCTTCCAATCGTCCCCGAATGCGGGGCAGACCGCGCGGACTTCCGACAACTTCAGCCCGGAAAGCGGGACCGATTTCCCCTCGGCAAGGGCGACCGCGGATCCTACCGCGTGATGCGCCTTTCGAAACGGCACGCCCCTCCGCACCAGGTAGTCCACAAGATCGGTCGCCAATAGCGCAGGATCCGCAGCCGCCATTGCGCAGCGTTTCCGATCCACCTTGAGCCCGGAAACGACACCCGCCAGGACATCCGCGCAAATGGCCGCCTGGTCGAAGGAATCGAACACCGGCGGCTTGTCCTCCTGCAAGTCCCGGTTGTAGCTGAGCGGAAGACCCTTCACGAGGGTCAGCAGGACATGCAGATTTCCCTGGAGGCGGGCCGACTTTCCCCGGAGCAGCTCGCAGGCGTCGGCGTTCTTCTTCTGCGGCATGAGCGACGAACCTGTGGCGAACGCGTCCGGCATTTCCACAAACCGGAACTCGGCGCTGCTCCAAATCACGAGGTCCTCGGCGATGCGCGAGAAATGAACGCCGACGATCGCGCACGCCGCCGCGAACTCGATGCAAACGTCGCGATCGGCGACGGCATCCATCGAATTTTGGGTCAGCTGCGGACGCCCGCGCGCATCCACAAATCCGAGCGCCCGCGCCGCGAACGCGCGGTCGATCGGAAGCGTCGTCCCGGCGATCGCCCCCGAACCCAGCGGACACCAGTTGGCACGGGCCGCGACCTCGGCCAAACGCTGCCGGTCGCGCCCGAGCATCTCGATCCACGCAAGAAAGTGATGGGCGACCGAGACCGGCTGCGCCCGCTGCAGGTGCGTGTAGCCGGGGACAATCGTCTCGCGGTTCCGCTCCGCAACCGCGAGGATTGCGATCATTGTCCTGCGCAGCTTGTCCTGCAGCACGGCGCAGGCGTCCTTTAAAAAAAGCCGCAGGTCGGTTGCGACCTGATCGTTGCGGCTCCGCGCCGTGTGAAGTTTCGCGGCGGCGGGGGTGCGCCGCGTCAACGCCTGCTCGATGTTCATATGGACATCCTCGAGCCGGCGGCTCCACCGAAATTTGCCATTCGCGATCTCGCGGCCGATCGCGTCCAGCCCCCTGCGAATCGAGTCCCTCTCCCTGGAGGTCAGAATTCCCGCGCGCGCGAGCATGGCCGCATGCGCCTTGCTTCCCGCGATGTCATAGGGCGCCAGCCTGCGGTCGAACGACACCGATTCGCTGAAACGAAGCATCAGTTCGGCGGGCGCCGTCTTGAAGCGGCCACCCCATGTCGCCTGGGCGTGCTTGGGCATGCACAATGAGTGAGCCCGACCGGGCCAGCCGCGCAATGACAAACAGCTGCGCAGCGACAACTGAGGGATTGTCATGCGCGCTCCGCCGGCCACAGTGCCGCGATGCTCGGACTTAAACGGCCGGCCATGGTGATTGCGGCGATTCTGGCCGCATCGGGCGCGCGTGGCGCATCCGATGCATCCCTTGCGCGCTACGCCGAGGTCGACGTGGCGACCGTCAGGACATTTGTCTACCTCGCAAGCATCACCCTCACGGTCGCCCCCTTCCTAAGGCAGGGCGAGACATTTGAGGCCGCTTACTCGGCGAAGATATTCCCGTATTTTTTTTATGATGAGAAGGGAAAGCTTCGAATAACAGTCTCCGACGAAACCCTCCGCCAACTGGCCGCGGGCAATCCATTCGATTTCACCGGAGTCGCGGTGCGCGATGACGGTAGAGAGCGCCCCGTAGACGGCCATGTCACGCCGATCGACCCGGGCACAGGACGGATTCGGGTGAGGCTCATCTACAGCCGCCACATAGTCCTGGCGTTCACGACGACCTACCGGCTGCCAGGTGTCGCTCCCGCCGCCGCGGCTCCCGGAAGCACAGCCCAGTGAAACTGGATCACCTTTTCGACCTCGGGTCCGAGGCTTTCGTACACAGGACAGCCGCGGGCCGTTTTTTCCATCAAATCCGCAGGCAGTTGCTTTGCCGCCGCTGGCATCCACAGCTGGACGGTCAGCCTTGAAATCCTTCTCGGCAGGGTTGAAGACATCTCCTTTATCACTTCGTACCTCAGCCCGGCGAGATCGACGGAATGCTTCCGGGCTACGAGCGCCATCGTCGTCGCAATGCACGTCGCGAACGCCGTGGCTACAAGGTCTGTAGGCGAAAACGCTTCGCCCTTGCCCTGGTTGTCTTTTGGCGCGTCGGTCGAAATCAGGGCTCCGGATGGAGCGTGAACCGCCGTGCAATTGAGTTCGCCCTGGTATCCTCCGGTGATTTTTACCATGGCTAATGGCTTAAGCCAGCCCCGCTTGGATGGCAACCGCCGGTTTTTCGCCCCCCCCGTCCCGCCTCCTGTCCAATGTTCCGAAAAAACAGCGCGCATCGGTAAAACAGCTAGCGTCCGGCCCAAAAATCTCCGATAATACGTTCGAGGTCGCAAGGTATAGCCCCTTATGAAGGATACATATACGCCCCTGGAGTTGCGCAACTTTGCCGTCGTCGGCCACGCTTCCAGCGGCAAAACGCTCCTCTGTGAATCCATGCTCGTGTGCAGCGGCCGGATCGGCCGCGCCGGCAGCATCGCCGCCGGCACCACCGTATCCGATTACCACCCGAGCGAGCACCAGCACCAGATCTCCGTCCATGCTTCGCTTCTCCATATGGAATGGCTGGGAAGGAAATTCAACATCATCGATTCTCCCGGATTCGCAGACTTCCTCAGCGAAGGCATAGGCGCCCTGCGGGTAAGCGATTTTGCGCTCGTAGTCATCCATGCCTTGCACGGGCTCGGAGTCGGCACGGACGCCGTCTGGGACTACTCCACCCATTACGGACTGCCCAAGATCATCGTCGTCAACGCGCTCGACAAGCCGAACACAAACTTCGACTCCGTTTTGTCGGCGGCGCGCGAGCACTTTGGACGAAAAGTTTTTCCGATGTCGATTCCGCTCGACGCGGGACCGGGATTCAGCCGGGTCCTCGACGTCCTTCGCAACGAGGTGATCACGTACAAGCCCGGCGGAAATGGCCGATACGAGGTGCAGCCTGCGGAAGGGCCGCTGGCCGACCGCGTGCACGGTCTTCACCGGGAGTTGATCGAATACGTCGCCGAGTCGGACGATGCCCTGATGGAAAAATTTTTCGCCGACGGGGTTCTCACCGAGGATGAACTGCGGGCCGGCTTGCACCGGGCGGTCCAAAGCCAGGTCTTCATTCCGCTTTTCGCCATTTCGGCCGAGAAAAACGTCGGGGTCGCCCGGCTCATGGATTTCATAGCCAAGTACGGCCCTTCGCCCGAGGATCGCCCGGATGCCCCAGCCCGCGATGCGGGCGGTCTGCCGGGTTCGGTGCCGCTGACGCTGCCCGACCCGGTTGTCTATGTTTTCAAGACGATGAACGAGCCCGGAGTCGGCGAATTGTCGCTTTTCCGCATCTATGCCGGAAAGCTTCGCTCGGGAGAGGAACTGCTAAACTCGGTCCGGCGGACGAACGAACGGCTGGGCCAGCTGTACATCCTCAACGGCCGGGAGCGCATTTCGGTTGCGAGCCTCGGCGCCGGGGATCTCGGGGCCGTCGTCAAGTTGCGCGAAACCCGCACGGGCGACACGCTGTGCAGCGCGAGGAACGTGGTCGAACTTCCCAAGATCGAGTATCCAAACCCAAACATACATGGCGCCCTGCGCCTCCGCTCGAAGGGCGACGAGGACAAGCTTGCCGTCGGGCTGACCACCCTCCACGTGGAGGACCCCACGTTCCGATATCGCGTGGACGACGAAGTCCGGCAGACGATTGTGTCGGGTCAGGGCGAGATTCACCTGCAGGTGCTCGTGGAGCGTCTCGCCCGCAGGTTCGGGGTGTCGGTCGAACTCGAAGAGCCACTCATCCCGTATAGGGAAACGATCCGGGGCCCGGCGGAGTCGCGCTACCGGCACAAGAAGCAGACCGGCGGCGCCGGCCAATTTGCGGAAGTGTGGATTCGGATATCGCCCGCCCCCCGCGACAGCGGCGTCGAATTCACCCAGTCGCTCGTGGGAAACGACGTGGACCGGGTCTTCGTGCCTTCCGTCGAAAAAGGCGTTCGCACGGTCTGCCACGAGGGGATTATTGCAGGCTGCCGGATCGTCGATGTGCGCGCCGATTTTTACGGCGGCAAGATGCATCCGGTCGACTCGAAGGACATCGCCTTCCAGGTCGCCGGTTATCACGCATTCAAGGAATCGTTTGCCGCCGCTTCGCCCTGCCTGCTCGAGCCGATCCACACGATCACGGTGACGAGCCCGGAGGAGTACCTCGGCGCGATCATGGGGGATCTTTCGTCCCGCCGCGGCCGCATCCAGGGAGTAGATACCGATGGGCGCTTCCAGGTCGTCCGCGCCCAGGTGCCGCAGAAGGAACTCCATCATTACAGCACGATAATCCGATCCCTTACCAGCGGGCGCGGACGCCATTCGGAGAGCTTCAGCCACTACGACGAGGTGCCGTCCGAACAGGCGGACAAGATCCTGGCCGACATCCGGGCCAAGCGCGCCGCGCAGATCGGCAAGACCGCATAGGGGCAATCGCCATCCCGGGAATAGCCTCCGCGGCGCGGGTCAGGACTTGTTGAAGCGAAAATTGACGATGTCGTAATCCTGCATCACGTAGGCCTTCGCCTCAAGGCGCACCTTGTTCGCGTGCTTGGCCTGGGTCTCGCCGCCGGCGGCGACGAGATCCGAAAATCCGATGATCTCGGCGCGGATGAACCCCTTTTGGATATCGGTGTGAATCGCGCCCCCGGCTTCCGGCGCCGTCGAGCCCTTCCGGACGAGCCACGCCCGGTTTTCCGGTCCGCCCACGGTCAGAAAGCCGATGTAACCGGCCTCGCTCACGACCCGGACCAGGAATTCGTCGAATTTTCCGATCTCATCGCCGCCGGCCACGAGAACGGGCCTCATCGTGAAAAGGGCGTGCGCTCCGACGGTTTGCGATTCCGCCGCCGTCAATCCGGCCTCGAAAACAACCTTTTCCGTTTCGAGGCACGCCTTGATCTTCTGAAGCACGCCTATTTCCGCTTCGGGCGGATTGCGCCCCAGGCGAGTCTCCACGAATTCCAAGTCGCGAATGATAAGTTCGAGGCGGCCCTCTGGAGACGCGACGATCGCATCGGAAGTCACGGCCTCATCCTCGCCGACGACGTCCACCAGCGCATAGGTCTTCTTGTCAGCCTGCACGAGCTTGTCGACTTGATCCATGCGGGGATCCTTTACCTTGTGTTTTCCCAAAGGAACGCCGGTCAGGCCGACGAGAGAGACTTTCATGCGGTGTGTGGATAAATCCGCTTGGACACAAGCAGGCGGGTTCAGGACATGTCAATCGCCCGCCCATGCGAAGCGCGGCCTTGCATCGATCTTGAAAAGATTGCAATAAAGGCGTGTCATCTCGTCTTTATCAGAAATAGAAATGCCCTAGAATTCTGCCTGACAAAAGTTTCCGATCGAAACCATCCAACCGATCCCAACATGAAGTATCCTCATATCGCGTCCATTGCTTGTGTTCTTCTCGCTCTAGCGCCTGCCGCAGGTTTCGCGACCCAAGCGCCGTTTATCGGCGTGGCCGCTGTCACGGACGGCTCCGGGGTTCCGGCTGTAACGGCGTCTGGAAACAATTTCCAGAATTTCACCGATAACATCACGGAAGCCGGAGGCGCTTTTCAGCCCCTCACCGGGCATGCGTACAACTCCATTGTGAATTTCCTCGGCGTGCCCAACGCAATGCTCTACTCGACCAACAGCACGGGGACCAGTGTCACGGTGTCGCTGCCTCCGATCAATTACACTCAGACGTTCACCGGGGCCACCCGGTCCGCGGTGAATTCCGAGGTCGATAATTTCTACGAACAAAACGGAGCGGGAATATTCGCGAACTTCTTAAAAGCGATCGCCCAGACCTCCCCCATCGCCGTCACCGACGGCAACCCCCTTTCCGCGACTGCGCTCGCGGCCGACGGCGTGTTCTTCAGCACCGCGATGACTCCCGCGGACCAGCTGGCCGACGAGGCAGACGGCACCAAGCCGGAGTTCAGCGGTCTGGCCATCGGGTTCGATGGCGGCCAGTTCACGGCGGGTGGTTTCTCGGGCAGCGATTACGACCTCTCCTTTACGGCGCTTAATGTGGGGCTCGGCGATCGGGTCCGCCTCCAGATGCCCGTCGATTTCAACTACCTGACGGTCGACGGCGCCCAGGTCGCAGGCGCCGGCCTCAATTTTGTGCTCCCGATTCGGGTCGCCATTATGGATCAGAATAATCCCGTAAGCTGGACCGTGACACCGGTCGCCGGGCTTAGCGGGCGCGGCTCGATCGATCTCGCCGGCGGCGCGGCTATTTGGGATGCGGGTCTGGTAAGCTCGGTTGACTACAAGGTGAACAGCACGCTGGTCCTTTGCCTGATGGATCAATACACGGATAACAAAAGTTTCACGGTCAGCTACGGATCGTACTCGTTTAATCCGCAGGTCAATCAGGGAATCATGAAGAACGGCGTGCGCCTCGTGACGCCCCTCACAAGGCGCCTGATTCTCGATCTTTTTGCAATCGAGACGAACTTCATAAATGCAGCCCTGGTCAAGAATTTCACGACCTTGGGCGGTTCACTGTCGCTTCGCGCGACCAAGAGCTACAATCTGTCGCTGGCCGGAAACTACGACACCGGCACGAGCTTTAGCTCGTGGTCGGTCGGCCTTCAGTCCGCTTGGCACTGGTGAGTTCGACCGTTGACTGAAAGCGCCGGCCGACCAGCTGCAGCCAGCCTATCCCGGCCTTTCGCCCCTCTCCCGCCGGTGAATGATCGCCCCGGATCCAGATTCATTCCCCGAGGGCCCACGGGGCGAATCTTGGTCATAGCCGGCGCGCTCGCCGCGGCGGTCTTTGCCGGATTGTTTCTTCTCCCGGTGCCGGTCGGATGGCTTCTGAATGCGGGTCTGGATTTGTCGCTTCCGCGAAACTCTCCCGTCCGAATTCGGCTGGGATCGGGCGATTTTCGCTGGCGCCCGGGCAAGGACGAGTGCCTCCTGACCGTCCGCGAGATCTCAATTTCCGGGCAGGGCCTTCCGAGTGCTGCGATTGCGGAACTTGCCGTCGAGATGCCCAAGGCGGAACTCTTGCGGCTGCACTTTGCGCCCTCCCGCATGATCCTGAAAGGGGCCGCGGCGGCGCTCGACTTGACGGCAACAGGAATTCCCTCTCCTTCGAGAACCGGCATAGGAGTCACGGCAGCCCTTGATCAGGCGATGGCTTCCCGATTTCTCCCGCATCCGGGCCAGCATTCCGTTCTCACCATCGACGGATTTACCCTGCGCCTGCGCCTGCCGTCGGGAGAAACCCAGATTCGGTTCCCCCTTGCGACGGCCGAACTTGCGCAGACGGACGGCGGTGGTCTGCGCGGCGACCTTTCAATCCCGATCGGGACCGGCAAATTCGGACGGATCACCGGCGAGGCCAGCCTCGCTCCCGCTTCGGCGGACATGGTCTTTTCCCTCCAGGCACCCCGGTTCGCGACGGCCGAAGTCTTGTCGTTCTCAGGCGCGCAAAGTTTCAAGGGCACAGTAGCAATCGATGTGAATGGCGAGTTCAACCTAGCCCAGGGGCGGCTTTTGAAACTTACGGGAGGCATGCAGATCGCCGACAGCGAGATCCAATTGCCCGGCGCTGCGCAGCCCATCGCCCTCCCCCTTCTGGATCTGCGGGGTTTTATCGACCAAGGAGCCGGCAAGGCCCGCCTTGAATCAGGCAAAATCCAGTTTGCCGGGGCGGAGCTTGCCATCTCCGAACTCGAAGCCGATTTGGGACCCCGACCAAGCGTCCGCTGGCAGGCTGAGTTGCAGCGGGCGCAAGGCAACGTCCTCCGCGAGCTTGCCGGCGAGCTGCCGCAGCTTCACTTGCCTTCTCTTGCGGCTTTGCTCGACGACCTGACCGACATCGAGGTCGGAACGAGCGGAAGCGCGCTCTTCACGCGGGAGGCCGATGGTAAATGGGCGGCCGCTTCGGTATCGGCTGATTGCCGCGTCAACACACGCATCGGCGCCGAACCGGCGGCGCTCCAAATAAAGGTGCGGCAAACGGAGGGGCGCGAACCGGTTTTGATGACGGCCGAGTTGGCCCCCATTCACCCGAACCTCCTGCCCCTGCACTGGCAACAGACGATCGGCTTCGCCGGTCTCGACGCGCCGGTGGCTTTGTCCGCCTCCGCATCAATCGCGCCCACGGGAGCCCTTGATTCGCTTGCGGTCGACCTGCGGGCAGGATCCGGACGGCTGCCGGCGCGGATGCCCGGAGCCGACCGGTTGAGGCTTCGGTCAATCGAAGCTCGATTCGAATCCGAAGGTCCCGCTTCGCGCTGGCGCGTGCCCAATTTCAGCGCTCAATTCGCCGACGGCCAAACGCTCACTTTGACGGATGCGGATGTGCGCTTTGCGTCCGGCCGAGTCTCCGCTCAGGGCATGGCGCGTCTGGCTGGCGTCAATGGGTCGCTTATAGGATCGTGGCTTCCCCCGGGCGTGCTGGCCCGGCTCTCCCAGTCTGGGGTCGATCCAGGCGATGTGACAATCGACCGAACCCAGGGGCGTATCCAATTTGAAGCCGTGGTGGATCCGAAAGGCGCATGGAATCCGGGCGAGGCAAATGCCGCACTTGCCTGCGAGTTTCATGTGCAAGGGACCCCGCTAGTGGCGAACGCGCAGGTTTCACTATCGGATGCAAAAGCCGCCGCTTTTGTCGCGGATATTTCAGAGTTTCGTCCGGCGGATCTGAAATTGACCCTGCCCGGCGGGATGCCGGCGAGGGACTTTGACTTTCCTGTCGCGGTGCGCGTTTCGGCGCACGGGGACCTGGAACGCGGACTGACCGATTTGGGCGTGCAGTTGAAGGCTCGGGCGGGGGTATTGCGCTTCGCTCCGAAATCGCCATTCGAGATCTCGCTCGATTCCGCGTCGCTGGTTGCGAGCTGCAGCCTGGGTAGCGGCATCGTGCGCGTGCAAAGTTTTGATCTTAAATCGAAGCGGATCCACCTCGAGATTGAGGATGCCGTCAGCTCGACTGCGGCGCCCTATCGGACCAGCGGCCGATTGCGGTTGAGCAATACGGAATTGCCGCCGCTTGTCGCCCTGTGCGGTGAATCGATTGAATCCGGACCTGGCGGGTGGCTCGCTTCCGTCTTGACGGACGGGCAGATCGAGGGAGCCGATCTGAAATGGGCCGCCGCGTACGACCCGGAAGCGCCAGCGGGCTTGTCGATCGGAACCCTTCAAGGGCAGGCTCATCTGATTGGACTCCGCGCGGCTCTGCGCCAACTCCCCGCGCCCTTGGCCGTTCATGACCTTGCCCTTACGATCGACTATCCCAAGGTCGGGGCCAATGCGACCGATTTGTCGCTTCCGGGCATAAGCTTGCCCAGCGTACGCGTGGAGACTCAGGCTCTCGGGACGCCCGAGGCCTCATTCGCCGCGACCGCGCATCTCGACGCCGATCTTCCGATTGCAAGCCGTCTGTGGCCCCTGCCGGATTCGGCCCAATTTCTCGGAACGGCCGGAGTCGACGCGGATTTAAGCGGGCTATTGAACGGCCGCGATTTCAAGAGCCGTTTTGCAGTCGATCTGGCGAAAGCCAAAATCGCATTGCCGGGGTTGTCCGACATCGCTCCGGACGCTTTCGAAGCCGAACTGAGCGTTCTGGATTTCAACGCTCCAGGAACCAAATCAAAGGGTGATTTTACAATCCGGGCGCCGCATTGGTTTGGCGAGCCATTGGATGCCGAGGGACGGATCGATTTCAGCCCGGGGAACATTCAGCTCGCGGACATCGAATTTACCCGGTTTCAGCATGGCTCCTCCTCCCTGACGGCCTCTTTCAGCGCGCCGGCGCACGAGCCCGCCGTCCTTCGGATCGCGGGATCGCGCATCGACGCGGCGCCCTGGCTGCGCGCAGTGGTGGCCGTTTCCGATGCCTTTTCAGCCGCTTCGCGCCCGGCTCGGACGACTTCCGCAGGCGCAACCCCCTCGACCTCGGATATTCCATTTCCGACCGAATCGGGCGCCTTGGATGCCGACATTGAATGCGGCGACGTCGTGATGGGGCCGGGATCGGACGTTCGCGATCTGAAATTCATCGCTCACTTTGGAAAGAAAGGCTCCTCCTCCTTCTCGCTCGATGCCACAACGGGCGCCGGCGCGAAGCTCCACGCCGCCCTGACCGATTCCGAGGGAGGGCAGTCGGCCAAGCTTACGATCGACGATGCGCCGGCATGGATCGCCTTGCTGGTCGCCCCATGGCGGGGATCGGTCCCGAAATCCGGCGCCCTGGCCCAGCGGATAGCCCGGGTCGCGGAATTGCCATCGCTCGTGACTGGAGGCAGCATCGCCGCCGATGCGGTGCTGGTTCTCGGGGCGGACACATGGCTCAAGGGTCGCTTGCAGCTTACCCACACCACCCTGGATCGAGCCCCGCGCGCATTGCAACTGCTCGCTCTGAAGTCGCGCCGCTCATTGCAAAGGTCACCGATTGTCGACGAATTGACGCTCGACAAGATAACGATCGACCAAAAACAGCTGAGAGTCGGCGAATTTACACTTCGCGGATCCGGATTCATAACGCACTTGAAGCTCGACAAGGCGAGCTATGGGCTTGCCGGCGAACAGGTGGATCTTGAGGGCGGATTCTACGGAATCGGTTTTGTCGTATCGGGCGCCCTTTCCGACCCCGAAGTCTACCTCAAAGAAAATACCTTCATAAAGGCGATCGGGCACCCCAACGAGTTCAATTTCGACGAACCCGAGCCAAGCGACCAAGAGGGAAATAAGAAGTAACGGGAGGCTGCAATCGCGACCGGTCGGCCACCGATTGGATTCCTCCTTATTGTCGAAGGCGCAGGTTCTTGCTTGGCAGCGGACGCTTCTTGTATGAGAAGTGCCGACTCCGCGCCGTCAAAAACCCTTTCACTGCGCGGCAGCCGATCCCGGCGCAACCCCAAGTGTTGAATCATCCGATCACAAGGAAACAAAAATGCCATCCACTGCAGCGATCGAAAAGACATACCAACTGTCCCGCGAACAATATGCACGCCTGGGAGTCGACACGGAAGCGGTGTTGAAAGCTCTCGGCAAGGTGCCGGTGTCCCTGCACTGTTGGCAGGGCGACGACGTCGCCGGCTTTGAGGACCCCAACGCCAAGCTCTCCGGCGGCATCCAGGCCACCGGCAACTACCCGGGCAAGGCCCGCACCCCCCAGGAGCTTCGAGCCGACGCGGAAAAGGCCCTGTCGCTCATTCCCGGCAGGCACCGCTTCAATCTTCATGCCATCTACATCGAGACCGCGGGAGGAAAGAAAGTAGAGCGCAACGAGATCCGCCCGGAGCACTTCAAAAGCTGGATCGATTGGGCCAAATCGATCGGAATCGGCCTGGATTTCAATCCCACCCTTTTCTCGCATCCAAAGGCGGACAGCGGCTTTACGCTTGCGCATCCGGATGCCGGGATCCGCAAATTCTGGATCGAGCACTGCCAGGCCTGCCGTGAAATCGGCGCGGCGATGGGCAAGGCGCTCGGTTCCCCCACCGTGACCAATGTCTGGATTCCCGACGGAATGAAGGACACGCCGGCCAACCGCCGCGATCCGCGTGAACGACTCGTAGCGGCGCTGGATGAATCGTTCAAGAGGCCGCTCAATCCCAAACACAATCTCGACGCCGTCGAGGGCAAGCTTTTCGGCATCGGATGCGAAAGCTACACCGTCGGAATGCACGAATTCTATCTCGGATACGCGGTGAAAAATCAGAAGGTATTGTGCCTCGACGCCGGCCATTACCACCCGACCGAAAACGTCTCGGACAAGATCTCGTCCGTTCTGTGTTTCGTTCCCGAGATCCTCCTGCACGTGAGCCGAGGAGTGCGCTGGGACAGCGACCATGTCGTCATCCTCAACGACGACCTGCTTGCGATCGCGCAGGAGCTGGTCCGCGGCGATTATCTCGGCCGCACCCACATCGGTCTGGACTTTTTCGACGCCAGCATCAACCGCGTTGCCGCGTGGGTCATCGGCACCCGCAACATGCTCCGAGCTTTGACAATCGCGATGCTCGATCCGATCGCCCGGCTAAAGAAGCTCGAACTCGAGGGCGATTATACATCGCGCCTGGCTCTGATGGAGGAGTCCAAGACCCTTCCCTACGCGGCCGTCTGGGACTACCACTGCCTGCGGCAGAACGTGCCTGTCGGCGAAGCCTGGCTCGCGGAGGTCAAGACATACGAGAGGGACGTGCAGTCCAAGCGGCGGTAGACCCATCGCGTGAGCCCCAACCCCTTTCTCGGCGTTTTTTTTCACTGGATGGGCGGTCTCGCCTCGGGCTCGTTCTACGTTCCCTACAAAGGCGTAAAAAAGTGGTCGTGGGAAACCTACTGGCTCGTCGGCGGATTTTTCTCCTGGATCATCTGTCCGTGGGTGTTGGCGCTGCTCCTCACGCACGACCTTCTGGGCGTCGTGCTCCGGCAGTCATTCTCCACAATGGCATGGACCTTCTTTTTTGGCCTGCTCTGGGGATTCGGCGGTCTCACGTACGGTCTCACGATGCGCTATCTCGGCCTTTCCCTGGGCACCGGGGTTGCGCTCGGCTACTGCGCCGCATTCGGCACTCTCGTGCCGCCGGTCTTCAAGATGTTTCTTCCCACGATTCCCGTCGCGGAATCGATCGTCCAAATCGCTTCAAATCCGGCCGGACGGATCACGCTGGCGGGCGTCGCCGTGTGTCTTTTCGGCATAGCGATCGCGGCTCTGGCCGGTCTGACCAAGGAGCGGCAGATGCCCGCGGAGGAAAAAAAGAAGGCGATCGCCGAGTTCAGCTTTGGCAAGGGAATCCTGGTCGCGACGTTCTGCGGCATCATGAGCGCCTGCTTCGCATTCGGCCTCACCGCGGCCAACCCGATAAGCGACTCCTCCCTGGCGGCTGGAACGCCCGAACTGTGGAGCGGGCTGCCGAAGCTCGTGGTCGTGTTGCTGGGAGGATTCACGACCAACTTTGTCTGGTGCGCCTATTTGAACATCCGCAATCGCACCGGCTACGAATACCTGGCCACGCACATTCGAAGCGAGCCGGCCTGGACCGCCGCGGCCGAGGACCTCAGAATCCCCCGCCTGCGCAATCTTCTCTTTTCCGCGCTGGCCGGCACAACCTGGTACTTCCAGTTCTTCTTTTACACCATGGGCGAGACGCAAATGGGGAAGTTCGCCTTCAGCAGCTGGACCTTGCACATGGCGAGCATCATCATCTTTGCAACCATGTGGGGCTGGATCTTCCATGAATGGAAGGGCTCCAGCAAGAAGGCCCACAGCCTGATTGCGGCCGGCATCGCCACCCTCATTCTGTCGACATTGGTCGTCGGCTACGGCAACTATCTCGCCACGCTGAAGTGACGTTGCTTCCTGCGGTTCTTTATCAACCGCCAGCTTGCCCGCATCCGCGTGTAGCGCGCCGCCGCGTTGCCGGCTTGACGGAAGGCTCAAAATGAGCACTTTTGATGCATGGCAGCCACAACCTTGCTCCGAACCCGCGTCAACAAGAGCCGCGCCAGAGAAGCGAAGAAGATCCTCGCCGGGCTCGGCCTCAAGCCCGGCGATGCGGTCAACCTGCTCTTTGCGCAGATCGTCAATCGGCGCGGCTTGCCCTTTGCGGTCCAAGAGGAAGGCTACGCCTATGCGGAAGCGGAATACGGCGTTTCGCCGGCCGAACTCGACCGGGCGGCGGAGAGCATCCACCGGGAGTCCGAACAGGCCCGCCGCCGCGGTGAGATCAAGTCCCTGCCCGCCGACTGGCGGGACCTGCGCAAGGGCGCGTGAAGGCCGTCTACGATAAACGGCTGCTGCGTTGCATCCGGCGTTTGTCGGAGCGCGAGCTTATGGTGGTCCACGCGGCCATGCACGGCACGGCGGCGGCCTTCGGCCGCCCGCGCATTCATGCGGGCACCGGGGTCCAGCGGCTGCGCGAGAATCTTTACGAGTGCCGGGCCGGTCTTGGTCTGAGACTCCTTTTTGAACGCCACGGCGACGAACTGGTGTTCGTCTTCGCCGGAAACCACGACGAGGTGCGCGCGTTCCTGAAGAACCGTTCCTGAATAGCCGGCGACGGGGTCGCACGACCGGCGAAATTGCTTGTCACCCTGCGTTCGGGCAGGGCGTAAAATACGTCGTTCGTCTCCAAGCGATTATTGGCAAGGTAGCTCAGTTGGTAGAGCAGAGGACTGAAAAAACGAAACGGGCAGTTTAGTCCATTTCATCCACAATCGTCTGGCGTCATAATTCCTCGAATACCGATGGAGATGCAGGAAAATCCAATTATCCTGGGTCATCCCGAAAAGTCCCAAATTTCGGAATCGGGTGACAACTCCGGGTGACAACAAATCAGCGCGCCCGAACTGTCATCGGTTTCCTAGCAGGAAAAGAGACGACCTTGTGTCCGAGCTTGTGCTGCCGGCGCTGTGCGTCCGCCATGATCTTCGTGAGATCAAATTTGAACTTGGCGGCACGCCGTTCGCGAACGCGGCGGACTTCTTCGACGACTGGGTCTTTCATAATTCAGGTTCCCATTAGCTCTTCAGGTGTGCAAACTGTCGGGCAGGAATAGCCTTCGGCCTCGCACCGTTCCCTTATCTTGGGGATGAATTCCGCGTTGGCAAGATGCGCGCAATTCCAGGTCAAAAGGAACTCCATGCCATTCACCGCAGCCACAGCAATGTGAGCGGCGTCGGTCGCAGCCCTTACAGGGAGCCGGGACGACTCTAAGATGCTGTTGGCAAGCCTAATGGCGCGATCATCCACACCCAGCACTGGGAATCCAGACAACAGATCGAGCCGGCGCCGACGTCTCCGGCTCGTAGCAGCGTTTAAAAAAAAGTAACCCGTTTTTGTAACCCCGAGCCCAAAATTCGGCGTTCTCAGGATGATTCTGGATTAGCCGAAAATCGCGGAAGCGACTGAATCAGCGCGGTCTGATTGCTCCGGATGATTCGGGCCAACAGCGGAGAATCGGCCTTTTCAAATTAGGAAACCGCTGCTCGATTCAAAAGTTCACGCACTTGATCATCAAGAAGCTATGCTCCTGGCGTAAATGGCCATAAACCCGCATCGCCAGAGCCCCGCCATCTTTGTGCCCAAGCCATCGACTGACCGTCGGTATATCCACGCCGGCTTCAATGCAGGTGGTCGCAAAAAAGTGCCGGAAGTCATGATGGGTAAACCGGTGGTACCCTAGTCGTCGGCACGCCGTTCCCAGGCACTTCTTGGCATCACGGACAGTAGCTATCGTATCCGAGGGCTTTGGGTTTGTCTGTCGACGATGCTGGAGTAGCAGCGACTGCAGAGCGCCGGGCATTGGAATTGTCCTATTCTCGTGGTTCTTGGTGCCAATCTCGCCACCGGTGATCGTGAGAGCGTTCTTGTCGAAATCGACATCGGACCAGCGCAGCGAGGTGGCCTCCTGAATTCGACAGCCGGAATAGGCCAGCAATTCCACCAGGTCAGCACCGGCCTTCGCCTTCCTCTGACTGTCCACCCGCCCGTCCGACATGCGAATTGCCTCCACCAATTTCTTGAATTGCTCGCGCGTGGGAACCTCAATCGGCTTTGCAACAATCTTGCGCCGCTTTATGTCCTTGGCAGGGTTCGCCAACATGAGTCCGATCCGGACGGCATAATCGAAAATAAGCCGCATGGTATCGAGTTCGTGGACCAAGGTCTGTGGAGCCATCTTCACTCCCCTCTCTGTGAGCCAGCGCTCGCAATGGTGAGGTTGGATGTGGCGGACCGAGACTCCTTTGAAAAAGGGGGAAAGATTTCGGATGCACGTTTCGCGGCGAAGAACTGTGCTCGGCTTTAAACCGTGCTGCGTAGCGGCCTTCCATCGTTCGGCAACCTCGTCAAAGGAAAGACGGGCATCGTCGCCAATAGTAAGGTTTCCAACCTGGGCGCGAAGTTCGACCAAACGCCGGTCGGCGAGCTTACGGTCCTTGGTCTTGAGCGACCGGCGAAATTGCTTGTCTCCCCGTTTTATGAGGGCGTAATACCCGCCACTCGTCTCCAAACGGTAGAGGTTCTCCGCCACTCGATGAAACACTAACTTACGAGCGTCCTTAGCCCCCTGAACGGCTTCGGCTACCATGCTCGGAAGTTTACGGTGACAAAATCAGGTGACAAGTCTGAAATCGTCGAGATGATATATAGACGTAACACGTTTATATTAAGTTTATTGGCAAGGTAGCTCAGTTGGTAGAGCAGAGGACTGAAAATCCTTGTGTCCCCGGTTCGATTCCGGGCCTTGCCACCACTTTCTCGGCTCAACGCCAAACTTTCTCGCAAGGACTTAGAAAATCGGGCCTCGTCGCTCGAAAAACGACGCCGCTACCGCGACTTCTTCGTGAGTGATTCCCGAGAGGGGTGCCGTGATTTGGGCGAACTCGGCCTCGAGTTTGGGCGATTGTTGAGCAGATAGATCACGGGGTCGACCACGACGAGATTGTCCTCGCGGTCAATGAACACGTTTTCGTCGTGAAGGTCTTCGACCAGGATGCCGTCCGGATGCCGGTAGTCCTCGCCACGCGTCCGGGTAAACCCAAGGCGAAGCATGAATGGCTCCACTACATCGCGTCGAGCTCCCCGCTTTGCCCGAACAGCGGGTTGAGACATGACGGGCAACAATTGCACTGTCGCGAGAACAAATCCCTCCAATTGGAGCCGCGCGCCGGGAAACAGGACGTTGTGCAAAGCCAGCCGATCGAAAAAATCGGCATAGGATAGATGATAGCTCAGGTTGTTTCGCTTCCAAGCGCGGTCTCCGCGCAGGTAAACGTCGTTTTCCTGGCCGCCGATGCGCCCCTGGCTTTTCCATCCCGCCTCGAATTCAGACGCGCTCAGGAGGCGGCCCTCCGCCTCAGCCCAAGTCGCCAGCGCTGTCGCCTCTCTCCGCTTCAGCGCCCGGACGAGGGACGGCTGCTGCCGCGCCGAAGGCGCTTCGCCTGGGCCATGAACTCCGCGGGCGACATCGGCGGCTGCTTTGATCTCGCGGTTTCGAGCTTCTTCATACGCTCGCAGTAGGCGCGATGGTAGGAGTTGAGCCATTGGCCACGTTTCATCACCCACATACTTGAGCCGGTCAAGGACCGGGTCAAGCCACCCGCTCCAAGTGCGAACACAGAAAGCAGAGGACTGAAAATCTTTGTGTCCCCGGTTCGATTCCGGGCCTTGCCACCAATCGACCTTCGTGATGCGAAGGCGGATCGTTTTTTTATGCCAGCGGCAACTCCTGACCTGGGGCACAGTCGGCACCGAAACGGCGCCAAACCGGAGTTCCATCCCAAGCAGATCCCGTGTTCTTGCAGGCGCTTGCGCTAATGACCGGCCAAGATTAGTTATTACAGGAGGAGAAAGCTACCCATGAATTCAAAATGGAGTCCCGACATTTCGCGGAGAACGTTTCTTCAATCCGGCGTCGGTCTCGTAGCTGCAGCAGCAGTGCCAAAGCTATGGGCCGACGAAGCCAAATCGGTCCCAGCCAATTCAGATAAGATGATCGGCATCCAAATCGGGGCGATTTCCTTTGTCGACGAAGGCCTAAACAAGGTCCTGGACACCTTGCAGGAGCGCGGACAGGTCAACACGCTTTTCCTGTCTGCGTTCACTTATGACATTGGGACCGGCGGCAGGCAGGTTCGGGGCCGTCCGTTTCCCGATCACGGCGTGCAAGAGTACGACAATTTTCACGGAGGAAACTACGCCACGCCTCATCTTCAGTTCTATGCCGATACGGTCTTGAAGGACACAAAGGCGCCGGACCACGGCAACCTGGATATCCTCGAAGCGGTGCTCCCCGAAACCAAGAAGCGGGGAATGAAAGTCTACGCTTGGAACTACAACATCTGGCGCAGGGACATCCCTCACATCCAAGAGTTGGAGGAAGTCGATATAAACAGCAAACGGGCTCCCAATTGCTGCGCGTACAACCCCGATTATCGGAATTTTGTGGTCGATTTGACACGCGATCACTGCACTTCCTATGACATCGACGGCGTGATGTGGGGCGCCGAACAACAAGGACCGCTGAACAACATTCTTGGGGCTAATGCCGGCGACTGGAACATGCCCATCACTTGTTTCTGCGAATTCCACCGCAAAGCGGCCCGGGACCGGGGTATCGACGTGAATCGGACGATCGAAGGCTACCGGAAGCTGCTCGCCTATACCGTTCAGGCTCGTGCAGGTCAGCGACCAACGGACGGGTATTTCGTTGCGTTCTGGCGGATCATGGTCGACTACCCGGAAATCCTCGCTTGGGAAAAGCTTTGGAACGACGGGAAAAATTCAACGTATGCCGATATCCACAAAACAGCCAAAAGCGTACGTTCGAATCTTCAAGTCGGCTTCCATATCTGGCACACCAACTCATTCAGTCCGTTTTTTCGCGCCGAGCAGGATTTTGACCGTTACTCCCAGTACGCCGATTTCCTGAAGCCGGTGCTCTACAACAACTGTGCCGGACCCCGTTACGCCAAATATATCGACAAAGTCGGTTCGACGCTTTTTCGCGACGTGCCAAAAGACGAACTGTTGAAACTAAACAATCACTGGCTCGGCTACGATGCCATGTCGCCAGAGGAAATGTCGCTCGCGAAGATTCCCAAGAGCGGCCTCCCGGCCGAATATGTTTTCCGTGAAACGAAGCGAGCGCTCGAAGACGTCAAACGCAAATGCAAGATCTACCCGGGGATCGACATCGACATTCCCACCGCCAGCGACGAAAAACAGACCGAACCCGAGGATGTCCACGCTGCAACGGCCGCTGCGTTCAAAGCCGGCGCCGACGGTGTCATCTTCTCCCGAAAGTACTCAGAGATGCGTTTGGCAAACCTTTCCGGCGGAGGAAAAGCGGTGAAAGAGCTCCGAACGTAACTCCGCATTTCAATACCGGTAGTGCTCGGCCTTGTACGGCCCGTCCGGCGAGATGCCCAGATACGCCGCTTGATTCGGGGTCAGAACCGTCAGCTTTACCCCGATCTTCTCGAGGTGAAGGCGGGCGACTTCCTCGTCCAGCCGCTTGGGCAGGCGATAGACACCCGGCTTGTACTCGTCGCGCTTCGTCCAGAGGTCGATCTGCGCGAGGGTCTGGTTGGTGAAGCTGTTGGACATCACAAACGACGGATGCCCCGTGGCGCATCCAAGGTTGACGAGGCGGCCCTCGGCCAGGAGATAGATGCTGCGTCCGCCCGGGAAAGTGAACATGTCGTACTGCGGCTTGATCGTCGTCCGCTTGACCCCCGGGGCCTTGTAGAGGCGGCTCACCTGGATCTCATTGTCGAAATGGCCGATGTTGCAGACGATCGCCTGGTCCCTCATGCGTTCGAGGTGTTCGAGCGTGATCACGTCGCAATTGCCGGTGGCCGAAACGTAGATGTCCCCGATTCCAAGCGTATCCTCAACCGTGGCGACCTCGAATCCCTCCATCGCCGCCTGCAGGGCGTTGATGGGATCGATCTCGGTGACGATCACGCGGGCGCCGAAACCGCGCAGCGAGTGGGCCGAGCCCTTGCCGACGTCCCCGTATCCGCAGACAACCGCCACCTTGCCGGCAATCATGACATCCGTGGCGCGCTTGAGGCCATCCGCAAGCGACTCCCGGCAGCCGTAGAGGTTGTCGAACTTCGACTTCGTGACCGAATCGTTGACGTTGATCGCCGGTACGAGAAGCTTGCCCTGTTCGTGGAGCTGGTAGAGCCGGTGCACGCCGGTTGTCGTCTCCTCGGACACGCCCCGCCATTCCTTGACCATCTCATGGAAGACAAATGGGTTGCCGGCGTGTATCCGATTTAGCAGATCCTTGATGACCTGTTCTTCGTGGGAGGAGGAAGGAGTATTTGCCCAAGTGCTGCCCTCCTCCAATTCACGGCCTTTGTGCAGGAGAAGCGTGGCGTCGCCGCCGTCATCGACCACGAGCTGCGGACCGTGCCCGCCGGGGTGGCACAACGCTTTCCAAGTGCACTCCCAGTACTCCTCGAGGGTCTCGCCTTTCCAGGCGAACACCGGAATTCCCGCGCGAGCGATCGCCGCCGCGGCGTGGTCCTGGGTCGAAAAGATGTTGCACGAAGCCCATCGGACGGAAGCTCCCAGCTCGATCAGCGTCTCGATGAGAACCGCCGTCTGGATCGTCATGTGAAGGGATCCGGTGATGCGCACCCCCTGCAGGGGCTTCTGCGGCCCGAACTTGCGCCGAAGGGCGATCAGGCCCGGCATCTCGTGTTCGGCGACCTTGATTTCCTTTCGTCCCCAATCGGCCTCGGAGAGGTCGCGGACGCGATAATCCTGGGCTCGGTCAAGTGCGGCGGTAGTCGGCATGGCGGTCATTTTACTGCGGAAAGAAGCTCCTTGGTCCTGTTGGTCTGCTCCCAAGGCAAATCGGGCTTCCCGAAATGCCCGTAGTTGGTCGTCGAACGGTAGATCGGGCGGAGGAGGTCGAGCTGCTTGATGATCCCGGCGGGCTTGAAGCTGAAAACTTCGCGCACGGCTTTTCGGATCTTCTCCTCGGGCACCTTGGCCGTGCCCATCGAATCGACCCAGATGCTCACGGGCTCGGGGAATCCTATCGCATAGGCGACTTGCAGTTCGCAAATGTCCGCGAGACCCGAGGCGACTATGTTCTTTGCCACCCAGCGGCACATGTACGCCGCAGAACGGTCGACCTTGGATGGATCCTTGCCCGAGAAAGCGCCGCCGCCGTGCCGGCCCCACCCGCCGTAGGTGTCGACGATGATCTTCCGGCCGGTCAGCCCGGAGTCCCCCTCCGGGCCCCCGATCACGAACCGGCCCGTCGGATTGATAAAAAATTGGGTCTTGGCGTCCATCATCTCGGCTGGAATCGCCTTCTTTACGACGTACTCGACGAGAAACTCGCGGATGTCCGCATGCTTCACGTTCGCCGTATGCTGGGTCGAAATTACGACGTTTTCCACCCTGACAGGGCGGTCGTTTTCGTAGCGGATCGAAACCTGGGACTTCGCATCCGGGCGCAGCCACCCGACAACCCCGGCCTTCCGTAGCTTGGTGAGCTCCCGGCCCAGCCGGTGCGCGAACATGATGGCCGTCGGCATCATCTCGGGGGTCTCGTTGCAGGCATAGCCGAACATCAGGCCCTGGTCGCCCGCACCCTGTTCGGACGTCTCCTTCCCCTCGGCCGACCGCGCGTCGACTCCCTGCGCGATGTCGGGGGATTGGCGGGTGATCAGGTTGTGTACAAAAATCCTGTCCGCGTGAAAAACATCGTCGTCATGGACGTAGCCGATTTCGCGCACCGCCGACCGCACGATCTGCTCGTAGTTCAGCTTCGATGCCGTCGTAATCTCGCCCGCGATCACGACCTGGTTGGATTTCACCAGGGTCTCGCACGCGACGCGGCTGAGCGGGTCGCCCTCCACGCAAGCGTCGAGGACGCTGTCGGATATGAGGTCGGCCACCTTGTCGGGGTGGCCCTCGCCGACGGATTCTGAGGAAAATACAAATGAGTCTGCCATAGGATTCGGGCGGCAATGGAAGTTCGGCAAAATACGGCTGGCAAGTAAAATATCAACATATCCTGATTCTGTGATACGTAATCTCCGCACCCTGGGGGACGCGCTTGCCTTCAGCGCACTTTGCCCCAGTCTGGCAAAACGGCCCAATGGAGACCCAGCCCATCATCGATCCGCTTGCGATTCAAAGCCTCAGGGACCTCAGCCCGAACGACAACGACGCCTTCCTCCGGGAGATGATCGGGATATTCCTGACGGACACCCCGCTGCAGATCGCCGAATTGGAAAAGAGCCTGAAATCCTCCGATAGGGCCGTGTTCATGCGCGCAGCCCACAGCATCAAGGGAAGTTCCTCCAATCTCGGGGCCGGCGCGCTGCGAGACGCGACCGAACGCGCCGAGAACGATTCCAGCGCGACGCCGATCCCGCAGCTCGCGCCGCTGGTCGCTGAAATTGAAGCGGAATTTGCCCGCGCGCGCGCAGAGTTGGAGCGCATAATCGCCGCCGGACCGAACGGGCAGTAGGTGCGAAACGCTGGCGGCGTTGTGCTACACGCCTACTCCGTAGCGAAACGCCAGCGCGTTCCGCTACGTAGCGGAACGCGCCAGCGTTTCGCGAAAGCCTGGCGGCTTCCGCTACCGTGCCTAGCGATACAGGGCGGTCGTCGGCGTCGCCGTAAGGACGTTGTACTGCCTCATTGCCAGGATCCACCACTCGGCAAGCGCGCTTGACGGGCAGCTCCACAATTCGCGGTGCAGCCAGATCATCGATTCGGCGTCGAGAAGAAGCGCCATCTTTTCCTTGTTCGAAAATCCCTTCGGCCCCTCGCGCAGCAGCCTCTCGCGCAGCCGCCCGAACCATTCGCGCGCTTCCTCGCTCGGCCTGCGCTGGCGCAGGAGGGCGACGTGCATCGAGTTTATATACGGGTCGAGAACCGCCTGCATGAAGCCGTAATCGGCCCTCAGCGGCTCGAACGGGGGCAGATGCCGGTAGCACTGCTGCAGATTCTGGCTCAACTTCCTGAGCTCGGGCGGCGGGTTCGTCTCTTCGGGCGTCAGGAACAGCCCCAATTCGCGGGAGGCCGCTCCCACGCTCCGCTTGCTGAAAAAGATCGAGAGCGGGATCGCGAGCACCAGCCCCGCAAGGACGGGGCTGAGCCACCAAAAATAGGACGGCAGGAGGATGAATGACGAAACCCCCAGCACGACCGCGAATGCCGTCTGGATGCCGTGCGTGAGGATCGCCTCCCGCCAGTCCGTCCCATCCGCATCCGCCTGTCGTTTCTGCGCGATCCAGGCGATGCCCTGCCCGAGCAAAGTGAAGACGACGAATCGCGTGTTGAACATCATGTTGATCGGGGCCAGCAGCGCGGAGCTGATCGCTTCGAGCAGGGCGCTGAACGCGAGCCGGGGCCGGCCGCCGAATTCCGCGACCTCCTCGGGCTTTCCCAAGACCACAATCACGCTGATGATCTTTGGCAGGAAAAGCAGGAGAAGCGTGAACACAAAGAGGGTCAGCGCCTCCGGCACCTGCACGTGAAAGCCGAAGATCGATGTTGTGTCCGCCGCTCGGAACATTCCGATGCGATCGACCGCGGCCTGGTCCATCGCCTCCGCCAGGCCGAGCAGGAGGAAAAGCATCCACAGCGGCGAGGAGACGTAGGCCATGACGCCCATGAACAGATGGAAGCGGTTGGCCGGGCGGAATCCCCTGGCCGTCAAAAGCCAGGTGTGCTGCATGTTGCCCTGGCACCAGCGCCGGTCCCGCTTGGCGGCGTCGATCAAAGTCGGCGGGCTCTCCTCGTAGCTGCCCTCGATGTCGTGGGCCAGCCATACGCCCCATCCCGCCTTGCGCATGAGCGACGCCTCGACGAAATCGTGCGACAGGATCCTGCCGCCGAACGGCTCGCTGCCGGGCAGCGCCGGAAGGGCGCAGTGCTCCATGAACGGCTGCGCGCGGATGATCGCATTGTGCCCCCAGTAATTGCCCTCGTTCTGCTGCCAGTAGTTGATCCCGGCCAGGAAAATTGGGCTGTAAAGCCGGTTGGCGAAGGTCTGGATCCGCGCGTAAAGCGTCTCCCCATAGATGAGACGCGGGGCGGTCTGGATGATGCCCACCTGCGGGTTTTTCTCCATCATCGCGACGAGTTTCACCAGGGCCGCGCCGGTCATGATCGAGTCCGCATCAAGGACCACCATGTACCGGTAGCGCTTCCCCCACCGGCGCAAAAAATCAGCCACGTTGCCGGCTTTCTTGTTTATGGCCTGGCGGCGTTTCCTGTAGAAAATATTCCCGAAGCCGTCGACTTGCTTGCACAGCTCGGCCCATGCGACCTCCTCCTGGATCCACTGGTTCGGCTGGTCGGAATCGCTCAGGACAAAGAAGTCAAAATGTTCGAGCCCGCCAGCCGCCTGGACGGACTGGAATATGATCCGAACCCCCTCGAAAACGCGGCTTACGTCCTCATTGAATATCGGGAAGAGGATCGCGGTCGAGGCGAGCGGAGGCTGCTTGCCCACCGGCGAAAGGGTTCTCGATATCCGGCTGCTGTCGCCGCCCCGGTTGACCACGTAAAAGCCCACGAGCGCCGTGCAAAAGCCGGCAGCGATATATCCGAAGAGGATGACGAAGAGCACGAGAATGAGGATCTCGATGCGCGTTATTCCGTCCCGCCACAATAGGTCGGCCATGAACCAGGTCGCAAAACTGGTCAGTACGAATATCGACGAAAAAAACAGGAATCTCCGGCGTCCGAGCCGTTTCCGGCTCATTTGAGCCATGTCCGCGGGTTGCATCGGGCTCCTCGGTCAGCGGGTCAGGTGGAAGATCGCGCCGAGGGCTGCCGCGAAAATCAGCCACAGCAGCAGCGCGCGCAGGATCGGCCAGCGCTCGAAGACATCCAGCGTCTCGCCGGCCGCCTCGGTGATCCGGCCGAGGTCGATCGGCCGCGCAACCATGCTCGAAACCGCCATATCGGGGCCCGCCCGGATCGAACTCGCCCGCATCGCTTTCACGAAGTCCGGAGGGAAGTCGCTTTCCTCAAGGAAGGCGTAGGGCCATTTCTGCGGGCCGTCGCATAGAAGGAGCGCCACCCGGCCGTCGACCGCGAGCCGATCGTGCGGCTGGCCGCGCTGCTCGAGAATCTCGGCAAACCAAGAGTCCATCATCGCCTCGGTCTCCTCGGCGGCGAGGACCGTCGGATCGAGGCTCGGATTGGCCGCATGGCGCTCGGCCGCCCGGTCGAGGATCTTCTGGATGATCCGCAGCTGGAGCAGCCGGTTGTGGATCCGGTGTGCGCGCAGATAATCCTCCACCCGCACATAGGCGGCGTTCCACGCCTCGAGCGAGCCGGTCCTGGGATGGACGCTCAGCGGCACTTCGATGCGCAGCGGCGTCTCGCTCATCGGGCATCCTTCACGGCTGCCAGAGATAGCTCCAGGTCTCGGTCAGGACCCTCGTTCCGCGGCGGAGCTGGCATCGCAGCTCGACCGGCTGGCCCGAACCGTCGGGACGCAGGGCGAACGCGGCGCGCCAGGTGCCGTTGTACGGGTTCTTCTCGATGGAGGTATGGATGACCTTGGCCCCGTTTCCCGCCTCGACATACACCTCGATGCCTGAATCGGGGTCCTGGCGCTGGAGCGCGGGCCCGTCGAAATCGACGATGAAGCGCTCGAGGTCGATCTCGAAGGTCCGGGAGTGGCCGTGCCGCGTGGAGACGACGTAGCCCGCGGGCGGGTGAAACTGGTCGTCGATGAACCAGTGAAGATTGTATTCGAGCTCGATCGGCTGCCCCGGAGCGGGCAGCTTCTCGGGCACCCAGAATGCGACTATGTTGTCGGCGGTCTCGTCCGGGGCATGCAATTCCACGAGCCGCACAGATCCGGGGCCCCATTCGCCGACGGGCTCCACCCAGGCATTTGGACGGAGGTTATAGTTGACTTCGAGGTCCTCGTAGGCGGAAAAACTGCGCTCCCGCTGGACGAGACCGAAACCGCGCGGATTCGTCCGCTCGACGAACGACATAACGCGCGTGGCGGCCGGGTTGGTGAGCGGGCGCCACAGCCACTCGCCGTCGCCGTCGTTTATCATGAGTCCGTCGGAATCGTGAACCTCGGGCCGGTAGTCGTCGGTCGGCACGTTCGTGTTCTTGCCGTGCCAGAACATGCTCGTCAGAGCGGCGAGCCCGAAGACCGCCGGATTGCGCCGGCAATAGACGACCGCGTGCACGCGCACCACCGTGTCATCGCCCGGCTCGATCGTGAACTGGTAGGCTCCCGTCTCGCCCGGCCCGTTGAGAAGCGCCAGGACGACGAGTTCCTTCGCATCGGGGGCAGGCCGGCGCACCCAGAACTCCTCAAAATTCGGAAACTCTTCCCCCGTGGGCTCGCCTGTGTCGATCGCCAGGCCGCGGGCCGAGAGACCGTACACGGCCTTTTTGCAAAGAAAACGGAAGTAGCTGACGCCTTGGAACGCCCCGAGCTCGTCGCCGAACCGGTTGAGGGGATAGAGGATTTTAAAGCCCGCGTATCCGATCGACGGCGGAAGCGGCCCGACCGTGTTACGGCCGTAATCGAAAAACCGCTTCTCGAATGGGATCGGCCGCACGTCGCCGTCGACGAGTTCATTCAACTGAACGCTCCGATGGAATATGAAACCGGGGTGAAAAAACTGAAGCTTGAAAGGCAGCCGATCCGAGTTCCACCACGATTGCACGGGATTAAATCGGATGTCCCTGTACTGGTCATAGGTGAGCTTGGTCAGCCACTCGGGAAGCGGCGGGGGATTCTCGTCGTAGGGCGCGTGGGCGAGCGCCTCGGCGCGAGAGCGCACGGAATCGAAGTCGAACTTCTCTCCGGCGGCGCCGAGCGACTGGCCGCTCCCGGCGAACCCGAGGATGGCCAGGCCCAGGCGGCCGGCGGATCGGGCGGTACAGATGCGATGAAGTGCCCGGACAATTTTTCGGTTCATTTTCCCAGGAAATACGCCTTTTGTTTCTCCGATATTGGAAGTCGGGCCCGCTCCATGACTTTGAGCAGATCCTCCCAAATAAGCCGCTTGGAGCGGTTGGTCGAGCTGCGGAGGATGTAACTCGGGTGATAAGTGACCATGAGGGGCCGGCCCGCGAACTGCCTCCACTGCCCGCGGACTTCGCCCAACGCCTTGAAAGTCCCGCTCCCCAGAAGCCCCTGGGCGGCGGTGGCGCCGAGGGCCACAAGGATCGCGGGACTCACAATATCGATCTGGGCCAACAGGTAAGGCATGCAATAGGCCATTTCATCCGGCGTCGGCGGGCGGTTCCCGACCTGGATGCCGTCCGGTCCAACCGGGAGCTGCGGGCGCCAATTCATGATGTTTCCAATGTATACGTCGGAACGCTGGATTCCCATGGCCGCGATCATCCGGTTCAGCAACTGGCCCGCAGGTCCGACAAACGGCTCGCCCTGCACCTCCTCGTCGGATCCCGGAGCCTCCCCGATGAACATGATTTGAGCGTCCAGGTTACCAACGCCCAAGACCACCTTTTTACCCGCGCGCACGTTTGCGCGGCACGTCCGGTCACCCGTGACAAGCTGGCGCAACGCCTCCCACCGCGCTGCCTTGTCCCCCTGCGGAAGGATGACAACTGGCGGGATCGGGCCCGCGGGCTTTTCTTCCCTAACCCCGGCGGCTCCAACAGGCCCGGCCGGGCGGGATCTTTTCACAACAATGGCCCTCAGTTTTGCCAGACTGTCGTCGGAAACCGAGACCGTCCGGACGCCGGATGACTTAAGGCGCCACAATTCCTCTGAAAGGGCGGTTAGTGCGTTGCGCATTGTTTTCCGTGCTCGGTCAGGACGAGCGAGCGGGTAGCAGCTTTTCAACGTACTTGCCCAGCAGGTCGAATTCCAGATTGACAGTATTTCCGGTATTGTATTCCCGTAAATTCGTAATTTCCAGTGTATGAGGAATTAGCCAAACTGAAAGTGTGTCTCCGTCGACTTCCGCGACCGTTAGGGAGATTCCGTCGATCGCAATGCTTCCTTTTGGCACGAGATACCGCCCGGATCCGGGCGGCGCCTTGATGCTCAGGTACATGTCATTTCCCCGGCGTTCAAGGATCTCTATCCGCCCGGTTCCGTCTATATGACCGGTGACAAAGTGGCCGCCCACCTTGCCGTCGAAACGCAGACTGCGCTCCAGATTGACGGCCGAGCCGGGCCGAAGCTGGGAGAAATGGGTGAGGCGGCGCGTCTCCTCCAAGACGTCAAAAGTGAGCCGCCCGGTGCCCAATTGCGCCACAGTCAGGCAGCAGCCGTCGACCGCTATGCTGTCGCCCTCAACGGTCTCCTCGCAAACCCGTTTCGCTTCAACGCAAAGGCGCCAGGCCGCGATTTCCCCGGCGCGCGCGGGGGATAATGGCGGCACGAACGCAATGACGCGGCCGGTCTCTTCTACAATGCCTGTGAACATGATGCGACCGAACAGCACAGCAGGTTTTGATCCGCAAATCCATTCCTAACAGCGGCCGCCGGCGGGGATCCGCCCTAGCGCAGTTTGACCCGCAGGATCGCCGTATCGGTGCCCCGCCCGACCAGGAGCACGAACTCCGTGCGCAGCGTATCCCCCTCAACCGCCGTAAGCCAGGCGGATCCATCCGCGAAGGACTTCACCGCCTTGCCGTCGATTTCCTTGATCCAGTCATCTTCCTCAATTCCCGCGGCTGCGGCGGGGCTGTTCGGCTTGACGTAGGAAACGACGACGCCGGCCGCTTCCCGGATCGGGACCCGCCGCGCAACGGCGTCGCCGTACACGAACTCCCGTGCCGTAAAGCCCAGCCTGTCAAAGTACTTTCGCTCCGCCTCCCGGATGAGCTTGGGCTCGTCTCCGAGGGTGGCTTTCAATTCGACGGTCTCCGTGCCGCGAAGCACCGTCAGCCCCATTACGTCGCCCGGCTTCCTGCGCTCGATCTCGCGTTCAACGTAATCGGTGACGACCCGGTCGGGCCTGAAGCGGGGGAGCGGCTGCCCGTCGATCGCGACAATGACGTCGCCGTTCTTCATTCCCGCTTTTTCGGCAGGACTTGTCTCCAACACTTCGCTCACGACCGCACCCGACCGGTCGGTAAGCTTCAAAAAGTTCGCGACGTCGCGATCCATCGACTCAAGCCCGTAGGCCCCAAGCCACGCAAGGGGCCGGCCATCCACGTTGCCCGGCACGCGGCCCAGGTAGGGCAGCACCTCGCTCGCAAGAGAAAACGCGCTGCTCTCCTCGAGGTCGACGAGCATGATCGGCGTGCCTCCGCGATCGGCCTGCGAGAATTGCAGGAAAGTCTGGCCAAACGAGCTGGCGGCGAGTCCGATGAACACGCCATCGCGGTTGAATACGGGAAGCCCGGGGCCCGCGACCTCCTGTTGCGCAATCCCGACCTGCTGGGGCAGCGACTGGATGAGAGCCAGGTGGCTATCAAGGAGGTACGGGGTGAAATCCTCATCCTTGTTCCGGACCCCAATCCCCCAAACCTCATCGGCAAGCTCGGGCACCGGAGACTTGTCAGGGGCCGCCCAGGACGTGATGGGGATCAATTGCGCGGCCAGTTTCGGCTCCACGCGCACGAAATGCCAGCCCGTGAATGCATCCTGTCCGAGATAGACCGCGTCAAAACCGGTGGGATCGCCCGGCAGATACGCCTTGAAATCCTTCAACTGCTTCGGAGAAATGCGGGGATCGACGGCGGCTGAGGGAAGAATGACCGTTCCATGCGTGTCGATCGCCACTCCGTAGGCCGTGGTCGGACGGCGTTCATTTTCCAGTTCCGTGAAATAATCGACCGCCACGACGCTCTTGACCCGCTCCTTCCACAAATCCGGGAGCGACGACGCCCGAGAGGAGATGCCGCCCGAAAGGACGGCGATCGAAAGGACGGAAAGCAACCGCCTGACTGGGATCTGGATCATGGCTTGAGGATGAAAAGCGAAATTCGGTGGTCGCGCTCAGCCTCAAGCAGGGTCGGCTCCGGTTTCCTCGTGTAGGCCGCATGAGCCGATTTTAGAATTTCGAGGGAATCCACGGGCCGCCGATTGATCGTCGTCACGATGTCGCCGGGCAGGAGGCCGGCGATATCCGCTGGAAAGCCTGGCTGGACGCCGATCACCACCACGCCCGTGTCGTTGGGCAGCTGGTGCGCTCTCGCGTACATCCGCGAGACTTTCCGCACGCTCAACCCCCATCGATCGAACGCCAATTCTTCGCCCACGCTGCTCTCGAGCCGCTCGGTCACGACGGTCACCTGTTTTGTTTCGGTGCCGCGCTTGATGGACAGCTTCAAATGGGCGCCAACCGGTTTTCCCGCGATCACGTTCAGTATTGCGGGCAATTGTTCGGGAAACCGGCCGTCCACATCCCGGCCGTCCACGGCCAGGAGAATGTCCCCACCGCGCAATCCCGCCCGGTCGCCGGGCGAATCGGGATCGACGCTGTTGATCAGCATACCCGTGTCCATGGCAAGCGCATAGAACCCCTCGAGATCCTGGAGAGCTCCCGGCACGATTCCGATGTAACTGCGTGTGATCGCGCCGTTCTTCACGAGCTCGGCCACGACGCCCTTCGCCGTGCTCGCGGGAATCGCGAACCCGAGGTTGTTCGCCCCCATGTAGCCGCGGGCGGTGATCCCCACCACCCGCCCGTCCTCGGTGACAAGCGGACCGCCCGAGTTGCCTGGATTTATGGCGGCGTCGGTCTGCAGCCAGGTGTTGAACTGGCCTGTCTCGTACCCGTCGACCTCGCGGTCTGCCTCAAAGTACTGGTTTGTATTCGAGATGATTCCCCGGGTCACCGTGCGGGTCAGCCCAAACGGGGTCCCGACCGCGTACACTGTTTCGCCCGGATAAAGTTTTTCGCTTTCGCCGAACTCCGCGTGCGAAAATGTGAGCTTGCGCCGGCCGATGTCGGCCATGTCGAGCCGGAGGAGGGCGAGATCCGTCCAATGATCCCAGCCCACAAGCTTCGCCCCGACGGTCTCGAGGTTCGGCAGGGTGACCGTGACTTCTACCGCGCGCGGGCCGACGACGTGCGCGTTCGTCAGTACAAGGCCGTCCGAAGACAGGATGAAGCCCGAGCCAATGCTCGCATCAAAGCGTTTTCCCCCGTCGTCAAAGGTTTCCTCCCGAACATCGATCCGCACCACGGAATCCAAAAGACGGTTGAAGCCCTTCCCCACCCCGGCCGCCCGGACCGCCTCCGGAAGCAAAATGAAAAACGCGATCAAACAAAACGTCGCCAATCCTTTCGCGTTGAGCGAAAGCCTGGCGCGTTGTGCCTCCGTCGCCCCGGGCGAAACGCTGGCGCGTTCCGCTACGTAGCGGCGCGAAACGCTGGCGCGTTCCGCTACGGAGCGTTTGAGCGAAACGCTGGCGCGTTCCGCTACAGATCCCGCTACGTAGCGGAACGCGCCAGCGTTTCGCCGGTAGCGGAAGCCGCCAGGCTTTCGCCCGATTTCATGCGCGAAGATTGACCGATTTGGCGAAAGGTTCACTGTGGATACTTCCAAATGATAGGCATGCCCTGCAAAGATTACGACTTTTTAGAGATCGAACACCGCTGGCAATCTTTCTGGGAAAAAAACCGATGCTTCACTGCGGAAGACGCATCCCCTCGTCCGAAGTATTATGTGCTGGACATGTTTCCGTATCCCTCGGGCGCGGGGCTCCACATCGGACATCCGGAAGGATACACCGCAACCGACATCGTGGCGCGCTACAAGCGCGCCCAGGGGTTCAAGGTGCTTCATCCGATCGGCTGGGACGCATTCGGCCTGCCGGCCGAGCAGCATGCCATCAAGACCGGCACGCCCCCGGCCGCAAACACCAGGAACAACATAGCCAACTTTCGCAGGCAGATCAAGGCGCTGGGCTTCTCCTACGATTGGGACCGCGAAATCGACACAACCGATCCCCGTTATTTTCGATGGACGCAGTGGATCTTTCTCCAGCTTTTCAAACGGGGGCTCGCCTACGTCGATGAAAGGCCGGTTTGGTGGTCCCCGGAACTTCGCGCGGTCCTTGCAAACGAAGAGGTGGCCGATGGCAAAAGCGAAATCGGGGGGCATCCCGTCGAGCGGCGAAATCTGCGGCAATGGGTGCTTCGAATCACCGCGTATGCGGAGCGTTTGCTGGCCGACCTCAAGGGAGTCGACTGGCCCGATTCGACCAAGCGGATGCAGGAAGCCTGGATCGGGCGAAGCGGAGGCGCCGAAATCTTCTTTCAGATTGAGGAGCCCTCTTCCGCGCCCCTGAAGATTTTCACGACCCGCCCCGACACGCTCTTCGGATGCACGTACATGGTGCTCGCTCCGGAGCATCCCCTGGTGGAAGCGATCACCCATTCCGACAGGCGCGAGTCCGTATCCGCCTACAGGAAACAGGCGGCCTCGAAAAGCGACCTCGAGCGCACCGATCTTGCAAAGGATAAATCCGGCGTGTTCACCGGCGCATTCGCGATCAATCCGGCAAATGGGCAGCGCGTGCCCATCTGGGTCGCCGACTACGTCATCATGGGCTACGGGACGGGCGCGATCATGGCCGTCCCCGCGCACGACGAGCGCGATTTTGAATTTGCGCGCCGCTACGACATTCCCGTCGTTCCGGTGATCGAGCCGCCCGGGTCTCCGGCAGCGCGGGCACTCCCCTACACCGGACAGGGCCCTCTCGTGAATTCCGGGCCCTACACCGGCCTCGAGTCGTCGTCGGCCGGCCGGCGGATCACCGAGGACCTGGCCTTGCGGAGCGCCGCAAAGTTTGCCGTCAATTACAAGCTGCGCGACTGGCTCTTTTCACGGCAGAGATACTGGGGCGAGCCCATCCCGATCGTTTGGGTCGATGAAGCCGATTACCGCCGGGCGGCCAGGGTTCGCTCCGGAGACCTGCCGCCGGCTCCGGTCGCGTATGGGGACGGCGGGCGGACCCGCTACGCCCTGCCTCTGCCGGAATCCGCGCTGCCGCTCTCCCTCCCGCCGATCGAATCGTATGTGCCGAGCGGAACGGGCGAAAGCCCGCTCGCAAATGCGACCGATTGGATCGACATCTGGTTCAATGTGAAATCCGGCGAGGCCGTGTCCGCCTCCAAGCCCTCGCCGGCCGGCGAGGATTGGGTGAGAGCGCGGCGCGAAACGAACACGATGCCCCAGTGGGCCGGTTCGTGCTGGTACTACCTGCGCTTCACCGACCCATTGAACGATGCGGCATTCGCTTCGCCCCAGGCTCTGCGCACCTGGGGCGTGCCCGACCTGTACATGGGCGGAGCGGAACACGCCGTACTGCACCTTCTTTACGCCCGATTCTGGCACAAGGTCCTGTTCGATATCGGAGCCGTGCCGCAGGCCGAGCCGTTTCCCAGGCTTTTTCACCAGGGGATCATACTCGGCGAGGACGGCGCCAAGATGTCGAAGACCCGCGGCAACATCGTGAACCCGGACACGGTGATCGCAAGCCACGGAACGGACACCCTACGGCTCTTTCTCATGTTCCTTGGACCGCTTGAGGACATGAAACCATGGAATCCACGGGGAATCGAGGGGCCTCATCGGTTTCTCAAAGGTGTCTGGCGCGAATGCGTAGGACCGGACGGGGCCGCCAATCCGAAACTCTCGGACGACGCGGTAGAGCCTCCGGGGCTCGCCAAGCTCCTGCACGAATCCATACGCAAGGTCGGCTCGGATATCGAGGCCCTGCGCCTCAATACGGCAATCTCGCAAATGATGATCTTTGCAAACGCGCTTCAAAAAGCGGAGAGCGTTCGTCCCGCAACCGTGCGGACGTTCCTGCAACTGCTCGCTCCATTCGCACCGCACATTTCCGAGGAGCTTTGGTCGCGCCTGGGTGGGGCGTCACCGATCCAGGATGCGCCCTGGCCGGAGTTCGATCCCCGGTTGATCGAGACGAGCGAACAAACCCTTGTTTTTCAAGTCAATGGGAGGCACCGGGGCGACCGGCAGGTTCCGCCGGGCCTGGCCGAGGAGCTGGCGGTCAAACTGGCATGCTCCCATCCCAAAGTGGCGCCGTTCTTGGAAGGAAAGACCGTGAGGAAAGTGATTTATATTCCCGGCAAGATCCTGAACTTGGTTGTCAGTTGAGCGGGCGGGCGATGGATGCAGTAAGTGCTTGGATTGGGTGTTTATACGTATTAGTAGTCTTACTGCTCATCCTTGCTCTTGAATGTGCCGAACGTACCATCATTAAACGGCAAGAAAGGCATCCATGTACGCAGGGTCCATCAAACATCATAATCACTTGAAGCGCATCATCCCATTCGCTGCCGCGGCGCTGTTTTTGCCCGCGCTTGCAATGGCCCAAGGCACCCAAAATCCAACCAGCAAGTTTTACGTGGCGGATGTGGATGGCGAAGTCCAGCTCTTCACGGGCGATAAGATCAACCTGCTCAAAAAGCAGTCCGTTTATGATGCCGAGGGCACGACCGTAGAGACGGCGCCAAATTCGATCGTTGCGTTGGTGTTCTCAAATGGGACGGGAGTTACATTCGAAAAGGACACGCGCGTTGACATAAAGCGATTCGGTCAGGAGCCGTTCGTCCCGAACCGCACGGACATGGATGCGGAACCGTCGGTTTCGCAAATTGTGATCGTTTTGGTCCGAGGCACTATCGGCGTATCCACGAGCAAGCTGGCTCCCGGCAGCAATATGACATTTCAGACCCCGTCCGGTTCGATCAATGTTCGCGGCGGAGACGTCGTGATACAAACAGACAACGGCGTCACCACGGTCTCGGTGATCAGCGGAGACTGCACGGTGATAGCGGGCGGCGTCGATACGGGCGGCAACTCCATCCACGGAGGCCAGCAGCTGGTCATCACGCCCGGTACGCCGGGCTCCCCGCTCCAGGTCGCAGTCCAGAATATTCCGCCCGGCGAGCAGGCGCTGTTTTTGAGCAGCGTGACAACGGCGGACAGCGCAAAAAAGACCGTGTATTTCCAGGCGACCACCAGCGCCGGCGCTTCTGCAACGATCACCCTATTCAATTCCAGCCCCATCAATAGCACCAAAACCGGAACGACCGGCGGAATCACCGGCCCCACCCTCCCGCAGCAGGTGATCGTGGCGGTTCCGGTTGTTCCGTTCAACCTGCCGCTGCAATTCGACGCGAGCCCAAATGTCGTCAGCAATGCATCAGGATCCCCTTGATCGGGCGTGCAGCGAATTCGGTGCCCGTTCCAAACCGTGCTAACGAATCGCCCGGCAACAATTCGCGCAGCGGCGGCTGCCCTTGTTGCGCTGGGTTTTGCCGCGGGTCCGGCGCGGGCCCTGGTGACATTGAACGACGGAACCGACAAAATATTCACTTCCGGGACATTCACGATGGGGTATGACTCCGACATCACCGCAAGCTCCGACGCGATTTCCGACACGACGATGAGCGCCAACGTCGAGCTGGAGTACCAGCGGCGCGCGGGCCTGATCGGAGTGAACGCCGACTTCAGCTACACAGTCAACCGGTTCGTGAGGAACCCCTCGTACGACACCGACGATCCGACCTTTTCGCTCGGCTTCGACAAAGCCAGCGGGCGCACAACAGGGACACTGAACTTCAGCGCCATCCGTTCGAGCGAGGCGGACGCCGTCGTGAACCTGTACACGACCTCCTGGGACTATGACACCACCCTCAACGTCCGTTATCCGATCATCTCCCGCTATTACTTCACGGGCTCGTTCACGTACGATTACCTCGACTACACGAACACAAGCGGCCAGCCCCTGGTCAATCTAGCGACCTACGAGTCAAGCCTCAGCCTGTTTTACATCCTCTCCGACGAACGCGATTTGTTTGTGACTTACCGGTACCGTTTCGAGCAGGATTCGAACGACACCTCGACGACCGACGATGCGCTTAGCTTGGGCGTCCACGGCCGGGTGATCTGGGATATAAATGGGTCTCTCAGTGCCGGTTACCAAGCCCGAAATCCGCAAGGCGTTCCACCCGACGGGACTGCGCAGCAGAGCCAGTACGCCGACCTCACGGCAAACGGATCGTTGAGCTGGAACGCCACTCGAAAGCTGGCCCTCACCGGATCGGTGTCCAGGGATTATTCGACGACTCCGATCGCCGCCACGACCGACACGACTGCCGCGACGCTCGCCGCCACATACACCGTCAGAGAGGCCCTCTCGGTCGGAATTGGGCTGGGCGGAGGCGAAAACCGATTTTTGGGCCCCGGAGGCCTGATCACCGGCACCGATGAAGAGAGGCTCGACTATTACTTTACTTGGAACGCGAGTGTGAGTTACAAATTCAACGAGCGATTGAATGCCAAGCTTGCCTACGTATACTTCGAAGACTGGTCCAACTACGCATTTGCGGCGTTTCGCCGAAACACGCTGTCGCTATCATTGTCCTCCCGCTGGTAGCCGATGAGAACCCCGAGTCCAACAATCCTCGAGCCCGCAGCGTTCATCGCGGTGTGCGGCATGCTCGCCATCGGGCTCTCGCCCGCGGCGTTCGGCCAGGACATTCCGCCGGCACCGCCCGAGGCGAAGCCGATCGTGCCTTACCGAATCATCACCAACGACCGCCTCGGCGTGCACGTATTCCAGGAGGACGACCTCGGCTTGACCGCCCGAGTCGATGCGAGAGGAGACATCAATTTGAACATGGTCGGCGATGTGCATGTGGCCGGCCAGACGCTGGAGGAAGCCGAGAAATCGATTGAGGACGCTTACTTCAACGGGCAGTATCTCAGGCATCCCAGGGTCACGCTGACTGTCGAGGAGTCCGCACCGCGCGAGGTTTCCGTCCAGGGCTATGTAAAGAATCCAGGGCGCTACCCTCTCGTAATCGAGACGGTGACGACGCTTGTGGACATAATCTCAAAGGCCGGCGGCTTCCAGGACACGGGTTGGGGGACGCACGTCCGGGTGACGCGGATAATGCCGGACGGCACCGCGAAAGTATTTGATCCGGTGGACGTCGATGACGTTATGAAGGGGAAGATCAAGGACAAGGATAAGGTGCAGGCCGCAAACATGATTCTCGAGCCAGGCGACAATATCTATGTTCCCGAGCGCATCATCTGAATTTCAAGGTCCAATGTCTGAACCCGCCCCACAAAAGCAGCACGCGCCGGCAGGAATCCGCGACGATGACGAGCTTCTTCAGCGGCGAACGCTGCGCGATTATTACATCATGCTGCGGGAGCGGATGTGGGTCGCCCTGCCCCTGGCGCTGCTGCTCGCGATCGGCTACGGTTACTACGAGTTGCGCCAGACCCCGATGTATTCGGCCTGGGCGACCATGCAGTTCGAAAAGCCCGAGACGATTGTCACGACCCAGGGCGTCGTCGATCCGTCGGTGCACTCGGACGTCGACATCAACACCTACATCCAGCTCCTCATAAGCCAGAAGCTGCGCGCCAAGGTGATCTCCTCGTTCACACCGGACGAACAAAAATTGATTCTTCGCCCCGCGATGAAGCGCCTGCTCCCGGGAGATCCGCCCCCGACCGTTTCCGACAACCTGGGATCCATGAGCGCCGATCCGGTGCCCAAGAGCTACTTGATCAAGATCTCCGTCAGTAATGAGGATCCGCAATCGGCGGCACTGATCGCAAACCGCTACGTCGACCAATTCATGCAGCAGCTCTATGAGGAATCGAGCGGCAGCAACGATTTTGCGGTGAGTTTGCTTACGCACCAGGCCGAAGAGTTGCGGCAGGAATCGGAGGCCGCCCAGGCTAAACTTGGCAAGTACATGGCTGATAATAACCTGGTGGATCTGGATAAGAGCCTCAACCTCATTTCCGACGCCCTGCGCACAGTCTCGACCGATCTTACGACTGCAAAGCTCGACTCGGTCAAATCTGAGAACCTCCTGCGCCAAATAAGCGAATACCGCGACGCCCACCGCGACCTGCTCGAGATCGACTACATCGCGCAGCACGGCGCCGTGCCAAGCCTGCGCGGTCAGCTCGCCGACCAGCAGCAGAAGCTGGCCGCGCTCCTGGAGCGCTACTTGGACAAGTATCCGAAGGTGATCGAGACCCGGGCCCAGATCCAGGAGCTCCAGGGAATGCTTCAAAAGGAATACGATCATGCGATCAGCGATCTCCAGACCGCGATCAACGAGAGCAAGCAAAACATCGACTCGCTCCAGACCGAGTATGCCGCCCGGCAGAAGGCTGAGCTGGAGCTGCAGGCCAAGTCCGTCGATTTCGATTCGCTCAAACAGCAGGCGGACGCGGCGCAGGCGAATTACGCGGGAACCCTCGAGCGGCTGAACCAAATCCGCACAACGACAAAGCTTGAAAAGATTCTGCTGCATCCCCTCGACAAGGCGGTTCCGGCAGGAGCGCCTTATCAACCCAACCGGAGCGAAATCATGCGGACGTCGATCGGGCTCGCCGTGCTCACCTTTGTGGGAGTCGCGATTGGCCTCAGCTTCATCGACGACCGCATCAAGAGCGCCTGGGATATCGAGAGCTTCATCGGGGCCGACCTCCTCGGGATCATTCCCGATCTGCCCGGAATCAGAAACGAGGACAAGTACATGCTTCTTCTCGATGGCGGCGGGGCCAAGCCCTCGGACGCCGTCGAGCCTTTCCTCGGCGTCTACAGCGCGATCAAGATCCGCTCCAAGCTCGATTTTCCCAAGTCGATTTTGGTCACGAGCACAATCCCGGGCGAGGGGAAGACCCTGATCTCGAGCAATCTCGCGTGCTGCTTCGCAGACCTCGGAAGAAAGACGCTGCTCGTGGACTGCGACCTGCGCCGCCCCATGCTGCACCGCCATTATAAGCAGCAGAATGCGACCGGAATCCTGCCGTGGTTTGAAAACGGCGCGAGCCTCGACGGCGATCTGCTCAAAAATCCAATTCTCGGCATCACGCCGATTGCCACAAACCTCTGGCTCCTCACCACGGGAGGGCGGTCGAAAAGCCCGACGTCGCTTTTCGAAGACCCCCGCTTTGGCGAGCTCATGGACCGTCTGAAGAAGCAGTTCGAGCTTCTGGTCGTCGATTCGCCGCCGATGGGCGCCGTGACCGACGCCCTCCTCCTCGCGAACTGGAGCGATGAGGTGGTCTATGTCTGCCGATTCAACCGCGCTTACCGCAAGCACATCAAGCTGTTCATTCGCGCGCTGACCGAAGGAAAGAACACGGTGCTCGGAATAGTTCTCAACGGGATTTCTCCCAGGCGGATCGAATACTACTCGAATTATCGGTACTACCGCAGCTACAAGAAATACTACGGCACGCAGGCGTGATCTCCCATTCCTCATTCCTTCCCCGGGATTATGATCCGGGGAAGCCGGTGGCGCTCATTGCCGGGCAAGGCCTGTATCCCGTCCTCGTCGCGAGGGCGATTCGCGCAGCGAACATTCCGCTCCGGCTGATTGCGGCCGAGGGCGAAACTACTCCCGAGCTTGTCGCCTCCTTCCCCGAAGGGGAACGCCGCGTCTTGAACGTCGGCCAGGTCGGCCACATGCTTCGCGCGCTCGAGGACTTTGGCGCCCGCTACGCGCTGATGGCGGGGCAAATCACGCCGGGAAGACTTTTCAACGGGCTTCGCCCCGATCTGACGGCGGCCCGGCTGCTGTTCTCCCTCAAACGGCGCAATGCGGAAACGATTTTCGGGGCGGTTGCCCGCGAGATCGAAAGCCGCGGCGTCGTGCTGTTGGACGCCCGGTCGTTCATCGACGAGCATCTGGCGACAGCCGGATGCATGACGGGGCGCTCATTTCCGATCGATCGCGAGGGACTCGGGCACGGGATTCACGTCGCCCGCGAATGCGCGCGGCTCGACATCGGCCAGGGCTGCGTCGTACGGAAGGGCACCGTCCTCGCCGTCGAGGCATTCGAGGGCACCGATGAGATGCTGCGCCGCGCGGGGTCGTTCAAAACCGACCACTCCCTTTTCGTCAAAACGGTCAAGTCTAACCAGGATTATCGCTTTGACGTTCCGTGCTTCGGAGTTCGAACGCTCGAAGTCATGAGCGAGGCGCACATCCTTTCGGCCGCCCTCGAGGCGGGCAAGGTCATCCTCCTGGATCGGGCCGCCGTCCTTGCCCGGGCCCGCGAGCAGGGAATCAGCCTGTTCGGTTTTGAGTAGGCCGGTTTCCCAATCGGGAGATATCAGCCCCGAAAAGGCCAGATTTTGAAAAAATAGAAAAAGAATACGCCGGCGGCAACATAGCCCAGCACAGGAAGGCTGCGGGGGCGCCGCAGCGCCAGCGCGAGGAGCGCCGCGCAGATGAGCCCCAGCCCCATGCCCTGGGCAATGCTGAAAGTCAGGGGAATGGCGAAGATCGTCAAAACGGCGGGAGCTGCGATGGAAAAATCGCCCATCGGGATCTCCACGACCGATTGCATCATGAAGACACCGACGATCACCAACGCCGGTGCTGTCGCGGCCAAGGGTATAGCCAGGATAAGCGGGGTGAGAAAAAGCGCCAGGAGCATGAGCGCGGCGGTGGTCAGACTGGTCAGCCCCGTGCGGCCGCCCGCCTCCACGCCCGCGGCCGACTCGATGTAGCTCACCACGGTGGAAGTGCCGCAAAGCGCGCTCAAGATCGTCGCGCAGGAATCGGCCAGCAGCGCCCGGCCGGCCTTGGGCAGCCGGCCTTTGGCGTCGAGCAGCCCGGCGCGTTTGGTCACGCCGATCAATGTTCCAATGTTGTCGAACATGTCCACGAGCAAAAGGGTGAGGATCAGCGGCAGGGCCGAGGCAAACGCGGCGAGTGTGGTGAGAAAATGGAAGCTGAGCTTGAGCATGACCGGCGCAGGGGAATGCGGCAGGCCAAAAATGTGGACGGGCAACTGCGTGAGCATGGCGCCGCCGCCTGCTGGAACGAACAGCCCGGCAAGCGTCGCCGCGAGCATGCTAAGAACGATGGCGCCGGGCACCTTGTACGATATCAATACGGCGGTGAGCCCGATGCCAGCCAGGCATAGCGCAGCCGGTCCGGAGGTGAAGTCTCCCGGGCCGACAAATGTCGCCGGATTGGCCACGACGACCCCTCCGTTCCGCAGCCCGATAAACGCAATGAAAAGCCCGATTCCGCAGGTAACCGCGGTCTTCAAAGACGGCGGAATCGCGGCGATGAGCTTCTCACGCACCCCGGTGACCGAGAGTGCCAGAAAAATCAGGCCGTTGATAAACACCATTCCTAGCGCTTCGGGCCAAGGCACGCCGCGGCCAAGGCAGATCGTGTAGGTAAAGAACGCGTTGATTCCCATCCCCGGGGCCAGCGCAAGCGGATAATTGGTCAGCAGCGCCATGAGCGTCGTGGCGGCGGCGGCGGTAATCGCAGTGACGGTTACGAGCGCCCCTTTGTCCATACCGGTGCTTGCCAGGATGGCCGGGTTGACCGCGAGTATGTACGCCATGGCGGCGAAGGTGGTCAGGCCAGCCTGCGCTTCGCGCCCGACCGTGGTGGAGTGTCTGTCCAGATGAAAGAATTTACTGAGCACGAAAAAATTGGATGGCTAGAGGGCTGCGGATGGGTACGCCAAATAGCGAGTTCCGTACCAGTTTTTTGCCCGCGAATGGTCCGGGCCCTGCTACCGCAGCGGCATGGGCAATCCCAGGATATCCCCCACCCTTGCCACCCACACGCTGGTCTACGGAGTCGACGATCGCCTGCCTTTGTTTGCCGCAATTGTCGTAAGCCTCCAGCAGGTTTCCGCCATGGTGGTCGGTGTGATCACCCCCGCTCTTTTGCTGTCGAGCATCCTGAAATTCCCGGCGGATGATGAGGCGTATCTTGTTAGCATGGCCTTGCTTGCAGCGGCCATTGGCACCTACCTTCAAAGCACGCGGATCGGGCCCATCGGCTCCGGGCTCCTCAGCGTCACCGGAACAAGTTTTGCCTTCATTCAACCGTTGATTTTGTGCGGCCACGCCGGCGGCCTTCCCCTTATGTTCGGCATGGCGCTGGCCACAGTCCCGGCCCAATTCGTACTGGCTCCTTTTTTGCCGCGGCTTCAGCGCGTCCTTCCCCCGCTGGTCTCGGGGATCGTCGTCGTCCTGATCGGCCTTTCCATCATTCCCGAGGCGGTGAAGGGAATCGTCGCGCCGATCGCGCCGGATGCACCAAGTTGGGCCGGCGCGGCTGTCGCCGTCTCCCTTCTGGCCGCTGTGCTGGGCGCGCAGGCCATTGGGCTTTCGTGGGCGCGGATGGCCGGCATTCTCTTTGGCGTCATAACCGGCTACGTGGTTTGCGGGGTCTGCGGATGGCTGCGATTTCCCCCCGGTTCCCGGGCTTGGATCGCCCTGCCCCGCCTTCTGCCGCATGGGCTCGCCTTCAAATGGGAATACTTCCTGCCCTTTGCATTCATTTATCTCGTGTCGTTGCTCGAGGCGATGGGAGACATGACGGCCACCTCCCAGCTCTCCGGGCTGCCGACCCGCGGGACCGCGTATTGGCTTCGCCTCCGCGGCGGTATATTTGCCGACGGACTCACCAGTGTCCTCTCAGCTCTGTTCGGCTCATTTCCAAGCACGACCTATGCGCAGAATAACGGCGTTATCCAGATCACAGGCGTGGCAAGCCGTCACATCGGCAAATGGATGGCCCTTTTTCTTGCCCTGCTCGGGCTTTTCCCGCCGGTCGCCCGCTGGGTGACCGCGATGCCGCCGGCCGTGCTCGGCGGGATGGCGCTCCTTCTCTTCGGCCTGGTTGCGGTATCCGGTTTGCGCCTGATCATGGGCGCGGGCTTGAGCCATCGCAACGGACTGATCGTCGCTCTGTCGCTCGGGATCGGCCTCGGCTTTCCTTCCCAGACCCAATGGATCGAGGCTCTTCCCCGGATCCTGCGTCCTTTGCTGGAGTCCGGCATCTCCGCCGGCGGAATCGCCGCGCTTGTCCTGAACATCCTGCTGCCAGGCGGCCACGCTGCAGCCGCCGACTAGCCATTCGCCAACTCGCGGGCCAGGCGGTTGTGCCGTTCCAGGACGACCGGGAGATCGATCGTGGCCAGCCGCCCTTCCCGCACCACAATTCGGCCGTTGATCGCACTAAATGCGGCATTCGCGGGAGCGCAGAAGACAAGGGCGGCCACAGGATCGTGCAGGGCGCCGGCGAAGGCCACCGACCTGAGATCGAAAGCCGCAAAATCCGCGGCCATGCCGGGCGCAAGCGCCCCGATGTCGTCGCGCCTCAGAACCCGGGCTCCGCCGAGAGTGGCCAATTCCAGGGCTTGGCGCGCCGTCATGGCCTCCGCGCCAAATCCGACACGCTGCAATAGCATCGCCTGGCGGGTTTCGCCGAGGAGATGGGCTGCGTCGTTCGACGCGGAGCCATCGACTCCCAATCCCACCGGCACGCCTTCCTTGAGCATCGACCGAATCGGGGCGATACCAGAGCCCAGGCGCATGTTCGAGCAAGGGCAGTGGGCCACGCCCGTGCCGGTCGCGGCAAAGCGCGCGACTCCCGCCGCGTCCAGCTTCACGCAATGGGCGTGCCAGACGTCCGGGCCCAGCCAGCCGAGCTTTTCGGCATATTCCGCCGGCGTGCACCCGAATTTTTCCCGGCTGTAGGCGGCGTCCTCGGCACTTTCCGCAAGATGCGTATGAAGCAACACGCGCTTGCTGCGAGCCAGGGCGGCCGCTTCGCGCATCAAATCGCGGCTGACTGAAAACGGGGAGCATGGAGCAACCGCGATTCGGCGCATGGCGAAGCGCGAGCCGTCGTGGTAACGCTCAATGACCCTCTGGGCGTCCTTCAGGATGTGCTCCTCGCGCTCCACGAGGCCGTCCGGGGGAAGCCCTCCCCGGCTCCTGCCCACGCTCATTCCCCCGCGGCTGGCGTGGAAGCGGAGGCCGATCTCCTCGGCGGCCTCGAGCGTGTCCTCCAAACGGCAGCCGTTTGGATAAAGGTAGAGGTGGTCGCTGGAGGTTGTGCAGCCGGACAGAATGAGTTCCGCCATCGCTGTGAGGGATGAGATGCGCAGCATTTCCGGCGTCAGCCGCTGCCAGATCGGATAGAGCGCCTCGAGCCAGCCAAAAAGGCCGGCATCCTGAGCGAGAGGAAGCGCCCGCGTCAGGCTTTGAAACATATGATGGTGCGTGTTGATGAGGCCGGGAATGACTACATGTCCCGAAAGATCCAGCACCTCGTCGGCCGCCGCGGGCAGATTCGAGGAATCGCCGACCGTGGCGATCCGCCCGTTTTCGGCGTAAAGGCCGCCGCCGCTGATCTCTCGCCGGCTTTCGTCCATCGTGACGAGAACGGTAGCATTTTTGACAAGAAGCGATCGCACGGGAAAAAACTGCAGGGACGAGGGGACGCGGGCAAGCCGAAGGCGAAACCCCCGCACTTCTGCTCCTGTCAATCGGTCTCAGCGTGGCATATTCCCTGCTGGAATCGCCCTGTGATCCGACTTGATCGTTTTCGATGGAAAACCGCGGCATGTTTCCTCGCGTTGGGGGCTGCGGCGGTTGCCCGGGCCGATCCTATCCCGGTCAAGGTGGCCGTGGTCGTCACCTTCGAAGTCGGCGCCGACACTGGAGATCAGCCCGGTGAATTTCAATATTGGGCCGAGCGCGAAAAATGGCCGCTCAAGATCTCTGTGCCGGGGCTCGATCATCCCGTCCTCACCGATGGCGCGGGCGTGGTCGGCATCGTCGCCGGCACGACCTCCCGGGCCTCGAACCAGATCATGGCCCTTGTGCTCAGCGGCAAGTTCGATTTTTCGAAAACGTACTGGATAATCAACGGAATCGCCGGCGTCGATCCTGCGGTGGCCTCGATCGGCAGCGCGGCTTGGGCGCGGTATGTAATCGACGGCGATGTCGCCTACGAAATCGACTCGCGGGAAGGCGATCCCGCGTGGCCCTATGGCATAATTCCGATCGGATCCGAGGTTCCCAACCAGAAGCCCAAGGCGGAGGGTTGGGAGCCCGCATCCATGGCCTATCCGCTCAATCCAATGCTCGTCGCCTGGGCCTATGCCCTGACCAAGGACGTGCCGATGCCCGATGCCCCGGATATGGCTGCGTATAGGGCTCTCTACACCGGCTATCCGAACGCGCAAAAGCCCCCATTTGTCTTCCTCGGGGAGAGCTTCGGGACGAGCCGTTACTGGCACGGACAGGTGCTGACGCAATGGGCTCGCGACTGGACAAAGCTTTGGACCGAGGGCAACGGCGTCTTCTCCATGTCGGACATGGAAGACCAGGGTTTCGCAGCCGCGCTGTCGCGACTGGACAAAATGGGGCGGGTCGATTTTCAGCGGGTCTTGTTCCTGCGGACTGCGAGCAACTATTGCATGCAGCCGCCCAATGGAGACGTGAATAAGAGCCTGCACGGCGGCTTTACCGGCTACCTTCCCTCCCTCGAGGCCGCCTACCGAGTTGGCAGCCGGGTGGCTCACGAGCTCGCCGGAAATTGGGACCGGTACCGCGACACTGTTCCGACTCCGTAGTGGGAGCGCCCTACGGCAGCGCGGCCGGCCGGTGCAAGTTGGCGACGAAGAGCCGCTCCAGCTTCGGAACGTCGATTGATTGCACCACGGTCACAATAGGCTCGCCAAGTCCGGGGTTGAATCCCGGAAACCAGCTCAAGGTCGCGCCGTAATTGGCCCCGTGGTCGATATCGATGTCCATCGCCAGCCGCTCGGAACGCTTGACGATGGAAGGATCGAGCCAGACACCCGCCGCGGATTCATCCCACATCGGGAAACCGACCTGGCCGTAGAGGGCGAAGTAATGCGCCGCCGGAGTCGGCGCCGAACCCGCCTCATGCGCCAGCTCAGGAGTGAGCCTCGTGCCGACACTGGCGTCGGTCGGTACGACGGTGATCTTTCGCCAGGGAGCGTGAAGCATGATCCGGGCGGCTTCCGGATCCCAGCGGCAGTTGAACTCGACGCGCGGACTGTTGATGAATTGCCGGGAAAATTCATCCACGACGGATGCGTCGGGGTTGAAGCTTCCCCCCATGATCACCAGCTCCCCGGCATTCTCGGCAAAGTGCGGGTCGAGCCCGATCGCCAGGGCCAGGTTTGTGAACGGGCCAAGGGCAAGGATCGAGATTTGCCCGGGAGACTCCCGGACCTTGCGCACCAGGAATTGAGCCGCCGATTCCGCGATCGGTTTTGTCGTCGGCTCGCCTTGCTCCAGCGGAGGGACGACGTCGGCCGGATGATAGTGCGGCCGGTTTTTCGTATTGTAGTCCGGCCACGTCTCCATCCAGGCGCCCTTGTAGGGCAGTTTTCCGTATAGGGACTCCCAGCGCTTCGTCGCCTCCTCGGAGTTCACCAGGGGATAGGTGGCTCCCGACGCGACTGGAATGTCCGTGCGCCCGATGAGTTCGAGCATCCTCAGCGCCTGGGCGGCGTTCTCCTTCTGCCAGCCGTCGCCGCTCTCGATTGTCAGGCCCTCGATTCGCGCAGTCGGGTCCTGGATGACCATCAGCATGGGCTGCAGATTGAGGCCGCCGAAGGCGTCCTGGTCGATGATGACCGATCGGGAGGGGGCCGAGGCTGCGGGGCAGGCCCACCAAAGGGCCGCCGACGCAGCGCGTCCGACGGCCCATCGGAGAAGCGAAGCTCGCATCAGTACTTATACCGGATTGTCGCGAAGCCCTGGATCGTCGGTTCCGAGACAATGCCTTCCAGCCCATAGGTGGCGTCGGAGGGCTGCCAGTTGTGCTGATTGGTCAAATTGGTCACCGTGGCCCGAATGTCCCAATTCTTCCACTTGTAGGAAAGGGTCGCGTCGATTTCATACTGCCAGGGAATCACGAGATAACCCCAGTAATCGTTGCTCATCGGGCTCGTCACCAGAGCATTGGCCTCGATTCCGAATCCGCCGGCGCACCGGTATGAAACCAGAGCGTTGATCGTGTCGAGCGGCTGGCCAGGAGCGCGCAGCCGGCCGGTAAGCGGATATGCCTGGGCCCCCAAGGGGCCATAGGGATTCGGCGGTCCGCCCGGGATCTGATTGGTGTCGTAGGCCTGGTAAGGATTGGCGGATGCCGGCAGGCTGCCGTTGATCCAGGAATAGCCCAAGGTCGCGTAGAAAAACTTGTTCGGCTGATAATTGGCCGAGGTTTCGAATCCATAGTACTGATATTGGATCGCGGGTGTGCCCTGCGGCTTGTTCTGACGGGTCTGGTAAAAGACATCCGATGTGATGAACAGCGTTTTCCCAGCGGCCGAAGTCTTGACGCCGTATTCGAACAGGTTGCTCTCCTCGGAAAAAAGGCTCCTGGGAAGCGTCGCATTTCCGTTGGCATCGGTGTAAAGCCCGAAGCCGCCGCCGTCCGCGAGATCGCCGGTGTAGTTTTCGCTGAAGTTGCCGGTGACGTAAGTGGATACGGTGGGGGTGATCTTGTACACCAAGCTCGCGTTGGCGTTTGGCTCCGCGAAACCAAGATTGGCCTCCCCGCCGCCTCCGGGGGTAAGCGGATCGATGTCGCCAAGGTGCATGATGTCCATCCGGGCGCCGATGACGAAGGTCAGGTTGCTCGCGAGCTTCCACGAGCTCTGCGCATAGGGAGAAACGCTGCTGAGCTCGGAGTTGTTGGTATCGTTGCTGTATATGCCCTGAATTGCGTAGCGCCCCGGCCATCCGGGAATCGGGAGGGCGCCGCTGGTTGCAAAATACTGCGATTTCTGGAAATTGATGTCGCTGAGCAGCGCCTTCGTGGAGAGGTCCCACACGTTGACCGGTTCGAAGAAGAAGTCCGTGTAATCGATGACGTGCTGGTAGCGCTCCTCCAGCCCGGTGTTAATCTCGCCGCCTCCCAGCGTGACGATGAATTCGGTGCGGTTGTCGAGGAACACGGTCGGGTCGTCGACCTCATTGTAGCCGTCCGCATTGTACGTGTCGCGCTTGGTATAGCTGTAGATCGTATTATCAACGATCTTGAAATTGGTCGACACCGTATCGGTCTGGATTGCCTGCAAGTCGTATTCCTGGCCGTGCGCATGGCTCAAGGGGCCGTTCGCGCTCACGCGATAGTCGATGGGGACGACAGGGCCAAAGGCGATCACATCGGAGCCGCCGGGCCCTCCACCGACATTGAACGCGTTCTGCGGATCCGAGGCGGTGGCCTTGGTGCCGTTGTTGACGTTCGTCCCCGATTGGTAAAGCCCGTCCGATATCAGGGCCTGCGTGGGTCGATTGATGCCGAAATTCTCGCGGTAATCGGCAACGAAGCCGTTGACGCTCAAAAACAGATCGTACTTCTTGTTCGGCCGCCATTCAATTGCGCCGTAGATCGACGTCGTTTGCTTCAGTCGATAGTACCAGAATGAATCGCTATCCTCGCCCGAATAGCTGAAGCGGTAGGCGAGCGTCGGCGAGGCCGGTCCGCCCAGGTCCACCGTCCAGCGGTTCGCGTCGTAGGAGCCGTACGTGTAGGAGATTGAACCATGGTCCCCGTCGAAGAACGGTTGCTTGGTGATGAAGTCGGCGAAGCCGCCGACATACGGGGAAGCGCCCTGAACGGCTGTCGCCGGCCCGGGCACGATATTGACCGACTCGACCAGGTTAAAGTCGAGCGGGATGCCGTCGCCGTTGTCGCCCACGTGCTCGCGCATTCCGTTGATAAAAACGTCCGCAGGCTGGCCGCGGATCGTCGGATTTGCCGGCGAGCCGAAGTCCGAGTCGGTGTAGGAACTGGAGGTCAGCTTGCTGAAATCGGTGACGTCCTGGATATTGATGTCATCCATCTGCGCCCGCGACACGATCGTGACGTTGCGCGGCACGTCGAGGATGTCGTCGTCCATTCCGAAGACCGAGTTGAACGGCCGCGCCGTCGGAAGGACCTGCTGATCGATCGGCACTTCGGTCACCTCGACTTGCGACATCACCACGGTCTGGTCGCCGGAGGATGTCGAACCTGGCGCGGCTGGCGTGGCCGGAGGAGGGGACGTAGCCGGGTTCGTTTGCGCGAAACCAGCGATTGCAAGCAAGCATAAGCTCGCGGTCGACGCGAGCAACCGACGAATCGTTTTCATAGCTTGGTGGGAAGCCCCGAGCATCAAATATGCCAGCACCCGAGAAATGCGGCGTCTAAAAGCAGGCCGCCTTTCAGTATTAATTATCCTGAGACGGCACGACCTCTGCTGCTTGAAAGTATGATGGGCTCACGGCTGGCGATGATTTTATTCGCGCTCGACGCGCTATTCATCGGCGTCGCGCGTGCGGCCGATCGCATTCCCATCCGGGTGATCGTGTTGGCCGGATTCGAGGTCGGCGATGACACAGGCGACGCTCCCGGGGAGTTCCAGTTTTGGGCGGAGCGGGAGAAGCTCACGCATAAGCTTGCGGTTTCGGGAGCGGAGCATCCGCTATGCTTCAATGCGCAGGGTCTCTATGGGGAGGTCGGCGGCAATACGCGGGATCCGGACCTCTCGCCGGTCCGCGAGAGCGAACTCGTGATGGCCCTCTGCCTCGATCCGCGTCTCGATCTGCGCAAGACCTATTGGATCGTCGACGGAATCGCCGGAATCGACCCGGCGCTGGGATCGCTCGGAAGCGCGGTATGGGCGAAAAATGTCGTCGACGGCGACGCGCTCCGGGAGATCGACGATCGCCAGATTCCGGAAGGCTGGCCCTACGGACTGTTTGCAGTCGGCACCAAGGCTCCGAACCGGCTTCCCACTCTCCAAGATTCGGCGGGCGGCTGGGGAGGCGCCCAGTTGGCCTACCGGATGGTCTTTCCGTTGAACGCGGGCCTCGCCCGGTGGGCTTTTCGGCTGTCGCGAAGCGTGCCTCTGGCGGACTCGCCGGCCCTGGCCGCCTGGCGCAAACGCTACACCGGCTTTCCCTCCGCCCAAAGGCCTCCGCAAGTATTGCTCGGCGATGCCCTTGGCTCCGTCCGGTACTGGCACGGGGATCGGCGCACGCAGTGGGCGCGCGACTGGGTCAAGCTCTGGACGGGCGGCAAAGGCGTGTTTGGCACGACCTCGATGGAGGCCCAAGACTACGTTGGAACCCTGACCCGCATGGCGGCCTTGGGCTACCTCGACATCAACCGGGTGATGGTGCTCCGAACCGCCAGTAATTACTGCATGCCTCCTCCGGGCGACCCGGTGATTTCGACGATCGGCGACGAATCCTTGGGCACCGGCGCGGCTCTCGAAGCCGCCTATCGGGTCGGCGCGGCGGTGGCTCACGAATTGCTGCTCCACTGGGACCGCTACAAAAACGCTGTGCCTCAGGCGCCGGAAAACTGAATGGATGCTCCCATGTGATCGACCTTCGCCTGAATAGGAAGCTGGCTTCGCCGCTGCGGCGCGCTCCACCCGTCATTGTCCCGGGAATTTTCACGGCCGGTCCGCGCGCAACGCGCCGGACGGTGAATCTGACCCTCGTTCTCGGCGCGATCCCTCACGAGTCGGAATTGGTGGAGCGGGCCCTGGCTCGCCGGCGACATGGGTGGCTGGCGGGCTTTCGTTATTCCGAAGGCCGGATCGGCGGGCGGCATGTGGTCGTCGCGGTGACGGGAATCGGAAAGACGAACGCCTCGATGATCGCCACCTTGTTTATCCGGCATTTCCGGCCGCAAGAGGTGATCATGACCGGGACGGCCTCCCGGATCAATCCCGCCCGGCGAAACGGGGACGTCATTGTCGGCGCGGTCACATGCAACCATGATTTCGGTTCGCTCGATCCCGACTTTGCCATGGATTATTTTTCTGCCGAGGGCCCGCTGAGGGACCAGATGCCCATTCTCTTTCCGGCGGACCCGCGACTCCTGGCGGCAGCCCGGAAGACGATGCGCTCCCACCGACCCGAGCGCGCGATCCAACACAATCCCCGATATATGCCTTCTGTCCGCCTGGGGCGACTGACTGCGGGGGACCAGTTCGGAATTCCTCGGGAAAGGATCGCCCACATCCGTCGGCAACTGCGTCCGGACCTGATGGAGATGGAGAGCGGATCGGTCGCTCAGGTCTGCTGGTATCTGCGGACGCCGTTTCTCTGCATCCGAGGCGGAAGCAACCGGACCCAGGATCAGCCCGACGACGACTACCGCCGCCTGTCCTCCTTCGCCGCCCGGCAGGCGGCGCTTTTCACCGTGTCCATGCTGGAGCAACTGGGCCGTTCGCCGGCGGGGCCATGAAGCTGTTCGGCCGGGGCGATTTCGACGGCTTCTGCGCCATCGCGCTGGATAACCTCGTCCAGCTTTTGCTCATTCCTTCGCTTTGCCTCGGGATCCTGGGATTTTCGCCGCAGCTTGTCTTTGGGCGCATCCTGCCCGGCATCGCGGTTTCCTACGTGGCCGGAAACCTTTTTTATGCCTGGCAGGCCCACCGACTGGCGCGCCGTGAAAATAGAGATGATGTTTGCGCACAGCCGTTCGGCCTGAACACACCGAGCGTCCTTGCCTACGTTTTCTTCGTCATGGCCCCCGCCAAGCAGATTGCGATCGCACAAGGCGCGCTCGATCCCGATCTGACGGCGTGGCGCGTGGGGCTCGTCGCCTGCCTGGGCTCGGGCATTATCGAGTTTGCCGGGGCGTTTTTCGCGGAGCGCATCCGCCGGGCGACGCCCAGGGCGGCGCTGCTCGCGTCCCTTGCCGGCGCCGGGCTCACGTTCCTGACGATGAACTTTCTGTTCAGCACATTTGCCCACCCGATCGTGGGGTTCGCGACCCTGGGCCTCGTGCTCCTGTTCTATTTCGGCGGATTGCGGCCCCGCGCGCGAATTCCCCCGGCGCTGTTCATTCTCATCGTCGGGGCCGCGTTGGCATGGGTCACCGGCCTCGCGCCGGCCGGCCGCTGGCCCGGCGCCGATTTCGGCTTGCGTCTGCCGCGGCAGACGGCGGCCGACTTGTGGCTAGGCCTTCGCTCCGGCTGGATAATCCCGTATTTGTCGGTCATCGTCCCCATGGGGCTGCTCGACCTCCTCGCCTCGCTGCAGTGCATCGAGTCCGCTGCGGCCGCGGGCGACACGTATTCCACCCCCGCCTCCCTTTCGGTGAACGGACTCTGCACGTTTGCGGCAGCCTGCTTCGGCTCGCCGTTTCCAACATCAATCTACATCGGACATCCCGCCTGGAAGCGGATGGGCGCCCGCGCCGGGTACTCGACCGCCAACGCAGTCTTTGTGACTGCCGTGTGCCTTACCGGAGCGATGGCTCTTGTCACGTGGGCGGTGCCGCCCGATGCCGGGCTCGCCATCATCGTATGGATCGGGTTCATCGTCACGATCCAGGCCTTCGAATCGACCGACCGCCGCCACTGGCCCGCGGTGATTTTGGGCATGGTCCCGGTCATCCTGGCCTGGGTCACCTTCGCGATGAAATCGGCGGTCCGAATCGGCGCCGGGGCGTCCGCCTCGTTTTCGCCGGCGTTGGTCGAACAATTTCACCGCGCCGGCTTCGTGATCGAAGGAGGATTCGCGATCGAACAGGGCACCTTTGTCTGCGCGCTGATCTTATCCGCGATCACCGTGTTCATCATCGACCGCCGGCTCGTGGTTGCCGCCGCTTGGTCCCTCGCAGCGTCCGCGCTGAGTTTTCTCGGCATTCTGCATGCCTGGAAGTTCCAACCCAACGATACCGTCGGGACGATACCGTTGCTTGAACGGCTGGCGGGGGGATCTTCGGCGGGCACGCAAGCCGCCGCTCCCTCATTCGCCTACGCAATCGGATATGCCACTCTCGCCGCAATTTTGCTGACGGCCCGATTTTTTGCCGAGCCGAGCGAGCCTTCCAAAGGCGCGTGAACAGCGCTCAGTTCGGCTTCCCGCCTTCGTGGTAAGGCTTCTTCGCTGAAAATAGGCTCAGTCGTTGGCGCGGAGATTTGCCGAAGGGAAATGGAGGGACAATAAGAAAGGTAATTCTGGTCACTTGCGTTTGACGGCGCTCGACTCAAACTCTGCATCAAGCTATGCAGAAGGACCTCGTAAGTGCGGCCATCCGGGGAGTCATGCCGACTGCCAACGGCTGCGCCGTATTCATCGGCAACGAGGAGAAGACCTTCGTCATCTACGTCGATCAGTTCGTCGGGAATTCGATTCAAATGACCCTGAACGGGATCAAAAAGGAGCGCCCCCTCACCCATGACCTGATCGGCCACATCCTGCTCGGCCTGGGAGTCCGCATCGACCACGTGGTCGTCAATGATGCGAAGGAAAGCACGTTCTACGCGCGCATCCTGCTCCGGATGGAAAACGAGATCGGAAAGAAAATCGTGGAGATCGACGCGAGGCCGAGCGATTCGATCGTCCTTGCGCTCCAGCACAAGCGCCCCATTTACGTCGCGCGCGCAGTGTTCGACTCGGCGGACGACATGACGGAAATCCTGGAGCGCGTGTTGAAGCAGCAGGCCGAGGAGGGTCAGGAAGCCGAATCCGGCGACGATACGGACGATCCCCTCGGACCCTTGTCACCGTGATCCGACCCGGCCAAGGCCCCGGCGGCGGCCGCGCGGCGCTGCCCGCCGGAATCGAGCCGGGGCAGCCGCTGACGGCCCTTGCGCCGATGCAGGACGTGACTGATCTCGCGTTCATGCGCGTGATCGCAGCGTACGGGCCGCCCGATTATTTTTTCACGGAGTTTTTCCGGGTCCATGCGCAGTCGCGCCCCGAGCGGCACATCTTGCGCTCGATAGACGAGAACACCACCGGGCGCCCGATCTTCGCTCAATTGATCGGAGAGGATATCGCCCATATCATCCGGACGGTCGAAGCCCTCCTTTGCCATCCGATCGCGGGCATCGACCTGAACCTGGGATGCCCGGCCCCCAAGGTTTACAAGAAAAACGTCGGAGGAGGCCTTTTGCGGGAGCCGTCGCGGATCGATCAAATTCTGGGCGCCCTCCGCTCCGCCGTTCCCGGCATTCTGACTGTGAAAACGCGGCTGGGATTCGACGATACGACGGCGATCGACAGCGTAGTCGAGAGCGCGAACAGGCACGATGTGAATCTGCTCGCCGTGCACGGACGGACCGTCCGTGGAATGTATCGGAGCCAGGTGCAGTATCCTCTCATCGCCCGGGCGGTTTCCCTGGCCCGCTGCCCGGTCCTCGCCAACGGCGATGTCACGACGGCCGAAAAAGCCGCCGAAATCGTCGCTTCCACCGGAGCCGCCGGCGTCATGATCGGGCGCCATGCCATCCGCAATCCCTGGATTTTTCGGCAGTGCCGGGAACGCTTCGGCGGGCGCGCCCCGTCGCCCGTCTCGCTGGGTGAAGTGCGCGACTATGTCGAACGCCTCTACGAGGCCACTGACGCCCCCGGAATTACGGAGGTCGCGCGGGTGAACAAGATGAAAAAATACCTCAATTTTGTCGGCCAGAGCGTGGACTCCGCCGGCGCGTTTCTGCACGACATGCGGCGGGTGACGACAGGGGCCGAACTTTTCGCAGTGTGCGACCGCCACCTCATGTCCGAGCCGGGCCGCGAGTTTTCCCCCGAGCCCTATCCCGGCGTCATCGCAAGGCCCAACTGTGAGACGCCGGAAGTAACCTGCGCGTTATAAGACCTCAGGCCTCCAGTATTGAATAAAATTCAATACTGGAGGCCTGAGGTCGTTCTTATCGGTATTGAATAAAATTCAATACTGGAGGCCTGAGGTCGTTCTTATCGGTATTGAATAAAATTCAATACTGGAGGCCTGAGGTCGTTCTTATCCGGCGAAACGCTGGCGCGTTCCGCTACATCACGTCAACGTAGCGGAACGCGCCAGCGTTTCGCGGAACACACAAGGTCGTTCTTATCGAATCGAGATATCCTCGGGCAGACGCGCGTAAATCCCCTTCGGATCGTTGAACGCCTTCAACCGGAGGATCTCGGTATTCAATCGCTTGGTCAGTTCCCCGACCAGCCCGGCCGAATGGATCCGGGTCTCATCCGGCCGGTTCATGCCCAATAATTCGGCCAACACCTCGGCGAGTTCCTTTTTCTCCGGGTACTCCTCGATGCGGTATCCCTGCAGATTTGCCTGCTTGGCCGCGAATCGGATCGCATCGCCCAAACCGCCAATCTCGTCGACCAGGCCGAGCTTCATCGCCTCCTCCCCGGACCAGACCCGGCCCTGCGCAATAGCTTCAACGTCGGCGGGCTTCATCTTTCGGCCCTCGGCAACTTTTCCGATAAACTGCCCGTAAATCCAGTCGACCATGCGCTGAAATACGGCGAGCTCGTCGTCGGACAGGGGGCGCGTGATCGTCGGAATATCCGCATATTTTGCGGTCTTCACCCCGTCGAAGGTGATGCCGAGAGTATCGTTGAAGAGTTTCTGCGCGTTGAACTGGATGCCGAACACTCCGATCGACCCGGTGATTGTCGCCGGCTCCGCAAAAATCCGGTTGCCGTATGCGGAGATCCAATATCCGCCCGATGCGGCATAGCTGCCCATCGAGACGATGACCGGCTTCACCATGCGGGTCAGGCGCACCTCGCGCTGGATCACCTCGGCGGCAGTGGCGCTTCCGCCAGGGCTGTTCACCCTCAGGACGACAGCCTTGATGTCGTCGTCCTCCCGCATCTTCCGCAGTTCCCGCGCAAACGACTCGCCGCCGACCTCGCCCGTGGCGCCCTCGCCATCGACGATGTCGCCCTCGGCATAAACGATGCCGATCGCGTTGCTCGAACTTCTTTCCCTTTCGGGTTCGAGTTTTGCATAGTCGCTGAACGAGATTTGCTTGAAGCCCTTGTCGGAACCCTTTCGCCCAGTCTCCTCCTTTAGTTCGTCGAGCAATTGGTCCTGATACGCGGAACGGTCCGCCATGTGGGCGGCGACCGCCACATCGGCGAGGATAAAGCCCTCCTTGTCCACGACCTCCTGGATGCGGGCCGGACCCAGCCTTCGGGCGCGGCCGATGTCGGTCAGCAGGGTGGACCATACGTCGTCTAGCAGCCTTTGGGTCTCCTCCCGGTTTTCCGGGCTCATGTCCTTTCGGATGAACGGCTCGACATAGGACTTGTACTTGCCGACCCGGGTCACCTGCGCTTCGATGCCAAATTTCTCAAACGCGCCGGCGTAAAACGTAGGCTCCGAGGCAAGTCCCGGCATGTAGATCATGCCGTAGGGATCGATCGTTATCTGATTGGCGACCGACGCCAGATAGTAGTCGCGAGTCGTCGCTTCTTCCAGATAGGCCTTGACCGGCTTTCCGGCGTTGCGGAAGCGCCTGAGCGCCGCCCGGACCTCCGCGAGCGCCCCAAACCCCGAACCGAAATCTGTCGGCTGAAGAGAGCCCTTGATCAGGATACCCGCGATTCGATTGTCGCGGGCGGCCGCGTCCAAAACGCGAACGACGGACCTAAGCTGGAGCGTGTCATCCCGCGAATTGGATAAGTCTCCGAAATCAAACGAGGGCGGCGCGTCCGTTATGTTGGTCGAAAGGTCGAAAACGATGTACGAGCCGTTTTCAAGTTTCGCCGACGGAGCGGCGTTCCTGACGCCCGCCACCACCATCGCGCCCATGATGCCGATGAAAAGGAGGAGGCCGCAGAAAGTGAATATGACCAACGCCACGAGCGCCCCGAGCATCGAGGTTATGAAATTTTTCATGTCTTGCGCACTGTAGCCACGGAGCCGGATGCGACGAGCCAAAATACGGTGGTGGTACGTTTTGACAGGTAGGGCCCCGAGCGAGGCGGAGCTCGCCGAAACCCAGAATGCCCGCCCCAAGCCGGGCCAGGCGGGATCCCAGCCCGTCCTGGCCCCAGAAGGCGGGCAAGCGGGCTCGCAACGCCTCTTTCGAAGCCCTCCTTGTCAAAACGTATCACCGCCCAAAATGCACTCTGCATGTCCGAAGGCCCGGCGGGCTTCATGCGACAGGAAACCATTTGCAACAATCCCGCGGCCCGCGTTAGGTAATGCGCAAATGGGCGAGCAAAAAGACCTCCTCACGACCAACCGCAAGGCGCTGATCATCAACCTCAGTCAGGAGAAATACGGCACATTTGCTGAAATCGGTGCAGGACAAGAGGTTGCTCGAGTGTTCTTCCAGGCTGGGGGAGCGTCGGGCACGGTCGCAAAGACGATCTCGGCTTACGACATGGTCTTCAGCGATGCGATTTACGGGAAGGCCCCCCGCTACGTTTCGAAGGAGCGGTTGGAACTCATGCTGGGGCACGAGTACCAGCTCCTATTGGAACGACTTTCAGCCGTGCGCGGCAACGATACCACCTTTTTTGTCTTTGCCGACACGGTCGCCACAAAGGGCTTCCAGACCGACAACGAGGCCCACGGTTGGATGGGCGTCCGGTTCCAGGAACGGCCTGGGAGCGAGCCGAACGATATCATCATGCACGTGCGGATGTGGGACAAGGAAAACGTACTTCAACAGCAAGCGATCGGGATCATCGGAACGAACCTCGTCTACGGCGCGTTTTATTACCGGGACGATCCGCGGAAATTCATACAGTCGCTGCTGGACAACTTGAGCACGGATCGAATCGAGGTCGACATGCTGCAATTCACGGGGCCGGCCTTTCAGAATGTGGACAACCGGCTCATGTCCCTGCACCTGGTCCAAAATGGGCTGACAAACGCCGTCATGTTCGGTCCGAATGGCGAGGTTCTCCAGCCCTCCGAGGTGCTCCATAAAAAGGCAATATTGGTCGAGCGCGGAAGCTTCCGCCCGGTGACCCTGGTCAACGTCGACATGCTCAATTGCGCGACCGCGCAATTCGTGCAGGAGCCGCACGTGAAGGGGAAGGAAATCGTGATCCTGATGGAGATCACAATGAACAACCTCCTGGCGGCCGGTTCGCTCGACGCCCAGGACTTCCTGTCGAGAGTCGACCTGTTGGGCGACATCGGACTGACCGTCCTAATCTCGAATTATCCGGAGTACTTCCGCCTCGTGTCCTATTTCCGTCGATACACGAAAGAGATGATCGGCGTAGCGATGGGGATCAACAACCTGCTCGAGATCTTCAACGAGAATTACTACGAGAATCTGGAGGGCGGAATCCTCGAATCGTTCGGCCGCCTTTTCCGAAATGCGGTGAAACTATACATCTACCCGATGCGCCAGGAGGAGTACGACCGCTACCTCACAACGTCCCGGCCCCCGGCGGTCCCCGCCTCGACCGGCGCGCACGCATTCGCGGCAAACGTCCTGATCAACGCGAAGAACGCGCAGGTCGCCGACAACCTGCGCAATCTCTACAACCACCTCCTGGAAAACCACTACCTCGAATGCCTCCTCGGCTTCGACCCGAAGATCCTCAACATCTTCTCGAGGGATGTCTTGCGCCGCATAAAGGAAAAGGACGCCTTTTGGGAGGAGATGGTGCCCGGTCCCGTGGCCGCGTCTATCAAGGGCCGCCGGCTTTTCGGCTATGCCGAGTCCGTGGCCGCGACCGCCTGAGGCACCCGGCCATGCGGTTTTACAAGTATCATGCGCTGGGCAACGACTACATCGTTCTCGATCCGTCCGATTTTCCGGACTGGAAGGAACCGTCCGCGGCGCAAATCCGGGTCATCTGCCACCGGAATTTCGGAATCGGCTCGGACGGCATCCTCTGGGGGCCCCTTCCCTCCGGGCCCCCGGCCAAGGGCGCCGCTCAGTCTTTCGGACTGAGAATCTTCAATCCGGACGCTTCGGAAGCGGAAAAGTCGGGCAATGGGGCCCGGATCTTCGCCCGGTTCCTGTGGGACCGGAAATTTGCGAAGGCCTCCGTATTCGATATCGAGACGCCGGGCGGCGCCGTTCGAGCGGATGTCCGGGAAGATGGGCGGCTGATCGTGACCGACATGGGCCGGGTGAGCTTTTCGAGCGACAAGATCCCCGTGAAGGGACCCAGCCGCGAGGTCGTCAACGAGAAGATCGAGGTCGGAGACCGCGCTTTCACGTTTTGCGCCGCGACGATCGGCAATCCGCACTGCGTCATTGTCTTGCCGGAGATTTCGCCGGAACTGGCCCGAAAATACGGCCCTCTGATCGAAGTGAATCCGCTCTTCCCTAACCGGACCAATGTGCAGTTTCTGCGGGTCATCGATCGAGCAAACATCCAGATCGAGATCTGGGAGCGCGGCGCGGGCAACACGCTTGCTTCGGGAACCAGTGCGAGCGCTTCGGCCGGGGTGGCCCGGCTCCTGGGCCTTACCGGCCCCGAGGTGACGGTTCACATGCCCGGCGGCAGTCTCGGGATCCAAATCGGCGACGATTATTCGATTCGGATGACCGGCACTGTCAACCGGGTCGCCGAGGGCTCGATGCACTCCGAATTGTTCGAGGTCAAAGTCTGACCGGGCCGGGTCAGTACTTTACCGAGCAGCCGTAGATGAGCGCCCCCGAAACCCTTCGAGCCGGCTGGTCGCGGATCTCCCTAGCGGCCAAGGTCTGCGCCGCGGCGCTAGGCTGTTTCGCCCTGCTTCTGACTCTCCAGCTTTGGCCTGCCTGGACAGGCAATCCCGATCTTTCGCACGGCCTTCTCATGCCTGTCGCATTCCTGATTTTACTCTGGGAAGCGCGCGCCGGGCCAAGCAGGTACCTCTCTCCGAAATGGAGCCTTGGGCTCATGCTCGCCTTTGCCATCTCCGCCATCGTAGTTCTCGCGCTAGCCGGCCTGTACGCCTCAGTTCTGGATTGGTCCCACTCTCTGGTCGAATTCGCGCTCAGCGCTGCTCTGTCGCTTTTTCTTGCGGCGGGAATCGCAGCCTTGGCCGAACAAGGAATGCGTCTGATACCATTCAACTGGACCGCCGGGGTCGCCGCGGGCCTGTGGGTATTCAGCGCGCCCATTCCTCCGGGATTCTACACCCGCCTCACCGTTTCATTGCAGCTGATGGTCAGCTCCGGTGTCGTTCACGCCCTGCACCTTTTCGGAGTCGCGGCCGGCCGGTCGGGAAACGTCATCCAGCTCGCCGGCACCACGATCGGCGTCGAGGAAGCCTGCAGCGGAGTCCGCAGCCTGGCGTCCTGTGTCTTCTGCGGAATCTTTTTCTCGGCCGCCCTGGTCCGCAGGCCCTGGGCCCGAGTGGTTGTAATCGCCCTTTCCGCACCCCTAGCCCTCGCGATGAATTTTCTCCGCTCCCTATTTCTCACCCTGCTTGCGAACGGGGGAACGAACATCGCCGGCGCCTGGCACGACGCCACCGGATATGCGATTCTCGGCGTCACGGCCGCCGTGCTCGGCGCCGTCGCGCTCCGGCTTGGACGTCCGGCATCCAAAAGCTACAGCGAAACGCTGGCGCGTTCCGCTACAGTAGCGGACGGAGCGCGAAGCGCGGAGATGGCGATGCGAAGCATCGTCCCGAAGGGATGCCTCGTAGCGGAACGCGCCAGCGTTTCGCCCGGTGCGACGGAGGCACAACGCGCCAGCGTTTCGCACGAACCCGCCCGGAGCCCGGCGCGCTGCGCGCCACTTCTCGCCGCGCTTCTTTCGATCGCCGCGGTCCTCCTAGTTTTCTTTTACGTGAACACGCGGCCTTCCGTAAATCGGGACCGCAAGCCCCCCGACCTGTGGGCGTCGCTTCCCATGTCCGTGCCGGGTTGGACTGTCGCAACGGACAGTAATATAAAACGATTCGCAGATACACTGAAGACCGACCTCCTGGCCCAGCGCATATACGAGCGACCCGCCGACGGGGGTCCGCTCCAGATCACGCTCTACCTGGCCTATTGGGGCCCCGGACAAGTCCCGGTGAGCCTTGTCGCATCCCATACTCCCGATGCCTGCTGGCCTGGAGTCGGTTGGGTGCTGCAGCCCACGGCCCAGCCTTTGGAACCGCCTTCAATCGGAGGCCGTCCGCTTGCGGGAGCCGAGTCCCGCTATTTCACGAACCGCGGCTACCCCCAGTACGTCTGGTTCTGGCACCTTTATGATGGAAGGCCGATTCCGTACCAAGATCCCTATTCCGTCCGGCGGCTTCTCGATATCGCCTGGCACTATGGCTTCCGTCACTCGGGGGACCAGCTGTTCGTTCGTGTCTCAAGCAATCGCCCATGGCAAACCGTCGAAGAGGAGGCCCTCGTGCGCAATTTTTTCGACCGGCTCCGGCCGATGGGGCTCTGACTCAAAATTCTCAGGGGAATAGCGAACTCACCCGCGAGGCCTCAGGTCTTGCGCGGGGAATCATCGAGACGGCAAGGGTCAGGGCCGCCGCCATGCTACCCGGTACTCCGAAGAAGTTCGAGACCTTGGGCGGTTCCTCAGGCGGCGCTGGTTCGGGCAAAACGACGGCGGAGCGCTACCAAACTCGAAATAGCCGCCGCGAAAAGTCCGAGGGTCGATGCAGAATCCGGAACGGAAGTGCCGAAATTGGGTGTAAAGATCGGCGTCCACTCGACAGACTCGTCACCGCCGGGATAGCCGTTTAGCACGTAGTTGCCGCCGGTGCTGGTCGTACCGGTAGTGGTATCCGAATACGTATAAAGCGTGCCATTCACCGTCAGAGCCACGTTGGGACCGCTAAAACCGACATCCGAACCGTCGACACCGGCAAAAATGTAGTAGACGTCGGGTGTTAGCGTCACTGAGCCGCCGATGCTATCGAGCGAAAAAAGGTTATAGCTGCCACTGCCTATCGTCAGCGTGGACAGTGTGACATTGCTCCCGCCCAGGTTTTCCAGCAGAATCGCGTCCTCGTCAGGATCGCTGCCCGTCGCTGTGCCAACGCTGCCATAGAAAACCGTATTAACAGGTTGCTGAACTACTGCACAGTTTGATACAGCGAGGCGCTCGGCGCGACATTTCGATGGATTTTTCGGATTTTGACATGGATTCAAGCCTTTCAAGATGCCGTTTTTGGCGCCGCTC
>Ga0182024_10000851_pt1 | contig 79509 bp, 77 predicted proteins | sample P32metaG_FD_120480 | JGI IMG/M metagenome (GOLD analysis project Ga0182024, IMG submission 120480) | Permafrost microbial communities from Stordalen Mire, Sweden - P3-2 metaG (Illumina Assembly) | ecosystem: Environmental > Terrestrial > Soil > Wetlands > Permafrost | place: Sweden: Stordalen...
GAATCCCACCGGGTACCGATTGGATCTTTTGTTTACCTTTTGCGATTTCTTCGCCATGACACTCTCCCGTTTAATGAAAGTGTCTAACTTCGCCGCTGTCTCAAAACTTGGGGGCACTCCAATGAACGCAGATGAACGCCGATGAAAACAGTTTTGATTCGTTCGTTTTCGATCCGCGTTCATCTGCGTTCATCAGCGGCCAATATTCTTCAATGATCAGCCCTCACAGCAGCCCGTGCAGAAACTGAGGGTCGCGCCAATCCCACGCGCGCTCGATCACTTGCTCCGGCCTGACCTGTTTCAGACTCCACTCCTGAGCCGACACGGAGGTGGCTCCGCGGCCGTTAGTGAACACGCCCCAGGCGGCCAGCGCCAGGAAGACCGCCGCCGAGATCGTGCGCGAGGCTCCCCGCAACTTCTGCCAGTACAGAAACGCGGGAATCAGGAACAGCGTAAGCAGGTGCGAAATATCAGCGAAGAAGCGCGGGCCGTAGCCTGCGCCCGGCCAATAACGCGCGAGCAAGGCCACTTGCAACACCGCAATGGCGATCAGGTAGGGCGACAGCGGAAAGGCCCAACGGGAACGAACGCAGAGTGCCATCCCTACCACGGCAATCAGCGCAATGGGTGTATAGATGAAAATGCCGCGGGAAGGACTGAACAGATGCATCGCCAGACCATCCAGCCAGGGTAGCGCCAGCGGCCGGGTGCGCGTGATGTACAAAGGAAACCAGGCATGCCTCGCCAGCCGATCATACCCGAAGTACAGCAAGGCAACCGGCGATGCCCACCCTAGAAACGGGATGAATTGCCGGCGGTAGTGCACCGCGACAAAGATCGTCAGAACCGCCACGGAAATAGCGTTCCAAGGCCGCACCGCGAAGGATAGGGCCAACGGAATCGCGGCATAACGGACCCGCGACGGATCTTCGCGCGCGCGCAGCAACACGTAAATCGTGGCGCTGAGCAGCAACACCACTAACCCATGCTGAAACAGGTTGCGGCTGCCGATCGACCATTCCGGTGTCCCGAACGCGAAAAGCAGCGCGTATGCGGCGGCCATCCGGGCCGACAGGAATAGCGCCGCGGTCTGGTATTGCAGCCAGACGGCCACGGCTCCGAAGGTGCTGGCGCACCACAATTCTGCCAGGGCATGACCCGCCACGAAATCGCCGCCGAAGAACGCCATGACGGCGGGCTGGGAAAATAGCGGACCGGTACGCGGGGCCAGACCGCCAATCACCGCTACCACCATCTTCAGGATGAGCACGAACGGCAACGCGAAAAGCGAAACAGCCACCGGATAGAGGTTGTACCAATGGCCGCCCGGGCAACCGTTGGCCTCCTCATAGTGCAGCGGCGGTCCCACGGCAGGCACGCATTCCAGACCCGCGCGCGCCCCCAGCGGAGCAGTAGGCACAAATGGATCGAGGCTGGTGGTGCCGCGCGAGAGGATGCTCAAGGCTGTGGGCACGGTCCAGTAGGAGTCGTAGGAAGTGAATGGCGGGCAGACGCTGTAAACCAACCACACGAAGACCGCGAGCCGGATTCCGCCGGCATTCCAAAATTTCGCCATACGGGGACCCACTATTGTAGGCATTTCGACATGGCGACTGGAAAGTTTGATTACACTTGATCGATAGCATCGTGAACACCCGTCTGCGATTACTCATACGCCAGGCGATGTACAACCTGCGCGGCGGCTTCCTGACTCGCCCGCTGGTTATTGCCCTGACGCTCGGCTGCATCGGCGCGGTTCTCTCGTGGCTGGAAGAGACGGTCCCGGGCTTCAGCAGTTGGATGCCCACGGTCCTCTTCCCTTCACACCAGGATCCCCAGGTTGCCCAGGTGATTCTCGGAGGCATCGCCGCCTCGATCATGACGGTGGTCTCGATAGTCTTCGCCATTCTGCTGATGACCCTGACCCTGGCGTCCATGCAGTTCTCGCCGCGCATCATCGTGAGTTTTGCCAGGGATCGCGTCACCCAATGGACGCTGGGTATTTTTCTGGGCACGTTCTGTTATTGCATGGCCGCACTTCCGTCGGCCCGCTCGTTGCCGCACCCCTTCGCGCCCGTCGTCACCGTACTGGGCGCCATGCTGCTGGCTCTGGTTTGCGTGGCCTGGCTGCTCTTCTTCATTCACCACATTTCACATGCCATCAGCGTCAGCCATATCGTGGACCGGATCGCCTCCGAGACCGAAGCCATGATCGATGAGATGATGCCGTGGCCCCGGCGGGAGGGCGGCCGGCCCGATCCAGAGCCCGCACAATATTTCTGGGACACACCGGTTCCCAGCGATACCTCCGGCTATATCCGCTTCATCGATACGCCGCGGCTGGTCTCACTGGCGAAGACTTATCATGTGAAACTGCTGGTCGTTCGGCGTGTCGGCCTCTTCGTTCCAGCCGGAACGCCTCTGCTGCGGGCCCACAAGGGCGACCGGCTGACTCCCGACGTAATTCAGGACCTATGCCGCGCGTTTGATCTCGGCCCTTCGCGAACATTACAGCAGGATATCGAGTTCGGCGTCCTGCAGATTGTGGACATCGCGCTCAAAGCCATCTCACCGGCGGTCAACGATCCTTCGACGGCCATCGGTTGTATAGACCAGCTAAGCCGCATTATGATCCGCTTCGCTTCCAAGGAGCCGCTGGAAGGATTGCTCTACGACCCGCCAGGGGTTTTTCGTGTCAGCGTTCCGTGGACCACTTTCGACCAGTTGCTGACCTCGGCCTTTGAGCAGATCCGGTTGTATGCCAAAGCGGATGTTGCGGTGAGCCTGCGGCTGCTGCGCGCGCTGGGCGATATCGCGACCGCCACGCCGACCCCATCGCTTCACGGGGCGCTGCATGCGCTGGGGAAAAGGATTGTCGATGGTTGCAGCGAGAAACTGGGCGAAGAGGAATTGATCCCGCTACGCACGCGGTTGGCCGCGCTGGAGGATTTAACCGGCACGGCCGCGCCGCGCTCTTGATCGGCTAAACTGAGCTGAACTCCATCATATGCCGCTGTCTGCAGGCGACAGACTCGGCCCTTACGAAATCCTTGCGCCCATCGGCCAGGGTGGCATGGGCGAGGTGTATCGAGCCCGAGACCCGCGTTTGCATCGCGATGTTGCCATCAAGCTGCTGAAGGGCAGCCACAGCGCGCGTTTCGAGCAGGAAGCCCGCGCCATCGCGGCTCTCAATCATCCCCATATCTGCCAGATCTACGACATTGGCCCGGATTACCTGGTGATGGAGTATGTCGAAGGCCAGCCCTTGCGTGGCCCCATGCCGGTGGACGAGACCCTGCGGCTGGCACGGCAAATCGCCGAAGGCATGGCCGAGGCGCATGGCAAAGTAATCCTGCATCGCGATCTGAAGCCGGGCAACATTCTTCAGACGCGCGCGGGCGTCAAGGTGCTCGATTTCGGGCTCGCCCAACTGGCCGCCGCCGGTGATGCCGATGCCACCCAAACCATCGAAGGCACGTTGCTCGGAACTGTCGCGTACATGTCGCCCGAGCAGGCTCAGGGCAAGCCTCTCGAGAACGGTCGGATATTTTCTCGTTGGGCGCAGTGCTCTACGAGTTACTGAGCGGACAGCATCCCTTCACCGGCGGCTCGACGGTCGAGATATTGAGCGCGGTGCTGCGCGACGAGCCCCGCCGCTCAACGCGCCGGCGGCGGTCGTAGACGTGGTGCGCCGTTGTCTGGCCAAGCGCGCAACGGACCGGTACGCGTCGATGGTGGAGTTAAGAGCCGCGCTCGATAAGCTTGCCGCCACGCCGGCCGCACAGCAACCTTCAATTGCGGTGCTGCCCTTCGCCAACATGAGCGGCGACAAGGAACAGGAGTATTTCAGCGACGGATTGTCCGAAGAGATCATCAACGCGCTGGTGAAGATTCCCGGCCTCAAGGTGATCGCGCGCACTTCCGCCTTCGCCTTCAAAGGACAGAACACCGACATCCGCAAGATTGCCGAAACGCTGGGCGTGGCCAATGTGCTCGAAGGCAGCGTGCGGCGCTCGGGCAATCGCATCCGCGTGGCTGCGCAGTTGATCACCGCGGCCGATGGGAGCCACTTGTGGTCGGAGCGCTACGACCGCGAGCTGGCAGATGTGTTCGCAGTGCAGGACGAGATTTCGGCGGCGATCGCTGTGGCCCTTCACACCAAGCTTTCGCCGCAGCCCGCCGCGAAGCTACGTTACACACCCAAGCTTCCCGCCTACGAAGCATACATGAAGGCCCGGCATTACCACTGGAAGCTAACGCCGGAGGCGATGGCCGAAGCCAAAGAGTTTTACGAGCAAGCCATCGCGCTCGATCCGCAATTCGCATTGGCCCAGGCCTTATATGCCGACCTTTTCTTTCTTCGCGCAATCGTGGGTATGATGCCCGCGCACGAGGCCATGCCGGCCGCTCGCGCCATGGCGCAGAGGGCGTTGGAACTAGACCCCTCGCTTCCGGAAGCGCACGCCATCCTGTGTGGGGTCGCCGCAGCCTACGATTACAACTGGCAGGAGGCCGAGCGCCGGTTCACGCTGGTGATAGCCAGCGACGCCGCTTCTCCGTGGGCCCTCTCCTTCCTTGGGGGCGTTTACCTCTTGGCATTGGGACGGCGGAAAGAGGCTGCCGAGCAACAGGAACGCGCCGTCCAGGGGGACCCGCTACACCCTACAATACGGGTGAGCATAGCGATGTGTCTCGGCACGGCCGGCCGATATGCGGAGGCGGAGGCGCACCTTCGCCAAATCCTGGATTGGGACCCGAACTTCGCCTCTGCCTACTCCTACCTCGCTAGCCTCTACGCAGCCCGCCGCATGTTTGTGGAAGCGCTACCTTTCGTCGAAAAGGCCTATTCCCTGGCCCCTTGGGGTCCACTAGTCACAGGCGTGTACGCGGGGCTGTTGATCCGTACCGGAGAGCCAGTCCGGGCAAGAGAGCTGGTCCAAGCGCTTGGTTCCGGACAGGCCTATGGGACACCGTTCGGCCTGGCGATCTTCCACATGATCTGCGGGGAAATCGATCTGGCCGCGGATTGGATCGAGAAGGCGATCGAAGAACGATTCCCGGCCGTCGGTCACTGGCTCCAAAGCGCGATCGCGGAACCGCTGCGCGCCAGCCCGCGCTGGCCGAAATTAGCAGCGCTCATGAATCTGCCGGACGCGGGGTTATAAGCGAAATAGGCAGGGGCACAGAATCCAAGGCAGCGGGCCGCACGTGAGGAAAACCCAAACGGCGAAGAAATTATCCGCATCATCTCGGCCCGGCAAGCAGATCCGCGTGAGCGCCGAATCTATCTGGAACAAGCCCCTGACTAAGCGCCAAAAGGCGGCGCTAAAGGGCGTTACAAAGAAGCAGAAACGCGCAGACGCTTCTAAGATCGACTATTCCGATATTCCGGCGCTCACTGATAAGCAACTTGCCCAGTTCCGGCGTCCTCCGAAGAAATTGGTGGCCGTGCGTCTGGACGCCGACGTATTCGAATGGCTGCAGCAATACGGCGCCGGCTACTCCACGCGGATTTAACAATGTTCTTCGGGTGGTGATGTCGCAGCGACGGTAGCGGCGAGCGGTGTGGCTGGCGCAAATTCGCTCTTTGATCGGCTAAACTGAGCTGAACTCCTCATATGCCGCTTTCCGTCGGCGACCAACTCGGCCCCTACGAGATTCTTGCGCCCATCGGCGCGGGCGGCATGGGAGAGGTGTGGAAGGCGCGCGATGCGCGGCTGGGGCGCATCGTCGCCATCAAGCGGCTGAAAGGTCCGCAGGGCGAGCGGTTTGAGCAGGAAGCGCGGGCCGTCGCGGCGCTGAACCATCCCCACATCTGCCAGATCTACGATGTCGGGCCGGACTACCTGGTGCTGGAGCACATCGAAGGTAAACCGTTACAGGGACCGCTTCCAGCGCCGGAAGCCGTACGGTTGGCCATCCAGATTGCCAGTGCGCTCGAAGAGGCGCACGGCCATGGCATCTTGCACCGCGACCTGAAGCCCGCGAATATCCTCATAACCGTGAAGGGAACGGCGAAGCTGCTCGATTTCGGACTGGCCAAGTTTGCGGCCGCTGCCGGTTCCGATATCACCCAGACCGTCGAAGGCACTGTGATGGGCACGGCGGCCTATATGTCGCCCGAGCAGGCTCAGGGCAAGCCGCTCGATGAGCGTTCCGATATCTTCAGTCTCGGCGCGGTGCTGTATGAGCTGGTGTCGGGCGATCGGGCCTTCAGCGGCAGTTCCATGGTGGATGTGCTAAGCGCGGTGGTGCGCGATGAACCCCGGCCTCTGCAATCCTCTCCGGGGATGGCCCGCGTGGTGATGCGCTGCCTGCGCAAAGTTCCCTCGGAGCGGTTTCAGACGGCGGCGGAATTAAGAGCGGCGCTCGAAACGGTCTCCGAAAAACGCGCTGAAGAGCAGCCCTCCATTGCGGTCCTGCCCTTCGCCAACATGAGCGCGGATAAGGAAAACGAGTACTTCAGCGACGGTTTAGCCGAAGAGATCCTGAACCTGCTCGCTAAAATTCCGGGTCTGAAGGTGATCGCCCGTACCTCCGCATTTGCATTCCGAGGGAAGGAAACCGATCTCCGCACCATCGCCGAGCGTCTCAACGTCCGCACCATTCTGGAAGGCAGTGTGCGCCGCGCCGGAAATCGCATCCGAGTCACGGCTCAGTTGATCAACGCCGCCGACGAGTCTCACCTTTGGTCGGAGCGCTACGACCGCGAACTCACCGACATCTTCGCCATTCAGGATGAAATCGGCCAGGCGATCTCGGAAGCGCTCAAAGTACGGCTGGCTCCCCGCGCCCAGACGGTGAATATCGAGGCCTACCAGAATTACTTGAAAGGACAATATCATTTCCAGCGCGTCACGCCGGAGAGCCTGGCGAAAGCGAAAGAGTGCTATGAGCAGGCCTTGGCAATCGACCCGAATTACGCTCCAGCTTTCAGCGGATTGGCGGAGTATTACTACGTGCAGGCGGTGCTCGGCATGAAACCTGTGGGAGACGTGGCGCCTCTCGCGAAGTCGGATGCGGAGAAAGCGCTGGCCATCGATCCTGCCGACCGCGCGGCGCACAGCTTGTTGGCGATTCTGGCGGAAACGTTTGATCATAACTGGAAAGTGGCCGAGAATCATCACCGCAGGGCCATGGCGGCGGAACCCGTCGCGACCGGAGTGCGATTTCGCTACGCCCGATTTCATCTGCTCCCATTGGGACGATTCGCGGACGCGATGGAACAATGCCGTTTGGCACTCGAGACCGATCCACTTTCCATGATTCTTCACACCGGCATGGCTATTTCTCTGTACTATGCCAGACAGTACCGGGAAGCCATTGAGTACGCACGCAGGTCTTTGGAAATTGATGCGAACTACTACCTTATCTGGTATGCGATAGGGCGGTGCCAGCTTGGCGCAGGCTTCCCAAAGGATGCGATAGCCCGCTTCAAACGAGTGGTGGATCTGGCGCCCTGGTACTTTGAGGGAGCGTGGTTCCTGGCCACGGCTTACCTTCAGGCTGGCGATCGCGAGCGTAGCCAGGAATTGGCGCGGAAACTCGCCGACTCGCACGGTCACACCTTCGGGGCCGCATGGTATTACGCCGCCGCCGGGGAGGTGGATGCAATGTTTGAAGCGCTCAATGGGGCCTACCGGCAGCGCGATCCGTCACTTCCCCTTTTTCAAAACGAGCCGGTCGTCGACCCCTATCGCTCCGACCCGCGCTTCCAGTCCCTGCTCCGGCGAATGAACCTGGCGCCGGTTCAGTAGGATATAATTCCCGGCATGCGACGCAGAGATTTTTTGCCGGCTTTGGGCGTGGCCGGCGCAGCCCTCGCGCAGACGCCTTCACCCACTCCGCGCAAGGGCCGCCTCAAGCAGGGCGTGATGCGCGCCAACTTCGACCCCAAGATGCCGCTTGAGGACCTCTGCCGGGAAGCCGCCCAGCGCGGGGTCTACGGGTTCGACCTGGCCCAGCCGCAGGACTGGCCAACACTGCGCAAATACGGCCTTACGCCCACCATGGGCCCGACCGGCGGCGTCTCCTTCGAGAACGGGCTGATCCACAAGGAACTTCACGAGGGCCTCGAAAAATCGGTGCGCGCGACTCTCGACCAATGCGCCGCCGGCGGGTGCCCGAACATGATTACGGTGGGCGGCCAGCGCCACGGCATGTCGTACGAAGAAGGGGCGGACAACTGTGTGGCCTTTTTCAATCGCGTCAAGGGATACGCCGAGGAGAAGGGCGTGACCATTTGCATGGAGGTCATGAACAGCAAGTTCGATGACCCACTCATCGGTCGCAAAGACCAGATCTGCGACCACGTCGCCTGGGGAGCCGGCGTTTGCCAGCGCGTGAACTCGCCGCGCGTGAAGCTGCTGTTCGACATCTACCACGTGCAGATCATGGACGGCGACATCTGCCACAACATCCGCCAGTATTTTCCGTATATCGCGCATTTCCATACGGGCGGCGTGCCGGGCCGGCATGAGCTGGATGAGACCCAGGAGATCAACTACCACTTCGTAGCCCAGACCATCGCGGACCTGGGATTCACCGGCTGTATCAGCCACGAGTACCGGCCGACCCGCGACCCGCTAAAAAGCCTGGACCAGGCGCTGGCGATCATGGACGCGTAGGGCCGGCGGCCCTAGCAGCTGCTGAAAAAGGCCAGCCCCCGCTTGCTGACGCGCGCGGCTCGGTAACTTACCGAACCGCGACCGTGAGGGAGCGGGGGCTGGCCTTTTCACCATCCCGCTAAGCCCGTCGCGGCACAACCTTCTGATCCAGCCAATCGCGGATCACGCCGAACACCTCGTGATTATTCTTCTCGAGCAGCATCAGATTGCCATTGCCCACAATGCCGTGATCGCGCAGCCGCAGCATTTCGGCCGAGCACCCAACCTGCTTGAGGAATTCGACGTTCGCCACCGGCGATCCGCCGCCTCCAAATTCGCTGCTCAACCACCCGATCGGAATGCCTTGCAGGTTCTTCCACTTTCGCGCCGGCTCGGCCTGTAGTTTGTAGGCTGGCGGCACGGGACGCGGCGAATCCGGCGGTTCGGTGCGGTCCACCAGCTTGAATTGCGCGGGGTCGGTCACCGGCGGGTCGAAGATCATCGGCCCGGCAGTCAGTCCCCAGCGGAGTTGCGCGGCGAAGGGGTTGCCGTTGATCTCCATGCACATGATGGCCTTCACCAGATTGGGACGCCGATCAGCCACGCCCCACGCGAAGAACCCACCGAAAGCATGCACCACCAGGATGGACGGCCCGATGCGGTCCAGCAACTCCGCGCCGCCGCGCCAGACCAGGTCGCTGTGGAAGGCCTCATCGGAAACGTTGCCGGATTCGCAAGCCATGAACTGGCCTATCAGCGGATCGTTCATCCCCCCAGGCCCTGGCCACTGGGCTGTGTTGAACACGGCCGTGCTGGTGATCAGCCCCTCATACGGCGGAACATTGGGCAGATGGCTCGGGCCCAGGGCATCGGGATGGTAAGGCGAGCGGCCGTAGCTGGGACGATCGACCCAATAGACGCTATAGCCGGCCTGCACGAAATAATGCACCCAGCCGGGACGCCCGCCGATCCCCATCATGTGGGTGCCCTGTCCGCCGCCGCCGTGCACCATCACCACCGGATAGGGCGAGCGCTTCTCGGCCGGAATCATATACTGCACAAACATCTGGCCCAGCGCGATGGTTCCATACGACATGGTCTTGCGCTGCACGCCAACCCAGAAGCAGCCCTGGTCGGTAAGCTTCAGCGCCGTCGATTCCTTATTAGGATGCGGGTCGACGGTGACGCCTGTGACGTCCTGGTTAACGGTGGAGTCCAGCCAGTCGAGGACCGGTTGCAGAGCCTCCCGGTTGTTCTTCTCCAGCATCGGCATGGCGCCATGGTTCGCTAACGGGATGCGCTGAACGGTCGCTGGCAGGGCGTCGTTTGCAGATGCGCCGGCCAAAACGCTTGCCATGGGCACGTTCGGGACGAGGCGCCCCTGCCACGCCGCCCCCGGCGGTTCCACGGCGACGATGCCTTTGACCAGCTTGGGGCGCTCCTCGGCTGTGAGCAACGCAAAGACAGCGCCATCGCCGTGGGTAATCAGGATGGCTGGACCAATATCGTCCAGCAGGATGGCTCCGCGCGTGCGCCACACGTTTTGCGTGATGGGATTGTTGCCCATGGGCTGGCCCATGGCGGCGACGTACTGATCGGTCGCGCCGGGCCAGTCCGCTTTTTCGAACGTGGGCGCGTCGCGGTCGAAATTTCCGTGCACATACGGATGATAGGGACAGCGGCCCTGGCCGGGGCGGTCGACTACATACACCTTGTAGCCCTTTTCGAGGAGAATCGTTGCCCAGCCGCGCCGACCATCGGGAGTGCTAATCCAATCCGAGCCCTGCCGGTAGCCACCGTGAATGAGTACCACCGGATACGTATGGCGCACCCGGGTGGGGATCCACCGCTCCACGTACATCTGCATGCCGTTGCACACGGTGCCGCGGGCCAGCGTCACGCGCTCCACGCCATACCAGAAGTAACTCCAGTCGGCGATGTCGAGGGCGGGACCGACGTCCGCCGGAGCCTGCGCCGCCAGTTTGGCCGCGGCCAGCGCGCCGGCCGCCAGGGTCCCGAACTCACGACGCGTCAGAACAGTGGGGGAATCATCGGATGCCATGGCGCATTCTCCTCGCTCGAAATCATCTTAGTAGACTGGAAAGGTGGATGCAGTGGCTCCCCAGCGCGACACCTGCGAGCCCGCGCAACCGGTCACCTGGCTCTCCGGCGAAATCGTCACCTTCTTCAATAAGATTGGCCCCATTCTTTGGCTCGCCACAGTGGTCGGAGGGTTCTCCGGAATCTTCCTCAGCAGTGGTCGTTTTTTCGTAGCGCCCGCCTTCCGCCTCGTCGTGGCCTTCGTCGTTCTGGCCACCGCTTTGATATTCTGGCTCAGCCTCCGCATCCAACGCGTGGGCTATGCCGGGCGCGACCTGATCGTTTCCAACTACTGGCGACGGGAGCGCATCCCTTTCAAACAGGTGGAAGCCGTCGAGCCGGTTTGGTGGTATTACCGCCGCATGGTCCGCATCCGGCTGCGCTCGAATACTTCGTTCGGCCAAGTCGTGTACTACATCCCCAAATGGGCGGCCTTCCGTTGCCTCTGGGTCGCGCCCGAAAAAGAATTGCAGGAACTCCTGGCGACAGATCCAGGCCTACCGCCCTGGGGATAGCGGCCCCGCTTCCTCGCGCGCTGGTATCATACCGGGTTGCCGGACCATTCCAAGTTCAACCGGCGGCACGCGGGCGCGGCCTTGGCTGGGTTCTGCGCATTCCTGAGCTTCTACGCCCCGCAGCCTTTGCTTCCGTTGCTGGCCGCCGAATTCCACTCCTCGGTGGCCGCCATCAGCATGGTGATCACAGCTTCCACTTTTGGCATGGCCGTCTTCGCGCCGGTGGCCGGACTCGCAGCCGATCATTGGGGCCGTAAACGTGTGATCGTTCCCTCGGCGCTGCTACTGGCGATTCCCATTGCGCTGGCTGGCACCTCGACCAGCGTGGGGCAGTTGGTTTTCTGGCGCTTCCTGGTGGGCGTGTTCACGCCCGGAGTCTCGGTGGTCATCGCCGCGTACATCAACGAAGAGTGGCTGGAGGGCGTCGGATCGGCCATGGGCGCTTACGTCTCCGGAACGGTGCTCGGCGGATTCAGCGGGCGCATGATCATGGGACTGGTCGCCTCGCGCTTCTCGTGGCGTTCGGCATTTTTCACGCTGGCCGCGATCAATGCCGTGGGAGCCATGGGAGTCTGGGCGTGGCTCCCGGCAGGCCGCCACTTTCAGAGAGCCCACAGCACCGTCGCGACGCTGGCTGCCATGGTGCGGCACCTGAAGAATCCGCGGCTGGTGGCAACTTACGCTGTGGGCTTTTGCGTGCTCTTCTCCATGCTGGCCACTTTCACCTACGTCAATTTCTATCTGGCGGCGCCGCCTTTCCGGCTCAGCACGGCGGCCCTGGGGCTGTTGTTCGTCGTCTACCTGGCAGGCGCGGTGGCCGCACCCGTGGCGGGCCGCTGGGTGGATCTCAAGGGACACCGGTTCGTGCTGACGGTAGCGTTTACGGGCGGCGCGGCCGGAATCCTGCTCACCCTGCTGCCTTCGCTGCCGCTGATTATGGTGGGCCTTGCCTTGTGCTGCACGGGAGTGTTCACGGCCCAGTCGGCCTCTACCAGTTATGTCGGGTTGGTGGCTCGCGAGGCCCGCGCCGCAGCGGTCGGACTCTACGTGATGTTCTACTACATCGGCGGCAGCGTGGGGGCGGCCGTGCCGGGGCGTTTCTGGAGCCGCGGAGGTTGGCCGGCGTGCGTGACGCTCATCGCGTCCCTCCAGATCCTCATCATCATTTTGGCGGCATTCTTCTGGCAGCCGCAAAAATCGTCCGCGCCGGCTGGCTTGGGCGAGATGCCCTTATAATTGAGGAGAAATCACAATGGAAGAGTCCGGAGTTGATTCCCGGAAAAGGAGCAATCGATGGGCACTCTGAAGTGGGCAATTCCAGCGGCGGTTGTGTTCGCTGGATTGCTGGGGCTGACCTCTGTCACGTACGGTAAGCCGGAGTATACCAAGAAGGAAAAGAAGGCCTGCACATACTGTCACACCAAGCAAGGCGACAAAGAGCTGAACGACGCCGGGAAATACTACGCGGCGCACGACCATTCACTGGACGGTTACAAGAAGTAGCCAGCGGCACCGAAAACCAGACACAGGAACCGCTCCCTTTGGTCACGGCTCAGTAGCGCGCAGATGTAACGCGAACATCCAAGCGTAACAGAGCCGTGACCAAAGGGAGCGGTTCCGGCCTGTGTCTGGTTTTACCTCGCTTGAAGCAGGGGAGCGCGCCGCATTATAGTTGGTTTGGGGCGATGAACCTTCCCAACTCGCTGACGATTCTCCGGATCTTCTTCGTACCGCTGTTAGTGGCGGCGCTAGTGCAGGAGACCTTCACGCTGCGCATCGCCGGTCACGTGGTGACCCAGGAGTGGCTCGCATTAGCGATTTTTCTGGCAGCGGCGGCCACAGATCTGCTGGATGGGTATCTGGCGCGGCGCTGGAGCCAGGTAACCACCATCGGCACGCTCCTGGACCCGATCGCGGACAAGCTGCTGGTCTCGGCCGCGCTGATTTCGCTGGTGCAGGTTCGCGCGCTTCCCGGCTGGATGGCCATCCTGATCATCGGACGCGAGTTCGCGGTGTCCGGCCTGCGCAGCATCGCGGCAGCCGAAGGATATACCATCCGCGCCAGCGATTTGGGCAAAACCAAGATGCTCTCCCAGGTTGTCGCCATCTCCTGCCTGCTGCTCAGCATCCGCCATCCCGCGTTACATTTTCCCGGCATGCTGCTGATGTGGGGCGTGGTGTTCTTCGCGGTGATCTCCGCGATCAGCTATTTCCGCAAGTTCTGGCGCAAGGTGGACCTGGGTGTCAAGAAGCGGCGGCGGCGGGAACTGCTGGCGCTGGAGCGCAAGAGACAACGGGCCACGGCGCGGCGTCAAAGAGGGGCTAAGGGTTCGCTGGGTGTATCGCCAGGTTCGGCGGGCCCATCGTCTTCGGGCGTGGCGGCATCGGCGGGAACGATCTGGAAACCGCCCGAAGTAAACTGAACTCTGAGCACTTCGCCTTCGTTACCGAGCATCCCCATCGCCCGTCCGTTCAACCAGACCATTACGCCGCCGGCGTTGCCGAGTTTCAAAAACACCCGTTCGCCGCCTTCCACCACGCGGCTGCTATTGGCCTGAATGGTGCCCGAGAAGGCGTACTTACCGTCGGTCTTCGCCAAGATCCAAACCGGTTCCTGCGCGGTCAACTGTACGCGCACGGTAGGCGCGGCCAGACGCTCGGCGGAAACGGCATCCGGATCGTCGATGCGAAGCCCCTGCGGCATCACCGGTTTCTCCTCGACTTTGGCAGGGATCTTGTCAGGTGCCGTCGCAACCGGCGGCCGAGGCTTCGGCGTTTGGGCCACAGCCGCCACCGAATGGCGCGGACGTTGCGACCACGAATATACCGCGGAACAGACCAGCACCACGACCACCACTAAAGCCAAGGCCCGTAGTGAAGAAAACCACGTACCCTCAGAGTCTCCAACCGGCACCCAGTTCTTCACGCGCCGCAAGGGAATGTTGATGTCTATGGGAGGCTTGGCTTCGGGGACATCTGCCGGAACTGGCGGAGGCTCCAGCATGCGCTGCAAGGAGGCGGCGATCTCCTGTTCGTCCAGGCCGAGATACCGCGCGTACTGCCGCACAAAACTCCTGGTGAACACGCCGCTGGGAAGCTTGTCGAAGCGATCGGCTTCCATCGCGTCCAGCAGTTTCACCGAAATTTTGAGGTCCTTGGAGATCCGATCCAACTCCAGGTTCCGCCGCGTCCGTTCAAGACGCAGGGTCTCCCCAATGGAGGTCATTTCGCGAGGTCTTCCCCTATACCTATCTCAATAGTACAACGCGAAATATAGCCATTCCGGCGCTCAAAGTGCTAGACGGTACACAGGACTTGTTAGCATTAATTCGATTGATCTCTGTCGTAGTCGTCAACTGGAACCGGAAAGAACTGCTGCGCGCCTGTCTCAACTCCTTGAAACGGCAGGAAGGTGTCCCGTTTGAGGTGATCGTGGTGGATAACGGATCGAGCGACGGCTCCGCGGAAATGGCCGAGCGCGATTTTGGCATTCACGTGATTCGCAATACCGAAAATAAAGGTTTCTGCGCCGCCAATAATCAGGGAATCGAGGTCGCCAAGGGGGATTTCGTCGGGCTTCTGAACAACGATGCGGAGGCCGAGCCTGGATGGCTGGCCGCATTGGGTCGGGCGTGTACCGAAGCGCCGGACGTAGGCATGGTGGCGAGCAAGATCCTGGTGTGGGAAGATCCGCGCGTAATCGACAAAGCCGGACATCTGATTTTTCCCGATGGCCAGAACCGCGGCCGCGGCAGTGGAACCCTCGATCGCGGCCAATACGATCGCCAGGAGGAAGTGCTCTGGCCCGACGGGTGCGCGGCCCTGTATCGGAAGGCGATGCTCGACCAGATCGGCAGCTTCGACGAGGATTTTTTCGCTTACGGAGACGATGCCGAGCTCGGCTTGCGCGCGCGCATTGCCGGCTGGCGGTGCATCTATACTCCCGAGGCGGTAGTGCGCCACCACCGCGGGTCGACGCTGGGAAAGGATTCCTCGCGCCGGTTGGAATTGATCGAACGCAACCGCCTGCTGCTGGCCATCAAACTGTTTCCGCCCAGCCTGCTGTGGCTCAATCCGTTTTATTTCGCATTGCGCTTGGCCGCAGGGATGCTGGCGGCGCAGCGAGGCGCGGGCGACACCGTCCATTTTCGCGGATGGTCCGGGAAATGGAAGATCGCGCGGGCGCTGGTGCGTGGCGATCTGGAAGCGTTGCGCCTGGCGCCCCGCATCTGGCGCAAGCGCAAAGAACTCGAGGGCGTGCGGCGCCTGCGGCCGGGCGAAGTGCGCCGTTTGATTCTGCGGTACCGGTTGAGCTGGAGAGAAGTCGCATGAGCGCCTGCGTCCTGTGCGGGTCCGATCGCTACGTACGGCTGTTCCGCGCCTCCGACCGGCTCTACCGGACCACCGCCAAAGAGTTCGACGTGGTGCGCTGCGGCCAGTGCGGGCTGATGCGGCTCGATCCCCAGCCCCCCGCCGAAGAGCTGCCAAAGTACTATCCCGCGACCTATTGGTTCGCCGCCGAAGGAAGTGCCACCGGCCGCCTGGAGGAGAGCTACCGGCGTCTGGTGCTGCGCGATCATGTGCGCTTCGTGGAGAGTGCACTGCGCAGCGCGGGTGGCCAAGGCCCCCTGCTCGATTTGGGCTGCGGCGGCGGCCTGTTCCTGGGGATGATGCGGGAGCGCGGGTTTCGCGTAGTGGGCTTGGACTTCTCGCGCGAGGCGGCGCGTGTGGCTTGGGAACGCCAGCAGGTGCCGGCCGTGTGCGGCAGCTTCGATCGCGCGCCTTTGCGGGAACGCAGCCTGGCCTGCATTACCATGTTCCACGTGCTGGAACACGCGCCCGATCCCCGAGCCGTTCTCGGTACCGCGCACGGGCTGCTCAGCACGGGCGGGCGGTTGGTGGTGCAAGTGCCTAATGCCGGTTCCTGGCAATGCCGCTTGCTGGGGCGTTCGTGGAACGGCGTGGATGTTCCCCGGCACCTGTACGATTTTCGCGATCTCGATTTGGAAAAACTGCTGAGCGCGTGCGGCTTCGAAGTGGTGCGGCGAAAGTATTTTTCCTTACGGGACAACCCGGCAGGGCTGGCCATCAGCATCGCGCCGGGCCTCGATCCCATGGCGCGCCGCGTACGCCGGGTGCCCGAGAATGGCGTTACACGTTTCGTTAAGGACCTGGCGCATCTGGCGCTAGTGGTGGCGGCGCTGCCGTTCGCGGTGGCGGAAGCGGCTTGCCATGCCGGGTCCACAGTGATGATTGAGGCGCGCAAGCGATGAAATATTCGGGCATCGCTTACCGGCTTCCGCGGCCCCTCCGACGCCACATACTGCACTTCGAATGCGAGATTGAGGACGCGGTGCGCAGATTCGCGCGGGAGTTGCCGGCGGGCGCACGGGTGTTGGATGCCGGGGCAGGGGAGGGCCAATACGCGCACCATTTCGCTCGGCAGCGGTACTGTGCCGTCGATCTGGCGGTGGGCGATGCCGCTTGGGACTACAGCCGTTTGGATGCAGTGGCCGACCTGACGGCGCTGCCGTTTCCTAATGCCACATTTCACGCCGCAGTGCACCTGGTGACCATCGAACATTTGCGCGAGCCAGCGTGTGCATTGGCCGAGATCGCGCGGACGCTGGCGCCCGGCGGCCAGTTGCTGGTGGCCGCGCCGCACGAATGGGAAGTGCACCAGGCGCCGCACGACTATTTCCGCTACACCCGCTATGGGCTGGAGTACTTGCTCGAAAAAGCGGGACTGGAGGTTTGTGAGCTGCGCGCCAGCGGCGGCTATTTCCGCCTGCTCGCCCGCCGCTTGCTGAACGGTTTACAATTCTTCACAGGAGGTCTTCGTTGGCTGGGATTCCTTCCGGCGGCGATCCTCGTGGTCCCACCGGCGCTGGTGCTGCCGTTCCTGGACTTTCTCGACCGGGACCGAAATTTCACAGTTGGATATATTTGCACGGCAAGGAAAGCAGCCCCCGCTCCCTAACGGTCGCGGTTCGGTAATGGCGGGCGCGGCGCGGTAACGACGAGTGCGAGCTGGCACCGGATGCGACGGCGAGTTACCGAACCGCGACCGTCAGGGAGTGGGGGCTGCGTTTCCGAAAGGACACCATTGGACGGAGTCATCGTAGTCGACAAACCGGAGGGCTGGACTTCGCACGACGTCGTAAACAAAGCCCGCCGCATTGCCGGCACCAAAAAGGTCGGGCACCTGGGCACGCTCGACCCCATCGCCACCGGAGTTCTGCCGCTGGTCATCGGGCGCGCCACTCGACTAGCCCAATTCTACACCCACAGCGACAAAATCTACGAAGGCGTGGTGCGCTTTGGCTGGTCGACCAACACGTATGACCGCGCAGGGGAAGCCACCAGCGAACAGCGGCCGGTCGCCATTGATCCGGAGGAATTGGAGCGCCTCCTCGAGCCCTTCCGCGGCGAGTTCCTGCAAGTGCCGCCGCCGGTTTCGGCCAAGAAAATCGAGGGCCGCCGCGCTTACGAATTGGCGCGCAAATCAGTGGCCGTGGAATTGGAACCAGTGAAGGTGCACGTCTACGAATTGACCGTGCTGGAAATCAACGGCGCGGATGTCCGCCTCCGCGCGCACTGCGCTGGCGGAACGTATCTGCGATCGATCGCCCACGATTTGGGCCAGACGATGGGATGCGGGGCGCACCTGCAGGAATTGCGGCGCACGGCCAGCGGCGAGTTCACCATCGATCAGGCGCGCACCCTCCCACAACTGGAAAAGCTGGCCGCCGAAGAACGGCTAATCGACGCACTGGTGCCTTCCGCCGACCTGCTGCCCGCTGTCCCGGCGGTGTTCGTAGATGAACCGGTGGTGGTCCAGATTCGCAATGGGCGTAACTTCCCGGCGTCGCCATTTCGCTCGCAGCCCGCTTCACGACTCGTAAAAGCCATCACCAGGGCCGGGGAACTGGTGGCCATCGGTGAGGCCGTTCTGCCGAACTTGTATCACCCGATTGTGGTGTTATAAGGGTCGGGTCTTGTTAGAATAAATCCTATACTCATGCTGAAGCGCTTCATCCTCTGGGACTATCCGCGCGCCAGTTGGCAGTACGACGTGATGGTCGGAATCATCCTGGTGTTTATCTTTGCAACGCCACGAGCCTGGTTCCGCGATCAACCTCGCGTTCCTACCGCCAGCAGCATCGCCCCGCTTCCCTCGGAAAACGGAAGCTCCATTTTTTTCGTCAATTCCGAGCTCCTCGTGGGGGTGCCTGACGAACAGCGCGCCGCCAAGCTGACGCAAGCGCTCCAAGCACGGACGAGTAATCGCCACCTGCTGGTCACGCGTGTGGAACCGGTTCTCGATTCGGAAGGTGAATTGCAGGGCTACATGGCGTTTGCGCGGCCGTGAGGAACTTCGCCCGTTCCACCAGTACGGAATGACACAAGCACGGGCACACTGGCTTCTATGGGGCGCATTTACGCTGAATGCCGTTTCCGCCCCCGCGGCCTCGCTAACGGAAACGCTGGCGCGGATGGATAAAGCTGCTCAAAAATTCACCAGCCTCTCGGCCGACATGCGCAAGGTTTCGCACACAGGCGTAATCGACGAAGACACCGTGGATGTGGGAACCGTGCTGATGAAGCGGCCGAAACCGCACGATATCCGCATGCTCTTCGAAATCAAACCGCCGGACCCCAAGAAGCTATTCATCGATGGCAAGAAAGTTCAGATTTTTTTTCCCAATAGTCTGACCGAACAGGAATACGACATGAGTAAGTACAAGTCGCTCCTGGATCAGTTTCTGTTACTCGGATTTGGGAGTAACTCCAAGGAGCTGGAAAACGACTATACGATCAGCCTGGGCGGTTCCGAAGTCATAGCCGGCGAGAAAACGACCCGTCTCGAACTAATTCCGAAATCGCAGGAGATGTTGGTGCATCTAAAACGCGTGGAGTTGTGGCTGTCGGATGAAACCGGTATGCCGCTGCAACAGAAATTCTATCAACCAGGCAACGACTATCAAGTGGCGACTTATACCAACATCAAGATCAACCCCAGCCTTCCCGAACTCAAGCTCGATGTACCAAAGGGCACCAAAAAAGAGTACCCGCTAAAGTAAATCGATGAAGACGCATTCCAGCGCGTACCGGCTGCAATATCTCGACTGGCTTCGTGGCTTCGGAGCCGTGGTCATGCTGCAGGGACACGTATTTCATTCTTTTCTGAAACCGGATCTGCGCGACGGCGGGCCGTACATGACGTCGCAATTCGTGGGCGGCATGCCCCCCGCAATCTTTCTGTTTCTGACCGGCATCACGCTGGCCTTCCTGATGGACAGCACTGAGCGAAAGGGCCTCGCTCCGCTCGAGCGAACCATGACGGCACTGCGCCGGTCCGGATATCTTTTCCTGCTGGCGTTTGCCTTCCGGCTGCAACTTTGGCTCTTCGGCTGGCCCTCGCCGTGGACCGACCTGCTGCGCGTGGACATCCTCAATTGCATAGGGCTGGCCGTCGCACTTCTTTCGGTGATGGCGTTGTTCCGAACGGCGGAGCGGGTCCGGCTGTGTGCCGTACTCGGGCTGGCGATCGCGTTTGGGGCGCCGCTGGTTTCGCAGATCGATTGGTCGTGGGCTCCGCCGCTGGTGCGCAGCTACATCGTGCCCGACTACAACTCATTCGGCTTTTTCCCGTGGGGGGCCTATCTCGCTTTCGGCATAAGCGCGGGCAGCATGATCCGCATGGTTCCGCAAGAAACCATCGAGCGAGTCATGCAATGGGCGGCTCTACTGGGCGGCGCGCTGGTTTTCGGCGGGCAGTATTTTGCCAATCTGCCATTTTCGATTTATGCGAAGTCGGAGTTCTGGCTGAACAGCCCCGCGCAAGTGCTCATCAAGCTGGGCGCGACGCTGGTGCTGCTGGCGCTCGCTTATCTGTGCACGCGCTACGGCGCCAAAGAAGGCTGGAGCTGGGTGCGGCAGCTGGGCACTACGTCGCTACTGGTCTACTGGGTGCACATCGAGCTGGTCTATGGACGCTGGCTCTACTTCCTCAAGAACAACCTGACCGTGGTCCAGACGGCTGCCGTGGCTTTGGGCGTGATCCTGCTGATGCTGGCGATCTCCACCGCCAAGACCCGGCGTCATCGCGTGGCCGCAACCTTGGCGAACTGGGGCTGGACAATTGGGCCCAAAGCGGAGCGCGTTCCAGGCGATTGATGGCGGGCAAGAACCGCTCCCTTTGGTCACGGCTCGGTAAATACCCTCTACGAGCACGTCAAGCCGTTATGCGCTACGTTACTGAGCTGCGCGGGCTCGGGCGATGATCTCTTCGACAACTGCGGTCTTGGCATCGGCGTAATCCTGGACGCACTTCCATTCGTCCTGGGCCAAGGCTAACTTGGTGCGCGCATATAGATCGCGATCGGCGGCGTTGCCGCGCAGCCAGTCCCGGAACGTCAGCATGCGCTCGGTTTCCGGACAGCCGGCCGAGAACACGTGCAGATTGATTTCCGTGTCCGGCCCATTAAACATCCGATGCTCGTACCAGTCGGTCTCGCGGATCCGAAGCGCGTAGCCGGCCGCCTCAAGGGCCGGCACGTACGCATCTTCATCCGCCGAATCGGCTACCACCAGGAGCATGTCGAGGATCGGTTTGGCGACCAAGCCCGGTACTGACGTCGAGCCAGCATGTTCCATTCGTAGCGCCCGGGGCCCGAGCACGGCGCGGATTCTGTCAGCCTCGCGCGCAAAGAGCTCCGGCCACTGCGGATCATAGTCTACAAGAAGGATTCGGGTGGACAGCGGCTTCAGCTCCCCGATTGCGAGAGCGGTGTCATGCCCGTATCGCCTCGATGATACTCATCTCGGTATGCGTGGGGATGACCCGGTTCAGCCTCAGGCCGGCCGCAGTGAACAGGGCATGGTATTCCGCTTCGGTGCGTTCGCGTCCACCGGTCATCACGAGCATATTCAGATCCATGAACTTGCTGAAGGCCGTCGCGCCGCCGGGCCGGATCACGGCCTCCACCACCAAGACCTTGCCATCCTTGGCCATTGCGCTGCGGCAGTTCTTTAGAATCGCGACCGAGCGCTCGTCATCCCAATCGTGAATGATCCACTTAAGAACATAAGTCTCTCCTTTCGGCACCGACTCAAAGAAATCCCCCGGGGCGATTTCGCAGCATTCCGTGAGTTCCTCAACCTGGAACCGGCGCAAAGCTCCTGCCGCAACATGTGGGAGATCGGCAAGAACGCCCCGCAGTTGCGGGTTTGCCTTGAGAATCGTGCTGAGAAGGAGGCCATCGCCGCCACCAACATCTACCACAGTCCCGCTGGTGGAGAAGTCGTAAGCTTCCACAATCGCGGCTGCCACCACCGAGCTGAAGCTGGCCATGGCTTCGTCGAAGATCGTGGCCTCGTCCGGATGCTCCGTCATGTATTGCCATTTGCTCGCGCCATAGACATGGTTGAACGCAATCGCGCCCGTCGTGACGCTGTGCAGCACTTTCTCCCACGCCGGATAATGATTCTCCCCCAGTTCCTCGATGGCAAAGAAGCGCAGCGAGCCGGGGATGCCAGTCTGCAACGTGGCGCCAAGCGGCGTCAAGGCAAAACGTCCCCGATCGGCTTCGGCGAATACACCGACGCTTTCGAGGGCGCGCAACACCCGGTAAAGCGAGGGAGCGTGGGTGCCGGTAGCCTGAGCCAGTTCCTCGGGACTCTTCGGCCCGTCCTTCAGCAGATCGGGAATACCCAGCTTGGCGGCGACATAGATCGCGCGCGACAGCCAGAATCCCTGAATCATCTGGAGCATCGCCACAGGGGGCGCCAGTTTGGTTGGTTCAGCGTGTGCAGACACAAGTCTAAAAGTAAACAAATCGGAGCGCTCGTGGCAAGGCCTGGGTGGGGCATGCTTTAGCTTGCCCAGGCGGCGCTTGACCATGAGCTAGCTTATCCAAAGTGTCGTACCATATCGATGATTTGAGGGCAAGCTAAAGCATGCCCCACCAGCTTATTGGCAGCGACTCAATTCAACCGGAATGGGACGTCGACCGTGGTCTCGACTTCGACCGGGTTTCCGTTCAAGAGCGTCGGGGTGTAGACGTATTGCTTTACCGCATCGATCGCAGGCTGAACCAGCAGCGGATGCCCGCTGAGCACACTAGCATCGATCACGTGACCGTCAACTCCGATCCGGATACGGCATTTGACGACACCCTAAATGCCTGCTTGGCCCGCGACTGGAGGATAGATTGGCGCTACCGGCTGAACCAGATGCGCGGCCTGCACCGCACCCCCTACCACGATCGTATGCGGCCCTGGGCTCGGGGTGGGATTCACGGTGACTTTGGGCGGCGCGACCGAAACACATCGGTATCGGTCTTTTCAATCGCCGCACGCGCTCCGAAGCTAACCAACTCGCTGGCCACTGATCCTATCAAGGCTCGGGTCAGGCGAGTGCGCCAAATCCGTAAAAGTACGCGACCTGCCGCATGTGGCCGGCCGGGGTCCAGACTCTCGAGGCGCCTGGCGAGTTCGCCGCTGTGATCGACTGCTAGTGGGGCAGCGCCATGCGCAGCCCAGCCTGAACGGCAGCGCATGGCGCTGCCCCACCCCTATTGTGCCAATAGTAATTCAACAGATTCGCGCGGATTTCGGCGTTTTCCGGATCGTTCTGAAGCTGCTGCTCCAATTGGCCAGCTTCCTCGGCAGACAGCGGTTTCCAGCGGGTGTCGATCGATACCGTAAGATATCCCCACCGGTGAGCCTGGGATTCGATCTGCCGAAGCGTCTGTGTGCCGGCCGAAGATCCATTCGCAGCGAGCATCCCGCAACAAAGGAGCAGCTGGCCGAACACTCCGTTGCGCTGCATGCTTTTCATGTAAACAAACCCGAATGCCCGTGGCAAGGCCCTGAACCGGCTCTTATTTTGTTGTAAACTCGTTCTGAACACGCATCCCCGCCACAGGCGGGCGACTCGCACAAAAGAGGAGAAATGGAACGATGAAGATGTCACGTACCGCAACGATCCTGGGTCTGCTTCTGAGCTTGGCGCTGCTGGCGGGAGTCGCAGCCTGGGCCGCAGCCGAGATTCCGGCCGAAGGAAGCATGGCGCCCGATTTCACACTGCCTTCGCAGGAGGGCAAGCAGGTTAGTCTGCACGATTTCAAAGGCAAATGGGTGGTGCTGTATTTCTATCCGAAGGATATGACCCCCGGCTGCACGATCGAAGCGCACAACTTCCAGCGCGACCAGGCGCAATATGACAAGCTCAACGCCGCCGTGGTTGGCGTCAGCGCCGACAACGTAGACTCGCACGTGCAGTTCTGCACCAAGGAAAATCTCACCTTCAAGCTGCTGGCCGATCCCAATCATGGCGTCATCGAAAAATACGGATCGACAATGCAGTTCGGAACGAATACGGTAGCCGCGCGCAACACCTTCCTGGTCGATCCCAAGGGTGTCATCCGCAAGGTCTACACGAATGTCAGTCCCAAGGTCAACATGCACAGCGAGGAAGTGCTGACGGCCCTCGCCTCGTTCAAGAAGTAGCTCAGTCCAATCCCGGCGGGCATGCGCGCCATGCCCGCCCTCTCTTTTCCATCCCCCAAACGCTCAGCCGCATGCTCGCCGTCCGCCTGGAAAATGGAGTCGTCTCGGTAGTGGATGTCCCGGTGCCGCATCGCCCGGAAGGATCCGCGTTGCTGCGCCTGCTGTGCGCCGGCATCTGCAACACCGATCTGGAACTGCAGCGCGGCTACTACGGATTCGCCGGAACGCCCGGACATGAGTTCGTCGCGGAGGTTGTGGAAGCCGAGACGCACTCGCTGATCGGCAAGCGGGTTGTGGGTGAAATTAATTTCGCCTGCCGCCACTGCGACTGGTGCCGCCGGGACCTGGGGCGGCATTGTCCCAACCGCACGGTTCTCGGAATCGTGAATCAGCCCGGTGCATTTGAAGAATACTTCACCGTGCCGGAACACAATCTGCATATCGTTCCAGACAACATTCCCACGGAACGCGCGGTGTTCACCGAACCGCTAGCCGCGGCGTGCGAGATCCTGGACCAGGTTTCGATTCCGCCGGGATCCACGGTAGCGGTGCTGGGCGACGGCAAACTGGGTCTGTTGGTTGCGCTGGTTCTAAACGCGCATGGATACCCGGTCCACCAGTTCGGCCGCCATTCCGAAAAACTTCTCTTCGCCGCCGCCGCGGGTGTGAACACGGAACTGGCCGGCGATCACTTGCCCACAGCCGCATACGACTGGGTAGTGGAAGCCACCGGTAATCCCGAAGCTCTGCGGCAGGCCGCCGCCATGACACGGCCGCGCGGCACGCTGATTCTGAAGTCGACCGTGCACGGGCTGGTAGGGATCGACACCGCGCCGATCATCGTGAACGAACTCACCCTGGTGGGCTCCCGGTGCGGCCGCTTCGAAGCGGCGCTGCCCCTGCTCGATCAACACCTGATCCGCGCGGAGGAACTGATCTCGGCCCATTACCGGCTGCGGGAAGCGCCGCAAGCATTCGCAAAGGCTGGCGAGCGGGGAACGCTCAAGGTGCTGTTGTATCCGTAAGAAGACCGCTCCCTTTGGTCACGGCTCGGTAGCACCCATCCCGCTGTTCACGACAAGCTGGCAACGTGCGCCGTGTGCTACTGAGCCGTGACCAAAGGGAGCGGTTGCTTCAATCGATGACCCGGCTCGAAATCGCGCCGTAAGCATCAATCCGCCGGTCGCGCAAGAACGGCCAATTCCTCCGCGTCTCTTCAATGCAGCGTGGATCGCATTCCACAAGTAGAGTCTCCTCGCGGTCCGACGACCCTTCCGCCAGCACCTGTCCAAAAGGATCGGCCACAAACGATCCGCCCCAAAACTCCAGCCCGTGGTCGGGTGGACCCTCGTATCCCACGCGGTTTACCGACGCCACGTACAGCCCGTTGGCGATGGCGTGCGCGCGCTGAATCGTCCGCCAGGCATCGTGCTGCACCGCGCCCACCGCAGCCTTCTCCGAGGGGTGCCAGCCGATCGCCGTAGGATAGAACAGCACTTGCGCGCCGCCCAGCGCCGCCAGCCGCGCGGCTTCCGGATACCACTGATCCCAACAAACCAGCGGCGCAATGCGCGCGTAGCGCGTGTCGAAACACCGGAACCCCAAATCGCCGGGTGTGAAGTAATACTTCTCGAAGTAGAGTGGATCTTCGGGGATGTGCATCTTGCGGTACATGCCCAGCAGCGATCCATCGGCATCGATCACCACCGCCGTATTGTGATACACGCCCGCCGCACGCCTCTCAAATATCGAACCGACGATCACTGTTTCCAACTCGCCCGCCAGCCGGGTGAGACTGGCGGTAGTCGGTCCCGGAATGGGTTCCGCCAAATCGAAAAGCTCGGACCGCTCCTCACGGCAAAAGTATTGCGAACGAAACAGCTCCTGGAGGCAGACGATCTGAGCGCCATTCCCGGCGGCCTCGCGGATGCGCCACTCGGCCTTCGCCAGGTTCTCGTTGGGATCGCGCGAACAGGCCATCTGGATGAGTCCGACACGAAACTTGGATCGCTGCACATCCCCATTGTAGCGGGCGAGCTATGATCCAAGATCGGTAGCATCACGATAGCAACTAAGGTGATGCTATGATTGCATCGTGCGCACTACCATCACTCTGGACCCGGATGTGGAACGTATGCTGCGCACTTTGATGCGGGAACGGGGAATCTCGTTGAAGGAAGCGCTCAATGAGGCGGTGCGGGCCGGCATGACAACGCCCAAACGCAAGGCGGGCCGCCGCTTCGTACAGAAGACTTATTCACTCGGCGCCGAAGAGCAGTTTCGGTGGGATAAGGCCCTGGCCGTGGCCGAAGCCATTGAAGACGAAGAGATCGTTCGTAAGCTGTCGCTCCGCAAATGAAGCTCGTGGATGTGAATCTCCTGATTTACGCGGTCAACCGGGACGCTCCGCTGCATAGGACTGCCAAGATCTGGCTCGAGCAGGCGCTGACGGGTTCTGAAACTGTAGCATTTTCGTGGAGCGTGTTGTTGGCGTTTCTTCGGCTCACGACGCGGCCGGGGCTGTTTCGAAACGCACTCAGCGTTGATGCGGCCTTCGAGGTCATACACTCCTGGTTAGAGCAGCCGGCGGCCATCATCGTTCATCCGGGAGGCCAACATCTGCGAGTGTTGCAGGATCTGCTGGGCCCGTTGGGCACGGGCGGCAATCTCACCTCCGACGCCCACTTGGCGGCGCTTGCCATCGAGCATGGGGCGGAGGTCTGCTCTTGCGATGCCGACTTCGCCCGCTTTCCCGCCCTACGCTGGCGCAACCCGCTGCGGTGAGGGATGCCCTACCAGGCTCTCGTCCTTTTCGATATCGATGGCACGCTGGTCCGCCGCGCGGGGCCTCACCACCGCGAGGCGCTGGTCGTGGCGGTCCGCCGCGTTACCGGGCTTGAGACCACCACCGATGGCATTCCGGTGCAGGGCATGCTCGATCCGGACATCCTGACGGCGATGATGCGGCGCGCCGGCGCGCCCCACGCAGCCATCCGCCAGTCGATGCCCGAGATTCTCCGCGCGGCCGAACGCCATTACCTGAGAGTCTGTCCCCCGCTCCACGACAAGCATTGTCCCGCTGTGGAACCGGTGTTGCAGCGCTTGACGCGCCACGGCATCCTGCTGGGCCTGGTAACGGGCAATCTTACGCGCATCGGGTGGCGCAAGCTGGACCGGGCCGGCTTGCGCCGCTATTTCCAATTTGGCGCTTTTGGCCAGATGGCCGGGACGCGTGCGGGTCTGGCACGCATGGCAATCCGGGAAGCACGCTGCCGCGGCTGGATCGACCGGCTCGCCCCGGTCTCTCTAATCGGAGATGCCCCCTCCGATGTGATCGCCGCGCGCACCAATGGCATTCGCTCCATCGCTGTCCAAACCGGCATCACTCCGGTCGCCGAACTGCGCGCGCAGAAACCCGATTTCCTGTTGCCCAGCCTTCGCCATCTGCGCTTGCGCATGCTTGTGGGGCCAGGCTTTCAGCCTGCCGCTGGCTTTTAGCCGGCGTCGTCGTTCGCGCCACCGTAATTCGCGACGCCGAGCCGAAGCCCGGCGGCAGGCTGAAAGCCTGGCCCCACAACTCCAGTTTCGCCCGCGGCTGGTAATATATTAGATCCTCAGAAAAGCTAGAGCTTCAGAAGACCCATGGGAGAGTACGGAACTCACGCAATTTTAGTCTGCGCGCTTCTGGTCGCGGGGCCTGTTCTTGCGCAGCCTTACGCCATCACGACGGTGGCCGGCGGCGCGCTCCCTCTGCCCGGCATCCTCGCGGCCAACGCCTCCATTGGCGATCCGCCGCGCGTCGCGGTCGATTCTGCCGGCAACGTCTATTTCGGCAGCTTGCACGCCGTCTTCGAGGTGGATCCATCCGGCGCGCTGATCCGCATTGCCGGAACGGGTCGGGCCGGTTATTCCGGCGACGGTGGCCCCGCCCTCAACGCGCAGTTGATGTCGCCCGCCGGAATTGCCGTGGACGCTTCAGGGAACGTTTACGTGGCCGACCTGGACACCAACTCCGTACGCAAAATCTCGCCCAATGGCAACATCACGACCTATGCCGGAAATGGCACGGCGGGCTTCTCCGGCGATGGAGGGCCGGCCACCGCGGCGCAGTTGAACACTCCCGACGGACTGGTGCTTGACCCCGCAGGCAACCTCTACATCGCCGACCGCAGCAACAATTGCATCCGTGTGGTCTCCCCCGACGGCAACATCCACACAGCAGCCGGCAACGGCTCGCCAGGCTTCTTCGGCGACGGCGGTGCGGCCGGCAGCGCGGAGTTGGACAGTCCCGAGGGCATTGCTCTGGATCGCTCCGGAAACCTGTACATTGCCGACACGCAAAACGACCGCATCCGCCTGGTGGCTCCCGGCGGAACGATCACCACAGTAGCCGGAACCGGAAATGGCAACGTGTTCGGCGATGGCGGCCCGGCCCTCGCCGCCGGTTTGATCCTCCCCACCGGTGTCGCAGTGGACCGCGCCGGTAATCTCTACATCGCGGACTTAGGCAACAGCCGGATCCGCGAAGTGTCCGGGGGCACGATCGCAACCGTAGCCGGCAGCAGCGACGGCGCGCCCCTTGCCGGTGGCGAGAACGCCCTCTCCGTTCTGTTGAATGGCCCGACTGGAGTCGCCGTAGACGCTGCCGGTAACATCTACTTCACGGAAGGCTCCATCGGCTCCGGATCGGGACTGGCGCAAGGCGACTACCGCGTTTGGAAGGTCACACCGGATAGCGCCCTGCAGGTCCTGGCCGGAACTGGCATGGAAAGTTATTCCGGCGATGGCGGACCCGCCACCAGCGCGCAATTGTCAGGTCCCACCGGTATGGCGACGGATGCCGCGGGCAACCTCTACATTGCCGATACCGGGAATCATCGCGTGCGCCAGATTACAGCGGATGGCGTGATCCGGACCATTGCGGGCACCGGCCAGCCCGGTGATACCGGCGACGGCGGACCCGCCGCCAGCGCCCAACTCAACTCACCGATGGGCGTAGCTCTCGATTCCGCCGGCCGGCTGCTGATCGCAGATAGCGGCAATTCCCGTATCCGGATAGTCTTGCCCGATGGCACGATCCACACTCTCATCGGCAACGGCAATTCCAGCTACTATGGCGACGGTCTCAGCGCTCTCGATGCCTCACTCAACCATCCCCAAGGTGTGGCCGTCTCACCGAATGGCAACATCTACATCGCCGATACACTGAACAACGCCATCCGCGTGAGCGGCGCGGGCGGCCTCATCGCCACCATCGCCGGTACTGGCCCCGCCGGTTTCTCGGGTGACGGCGGTCCTGCTACCAGCGCTCTGCTGAATGGTCCCACCGGCGTGTCCGTAGATGCGGCGGGCAACGTGTATATCGTGGATGCCGGCAATCAGCGCCTCCGGAAAGTCACGAGCGGCGGTGTAATCAGCACTGTGGCGGCCTCGCTGGCGAACCCTGATTCCGTGGCCACGGATGCCTCCGGGAACATCTTCGTAACCAATACCGGCAATCGCCGCGTGCTCATTATTTCCTCCAATGGGCAGCCCTCCTCCATCGCCGGGACCGGTGATTGCTGCTATTCGGGCGATGGAGGACCCGCCGTCAGCGCCGCACTCGACACCCCGGCAGGGTTGGCGGTCGACGCCTCCTCCGGAACCGTCTACGTTGCCGATTCAGCCGCCAACGCGGTGCGAGCGCTAATCCCTTCCGGCGCCGCTCCCAATTTGCTGAGCGTGGCGAATGGCGCTAGTAATCTGAGTGCGCCCATCGCACCCGGCGAAGTGGTGGTGCTCTTTGGCACCGGACTCGGCCCAGATCAACTAGTTGTTGGCCAGCCTGTTTCAGGCGAATATCCGACGCAGCTCGCGGGGACAAGCGTGCTGTTCAACGGCGCACCGGGATTCATCGTATACACTTCCGGATTGCAGGCATCGGCCATCGCGCCGGCCACAGTTTTGGCGGGCTCGACAGTCCAGGTTGCAGTTGAATATCGGGATTTGGTCACGCAATCTATGACGCTGCCGGTGGCCTCGGTTTCTCCGGGCGTCTTCACTCTGGATGGATCGGGAAAAGGTCAGGCAGCGGCCACCAATTCCGATGGATCTATAAATTCCGCCGGACGCCCCGCCACCGGAACCATCACCCTTTACGCCACCGGCATCAACGCCGGGTCGTTCGTGCAAGTGACCGTGGGTGGCAACAATGCCACCGGAGTGACCCTCGATGTGGGCATCGGCGTTTCGAAAGTGACCGTGCAACTCCCGTCCGGCGTGCAGGGCAGCGCGGTCCCTGTGGTGCTTCAAGTCAGTGGCGCCTCCAGTCAGGGTGGGGTGACGATCGCCGTGTCGGGGATCTAGGGCCGCTCAGGGCGCTTTGCCATTTTCTCCGGGCCAAGAGTCTGCTAGAGTCTCCCCATGGCGCAGGCGTTCTACAAGCACATTGTCGTGGTCCACGGCATCGGCGAGGAACAACTGAACGAGACCGGTGTTAATTTCATGAATGAGCTATGCCGCTCGCTGCCGGACGAGAGCGGTACGCTATCCGTCGTCAACCTGGTCTCGCGTGACACGCCCCTTCTGGTTAAAGGTCACTCCGTTCCCGCTTATGTCGTATTTACAACAACTGGTGGCGACAGCTACTACATCGGTTTCTCGGAGGTCTACTGGCAACCAATCACCAAAGGCTATCTGGCCACCCACCAGAAACGGCTTCCCGTTCCCACGTTTACCTGGGCGCACTCCATTAACAGCCGTATCCGGGGCGTGGACCGTGCCGGGCAGAGCCTCTCTGGCTGGCGCGAGGCAATCGATAACGCCGAAACGCTGCTGGGCCTGCTGAACCAACTCGCTGTGATCTCCAAGAAGACCAAACTATTCAGCAGGATCATGCGCGACTTTCTTGGCGATGTCCAGATGTACGCCGAGGTCGATCCGATCCACAACGACGTGAACGGTGTTTTTGGCGATGCGCTGGACGACATCGCGGTTACGCGGCAGAAGATCGGCGTCCCCTTCGACTCGGCCGAAATCTACATCGTGGCGCACAGCGAGGGCACGGTGGTGTCGTGGAAATCCCTCATGCTCGCCCGGTCCGCGGAGGCTCCCCCGGCGTGGCTGGATGAGATCAAGGGCTTGGTGACCCTCGGTTCGCCTATTGATAAACATCACCTGGTCTGGGGAGAACAGAATTTTCCGGCGAACATGGCGCCCCCGCAAGCGACGAAGATCCGGTGGTGGAATTTCTGGGATTACAGCGATCCGGTAGGCCACTCGCTCGACGGGATCTTCCCGGCGCCGGGCGCGGCGGAAAACAACCAGTTCGAGCGGGTTTTCGATGCCGGCTTCGCCCGCTACCCGATTCCGGGCGTGGCGCATGTGGATTATTGGCGCGACGTCAATATTTATCACAGGATCATTCAGGAGGTCATGCAAATACCGGCCGGGTTCGCGCCGTGGCAGATGGAGACCGGCAGCCGGTGGTGGGGGCATTGGTGGTTGATGAGTCTCGCCGCTCGCGTGGCCTACGGATTGGGCCGCGCGGTGGAAGCGGTCGCGGTGGTCTACTTCCTGTCCCGGCTGATCGCTCCCGTTCGCAGCGAACTGTTGGAAATGCTGCCGTGGATCAAGTCTTTGCTCGCCCTCGCCAAGGACTGGCCGTTCGCGACGCGTACCGTTCCCGGCTTGCGCTGGGTTGATATGGCCATCTGGGTCCTGGGGCCAGCGGCGGTTTGGAAGGTCGTATGGGATGGTCTACTTGGGGGCTTCCAGGATCGGATACTCAATCTGGAATCGCAGTTCCGTGTGGAGCGCGTGGCGATGACGATATGGAGCGCCGTTCTCCTCTTCGCCGCGCTCAACATCCAGATCGCTCCCGACACGACAGTCAAGGATTATGTCGGCTGGGCAATCGGCTTGCTGGTCACCATACTGATCTGGAAAGTGCACACCGCGGTGAGCAAGGGCCTGGTGCAATTGTGGCGCTACGGCAAAGGCTGCACGGCGTTCAAAGACCGTTCCCAACTGGCCAGCCAGCAACTGGTCCAAACTCAAGAGCAAAGCCCAATCGGCGAACCGCAGCCGGGCGATTCTTCGGGCCCTTCGGCCGCTTAACTTAAGCGGCGGAGACGCGATCGACGGGCGACATACGCTGCCGCGTCCGCGGCGCTAGACGCCTATTTCGTTACAAAATCACGTGCCAAGACGAGTCTTGGCACGGCGGACACCAGTGTCCGCGCCACATCGTCGTGGCGCACGCTTCAGCGTGCTGCGTCGGCACTTGTGCCGACGGGCGACCCAGTGCTGCAACTCCCGTCCAGGTACAACCAGCGCGGTCCCTGTGGTCAAGTGTTGCGATTTCCGCCGATTGACGGCGGCCACATTTCAATTTGAACAAAAGTACCGCCGGGTTATTGTACTGTTTAGAACTAAAAGTTATACTCGCCGAGTACGGTGCCATTTCTTTCTTCCCCTTTCCGGCGCTGTTGTTCTTGCCCTGTTTTCGGGACTACCAGCAACTGCCCAACAAAAGACGCGCGTCCCAGCCGAGTTCGTGAGCTGGCTGCCGATTAGCGATGCCGAGCGCGATCTCAAGGCTCCTACCGTCGAAAAAGACGCGGGTGCCGAGATCTTGTTATGGCGAGTTCATGTAGTGGATGAACTTTTGGGCAATAACAGAGACCTGCAGCGGGTCTTCTACCACTATATCCGGTTGAAGATTTTCGATGAAAAGGGCAAGGAAAGGACCTCCACTATCGACCTTGCGTACCGCGATCCAGGGGCCATTCTGGATGTCGCCGGCAGGACCATCCTGCCGGACGGCACGATCCTGGAATTGGATAAGAAAACGGTTTATAAACGCGACCTGGTTCGCGCCGGCAGTCTACGGGAGAAAGTGGTTTCCTTTGCCATGCCGGGTGTGGAGCGTGGCGCGATCGTAGAATACCGCTGGAGACAAACCGAGGACGACAATCGCTTCCGCTACGTGCAGCTGCATTTCCAACGCGAATTTCCGGTGCAGAGAGTCGTCTATTTTGTGAAACCGCTGCCGAGGGAGGTGTCCGGCGGCGACCAGATGTTTCTGATGCACTTCAATTGCGAGCCTTCACCGGTAAAACAGGAAAACGATGGCTACAGTTCCACCTCGCTGGAGAACGTTCCCGCACGGCATCGCGAACCGTATGCGCCCAGCACGCCCAACCTGGAGCCGTGGGCGCTACTCTACTATCGCGAAGGAGGCCCGCCGAAGGATCCGGAGAAGTTCTGGGGCGACGAAGGGAGGAAGGCATACAAGAAGGTGAAGGATCTCCTCAAGAGCAGCGACGAACTGAAGTCGGGCGCTGTGGAAGCCGTGTCGGGAATCGGCAGTGACAGCGAGAAGGTGAGCGCGCTGGTCAGCTACCTGCGCAAACGCGTGCGGAACTTCAGCGATCCCGAAGTTACCAGCACGGAGCGGAACCAGTTTATCGAGAAGCTGCCCAAGGACCGCCAGCGCAACTCCGCCGAAATCTTCAAGAGCGGGATGGGCACCTCCGAGGAAATGAACGTAGCCTTCGCCGCCCTCGCCATGGAGGCGGGCCTGGATGTACGGCCAGTGCTGGTTGGCGACCGGGAGTCGCTGGTGTTCGAGCCCAAACTGATGGACCGCTATTTCTTGAGCAATACTGTGATGGCGGTGAAGATCGACACTGGCTGGAAATTTTTCGATGTCAGCGACAAATGGTTCGCGCCCGGCATGGTGCCCTGGAACGAGGAGGGCATGTTTGCTTTGATAACCGATCCTAAGTCACCGACCAAAATGACGGTTCCACTCTCCGCGCCGGAAGTGTCCACGGACCGGCGCACTGGCCGGCTCGAACTGTCGGCCGACGGCTCGCTGACCGGAGACGTGGAAGAAACCTATTCCGGCCACCGCGCGGAAGATTATCGCAGAACTATCGGCGCCAAGTCTGCGGCACAGCGGGAGGAATGGTTTAAGGACCGCGTCACGGCCATGTTTCCGGAAGCCGACGTAAACGGCATCCAAGTGGAAAACGCGAATGACGCGGCCAAGCCCCTGGTGGTCCGCTACCATATGGAAGCTCCCCGTTTCGCGCAAGTCACCGGAAAGCGGCTGCTCTTCCAGCCATTCGTTTTTCGGCGCGGACAGGGCTCCCCGTTCACAGCCAGCGAGCGGCGGTTTGCCGTAGAGTTCCCGTATGCGTGGAAGGAAAGCGACCAGGTCTCGATGCGTCTTCCGAAAGGATTTGTTCTGGACAACGCCGACAGCCCCGGAGACCTGGACCTTGGGAATCCGGGTTCGTATCACGTGAAGTTGACGATTCACAATGGGCCCGATCCGGAACTCCAGATAACGCGGGAATTTACGTTCGGCAATGAGGGGCATATCCTTTATCGGGCGCAGGAATATGCAGCCCTGAAGCGCGCGTTCGATATGATCCAGGTCCGGGACGGACACGCGATTTCACTGAAAGGGAACTGACATGCACAACGTTCTGCCGCGCCTGCTGCTGCTTTCATTAGCGGGCTTGTGGTTGCGCGCCGCGGACGATACGCCCGATTGGGCCAGGCAGGCGGCAGCGGCGACGGTGCCCAGCTACCCGGCCAAAGTCACGTCGGTAGTTTTGCTTCGCGAAGAAACCGTAACCTTGGATGCGGACGGCCGGCGCGTGATGCGCGAGCGGGGGGCCATTAAAATCCTCGAAGCCAGCGGCGAGAAGATTGAAGCCTATCGCGTTTACAACACCAAGACCGGGCGCATACGCGACTTTCAGGGCTGGCTGTTTCCTCCCCTGGGCAAGCCCATCCCTTATGCCAAGAACCGCGTTGTCGATGTGGCGTTATCTCGGGACTACGTCTACGACGAAGCGCGCGCCAAGGTTCTGGAGTGCGGAAGCGCGGCGCCCGGCTCCGTGTTTGCCTGGGAAGTGACCGAAGAAGAGCGGTCGGTATTTACGCAGGATTTTTATCAATTTCAGAGTCGATCGCCCGTGTTGCTGTCGCGCTTCGCACTAACCTTGCCTGCCGCGTGGGAGGTGAAAGGCGTCGTATTCAATCACGACCCGCTGGAACCGCAGGTCTCGGGCAGCACTTATACCTGGGAGATGCGCAATCTGCCCTGGATGGAGCGCGAGGACTACAGTCCCGAGATCGACGCCCTGGTTCCGCGGCTGGCCGTGAGCATCTTCCCGCCAACCGACAATCGCGCGGGCTTGCAGGGCCTGAAGGACTGGCCCGCGGTCTCCGCCTGGCTCTCTCCGCTGGTCGATCCGTCCGCGGAAGTCACCGACACCATCCGCTCCAAGTCGCAGCAGCTCACCGCGAACGCCTCCAGCGAACTCGATAAAATCCGGGCCATTGCCGCATTCACGCAGCAGACCAACTATGTGGAGGTTGCCCTGAACCTCACGCGCGGCGGCGGCTACACGCCGCGTAAGGCGGCCGACACCCTGGCCAGGAACTACGGAGATTGCAAGGACAAGGCGACGCTAATGCGGGCGCTGCTGAAGGCGGCGGGCATTGAATCGTATCTGACCACCATCACCGCCAACGAGCGCAGTTACGTGCGGCCGGAGTGGGCTTCTCCCATGCAATTCAATCATGCGATCGTGGCCGTGCGGGTCTCGGATGCCATCACTCTGCCGACGGTGCTGCCGGATAAGGCGCTGGGCCGCCTTTTGATCTTCGATCCGACCGATCCCATGACACCTGTGGGCGACCTGCCGGAAGCGGAGCAAGGGAGCCATGCGCTGGTGATCGCGGGTGCGCGCGGTGCGTTGCTCACCATGCCTCTTCTTCCGGCCAGCGCCAATCGCATCGAATCGTCGGTGGAAGGCGCGGTGGATGCCGGGGGGCGCCTGGAGGCGCGCATTGAACGGCAATACTACGGACAGTCGGCCATGTCGCTACGCCGCTTGGAAACGTTGCGCGGCAGCGAAGAACTCACCAAGCGGATGGAGCGCACGTTCGCGCGCAGGATGGCGGCGACCACGGTACGCGGCGTAACCACCGCAAATCACCCCGAGGAAAACCGCCTCTCACTCAACGTGGACCTGGCTGCCGAACGGTTTGCGCAGATCATGCAAGGGCGTCTTTTTGTCGTGCGCGCCGGATTGTTGAGCAGCGGCGGAGATTACGTGTTGTCTTCGAAACAACGCAGCTTACCCGTCAAACTGGAGGCCGATCTTCGCCGCGATTCCATCCGGATCAAACTGCCGCCCGGTTTCCAACTGGACGAACTGCCGCAGGCAATCAAGGTCGAGAGCCCTTATGGAACGCTGGAGGCGGCGTGGTCTGTGACGGACGGTGAAATCGTGATGACGCAATCCCTGGAAGTCCGCGAACAGGTAGTGCAGACGTCGGAATACGCGAAGGTTCGGGATTTCTTCGAGCAGGTGTCTGCCGCGGGCTCGGCGCCGGTAGTGTTGGTAAAACGCTAACTACACCTGCTTGTAGCCGGCGGGAATCTGGAACGCGGAAGGGTGCGGCTCACCGGGAGTAGCGCTGTGGCAGACAGAGGAGGACTGGGCGAATGGGCCGGTCATCTTGGTTGCCATGGGGATCTTCATTTTGGTGCTGGTCCAAACCTCGGCCACGGTGGGTGAAGACGTCGGCGGGTGCGGTGGAGCGGGCTGAGCGGGCGCGGCCATGCCGCCGGGAGGCTTTGGGGCGGCTGGCATCCCCGGCAGGGCTGGCCCGGCGGGCATTCCAGGAAGCTTTGGGGCGGCTGGCATTCCGGGAGCAGCGGGCGCAGCCGGTTTCCCAGGAGTCCCAGGAGCTGACGGGGTCGCCGGCGCGGCCGGCAGGGCCGGCGGTGGGTAGGTGAACTGCTTGCCTTCCACTTCGTGGCCGTTCATCACGCTCTTGCCCAAGTCCTTCACGTTGACGGGAGGCGCGGAGGGAGCGCCCGGGGGCGCAAAGCCGGGCATGCCGGGCGGTGGCGGCGGCTGACCGGGCTGCGGCGGGGCCGCCGGCGTCGCGGGCATCACGTGCGCTTGCTTCGTCGCATGGTCCAGCACAATGTGCTGTCCGGCAGCGGGGTCGGTGATCACGGACGTATTCCCCGTATCCACGCGGGTCTTGCCATCGCCCGAGCGGAACATGCGGGAAGTGGTTTGCTGGGGAATGGCGCCGGGGTGCGCCGCCTGCAGTGTGTGCGTATATTCCGCCGTCGCGGGAGGCGCCATCGCGGGAGGCAAGGTCGCGGGCGGAAGGGGCGGTGCCAAAACGTTCCCAGATTAGCACGGACACGAATCCGTTAGGATCGAACCATGGGCGACATCGCGATGATTGGGCTGATCTCCGACACCCATGGCCTCCTGCGCCCGGAGGCGTTGACCGCCCTGAAGGGATCCGATCTGATCATCCATGCCGGCGATGTCGGCAAGCCTGGGATCATCGAGCAGCTACTCACCGTGGCGCCAGTCGTGGCCGTTAGAGGAAACGTTGACAAAGGCGCTTGGGCATCCCAGTTGCCGATGACGGCAGTCGCCGAGGCTGGCTCGGCCTTGATCTATGTCCTGCACGACATTCAGCAACTGGATCTCGATCCGGCCGCTGCTGAGTTCCACATTGTCGTCAGTGGACACTCGCACAAGCCTGGCCGCACGGACCGTTCCGGTGTGATGTATGTGAATCCAGGGAGTGCCGGCCCGCGGCGTTTTCAATTGCCGATCACGGTGGCGCGCCTGGATTTGCGGCGGTCACCGTGGAGCGTGGAGTTTATCGATCTGTCGGGGTAGCTCGAGGCTATTTCTTCGGTGCTCCAGCGGCGCCGTCTTTCACCTCGCCGGCCGAGCCGCCCAGGAACAGCCGCCTGCCGTCCGGGAACGTCAGGTTCTTGCCGACCGCCAGATTCGTCCCGTCCTTGGCCTGATAACCGTCCACCAGGATTTCGGTTCCCGGTGGTAAGGAGCTCTTGGTGAAGCCGAGTCGGAACAGAGAGTTCGGGCTGCCGACTTCGACCATCCAATTGGCCACCGTCCCGTCCGCGCCCTTCACGTCCATGTGAATCCAAGAGTGTGGATTGATCAGTTCCCATTGGGTGACCGTTCCCCGCAGTTTCAAAGGCCGGCTCGCATCGAATTCCGCCGAGAACGCGTGGTGCGCCCATACCGGCGCAACCGTTACCAGCATCCCAAAACCCGCAATCAGAACAAGGATTGTTTTCTTCATCGGTCGCCTCTCTCTTTATTTACTCGCCTTCTTCGCGGCTGTTTCTTCCCCCACGCGGGCGCCATGCAGCGTGTTCCGCAGTCCGTAGTTCCCCTCGTTGCAGGCGAACTCGTAGATTGGCCCATTCACCTTGCTCCAGGCCGCCTCACCCGTCCAAGGCTTGTCCCAGGTCGCCGGATCTTCGACGGTGAACCGATACAGAATCGTGTCCTTATCCACCGGGGTGAAGCGTTCGACCACATGCAACTTGTCGCTGGAACCGCGGAACGGGTTGCGGGAATCGAAGTTGGTGACGTCGATCACCAGTGAATTTCCCTCCCAATGGCCGCGTGAGTCGCCGCGCCATAAGTGGATGGCCGCGGGCGGATGCGAACTTCCATCCGTGGGGATGATCCGCACCGAGTGGTTCATCTCATGCAGAATGGCGACGTATCCCTTGCCTTGTACGATCTGCAAATTATTGTTGTACCCGGCCGACAGCATGGGCACCGATTCCTGGCCCATCACGATGCAGCGCGCGCTCAGGGGCCGATTCTCCGGGCCGTCGAATTCGTGGCCACGGTTCTTGGCAGCGATCTCGGCGTTTCTCTTGCGCGCCTCCGGCAGCATCGTGGGAATGGTTCCCTCCGGCCCCACGATCAGCGAAGTCCGGCGGTTCCAGGAAAGTTTGGTCTGGCCGCGATCGAGGCCGAACTGGGAGAAATCGTAGTGCACGTCGGCGTCGGTTCCCGGCTCGGTCGGGCGGCCATCTTCTTCGTTCGCCGCGACGCGATTTTGTTCGGTTTTGATGAGTGCCGCCAGTTCCTCTTCCGTGTAGAATTCCTTCGCGCCAAGGCCCTTCGGCCGCTCCAAGGGAGTGATGGTGTTGTTAGTCCAAAACCCTTCCAGATTTGGCTGGCCATCGGGCGTATGTGCCGGCGTGTAAGCCTTGGCCTTGTCCGGAGCCTGTTTAGCCGCCGGCTGTGGCGATTGCCCGGCCGCCGGCATGGACGCGATCAGCACGCAGATAACCGCCAGAACGGCGGCGGAAGCGATATGGCGCATACTCCCCTCCCCTCGTAACCAACTTCCCAGAACCTAGCTACTCGTGGCTGATCCTACATTTGAATTAGGTCAAAGTCAATCGGGGGTGGTTTGTGACAGAATGTGGAAACGCCGATGATACCGAGAAGCTTGGTCAACGCCCTCGCGGTGGTGGTTTTAGCCGCGGCCATTCAGAGAACGCTCTCGGCACAGTGGCCTTCTTACGCAACCACGGGCGGGCAGCCGAATCTGAAGGGGCCGGCACCCAAAACCGCGGACGGCAAGCCGGATTTTTCCGGCATCTGGCGGTTCGTCGACAGCCCCGATGCGCGGCCGGGAATCCTGCCTCCACCGGGCGCGGGAACCATCGGCATCGGCCAGCGCGCTCCTGGAATCATTCAGTTTTTTGATATCGGCTCAACGCTCAAGGATGGTCTGCCATTCCAACCGTGGGCGGCGGAGCTACGGAAAAAGCGCGTCGCGGACAACAACAAAGATAATCCCGACGCCTACTGCCTGCCTATCGGCCTGATGCAATTGCACACCCATCCCGAGCCAAGGAAAATCATCCAGAGCCCCGGATTAATCTTGATTCTGTACGAAGCCAACGGCGGTGTGCGGCAGATCTTCACCGACGGGCGCCCCTTGCCAGGGAACGATGCGCAACCGTGGTGGTACGGCTACTCCACGGGAAAGTGGGACGGAGACACGCTGGTGGTGGAGACCAACGGCTTCCGCGACGATGTGTGGCTGGATGTAGAAGGGAGCCCGCTCACGGAATCGGCAAAGATGACTGAGCGGTTTCGGCGGGTGGATTTCGGAAACATGGAAATTGAAATCACCGTCGACGATCCGAAAGCCTACACCAAGCCTTGGACGGTCAAGGTGCACCACCGCATCATGCTCAACACGGAGTTAATCGAATTCGTGTGTCAGGAAAATGAGAAGGATGTGCCGCACCTGACCGCGAGGTAACGCGCCGCGAAAACCAGACACAGGCAGGAATGCCTGAGCTACTTCTGTTCGGCCTGCGTTGTGGTCATCGGTCCCATGCCGACGATTTCCAGGACGCATTCGGTATCCTTGGCGCCATCGTAATGAATCCCGCCCGGGATGTCGACCACGTAGCTTCCGGCAGGCGCCGGATAAGTGCTGGCGGGATCGTACTTGGGGCCGGTGCCGATCCACCAGGTGCCCGAGAGCACCGTGATATAACGCGCCGTGGAGTGGTAGTGCGGGCGGCTCATGTTGCCGGGGTGCCACTTGATGAGCTGAATGTAGATGCCGGGCTTGGAAGGGTCGCCTTGGACCGTCGCCGTATCGGCGCCGGCGCCTTTTCTCCAAACGATGTTGTCGGGAGCGGTGTAGGTGACCACCTTCGGGTCGGGCTCGGCTGCTCGGCCGGGCATCAACAAAAAAGCAGTCGCGGCCAACAGGGCCGACGGAATCACGGATCGGATGGTAGACATGATCTCTAATCCTATCGCAGGTTATGTAGAATGGAACGCACCGCGATGCTCATGAATAAGTGCAAACCAACGCTTCGACGAATACTGGCTGCGTCATCAATTGCGATACTGCTCGGCGCGTGTCTGGCAGCCGCGGAGAAGCACCCCAAGGCGCCAAAGACCCTCCGGCTATACATCTTCGACTGCGGGACCATTCACACCACCAACGCCGATGCCTACTCGTTGAAGAAGGAAGAGGTGGGCTCGACGGAAATGGCGATTCCTTGCATCATGGTCGCGCATCCCAAGGGAACCTTGATGTGGGACAACGGCGACATTCCCGATAGCGCATTCCCTTCCGGCGGGGGCCCAGCCAAGGTTGGCGTGGTGACGCAGGACAAGCCGCTGCTGCCGCAGCTCGCGGCCGTGGGTTATACACCGGCGGACATCACCTACCTGGCCACGTCGCACTATCACGGCGATCACGTAGCGAACGCCAACGCTTTCGCCGGCTCCACGTGGCTGGTGCGGAAGGTGGAGCGAGACCGCATGTTCTCCGATACACCGATTCCGCGCTCGGACCCAGCCAACTACAGCTCGCTGAAGAACAGCAAGACCGTGATTATCGACAAAGACGAGTACGATGTCTTCGGCGATGGAACCGTAATCATCAAATCCACGCCGGGCCATACGCCGGGCCATCAATCGCTGTTTCTGAAACTGGCCAAAACGGGGCCCGTGGTGCTGAGCGGCGACCTTTACCATTATCCGGAGGAGCGCACGCTGGGCCGTCTGCCGGTAGCCGAGTTCAATAAAGAGCAAACGGCCGCGTCGAGAGCAGATCTCGAAGTGTTTCTCAAGAAGACGGGCGCGCAGTTGTGGATCCAGCACGATTTTCTGGGCAACGCCAAGCTGAAGAAGGCGCCGGCGTTTTACGAGTAAGAAGAAGGCCCGGTAGACATGGTTGCGTGAGCGGCGTGTCAAAGGACCGGCGGCTGGCAGATTGGCAATCGACATTTCGCATGGAATCCCGTAGCTCCGCCGCTCGACTTGAGGGGCGAAAAAGTGGAAGTGACTGAGCGGCAAGGGGAAACCTGAAATTCCGCCGCTCAACTTGAGCGGTGGAGAACCGGTGCCATGCAAGCGGTGCTTCAATCCACAATGAACAATTTCGCGCCGTTCGGCGAATAACCGCGGTGGGCCTCCTTATTGTCCCCGACCTGGTAACTCATTCCAGGACGAAGAACCTCTACGCGGCCATCTTTCAATTCCGTGTGAAGCTCGCCCTCCAGACACAAAAGCACGTGGCCCTTTACACACCAGTGATCCGACACGTAACCCGGAGAGCAGTCGACGATCCGGACGCGAATATCGCCGAAATGCCGGGTGCGCCAGTGCGCGACACCCTTTTCACCCGCATGTGCGGTTGGTTCTACAGCCGGCCAGTCGGTGGTCTGGAACGGAATATCTGGAATGTGCGTCGTCTCCCCCATTTTTAGCGGACGCCTCACGTAACCCCTTGCATAGCTCCTCTATAGAGGATAACATTCCCCTATAGAAGATGCGAGCAAAATCGACTCTGTCAACGGGACTTCAGTTGGTCGAGCTGGGCGGGCGCATTCGGGACGAGCGTCAGCGGCGCAATCTTTCACTTGCCGATCTCGCCGTGGAGGCACGTATGAGCCGCTCGATGCTCTCCGCAGTAGAGCGAGGCGAAAAAGCCCCGTCGGTGCTGATCCTCGATCAGATCGCAACCGGGCTGGGGACCTCGATGGCGCGATTGCTGGCCCCGGAAAGCGAAGGCCGGGTGATTATGTTGCGCGCCCACGAACAGAACCGGGCCGTCGATCCTGCGGGCTGGGAACGCCGCATTCTCTCGCCGGTATTACCGAACGTGGAGTTCGAATTCATGCGGACTACTCTCTCCCCGGGCGTGAACGCCGGGGCCTTTTTGCCGCACAATCCCGGATCGCGGGAGTATGTCGCCATCGAGCGGGGAACGCTTCGGCTGACGCTCGATGGCAAAGAGCACCTGCTCAAGAAGGGCGATAGCATCTATTACTCGGGCGACTGTATTCATGAATTCGAGAACCCCGACCGGCGCAAATCTTGTGAATATTACCTCGCCATGGATGTCAGAGGACATCCGGAGCAACTGCGGCACCGATTGGCAGTTAAGGGAAAGACAAAGCGCTAGGAGAACACCATGCAATTGAGTGAGCAGGAGTTCCGGAAGTTGGGATACCAGGCCGTTGATATCGCTGCGAGTTACTTAACCGGACTTCCCGACCGCCCGGTCTTTCAGCGGATGGAGGAGAGTGAACGGCAGGCCCTCATGAATATGCCGCTGCCGTCCTCACCGCTGCCGGGCGGAGAGATACTGCGGTTCCTGGCGGAACAGGTACTGCCTCACCCCATGGGCAACGGTCACCCGCGCTTCTTTGGCTGGGTGAATTCGCCTCCCGCCATGATGGCGGTAATAACGGAGATACTCGCGGCGGCGATGAATCCAAGTTGCGCCGGGGGCGATCATGCAGCCATCTACCTGGAACACTGTGTGGTGCGATGGCTGATGCAGTTACTCGGCGTGCCGGTCGACGGGAGTGCGGGGCTACTGGTGAGTGGCGCCTCCGCCGCCTCTCTAACAGCGTTGGCAGCGGCCCGCCACCGCGCGCTGGGCCAACTCGGAGTTGATGTGCGAAGGGAAGGCGTGGGCGGCGCTCACGCTAAGCTCCGGCTTTACGCGTCCACGCAGGTCCACGCGTGTGTCCAAAAGGCAGTGGAACTTTTGGGTCTTGGCGCCGATTGCATTCGATGGGTCGCTGTGGATGAGGATTTTCGGATATCGTTGCACGATCTGCGGGAGGCGATTCGGGAGGACCGGCGGCAGGGGTGGCACCCATTCTGTATCGTCGCCAACGCCGGCAGTGTTCACACCGGCGCCGTCGACCCGTTGAACGACCTGGCTGAGATTGCCTCGGAATCGAAGCTCTGGTTACACGTGGATGGCGCATACGGAGCCGCTGCGGTACTCGATCCAGATTCCAAGGCACTGTTTGCGGGCATGGAACGCGCCGATTCGATCGCCCTTGATCCGCATAAATGGCTGTCGGTTCCGGTGGAATGCGGGTGCGTCCTGGTGCGCGATGGAACGTTACTCCGGAACGCCTTTTCGCTGGTTCCTTCCTACGTTTGGACGGAACCTGGCAAGGGAATCGGGAATCTCCCTTGGTTTTCCGAGTACGGTTTCCAGCAAACCAGGGGTTTTCGGGCTCTCAAACTTTGGGTTACTCTGGCACATGCCGGATCATCGGAGCTAACGCGGCAGATCACCCGCCAGATTGGACTCGCGCGCTATCTTGAGCAGAGAATTGAAGCGACACAGGGCTTTGAACTACGCTCGCGAGGCAGGCTTTCGATCGTTTGCTTCCGATACGTACCGCAGGAGCTTGCGGGGGATGAGGAAGCGGTGGACGCCCTGAACAAGGAAGTCATGGAGCGCGTACAAACGGACGGGGCCGCGTTCCTCACGAATACCACGCTGGCCGGCCGTTTTGTGCTGCGAGCCTGCATCCTTCACTACGGAACCACGGAGCAGGATATAGACGCGTTGCTGAGAGCCGTGCAAGAAGCGGCACGCCGCGCGGTAGCTAGGTAGTGACTCGCTGGCAAACCGGGGCAAACCCGGCCCGGCCAGCCCGCGGCTATTCCTGCCATCATGAAGTTGACGGCCCCTGCAAGACGGCTTATCGTACCTCTATGACCATTCACCTGAAACCCGAATTGGAGCAGCTCATTCAAAAGGATGTCCAACGCGGCCCTTACCAGACCGTGGACGAATTCGTCGAATGCGCCGTCCAGATGCTTCACGAGCAGGAAGAATGGCTGTCGGCGAACCGGGCCGAGATCGGTGCGAAGATCGAGGAAGGTTACGCCGCCGCCCAGCGCGGCGAACTGATCGACGGTGATCAGGTGCGGGAGCAGATGGCGGAAAAGAAGCGTACCTGGCTCTCCGATCGCAACCGCCCGGCATGACCCTTTACCGGTTCACGACCCAGGCGTCGGACGATCTCTTGGAAATCTGGCGGTACATCGCCGCCGATAATCCCGAAGCTGCCGACCGCGTCGAAAACGCGATCTACGACGCCTGCACGCTCATCGTCCAGTCGCCGCTCGCCGGACAAATCCGCAAAGACCTCACCGCGCTTCCGCTCCGCTTCTGGACGCTTCGGCGTTTCCCGAACTACTTGATCGTTTATGACCCCGCAGCGACGCCGATTCAGGTGATCCGAATCCTCCACGGTATGCGCGACGTGAAGCGAATCCTGAAGCCCTGATCTGGAAGAGACTAAGGAAAAAATCGGGTACGGTGTGTCTTGGAAAAACAACGCTCAACTTCCGAACCAGTTGTTATTGTTCGCCCAAACCAAGGGCAGATCCAAATGGTTGTTATTGTTCCCGCCGCCAACTGTGCCAATCCATCCTCGTGTGCTGCCGAGGTCGGTGTTGCTACTATCGCCGTCATCGGGAACGTGATCGTGTCCCGACTCCGTTGATGCTGGCAAGAATATACATTCGGGCCGTATTCCGCAATCGCTGCTTCGAGCAGAATTCGAAATCACGGACGCGGTGACCGCAGCCGCCGTCATGCAACCCAAGAAACCTAAGTATTTCATCATCCCATCGTATCGCCGTCGCCTCGGAACTTTCTCCTGTCCACCAGGCGATTTCCGAACGGTGTCCTCTACGTACCAAGCATTTTGTGGAGGGGCAAAGTCCCCGTGATCACACAGATCGTAAACCGATTGAAAGATGTCGTCAGAACTGGCGCCGTGAAAGTCGTCGCTCATGACCCGATGTGACGGTTCGGGGTCGAACAGCCTGCAGTTGGATTACAAATAAACGCTAGTCAGCTGCTGTTGCCCGTCGGCCGAATCCCAAGACATGTCACGGCAGTGTGGGGCTTGACAGAATTTGTTGCGAAGTCGCGTCCATTTCGCCGGTTAACGTTCGAAGGTCTCCCTCTGCAGCCGAAAGATGGTCTTTAAACGATTCGTTCGCTTCCTGAAGTTCTGATGGGTCCGACGCAGTGGACGCGTGCGATGCAGTGTCTGTGTCATCATCGAGCGTTCCTAAAGATAACTTAAGTCGTTGCCAAGCTTTTTTGACGGCCTCCGACGGGAAGTAGAGTCGGAGCCTAAGTTCCAAAACATCTACTGCTCGGTCCCAGTCCCCTTGAATAGCATCGAACTCGTTCTTCCTCTCTCGTAATCGGGTGCCCCTGAGTCGGTCGACATATGCCTGAACGAGAATGGTGTCAGCGGCCAAGAGGCGTCCAATCGTCCGGACCAGATCCTCTTCGGTTAGGATCGTCGCATCAATTTTCTTGGAAAGGGCTGTTTGACGAGCCAGATATCGCTGCTGACCGGTCCAATACTGCATCTGCACTGCTGTCGAAACTAACAGGACCATTAGTCCTCCGATGACAGTTACGACAAAGGGTTGGTTGAGCCACTGGAGAACACGCTTTTGAGCAGCTGGCTTGATTTCTAGAATGCCGCCACCATCACCGTATAACCTCGGTTGTTCATCGGGTTCAACAAAACCTCCGCCAAAAGTTTCAAAAGATGATCCACGGAAACTCTATTGCAGCAGCTAATCGGAGTTAGATATTATAGAGCCGATTGACTGAGCGTGCGTTCATATTTGACACGAAGGGACGATGAAAATGGCGACAAAGAAGGTACCAGCGAAGGCCAAGGTATCAGAGAAGGCCAAGAAAGCCAATGAAAAGGGGCGCGGTAAACGATCGAAATGACCTTGTGAACGACTTCATGACGTGCACCTCCGGTCCAAGGCGGGCGACATTTCATTGATCGGGCCGCATGCGATTCCCAGCTGTAGCCAACGTTCTGACAGAAACAGGCACGCGCGCTTTTCAGTTGGTACCACGAAGGCCGTTAGTGCGTCATCGCGTAGATGACATAGTTCACGCCAACCCGTAACCCCAGCGCCGAGAACCGCTGCGGATATTGCGGATTGTCGGCATGCTCCCAGGAATCGCCCAGGTCCTGGTTGAACGTCATGGCCACCATCACACGGCCGCGGTCATCGTAGATCCCGCGCCAGTGTGGCACCGTTCCGTCCTTCTCGGAGACGCTTCCGGAGTAAACATATTGCAACCCCGGCACCTGGTAGCGATCGTTCAGATCGTAAACCGAATGAAAAATGCCGTCGGGGGTGGGGATCTCCACAATCGGGCGGTCGGGAAAGACGCGGCTCATACTGGCGACGAACACTGCCCACTCGGCCCTGCCGTGGAAGTCGTCGCACATGAAGAAGCCGCCGCGGAGTAGGAATTCGCGCAGGCTCTGTGCCTGGAAGTCGGTCAGCTTCCAGTGGCCCACCTCCACGCCATAGAGCCACGGCCAATCGTACTGGTCGCCTTCGTCCAAATCCACAGGCTGCTCCACGGAGCGCACATGCAGGCGGGTCAGGCGCCGGAGGGCCGCCGAGAGGTGGCGATCGGAGCGCGGGTAGTCGATGGTCCAGTTGGAACCGCCATGCTTCCAGTCCTGGCTATAGCGGTAACCAAAATTGGGAATCGGCGGGTACATGAGCCGCGCAAAGGCCCACTCGGTCTTCTCGTTCCAGTCGGGACCCTTGGGGAAATCCTCATACTCCACGCCGGGGTACTCGCGGAAGGGGCGCTGAAACGCGTACAGGCCGCCCAGGAACAACACCGCACTGAAGGCCAAGAGAGAGATTCGCTTCATGGAACCTGGGCCAACGGAAGTCTTGGAAAACCGGACACAGGCAAGGATGCCTGTGCTACCCAAAGCATACCGCGCCTACTTGGCGTCGCGCCAGTTATCCCCGACTCCCACATCCACCAGCAGCGGCACGTTGAGCTGGCAGACGCTCTCCATCTCGTGCTTCACCAGTTTGCGGACGGCGTCCACTTCTTCCGGCGGGCACTCGAAAACCAGCTCGTCGTGGACCTGCAGCAGCATCGCGGACTGATGGGCGGCGGCTTCCAGGGCCGAGTCGATCCGCACCATCGCGATCTTGATCAGGTCCGCCGCCGTCCCTTGTAGCGGCGAATTCACCGCCGTGCGCTCGGCAAATCCGCGCGAATTGGGGTTGCGGCTGTTGATGTCGGGGATGGGCCGCTCGCGCCCAAACATGGTCCTGGTTACGCCCGTCTGCCGCACTTCGGCGATGGTTTGATCGATGAACCGCCGCACGCCCGCATACCGCTGGAAATAGTTTTTGATGTACTTCTCCGCTTCGCCGCGCGGGATTCCCAACTGCGCCGCCAGGCCGAAGGCGCTGATGCCGTAGACAATTCCGAAGTTCACGGCCTTGGCAGCGCGCCGCGCCTCGGGCGTAACCATCAGCGGCGGAACGCCCAGAACCTCGGCGGCGGTGCGTGTGTGAATATCCTCGCCATTTTGGAACGCCTCCACCAGCAGTGGATCTCCCGAGAAGTGCGCCAGCAGGCGCAGCTCGATCTGCGAGTAATCCGCCACCAGCAACTTCCAGCCATCGCGGGGGATGAAGGCGGCGCGGATCTCGCGGCCCAATTCCGTGCGGATGGGAATATTTTGCAAATTGGGATTGGACGAAGACAGCCGCCCCGTGGCCGCGCCAGTCTGGTTGAAGCTGGTGTGCAAGCGTCCGGTGCGCGGGTCGATCAGCGCCGGCAGGGCGTCCACGTAGGTGCCTTTGAGCTTGGTGAGCTGGCGGTATTCGAGCACCTTGCGCACGATCTCGTGGTCGGCGGCCAGGTCTTCCAGCACATCGGCGGCGGTGGAAATGGTTTTGCCTTTTCCATATTTCACGGGCGCGGGCAGGTGCAGATCCTCAAAAAGCACGCGGCCCAGTTGCTGCGGTGAGCTGATGTTGAAGGTCTTCCCCGCCAGCGTGTGGATGTCGGCGGTCAAGGTGGCGATTTCGCGCTCCATCAACTGCGAGAGCCGGCCCAGTTCCTGGCGATCGATGCGCACGCCGGTGCGCTCCATTTTGGCCAGCACGGTGGCCAAGGGCAGCTCGATCTCGGCGTACAGTTTCGTGAGCCCGCGGGTTTCCACGGCTTCGGCGAGATGGCTCCAGATCTCTAGCGTGATATCGGCCCGCTGTTCCGGAGAAGCGCTCAGTTTCAGATCCAACCGCCGCCGGGCCTGTTCGTCGAGGGGGCAGCCCGATGGGTCGGCATCCAGCAGAAAGGCGAAGAGCATCACGTCGTGGTCGAAACCGCGCGCCTGGATTCCCAAGCGATCCAGTTCCAGCACGGCCGCTTTCACGTCGCAGGTGATCTTGGGCGCGCCGGCATTTTCCAGCCACGGCTTCAGGAATGGCAGATTCTCGGAGTTGACCGCGCGCGCTTCACCGGGGCGCCAGGCGAGGCCCACAGTATCGAGGGCAAACTCGCCCTCGGCCGATTTCGCAATAGCCACGGCGACGGGCTTGTCCGAGGGCAGCCAGGCCTGCAGTTCCTCCGGCCCGGCGATCACGCGATAATCTCGCGGCCGTGTGTCTTCGGCGGGGCCCAATTCCTTGAGCAGGCTATGGAATTCCAGTTCCTTGTACACGGCCTTGAGGGACACCGGGTCGGGCTCCTGCGCCTTCACCGCGTCGAGCGAGAATTCGATGGGAACGGCGGTCGCAATGGTTGCCAGGCGCTTGCTCATGCGAATCTGCTCGGCGTTGTTCTGCAGACTCTCGCGGTATGCCTTCCGCTCCACCTCAGCGGCGCGTTCCATGGCCGCTTCCACCGAGCCGAAGCGCTCTATGAGATCCTTCGCGCCCTTATCGCCGATGCCGGGCGCGCCGGGGATGTTGTCGATGGCGTCCCCTTTCAAAGCCAGCAGGTCGATCACCTGCGCCGGACTCACGCCCATGAAGGCTTTGACTTTTTCCGGGTTGTACCACTCGTCGTCCTTGGCCGGATTCAGCATGGAGACACGGTCAGTCACCAGTTGGAGCATGTCTTTGTCGCTGGAGACGATGACCACTTCCAGGCCATCCTGCTCGGCGCGGCGCGCCAGGGTGCCGATCACGTCGTCGGCTTCGAAGCCGCGAAACTCCAGGACGGGAATCCGCATGGCGTCCAACACGCGCCGCACATAAGGGATCTGCTCGCCCAGATCGGGCGGCATTTCCGTGCGGTTGGCTTTGTACTCCGCGAACTCCTGAACGCGGTGGGTGGGCTCGCCGCTTTCGAATACCGCTGCAATGTATTCGGGGTGATGCTCCTTGCCCAACTTGCGCAGCATGTTGTTAAAGATATAAACGGCCTCGGTGGAAAGGCCCGTGGAGGTTCGCATGGGCGGCGCGCCACTGCGTGCGCGGGCGTGGTACGCGCGGAAGATGAAACCAAACGTGTCTATGAGGAATAGTCGCTTGTGGGGCACTCGGCCCATCATAACGGCGAAGCATTTCCGCTACAAGACGTTTGCAAAGTGTTGTATTTCAGACACACTCATTTTCGCTGAAATGTTTTAAAATCATAAGTTTGAGGTAAAGGCTTGAGAGTTGCTTAAAAAAGTTAACATGCCGAGGTTCGATTTTGCGGTTTGAAACCACTGTGCAACGCCCCGTGGAAGCCAGCGGCGTTGGTCTCCACCATGGGGTCCCGGTACAGATTCGCATCCTGCCGGCGCCGGTGTCGACGGGAATTGTGTTCCTTCGTACCGACCTCGACAACTTTCCCATCCCCGCGAGTTGGCGTCACGTAGCGCGGGTCAGCTACGCCACCAGCTTGATGCGGCAGGGGGTTCTCATCTCCACCACGGAACATTTGCTGAGCGTGTTGTATTCCATGGGGATCGACAACGCGTTCGTGGAGATCGACAACCTGGAGGTGCCCATCCTGGATGGCAGCGGCCAGCCTTTTGTGGAGCTGCTTCTCGAAGCCGGCATTCGCCAGTACCGGCGGAAGCGGCGCTATCTGAGGATCCGGCGTCCGATCTCGGTGGAAGAGCGCGGCAAGCGGATCAGCATCCTGCCCGCCGAGAGTTTCCAGTTGACCTGCGAGATCGATTTTCCGCACCCGCTGGTGGGGCGGCAATCGCTCGAGATGGAAGTCACGCCCGAGCGGTACGCCTCGGAACTGGCGCCCGCCCGCACGTTCGGCTTCGAATACGAGCTGGATCAGATGCGCAGCATGGGTCTCATTCGCGGCGCGTCGCTCGACAACGCCGTCTGCTTCACCAGGCAGGGCGTGTTGAATCCCGGCGGCCTGCGCGCGGCCGACGAGTGCTGCCGCCACAAAGCGCTGGACCTGATCGGCGACCTGGCGCTGTTGGGCCGTCCGCTGCTGGGCCACGTGATCGCGGAACGCGCCGGTCACGCCATGCATACCGCGCTGGTGGCGCGCATCATGTCGGACGCGTCGCTTTATGAGATCCTGACGTTCGATCAACTGGCGGCGCGGGTGACGCAGGCGTTGGTCTCGTAGTCCACTCCTTCTTTATGTTTCGACAAGGAAATGCCTTATGCCTGAAGAAGCAGCCGCGAGTCTCCTGACAGTTGACGTTGACCTTACCCGCGACCCGGTCATTGTGCGATGCCGCGGCAAGTTGGTGGCTGGTGTGAACGATATTCTCTATGCCAAGGTGAGCCCGATAATTCCGGACACCAAACGAATCGTGCTGGACTTGACGGATCTAACGCACATGGACAGCATGGGCCTGGCCACAGTCGTGCGTCTGTACGTTTCAGCCAAGTCCGCAGGGTGCGATTTAAAACTCATCAACCTGGGCAAAAGGATTCGACACCTTCTTAGCGTAACCAACCTTTTGTCAGTATTCGGGACCATCGAAGAACACGACCTCCCGATACACTGACCGGCGGGTGGTGATGCCCGGACAGGAGCTTTCTTAGTTCTTGGCGCCCTCCGCATCTGGCAGCTTGAACGCGATCAATTCCGCCGGGAAGCCCGCGCCGGCGATCGCCACCACCACATACTGCTTGCCGTTCAGCGCGTAGGTCATGGGTGTGCCGGTCTGTCCGGCCGGCATGTAGACAGCCCCGACTTCGCGGCCGGTGGCCTTGTCGTAAGCGCGCAGCATGGCGCCCACCTGTCCGGAGGGCGTGGTGAATGTGCCGCGCTCGCCGGCGATCACCAACGTCTTGGTCACCAGCACGCCGAAAACGCCGGGGCGGCCGGTACGCGGAATCGTCAGCCCCTTGAGGGCCGCGTTATTGCGGATGTTATCCGGGGTCTCGCCGTGGGCGATCTGCCAAACGATATCGCCCTTATTCAGATCGATCGCGGTAATCTGCGCGTAAGGCGGTTTCGCTAGCGGGAGTCCTTCTACGGTGAGGCCGGATGCGGCGCCTTCGCCACCGCCGCCCGCCGGCCCGGTCCGTGGCGCCGCACTTCCAGAAATGTATCGTTCGTCCGATCTGCCGTTGGGCGGCACCAGGCCGAGGGACGTCAGAGCCTTCTGCGACGGGATGTACGCAATGTGGGTCTCCGGATCGAAGGATCCGCCCGCCCAATTCGTGCCGCCACCCGCCGTGGCCAGCGCCAGCGTGGCATAGGGGCCTTCCGGCAGACTCACGATAGGCGGGGTGAAGATCGGCCCCAGCTTGTACTTGGAAACGAGTTTGAGCCCCTCCGCATGTAGCTCGGGGGTAAAGTCGATTACGTCTGCCTCCGTGAAACCCTGGCGGTCATAGGCCGGCGGCTTGGACGGGAATGGCTGTGTGGGACTGGTCTTTTCGCCGGGCACAGTCGATTGTTCCACCGGCCGCTCCTCGAAGGGCCAGATCGGCTGGCCGGTGATCCGGTTGAAGACGTACAGGAACGCCTGCTTGGTCGGCTGCGCGAGCGCTTTCACGGTCTGCCCGTTTTGCGTGATGTCCACCAGCATGGGCGCGTCCGGAATATCCATGTCCCAGATGCCGTGGTGCACCAACTGGTAGTGCCATTTCCGCTGTCCGGTTTTCAGATCGACAGCCACAACGGTCTCGCCGAAAAGGCCGTTACCGGGGCGATGGCCACCATAGTAGTCGCCAGTTGGCAGCTCCACCGGCAGGTAGGCCATACCGAGCTGCTCATCCACGCTGATCTGACCCCAGACGCCGGTGTTGCCGGTGAAGGTGGCGGAATCCTCTTCCCAAGTGTTGTAGCCGAACTCGCCCAGTTTCGGAATCGTGTGGAAGATCCAGAGGCGCTTGCCGGTTTTGACGTCGAACCCGCGGACGTAGCCTTTGACGTTGGTCTTGCTGGTGGGCACTCCACCCGGGCGGTGCGCCGCGCCCACGATGATTGTGTCACCGGCCACCACGGGTGCGGCATGCAGACCGATCTCTCCGCTCTCCGGATCGATCTGCTGGTCGTCATCTTCCTTCAGATCGACGATGCCCGCTTTGCCGAAGCTGGCGATGAGGTTTCCGGTCTTGGCATCGAGCGACACCAGGCGATACCCCGGCGTGACGTAGACAATCCGTTCTTCGCGGCCGTCGGTCCAGTAGGCCAGGCCGCGCCCTGAGAGTTGCCGCGGTGCTTTCGTGCCGCGCGTGCCCTCGTGCTCGGCGTGCGTCCAGAGCAGTTCACCGGTGGCGGCATCGAGCGCCACCACGGCGCGCCGCGTCCCGGCCGTGGAATACACCACGCCATTGGCCATCAGCGGCGTGCCTTCAAAGTTGAACTCCGGCCGCGGACCCAGGTTCTCGGTCTTGAACCGCCAGGCCACCTGGAGCTTGTAGAAGTTGTCGCCCTTGATCTGGTCGAGCGGCGAGTAGTGCGTGTTCCCAAGGTCGGCGCCGTAGGCCCGCCACTCTCCGTTCTTCGCCCCGGTCTGTCCGAAAACCGGCAGGCTGGCTGCTAACAGCAGGGCGGCCGCAGCGGCGGTAACGGCCGCCAGCCGGGAAAACGTGCGCTCCATGTTGGTCTCCTTCTGAATCGTGAAGTGTACACCAGTTGACGGCCGGTTTCATCTGCCCCCTGGGACTGGTAGATTTGGTGAACGCCGGTAACACAGTCGCGCACCCCTCTGCTGGCGCGGGCATGATAAAATCACGCGTAGCTTCAGGCAGTCCGTTCTGATGCGATTCTACAGGGGGCGGCAATGGTAATCGACGCACACGCGCACGTGACGGCGCCGGATAGCTTATGGGTTTACAAGGCGCAGATCATCGCGCATCGCGGCGGCCATGGGCGCGGCGGCGTTAACGCTACCGACGAAGACATCACAAAAGCGCTGAACTCGCCGGTTTTCGGCGGATCCTCCCACCTCGCGCAGCTCAAAGAGGCGGGCACCGACATGCAGATCATCTCGCCCCGGCCGTACCAGATGATGACCAGCGAGCATCCCAAGCTGGTCACCTGGTTCATGGAAGAGACCAACAACATCATCGCCCGCCAGGCGAAGTTGTTCCCCAACGTCTTCCGCGGCGTCTGTGGGTTACCGCTGACTCCCAACGTTCCCGTGCAGACGGTTTTGCCGTACCTTGAAAAATGCGTGAAGCAGGATGGGTTCGTAGGACTCCTTCTGAACCCTGATCCGGGCGAGTGCACGGGCGTCGAGACTCCGGCGCTGGGCGACCGCTACTGGTATCCGCTGTATGAAAAGATGGTCGAGCTGGACGTCCCCGGGCATATTCACTCGATGGGCTGCAAGTCTGAGCGGCTCACTTACTCGACGCATTTCATCAACGAAGAGACCATCTCCGTGGTGTCGCTGCTCACGTCCAATGTGTTCAAGGATTTCCCCTCGCTGAAGATCCTGGTGTCGCACGGAGGGGGCGCGGTGCCGTACCAATGGGCCCGCTGGGAAGCCAGTTCGCTGCGCGGGAAGGGGCCGAGATTCTCCGATACCCTGCGCAACCTGTACTACGACACGGTGCTCTACTCGTCGGATTCGCTCGCGCTGCTGATCAAGACTGTGGGCGCAGACCGCTGCCTGTTCGGCACCGAGCGGCCGGGGGTGGGCACGGTCAAAGATCCGAAGACCGGCAAATGGCTCGACGAAACCCGGCATCTGATCGAGGCGTTCGACTGGTTGAGCGCGGCGGAAAAGAAAATGATTTTCGAGGACAACGCCAAGAAGGTCTTCAAAATCGATGTGGCCGCCAAAGAGTCCAAGGGGGCGAGCTCGTAGGTTTCGCTCCGCGGCAGGCACGCCCCATGGTCAAACTGCAGATCGACCACCTCTCCAAGCACTATTGGCTGGAACACCAGGAGCGCGACGTGCTCGCACTAGCCGACGTAAGCCTTTCGGTGGCCGATGGCGAATTCATGGCGCTTGTGGGACCGAGCGGCTGCGGAAAGACGTCGCTGCTCAACATCGTAGCAGGCCTGCTGCCGTATGAGCAGGGATCGGTTTCGATCGACGGCAAGCGGGTAGAAGGCCCGGGCATCGACCGCTCGGTGGTCTTCCAGAATTCCAGCCTGCTGCCTTGGCGGACCATCGCCGGTAATGTTCGGTTCGGCATGGAAATGCAGCGCCGTTTCGATAAAGATACGATGCACCAGCGCACCGAACACTTCCTTAAATTGGTGGGGCTCGGCGGTTTTGAGAAGCATTACCCTTCGGAGCTTTCGGGCGGAATGCAGCAGCGCGTCAACCTGGCGCGGGCGCTGGCTTCGGACCCGGTGGTGCTGCTTATGGATGAACCGTTCGCCGCGCTCGATGCGCAGACGCGCGAATTTATGCAGTCGGAGCTCTTGAAGATCTGGGCGAAAGCGCGCAAGACGGTTCTGTTCATCACGCACCAAATCAACGAAGCTATTTACCTGGCAGACCGCGTGGCGGTGATGAGCTCGCGTCCCGGACGAATCAAGGACGTGTTCGAGGTTCCTTTTGTCCGTCCGCGTAATCTGCATCTGAAACGGGACCCGCAGTTTCTTCAAATCGAGGATGCCATCTGGCAGTTGATTGAAGAGGAATCGGAGCGTATGGGAATGGTGGTAGCGTCGAACTAGCTATGACTCCGATGCGTCCTGACATTTCGCCGTCCGATCTGGGGCCCGTTGCGGCTCGGCCCGAAACTTCAGCCCCGTCGAAAAGAAAAGGCGGGAGCCTCCGGCCGCCCAAGAGCTTTTACGAAAAACACGAATCGCTGATACTTGGCGGGGGCGGCGTGTTGCTGGTGATGGCGGTCTGGCAGGCCTTTTGGGCCGCCGGCATGATCTCACCGCTATTCTTCAGCGGACCCTCGGCCATTGCGAAACAGTTCAAGGAAGGCCTGCTCCATGGCACCCTGCTCTCAGACCTCGGCTACAGCGGCAAGAATTTTATTGTGGGTTTTCTGCTCGCAGCCGTTGCCGGAGTGATCCTCGGTGTGATTGTCGGCTGGTATCGCACCATCCGGCTGGTGCTCGATCCATTCTTGAATGCTTTGTACGCTACCCCGCGCATTGCCATGATCCCGCTCATCATCATCTGGTTTGGGATCGGCATGTGGTCGAAAGTCTTCATCGTCTTCATGTCGGCGTTCTTCCCCATCCTGGTGAACACTGTCGCGGGCGTCAAGAATATCGACCGCGATCTGTTGCGCGCCGCGCGCGCGTTCTGCGCTACCGATTGGCAGATGTTCACCACCATTACGATTCCTGGATCGGTTCCCTTCATCCTTACGGGCTTGCGCCAGGGCGTGGCTTTGGGATTGATCGGCGTGGTGGTGGGCGAGATGTTCGGCGGCAGCCAGGGGATTGGTTTCATGGTGGCCTACGGTGGTCAAATGTTCCAGACGGACACGCTGTTTGTAGGTGTACTGCTTATCGCCTTCGCCGGCATCCTGCTCACCTGGCTGGCGGAACGCCTGGAAAAGCGCTTCTCCCGATGGCGGCCGGAACGTTGAGCGGGATGGAAGAAGTATTGACTCGCTTGAGTCGCGTGGATGCCTGCGCGGTATCCGATGCACTCGATAAACTCGGACTCAAGGGAGTGGTAACGGGCATTCATCGTTTCTCGACTGATCGGCGTATTTCCGGCCGTGTGTTGACGGTCAAGCTGGACCGCGCCGAGGGCCGCCCGCCTACCACTCGCCATCTATGCACGGCGGCTATCGAAGCGGCTTCCCCGGGAGATGTGATCGTGGTGGAGCAGCGCACTGGGCTGGACGCGGCTTCCTGGGGCGGCAATCTATCGATCGGCGCGAAGATGCGCGGCGTTGCGGGCGTGATCATTGACGGTCCGGCACGCGACATCGACGAGAGCCGCCAACTGGACTTCCCGGTGTTTGCGAAGGACCACACTGCACGCACGGCGCGCGGGCGCATTGTCGAGGTAGCGACCAACGAACCGGTCACGATCGGCGATGTCATGGTGTCGCCCGGCGATTATGTGGTGGCGGACGGCAGCGCGGTGGCGTTTGTCTCGCCCAATGACATCCTGCGCGTGCTGGATGCGGCCGAGTCGATCGTGGAGCGCGAGAAGGCCATGGCGGAGGCGCTGCACCAGGGCAAACCGATCAGCCAGGTGATGGGCGCCAATTACGAGCACATGCTGAAGCGGTAGAACAAATGCAAAACCTGACACAGGCAAGGATGCCTGTGGTACTAAAGGTTACATGGCAAGCGACGACACAAACATCCAACGCGCATCCAAGCTCGACACCACGGCGCTCAGTGACGCGCTCGACCGGCTGGGCATCGCGGGACAGTGCCTCAACATTAAACCGCTCGATCCGCGTTTTCGGTTGGCGGGCCGCGCGTTCACCATCCTCTACGGGCCGGCCGGCACGCCGGCGGGCACGGTGGGCGATTATATCGACGATGTGCCGCCTGGGGGAGTCGTGGTGCTGGATAATGGCGGGCGCGAGAATGCCACCGTGTGGGGCGACATCCTAACCATGGTGGCGACCCGGCGCGGCGTGGCCGGCACGGTGATCGATGGCGCCTGTCGCGACACGCACCTGGCGCGCGAGCTGGGGTACCCGATCTATAGCCGCAGCTATTCCATGCGCACGGGGAAGGACCGTGTGCAGGTGGAAGCCATGGGCGGAACCGTGAACATCGGCGACGCGCGCGTGAATGAGGGCGATCTGCTGCGCGGCGATGCCGATGGCGTGCTGGTGATTCCGCGGGTGCACGAAGAGGAAGTGCTCAAGATCGCGGAAGAGATCGACGCCATCGAAGAGCAGATCCGGCGCGCGGTGCTGGACGGTAAGACTCTTGTCGAGGCGCGGCGGGAGCTTGGGTACCACAAGCTGCAGAGCAAAACGCGCTAGGTAGGGCGCAGGCAGACGGCAAAAAGCGACCGTCTGCCCCACAAATCACCGTCAGAACGTCAGGCGTGCTGAAACCTGCAACTGGCGCGGCCCCCAGAGGAGGTTGCTAGTTGCCGTCGGCGCCATGAACGGCGATGTTCCACTGATATTTGGATAGAAGCAGGGGCTGGCTCCGCTCGCGCAGCTGAAACTGGTTCCATTTAGGCTCGTGGTCGAGCCTGGCGCCAGATAGTAAAACGCCGTGGTGTTCACGCTGGACACGTTGGTGTGGTTGAACAGGTTGAACGCCTCGCCCATTAGCGCCAGCTTGATCCGCTCGGTGATCGGGAACTGCCGTGCAAGCCGGAAATCCACGTTGTGGAAACCGGGCATATTGTAATCGTTGCGCCCTTGCCAACCGGCGCGCCCTTGGGTCGGGCCGGCATAGCTGACGCCTCCGCTCACGCCGCCATCCAGCGGGCTCGGAGCGCCGCTGATGTAGGGCGTTACGGGCTGGCCGGTCGACATGGTAACGATGGTCGAAAGTGCCCACCCGTTAACAACCGTCTTGGCGGCTCGATTGGAGATACCGCTAATGGTGGGCATCCACACACCATTTACCACGAATCGCTGCCGCTGATCCAGATCGCTGGGCGCATACTCCTGCTTGAGGTTGTAGGGATCGACCGGATAATCCGTACCGTTAAAGGTGCCGTAGCTCCCCGCCACTTGTGCGCCGTCGAAGGACTTGCTCAGGGTGTAATTGGCCGTGAACTCCAGACCGTGCCGCAGAGGTCGGCGAATGGTAATCACCATCGAGTTGTACCAGGAGTTGACCACGCTATAACCAGCGAAGACTTCCCCGGTATTGGTATCGATACGGCTGGTGAAGAACGGCACAGTATACGTTTGTGCCAAGCCACCGCTCGCATTCAAGATGTTATAGGTCTTGGTGGTGGTGGATGGAGCCAGGTTGGCGTCCAGGAAAATCGGCAAATGTTCGCCGCGGCTTACTACATAGGCTGCCGAGGCGACCAATCCACCCGCCAACTGCCGCTCCACCGTGACATCGCCCTCGTGGGCTCGCGGATTCACCCAATCGGGCGCCATTCCGCGGGCCACCTGCGAGGCAGAAGGCGGTGTGAACGTGGTAATTTGCGGTGTCAGCGCGCCGGCAAATGGTGCGGACACGGGCGGTCCGGGCGGCGTCCAGATGACATTAGGGAAAGACAGAGACGGGCATGTCTTGGGCGTACAACTGAACGTCTGCTGGATAACGCCGTTCTCTACCCGTGTGGCGTAGTACGTGGTGTTGGTGGTCTTGCCGTAAAAGAGGCCATACCCGGTACGGACCACGGTCCTGGGCGTGATCTGGTAAGCCACCCCGAAGCGCGGTTGGAACTGATCCTTGGGAATGTTAATGGTGGACGTGTATTGTGTGGTCAGCGGCGTGAGCGTGTTGGGCATGGATGGCGCTGGAATGAGAAAGACGTCGTAGCGGATACCCATGTTCAGCGTCAGTTTAGGAGTAGCTCTCCAGGTGTCCTCGAAAAAGCCGGCTACGTCGTTGTCATAGAAATCGTCCTTGCCGACATGCGTAACGGGATCGTTGACCTGTGTGAAGGTGTTGAAGTGCCTGCCCGTCAAGCCATCGCCGATATTGATGCCGTAAACATCGAGAACCCAGTTATCGAACGAACTCGTAGCGTTCCCGGTGCTGTACGTATACTGGCCGGTGCCGTTGTACAGGTTGATCATCACCTCGTGAATAATGTTTAGATCGAAACCCGTCTTAAAGGTGTGGCGGCCATGGGTCACCGAGACCGTGTCGGCGATCTGCGTACGGTGTTCGTCAGGCTCGGCCGTGCGCGGCAACGCATAATTTTCGCCGTATGCCATCACGTTCGGAATATTGACATAGGGCGCGGACGCGTTGGACCCGGCCACTTCTAGATCCCGTCCCCATTGGAAGCGCAAATTATTGATCGTGGTGCTGGAAATCGTGGAATCCAGGTTCGCCACGAAAATGCGCTCGTGGAACACATAGCTGCCGTTTGTGCCCAGCGAGAGATTCGAGTAGGAAGGCGCCGTGCTATAAGCATTGGGCGCACGGTAATTCATGAAATCGAACGATGTGCCCAGGTGATTCCGATTGTTGATCTGGTAGTCGACCTTCCCGAAGCCGACGTCCTGATTGGTGGCACGCGGATAGCTGCCCAGTTGGCCAAATAGATACGCGTTGGCCGCGGAGCACTGCGAAGCGGTTACCTGAGCCGGGCATGGCAGCGCCTGTGTTGTCGAATTATACGAAGTGCTCGTATACGTGATGGGGTTGACCTTGCGCGATCCGTCATAGGTCACGAAGTAGAACAGCTTATCTTTGACGATCGGGCCGCCGATGCTGGCGCCGAACTGTTGCCATTGGTGGATCGGTTGGGAGTAGTTGCCCTGCGACTTGGGATACGGATCGAGCGCGTTCCAGGAGGGGTAGCGCAGATAGTAGAACAGGTCGCCGTGAATATCGTTGGCACCGGATTTGGTGACCGCATTCACCACGCCGCCGGCGGCCTGGCCCAGCTCCGCGCTGTAATTGCTGGAGCTAACCTGATATTCCTTGATCGAATCCATGCTGAAAACGTACGCTCCGCTTAGGGCGCGGCCGCGCGCTTCTGAGAACAGAGCCTGGTTATTATTGGCGCCATCGACGGTGTTCGAGTTGTATAGGCCGGAGATGCCGCGGTAGGAGACTAGGCCACTGGTGCCGTCGGTGGTAACGTTGGGAGTCAGCAGAACAAAGGTGTCCCACCGCCGTCCGGAAACAGGGAGGTTGGCGACAGCCGCGTCAGTCACCACTTGCGACACTTCCGTCTTTTCGGGGTCGATCAACTCGGCAGTGCTGGTGACGGTGACCGTCTCGGAAGTGGTCTGGATCGGCAGGGAAAGGTCGACGGTCACCGTCTCTCCAACTTGCAGGTTGATGCCCGGGCGAACGACCTTCGCAAATCCCATCTTGGTAGCGGTGACTTCGTAATGGCCGGGCTGCAGGAAGGGCGCATTGTACAGTCCCACTTCGTTGGTAGACAGGACGCGCTCGGCTCCCGTATCCGTGTTCTTGATGGTAACGCTGGCATCCGGCACCACCCCACCCTTTGGATCGGTCAGCGTTCCCGAAATCAGCCCCGACCCGCTGATCTGGCCCCAGGCGGCCCCACCGCCCAGCGTCAGAAGAATCGCAGTAGCCAGACTCCTCACCGCGAGTCTGGAGAACAACCGATTGTAATGGCGCACAAGTTTTCTCCTCTCACCCACACACGAATACACGCATTCATTTTGTGATTGCCGCAACCCAGCGCTCGGAGCCCGGGGGAGGCCCTCACTAGAAACGCAAACGAGGCGAAACGGATACGGACAGCATAACCGAAATTCGGTTAAGAAACTATGTCGGATGAAAATAACAAACTGTCCCGCGCAGAAATACCGGTTGGGCACCAATACTGGACCGGATGGCATGCAGGTCGCGCTACCTGGTCTGTCGCCCGCGTTTCGTTTTCAACCCCCACTTAGCCGAGGTGTTTGCCGGTTTTAGCCCCAACGGGCCTTGCGCTTTGTTTACAACTGTCAGATCATATTAGACATCGTCGCTGTGTTAGGGAGGCGTTGATCTATGACAGGAAGTCCGCCGGGTACGCGGGCCTTTTGGGTCGTAATGCTGCTGCTAGCGAGCGGCTGCATGCAAGTCGCGTTATCACAAGCCCCCGCACAGCAAACCCCCGCTACTGCTTCTTCTACCGAATCGCAGCGTGCCCTCCTCGATAAGTACTGCGTGGTTTGTCACAGCGACAAGCTGAAGACCGGCGGTCTAGCGCTGCAATCCCTCGACCTGACGAACATTCCGGCAAATGCTGAAATCTGGGAAAAAGCGATCCGCAAGCTGCAGACGGAATCTATGCCGCCTGCGGGAATGCCTCGGCCGGACCGGGCCGCCATCGATTCGCTGGTCTCCTATCTGGAAACCTCCCTGGACCGCGCCGCGGCCGCCAAGCCGAACCCAGGGCGCGCGACGCTGCATCGCTTGAATCGCACCGAGTACGCCAATGCCGTCCACGATGTGCTCGCGCTCGACATCGATCCGGGCATCCTTCCGGCTGACGACGAAAGCTACGGCTTCGATAATATTGCCGACGTTCTGAAAACTTCGCCATCGCTTCTGGAGCGCTATCTTTCGGCCTCCTGGAAGCTCAGCCGGCTGGCGGTGGGAGACCCCGGCATCATTCCGGAAACCTCCACCTACCGCACCAAGCCGGACATCTCCCAGGACCAACGCATGGACGGACTGCCGTTGGGAACGCGCGGCGGGATGCTGGTTCGTCACAATTTTCCGCTGGATGGTGAGTACAACATCAAGGTCCGGTTGTGGCGCGTCACGGCGGATATCATTCGGGGTCTCGAAGAGCCGCACCGGGTGGAAGTCAGCCTGGACGGGAAGCGGGTTGGCCTGGTTACGGTGGGCGGGGATGCGGATCGCGACCTGAGCTATGAGAACTCCGGAAAATCGGCCGAAGAAATCGACCAGCGCCTGACTATCAAGGTACCGGTGACAGCCGGCCCGCACGATGTGGTGGCCACTTTCCTGGCGGAAGCCCAGGCGCAGGACGATTACATCCTGCAGCCGTTCGTGCGCGAGAACATCGACGTGCTGGGTTACCGCGGGCCTCCCCAGGTGGACCGGTTGACGATCGAGGGTCCGTTCCAGGCCACGGGTTCGGGCGACACGCCCAGCCGCCGCCGGATTTTCGTGTGCCATCCCGAAAAAGGCGGCGATGAAGTGCCCTGCGCCCGCAAGATCGTCAGCGCGCTGGCGCGGCGGGCTTACCGCAGGCCGGTGACGGACACGGACTTGGAGAGCTTGCTGGGCTTTTACCAGCGTGGGCGGAACGAGGGCGGAAGTTTCGAATCGGGAATCGAAGCGGCCATCCAACTGATTCTGGCGGATCCAGAGTTTCTATTCCGCTTCGAATCCGATCCGGGCAATCTGGCGCCAGGCGCGGTCTATCAGTTGGGCGATCTCGAATTAGCTTCGCGGCTCTCGTTCTTTCTATGGAGCACGGTTCCCGACGAGCAGTTGGTGACGCTGGCCAGCCAGGGAAAGCTCAAGGATCCCGCTGTCCTCGATCGGCAGGTGCGGCGCATGGTGGCCGATCCGCGCTCCCAGGCGCTGGGGGACAACTTCGCGGGCCAATGGCTCTATTTGCGCAACCTGAAAAACATCAACCCGGATTTCGAGACCTTCCCCGATTTCGACGATAACCTGCGGCAGGCGATGAAGAAAGAAACGGACCTGTTCTTCGATAGCATCATCCGCGAAGATCGCAGCGTGATGGACCTTCTGAACGCCAACTACACCTTCATTAACGAGCGCCTGGCGCGGCATTACGGTATTCCCAACATCTACGGCACGGATTTCCGGCGCGTCACGCTGACCGACGAGAATCGCCGCGGCCTGCTGGGGCAGGGCAGTATCCTGACCGTGACTTCGTTGCCCACCCGCACTTCGCCGGTGCAGCGCGGGAAGTGGATCCTGACGAACATCCTGGGCATACCGCCGACGCCACCGCCGCCCAACGTGGCGGCTCTCAAGGAACATGCTGACGCGGGTAACCCGACGTCGCTGCGCGAGCGCATGGAAGCGCACCGGGCCAACCCCACCTGTGCGGGATGCCATAAGGTAATGGACCCCATCGGTTTCTCACTAGAGAATTTCGATGCCGTAGGACAGTGGCGCACTTCCGATGAGGGCGCCAAGATCGATCCAAACGGGACGCTCTATAACGGCACAAAAGTGGATGGCCCCGTGGCCCTTCGCCAGATGCTCACCAGCCATCCCGAAGTGTTTACTGGCGTACTTACTGAGAAGTTGCTCACATATGCGCTGGGGCGGGGCGTTCAGTACTACGATATGCCGGCGATTCGCGAAGTCTTGCGGAACGCGGCCGGTACCAATTACCGGTTTTCATCGATCGTACTGGGTATCGTGAAAAGCGTGCCATTTCAGATGAAAGTGAATAGCCCGCCGGAAGCCGACGAACACACGGTGACGGCTAGTGCTCGGCCTTAGACATTGATTTGTAGGTACCAACAAGGAGGGTGGGACCATGATCATCACGAAGAAGCATCTTCACCGCCGTACGTTTTTGCGCGGTCTGGGGGTCACGTTGTCCCTGCCGCTGCTGGATTCCATGCTCCCGGCACAGACACCCCTGCTCAAAACGCAGCCTCGCCTGGCGTTCCTGTACATGCCCCACGGCGGAGTCTTGTCTGCCTGGACACCCACGGCTGAAGGCCCGCTGGAACTCTCGCGCATCCTTGCCCCCTTGAACAATGTGAAGGATCAGGTGGTCGTGGTTAGCGGTCTGGCACATAAAAATGCCGGTGCCACACTGGGCGATAGCGGCGGCGATCATGGACGCTCCCCCTCGGTTTTCCTCAACGGCGCGCGTCCCCGGCGGACCGAAGGTGAGGATGTCCACGCGGGAACCACGGTCGATCAAATTGCTGCGGCAGCGATCGGCCAGGACACTCCGCTACCCTCGCTCGAGCTGGCTACCGAGGACATGACGGGCCTGATCGGCGCATGCGATGTGGGCTTCAGTTGCACCTACACCAACACGATTTCGTGGAAAACGCCAACCACTCCCCTGCCCATGGAGATTAACCCGCGCGCGGTTTTCGACCGCCTGTTTGGCGACGGCAGCAACGCCGCCGAGCGGATGGCGCGTATCCAGCGTGAGCGCAGTATCCTCGATGCGGTTTCCGACCAGATGAAGCGCCTGCAGCGGGGGCTGGGGCCGAACGACCGCAACCGCGTGGCCGAGTATCTGGATAATGTTCGTGAGATCGAGCGCCGCATCCAATTAGCTGAGAAGCAACGCACGAGCAGCTTGGCCGTGCCTGCGGCACCGGTTGGAATCCCGGACGATCACGAAGAGCATTCCAAGCTGATGATGGATCTGATCGCTCTGTCGTTTGAGGCCGACATCACACGCGTCTCGGCGTTCATGATGGCCCGCGAAGTGAGCTACCGGACGTTCCCCAAAATCGGGGTTCCCGATCCGTTCCACGCCACCTCGCACCACCAGGACAACCCGGAGAAGATCGAGAAGCTTACCAAGATCAACACCTACCATGTCGGGCTGGTGGCGTATCTGTTGGAGAAGCTGAAGGCCAAGCAGGATGGCGACGGCACGCTGCTGGATCATTCCATGATTCTGTATGGGAGCTGCATGAGCAACCCCAACGTGCACAACCATTCGCCGCTTCCCATTTTTGTGGCCGGTGGCTTGGGTATGAAGGGCGGCCGCCACGTCAAGTATCCGGAAAACACGCCGATGGCGAATCTGTTGGTGACCATGCTCAACCGGGCTGGGATCCACCAAGACAGTATTGGCGACAGCACAGGAATCTTTTCCGAAGTGTAGCGGAAAACCGCCGTTACCGAGCCGTGACCAAAGGGAGCGGATTATTAGGAGGAAACATGCACCTGCGATCTCTGAACGCATGTTGGGTGGCCGCACTCCTCGCGGTCTCGGGCTTCGCAGCCACCATCGGGAGTTCCTCGCTGGCGGATGCCGCCAAGAATCAAGACAAAGACGGCGTTCGCGCGCTGCTGAAACAGCACGTCGATGTGAATGCGAGCGAGGCGGATGGCACTACGGCCCTGCACTGGGCGGCGCACTGGAACGATCTGGAAATGGTAGACCAGTTGCTGCGCGCGGGCGCCAATGTCAAATCTGCCAACCGCTACGGCGTGACGCCGCTCTCCGAAGCTGCCGTCTCCGGTAACGCCGCGCTCATCGAAAGACTGCTGAAAGCTGGAGCCGACCCCAATACCGCCACCACCGATCAGGGCGAGACCGTGCTCATGAGCGCGTCACGCGTGAACAATGTGAATGCCGTGAAGGTGCTGCTGGCACACGGCGCGTCGGTTCATGCCAGGGACGAGTTCCGCGGCCAGACGGCGCTGATGTGGGCGGCGGCGGAAGGCCATCCCGAAGTGGTAAAGCTGCTGGTGGCGAACGGCGCCGATCTCAATGTGCGCTCCTTCGATCGCGACACCACCTTACCGAAGATGGAAGCCGGAACCCCGATCGCGCCCATTGCGCGCGGCGGCTTGACGGCTCTGCTATTCGCCGCGCGGCAAGGCGAAGTGGAGTGCGGACGCCTTCTGCTTGAAGCGGGCGCCGATGTCAACCAGGTGGATTCGGATGGCAACAATGCGCTGATCCTGGCAACCCTGAATACGCATTACGATTTCGCGCAGATGCTGCTCGCACATGGGGTATCCCCCAATGTCGCCGCCAAAAACGGACGGGCCGCGCTGTACACCGCGGTCGAGATGCACGATGTGGACTGGTCGCCCCGGCCTGCGCATAAGGAAAGCGATAAAACCACCAGCCTGGAGCTGATTCAAGCGCTGTTGGCCCATGGCGCGGACGTGAACGGTCGACTGACCGCGCCGGCGCCCATCGCGAAACTGGCGCAGGATGGCGGCGACCGCAGCATGGCTGCCGGCGCGACCCCCTTCATGCGCGCAGCCCGCAGCGCTGACGTGGAAGTGATGCGCCTCTTGTTGGATCACAACGCCGAGCCGACGCTCGCGAATAAGGATGGTCTCAACGCGCTGATGCTGGCCGCCGGCTCCGGCTGGAACGACCACATCAAGGGCACCGAAGAACAAGCGCTGGAGGGAGTCAAACTGTGCCTGAGCTTGGGGCTTGTCGTGAACGATGCCACCGATAAGGGAGAGACCGCTATCCACGGAGCAGCCCATAGGGGCGCGGACGCCATCGTCAAGTTGCTGGCGGAGAATGGCGCCAACGTGAACGCTGCTAACAAGCGCGGTTTCACGCCGCTGGACATCGCCATGGGCAAGGGCGGAGCTCCAGGTGGTGAGGGCACGGTTCACGAGACCACGGCGGCACTTCTGAAGCAGTTGGGCGGCACCAACGGGAAAGAAATCAAGACGGCTCCCAAAGAGCCGGAATAGTCCCGTGGGGCCAGGCCGGCGACAAGATCGCCAGCGCTACGTAACGCCGGCGGTCTTCGCCGCCGGTGGGCTTACTTCTTGGTCTGCAGTTCCATCGCCTTCTTGATGTGGTCGTTGTCGGGATTGTTCTCGATGCACTCGTACTCTTCGACGCGCACATCCACGGGACGCCGCAGAACCGAGCCGGTAACCCAGGGCTTCGTCAGCGCGCCGGTGTCCTCCACGGAAGCTTCATAGGAAACGGTGTCGTCTTCGTTGCGACGATATTTTTCCACCACGTGCAGTTTGTCGGTGTGGATGCTGCCCAAGCCGCTTAGCCAGGTCTTGTCGTTGAAGCCCGTCACATCGACCACCAACGTATCGCCATCCCAGCGGCCCACCGAATCGCCCATCCACGTGGGCGTCAGATCGTCGGGATGTTGCAGCTTGTCGCTGAGAGGGATGCGGCGGAAGGCACGGAAAGCCTCATAGAGGATCACCACTTCTTTGGGCGTTTGCACGATTTCGAGCGGCATCGGCATACTCGCAATGCGCGGAACGCCGGGCAACAGGCACTTCGAGGTGGGGTCGTCGAGCACGGTAAACGTCTTTGACTTGGTGGCCGCCCATTCCTGGTACGGAATCGGCTGGCGGGCCGGTGGCTTATACTTCGTCGGCGGCAGCGGATGCAGGGGCGGTGCGCCTGCCTCTCCCGAGATGCTGACTCCGAAACCTTGCCAGGTGCCGGAAAGATCAGGCTTCCCATCCGCAGCACGGGGAACCGATTGGGCCGCCAGCACGCCTGCACTCACTAAGAAACTAACAAAAGCGATTTTCATGTTGGCGCCCTCGGTCAATTGCCCACCGGCCCGGCAAACTTCTTTGTGCCATCCGAGAACGTGATCTCACGGCCCGCGCCGGTATTGGTGCCGTCCTTGGCTTTGTAGGCCGTGATGGTAATCTCATCGCCGATTTTCAAAGTGTCCTTGGTGAAACCGGTGCGCTTTAGCGTGTTGGGAGGATAGCCTTCCAAAGCCCAGGTGCTGACTTTACCGCTGGCGTCCTTCACATCGACGTAAATATAGATGTGCGGGTTGGTCCAATCGACCTTGGTGATCGTACCCTTCAGGGTGAGAACTTGGCTTGAGTCGTATTCCGCCGCAAACGAATGGTGCGCCGATGCCGGCACACCGGTCAGCAGCAGACCGAGACCGACCGCCAAAACACCGAAAAATCTGGATTTCATCGCGATAAACCTCCTGGGGACTTCACACCTACGCTACGGCGGATTCTATCGCGCGGCGGCGGGTAGTGTCAAACGAACGAAGACTCGTGAACGAAGCCTCATTTTATGGTTGGTCGCCTTCGTCATCGACGGTGTGTCTTTCGGGCAGTATGCTCTTGTGCAAAATGCGGGAGACCAGAATACCTCCTCGATCCTCGCGGTAGAAGACAATGTGCCGCCCGCATTCCATTCGACGCAGGCCGGGACGAACATCGTCAAACGCCCGTCCCAGTTTGGGTTTATCGGCGAGCATCTGGCAGCATTTCTCAAGGTTGTCGATGTAGCGGATCGTCTGGCTCTCGCCCCAAATACGAAGAGTATAAGCTGTGATGCCCTTCAAGTCGGCTTCGCCCCGACGGGAGAAACGAAACTTGGCCACAGACGAGCCTAACGCGGCGTCTTGGAAAGGCTGAGGGTTTCCCGGATGCGCCCAAAGACGTCGCCTTCGGCGATGCCGCTGGCGTCGCCTTCATCAATCGCCATGCGCAGCGCAGCGAGCTTCGCGTCGTACTGCTGCTCCTCACGTTCCAACGTCCGCAGAGCGGCGCGTACAACTTCGCTGGCGTTTTCGTAGCGCCCGCTTTTGACCTTTTTCAGCACGAAGCGGTCAAGTTCTTCGGTTAAGTTGACGTTTCGCGTGGGCATATCTGTCTTCCCAGTGATGGTAGCACGATTAGCAAAGATTGCCAGGAGATTAGCGCGTCCGGTTTTTGCCCCTTGACACCTAATCGCAATCTGCAATATACTAATCGCAGATTGCTATATGAGACTCGGTGAGAAGCTCCGGTATCTGCGCGAAGTGGAAGGCACCTTGCGCGGCCTTGAGCGCGAGTTGTCGCAGCTTGAGCTGGCGCGGATGATCGAGAAGGAGCTGGGAAAATCCATCAGCCAGAGCTACCTTTCGCAGATCGAAAGTGGCGCGCGGCCGCATCTGACCAATTCTACCCGCATGCTGCTGGCGCGTTTCTTCAAAGTGCATCCCGGGTACCTGGTGGACGATCCCGAAGGGTTTCAAAACGAGCTGATCTCCGATGTGGGCGCGCTAGAGGACAAGCTCGATCTGTGGCTGGTAAGCGGGGCAGAGAGGTTTCGCCGCGATCCGGAATTGCACCATGCGCTTCTGGCAGTGGCGCGTCACTCCGATTCGCGGCTGTGCCTGGTCCTGCTGGGAACGATTATGGAAAATCCCGGTCTGGCGGAGCGGCTGATGGAAGTGCTCAAAGCTCCCGCCGCGGCCAAGGGAAGGAGGCGTTCATGAACTGGGCTGAGTTCTACTTCGTCTGTTTCCTGGTTGGATTCAGTTTCAGCGCACTGGCCGTGATCGCCGGCAGCGTGCATCTGCATATTCCGCATGTGCACTTTCATCACGGCATTCATGTGCCGCCGGGCGGCGGTCAAGGCGCTCAGTTGCCGTACTTCAATTTCGGGACGGTGTCGGCGTTTCTAGCGTGGTTCGGCGGCATTGGTTATCTGCTCCAGCGCTATTCGGGGCTATGGTACGTGGCCGTCCTGGCCATTGCTACGTTGAGTGGGCTGGCGGCTGCGTCGTCGGTTTTCTGGTTTCTGGCCAAGGTCCTGATTGCGCGCGAGAAGCCTCTCGACCCGGCGGACTACGAAATGGTAGGCGTGTTGGGCCGCGTCAGCCTTCCCATCCGCGCTGGCGGCACGGGCGAAATCATCTACTCGCAGGAAGGCACGCGGCATGTCACTGGCGCGCGCGCCGAGGAAGCTTCGGCCATCCCCAAGGACGCGGAAGTGATCGTCACCCGTTACGAGAAAGGCATCGCCTACGTGAGGCCGTGGCAGGATCCGGCCGAGGATTGGGAGCGCAGCAGTCGCTAAGGAGACTTATGCCAAACGAAGTGTTTGTGATTGCCGGGTTGATCGTGCTGGTGTTTCTGTTGATCGTGATGGCCTTCGCCGGCATGTTTCGCAAGGCGGGTCCGCATGAGGCGATCATCGTGTACGGTCTGGGCGGAACGCGCGTGGTGAAGGGCCGCGGCACGTTCATCTTTCCGCTGGTGGAGACCAGCAAGGATCTTTCGCTGCAGTTGATGTCGTTCGACGTAGCTCCGCAGCAGGATCTGTACACCAAGCAGGGCGTGGCGGTCACCGTCGAAGCCGTGGCGCAGATCAAAGTGAAATCCGATCCGGAGTCGATCCTCACTGCGGCCGAACAGTTCCTGACCAAGACGCCGCAGGAGCGGGAAGGGCTGATCCGGCTGGTGATGGAAGGCCACCTGCGCGGCATTATCGGGCAGCTCACGGTGGAAGAGATCGTGAAGCAGCCGGAGATGGTGGGCGACCGCATGCGCTCCACCTGCGCTGAAGACATCAACAAGATGGGGCTGGAAGTCATTTCCTTCACCATCAAAGAAGTCCGCGACAAGAACGAATACATCAGCAACATGGGCCGGCCGGATGTGGCCCGCATCAAGCGCGACGCCGACGTGGCAGCTGCCGAAGCCGATCGCGATACGGCTATGCGGCGCGCCATAGCCTCGCGGGAAGCGGCTGTCGCCAAAGCCCAAGCCGACCAGGAGCGGGTACTGGCTGAGACGCTTTCGCTGGCCAAGCAGGCCGAAGCGCAACGCGATCTCGAGGTGAAGAAGGCGGCCTATGCCGAGATGGTGAAGAAGCAGCAGGCGCAGGCCGACAAGGCCTACGATATCCAGACCAACATTATGCTGCAGCAGGTGCGCGCCGAAGAAGTCACGGTGATGCAGGTTCAGAAGGAGCACGAGGTCAAGGTGCAGGACGCCGAAATTCTGCGCCGCGATCGCGAGCTGACTGCCACCGTGTTCAAACAAGCCGAGTACGAACGCAAGCGCATCGAAACCATGGCTGAGGCCGAGAAACAGCGCCTCATCACGGAGGCTGAAGGCCACGCGGCGTCCATTCGAGCGCAGGGCGAAGCCGAAGCCGAAATCATCTTTAAGAAAGGCGAAGCCGAAGCCAAGGCCATGAATGTGAAGGCCACGGCCTACCTGGAATTCAACCAGGCGGCTATCGTCGACAAGCTGATCACCAATATGCCGGAAGTCGTGAGGGCTCTGGCCGCGCCGCTTGCCAACGTGGACAAGATCACCGTGATCTCCACCGGCAACGGAGACACCGCGGGCCTGAACAAAATCACGGGCGACATCACCAAGATGGCGGCACAGATTCCCGCGCTTTTCGAGACGCTCTCCGGTATGCCGCTCAGCGAGCTGTTCGCGAAGGTGCGGCTTATTGGGGACAATCCGCCGAAACCGGACGACAAATCCAAAGGCACGGCGGCGCAGTAGCAGTTAGGGAAGGGGAAAACCATGGCACTTTTAGAACGAGTTTCCACACTAATCCGGGCCAATCTCAACGACCTCGTCGATAAGGCCGAGAACCCAGAAATCATGATCAAGCAGCTGATTCTCGACATGCAGAACCAGTTGCTCCAGGTGAAGACGCAGGTGGCGATTTCGATCGCCGATGAGCACGTGCTCGAGAAGAAGCTGCAGGAGAGCGAAGAAAGCGCGCGGCAGTGGCAGCGGCGGGCCGAACTGGCGGTGGACAAGAAGGACGACGCCCTGGCGCGCTCGGCTATTGAGCGTTCCATGAGCTACAAGACTACTGCCGAAAGTTTCCGCCAACAGGTGGAAGATCAGAAAACGCAAGTGGAGAACCTTAAGGCCGCGCTGTTGAAGCTGCAGCAGAAGCTGGCGGAAGCGCAGGCCAAGAGCGATATGCTGATCGCGCAGCACCGGCGCTCACGGGCGCTGGGCAAGGCACAGGAAGCGGGGAAAACCATGGGCGACCAATCCAACTCGGCAGCCTTCGACCGTATGAAGAACAAGGTGCAGCACTCCGAGGCCACTGCCCAGGCCAATGCCGACCTGGCGGCTGACGACGTAGAGGACCGCTTCGCCGCGCTCGAGAAGCAGGATGAGATCAACCGCCTGCTGGAGGAGCTCAAGGCCAAGCGCAAGGCCGGATAAGCGGCATCGATGGCTCTATCGATTGGGGCAGCCTATGGACGAATTCTCAGTCTCCTACGACCGCACAACCAAGATCGTCACGGCCCTGGCGTGTATGCTACTCGCAATCCCGCCGGCGACCCTCCACAACATTGCGTTTCGGGTCGTCGGCATCATCACACTGCTGGTGGGGCATGTGTCGTCGGGAATTTCCAGTTATGCGTTTTGAGACGAAATTCGATCGGTGGCTGGTGTCTCTCACGGCTCTGGCGGCGGTCGCTAGCTGCGTTGCGCCGCCAGTTCTCCGTTTCCTGGCACCGGGACCAAATGCGGGTCCGCGATGGTTCGCCTTCACGCCATGGGTGATTTGGCTGATCGTGCTTCCCTGTATGTTGCCTCAGTATTACGAGGTTCGGGAGACCGGCCTCTTCCTGCGTCAAGGTTGGCGGAAATGACTTTCGTAACCGGAGCGCCGGTTTCACGCCATCGCGTATAATCAATTTCTAAGGAGAAGTGGCCATGAGGTTCCGCTCGCTTAGTTGGTTAACGTTCACTTTTGGTGTGCTCGCGGCGGTGACGCCGGCGGTGGCGCATCACTCTTTCAGCGCTGAATACGATAGCAAAAAGGCGGTGACGCTCAAAGGCATCGTGACGAAGGTGGACTGGATGAATCCTCACGTCTACTTCTACCTCGATGTCACCGACGAGAGCGGCAACATCACCAACTGGGCTCTCGAGATGGGTCCTCCGAACGGACTGCAGCGCAGCGGCTGGACGCGCAATACCATGAAAGTGGGCGATGAGGTAATTGTGACGGGCACATTGGCCAAAGACGGCAGCAAGCAGGCCAACGCGCGATCCGTCACCATGGCCGACACGGGCAAGAAACTGGGCGCCGCCACCAGCGAAACCACCAACCCGTGAGATCCCGATTTGTCATTGGCATAGCTGCGGCTGCCATGTTTGCGCCATGGTTGGCGTCGTTGTCTTGGGCGCAGAATTCCGAACCAGATCCGGGGCTGAACGGCGGACGCCTGGACCGCGGACGGACCAAGAAAGGGCCGGCCCGGCCGACCCCCCATCTGCCCGATGGCCGCGTCAACCTGGGTCCGCTTCCCGGTGAAAAGGGAGTGTGGGAAGGCAACGCCGGCTCTACGCTGGCGACCAACATCAGGGGTGGTATCGATAACCCCCGCATGAATCTCCCCACCAACATCAAAATCAGCGAAGTGCCGTTCCAGCCGTGGGCGCGCGCCGTATACGATTACCGCCAGGCCACCACCACCAAGGAGGATCCGCACACTCGCTGCATGCCTTCCGGCGGACCCCGCCTGTTTCACACACCCTATGGTTTCGAGTTTGTGGATGTGCCCGAAGCGAAATTGATGTACATGATCGAGGTCGGCGGTCCGCACACTTGGCGTGAGATTTACATGGACGGCCGGGCTCATCCCAAAGATCTCGAGCCGAGTTTCTTCGGCCATTCCGTGGGCCACTGGGATGGAGATGCGCTGGTGGTCGACACGGTCGGTTTCAATGAGCGGTTCTGGCTGACCCGCGAAGGCATTCCCCATACCTCGTTCCTGCATCTCACCGAGCGCTTTACGCGCACCGACTACGACACGCTCAAGTACGAGGCGACCATTGACGATCCGGGCGCGTACACGAAGCCCTGGACTGGTGGCTGGCTCATCCGCTGGCAGCAGGGCGACGAGATGTACGAGTACGTGTGCCAGGATAACAATCGCGATCCCAAGCACATGTACGGCGGCGCGCGGGAATAGGGCGCTTAAGAACCGCTCCCTCTGGTCACGGCTCGGTAAAACGCCGGCGATGATTCGTGCGCGGTGCGAATGCGTTACGGAGCCGTGACCAGAGGGAGCGGTGTTTTCAGCGGCTCTGGGCCACCACCGGTTTCGCAACGAACAGCGACAAATCGACGCCCTCAGCCATCAGCCGATACCCCAAATCGTTGGGGTGCAGGTGGTCGCGGATGTTGTACATGGGCCGGATCTGCTTGGGGTTGTCCGGATCGCGTGTGATGGCATCGAAATCGATCACGGCATCGTAGGCTTTGCTCGTGCGAATCCACTCATTCACCGCGCGGCGCAACGTTTCGCCTTCTTCCGAGTAATAGGCCGCGCCGGCAAAGGGCGTCAGCGTGGCGCCGAACGCCTTGATGCCGTGCACGTGGGCGCGCTCGATGATTTGTTTGTGGGCGGCGATCAAATCTTCAGCCGTCACGGCATCTTCCGCTGCCGCGCCCGCGCGCGCGCCGATCCCGATGTCGTTGATGCCTTCCAGTACGATGAGGAATTTCACGCCGGGCTGACTGAGCACGTCTCGGTCGAAACGCGCCAGCGCGGAAACCCCGGCGCCGTCACGCAGCAACCGGTTTCCGGAAATGCCTTGATCGACCACTGCCAGGCCGGCCGTGGCATCCACCGCTTGCAAGCGCTGTGCCAGTTGACTCGGCCAGCTACGGTCGGTGTCGGGCGTGGAAGTGGTGCCGTCGGTAATCGAATCGCCGAAGGCCACAATCAACCCCGCGTCGGCGGGCGCGAGGACATCCACGGAAGAAAGCCAGTACCAGGATTGCGTGGTGGTCGCTTCGGCGATGGATGGCGCGGCGGTAAAGTCGCCGGCCTTCGAAATGTAACTGGTGTGCAAGCCCGTAAGGTGCAGGGTTGGGGCGGCGGCTTCACCCTGAATGAAGACGCTGATCACGAGGTCGCTCAATTTGGGGATGTCCAGATCGACCGCATCGCTGAGCACTTCGGCGCCGGGCGGGATGGTGAACGACGGTTTACCGCTGAAGGTAAGCGCACGATCGGAGGCGGCCACAATCGCCGATGCCTTCTCCCGCAACGCAATGTGCGCGCCCCCCACGGCCAGCGGAGTTGTCCCAAAGGCATTCGAAAGCTGGATGCGCGCGCGGCGTCCCGCGATGCTGGTGTGGACCACCATGCGGAGCGTTTGATTGTTGATGGTTGGAGGTGGCGCGAACGCTGGTGGCGGATTGCCTTGGGGCGCCGCCGGTGCGGCAGCGGGAGCCTGTGCCGGGCGCGGGAAGTTGACTCGCGGCGCTTGCGGGGACGCTGCCCACGTAGCTACCCAATGTTCCTGCGCGGCGGCGTGGCTGGCAAGGCCCGTCAGCGCCGACGCCAAAATACAGGTGAAAACTACCGCCCGACTTCGCATCCTCACACGTATCTCCTATTCTCATCTCACCGGCGACAAGATCGCCAGCGCTACGTAACGCCGGCGGTCTTTGCCGCCGGTGGTTTAATGTTCGCTCAACCGCAATTGCGTCGCCCCGTGCTCATCCACGTAGTCGCGATTGTTCTCGCAAACGTATTCCTGCATCTTGTAGTTCGGAGTCCGCCGGTAGCCAAACGTAAATGTCCACGGCTTTTCCAGCGCCAGCGGGTCCTCCACAGTAATCTGGTCCCAAAGAATATCCGGCCCGGCAAGGCGGATCCGCTCGGTGATGCGCATCTGGTCGCCGTGCGGCATGCTGCGGTATCCCAGCACGGACTCCTTGACGCCAATCGTATCCACCACCAGCGTGTCGCCGTCCCAACGGCCCACCGAATGCCCGTAATATCCGGGAGGCACATCGCCTATCTTGGCCTGCGGTTCGTCCAGGTAGATCCGCCGGACCTGGCTGAAGGCTTCTTCGATAATCGTGACTCGTCCGGGACTCTGCAGAATCTCCAGCGGATAAATCGCAAACATCATCTGCGGCATTCCATCCGGCAGGCACATCGTGCTGGTGTTGCCGAGGGGCTCGCCGCGTTCATCCGCCGCCCGTTCCGCGGCGCGACGCTTCTCATACTGCTCTGAATAGGGGGCCTTCAACATCAGCAATCCCGGCGCCGGCGGAATCAACTTCGGGTCCTTCGCCGTTTTGGGGTCCATGTTCCACGTGCCGGCCCAGGCGCCCGAAATGTTCGGCGTTTCAGTCTTCGATTGCGCGTGCATCGTCGCGGGGCACCAGGCTGCGGCTGCCATCGCGATCAGGATCACATGGACCTGTTTCATTGACGGTCAAACTTTCCGCTGGGCGGGTTGCCATCCCCCAGCACCCGTCCATCGGGCAGGGTGGCCGTCTCCAGCATGCCGCCCGCCTTCCCGTTCTTCAGCGGATTGATCAGTAGAGTCGCCTTGTCGCCCGTCTTGAGATCGTTGAATTTCCAGCCAATTCGCGTGAGCACATTGGGGCTCGCGCACTCGATGCTGTAATGCTTCACCACGCCGTTACTGTCGGGAACATCCAATTCGATGAATGCGTGCGGGTTGGTCCACTCGAATTTGGTCACCGTCCCGGTGAGCGTGACCTGGTGGTCCCGATCGTACATGGCGAACGAGTGATGGGCCAGCACAGGCCCGGTAATCGTCATTGCGCAGGCGGCCAGTGCCAGCGCCATGCGAATCCGCATGAAGTTTATCCCCTGGCGATGTATTATATCGGACGCGGAGGGTTCCACGATGAAACGCAGCTCCAATCGCATTCTCACCACTCATGCGGGCCGGCTCGATGGTCCGCCGGAATATCGCGAAATGACAACCGCCCTGATGTCGGGCAAACCGGTGGACATGGAAAAGTTCCAGCCCGCTGTGCGCAGGGCCATCGTCGATGTGCTGCGGAAACAGTCCGAGGCCGGTATTGATATCGTCAGCGATGGCGAGCTCGGCAAGACTGGTTTCGGCGGCGTGGGATATTACGGTCGCCGGTTCAGTGGCCTGTCCACTCGCAAATTGAAGCCGGGCGAAGCGCCTTTTATGGCACTGCAAACTGGCGAACGCATCGAGTTCGCCGATTTCTACAAAGACCTGCAGTTTATGGCGTCTCCCTCGGAGCGCGCCATTTGCTCCGGCCCCATCCAGTACATCGGCCAGGACGAGGTCAAACAGGACTTAGACGCTTTTCGCGCGGCATTCGCGGAAGCGGGCGTCAAACCTGAAGAGACGTTCATGTGCGTCCTTGCGCCGGGCTGGCTGGAACACTTCTTCTACAACGAGCACTACGCACGCGAAGAGGATTATATCTTCGCCCTGGCCGACGCTGTGGGGCACGAGTACAAGGCTGTTATCGATGCCGGGTTCATTTTGCAGATCGACGACCCCGCGCTGCCCGATACGTATGACATGATCGTTCCCACTCCCAGTATCGACGAATACCGGAAGATTGCAGAGGTGCGCGTGGAGGCTGTGAATCGAGCGTTGCAGGGCCTGCCTGAGGACCGAGTACGCTATCACATTTGCTGGGGTAGCTGGCATGGACCGCATACGCACGACCTGCCGCTCGAGCATGTTGTCGACCTGATGCTCAAGATCAAAGCGGGCGCCTACTCGCTCGAAGCCGCCAACCCGCGCCATGAGCACGAGTGGAAGATCTGGCAGAGAGTGAAACTGCCGGAGGGGAAGATTCTAATTCCGGGCGTGGTCACGCACCACACCAATGTGGTCGAGCACCCCGAGGTTGTAGCCGACCGCATCATCCGCTATGCCGGCATCGTCGGCAGGGAGAACGTGATCGCAGGCACGGATTGCGGCATGGGGTTCCGCGTGCATCCGCAGATTGCCTGGGCCAAGCTGAAGGCGCTGGCCGATGGCGCTGCATTGGCGACTAAAGAACTCTGGGGCGCGCGGACCAGCGCGGCGGCCCGGCCTCGCCAATGAACTGGAACGATGCGGCGGAAGATTTTCTGAATCAGGTTTTGAGCCAGACTCCCCGGCCGGTGCGCGATGCCACTGAGGCGGAATTGCGCGGCGCGGCTGAGGCCATGGCGGAAGAGGATGGAAAGCAGCGCGTGGGCGTTGAAACCGTGATCGCCGCCTGGGTGCGCCTAACGCCCGAAACGCTGCGGCCGGACTTGCCGCGCCAGATGGAGCGCTTCGGGCTCGATCCGCAAGACTATCGCAACTTGCTCGAGTAAGGCCCGACATTCTTGAGCGCCTCGCGCCGGGTGAGCGGGCTCAGGTGGGCTTCGTACTTGCGAACGTAGCGCTGAACTTCGCGCGGATCGGTCCAGGCGTACTGGCGCAACGCCCATCCGATTCCTTTGCGGAGGAAGAATTCGGGGGATCCGAGCGAAGGGCGGATGCAGTCGTAGAGAAGTTTGAGGTCGGTATCGCGCTTGAATTGGAGCTGCGCGAGGATGGCGCTGCGGCGTTTCCAGAGGTTGTCGCAGGTGGCCCACTGGCGCAGAATCGGAGCCATCTCGGCGGGGTGCCGGCGCAGAAGCCCACCGATCTGCTGGGATGCAATTGCATCCACGTAATCCCACCATGCGCCCGACGTGATCATCTCTTCGTACATCGGGAGCGCGTCCAGCGTTTGAAATTCCCGGTAACGCGAGTGGCCAGCCAGCTCGATGGCCGCATAGCGTTTCTCGCAGTACCGCGCCTTCCTCCACAGTTCGAGCACCGTGTCGCGCCAATCTTCGAAAGTCGCAAGCGGGTGCGCGGCAATCGCGGCTTTGGATGTTTGGCGGCGCGGCACCGTCTGCAGGCCCAGGTACGGCATCTTCGATTTCATATACGCCTGCATGCCCGGAGCTTTGGTTGGATCGGCCGCGTCGGCGAGCGCCCGGCGAAGAGAGCGAATCAATGCGGAGTGGCGGGCCATGGGGCTAGTGCGCCGCGGGACTGATTGTCGCCCGTTTCGCCCGCTTCATGATCAACACCAGGGGCGCCAGGCACAGCACCACCAGAGCCAACACCGAAACGATATCCATATAGGCCAGCGTCGTAGCCTGCCCTGTGATCAGCCCCGAGATGCGTCCGTAAGCTTGCCGCATGGGTTGCGCCCCGCCCCTGTTGGCGAACATCTGGCCCATGCCATTGGCCATTTGATCGAATGCCCCATTGCCGGGCGCGGCGTGCGCCACCAGATAGCTTTGGTGTTTGGCGATCTGCCGCGTGATCGAAGAGCTGATCACCGCGATCCCAATGCTCCCGCCTATATTGCGAACAAAACTGTTCATGGCCGCGATCTGGTTGCCCTTCTCGCGCGGGATGCCAATATACGCCAGCGTATTCGAAGGCAGGAAGATGAAGGGCAATCCGATGGCCTGGTACGTCCGCAGCATGGCGGCGGTGGCGAAATCCATCTGCAGGCTGAGGTGGGTGGTCATGAAATAAAGCGCCGCGGCCGTCGCTATAAATCCCGTCGACATCATGGCGCGGGGGTCGACGCGGCTCACCAGTTGGCCGGCAATCGGCATCATTACCAGCATTGCCAGTCCTCCACCGGCCATCGCCTGACCGGCTTTCTCCGCCGGATAGCCGAGCAACAACTGCAGGAACTGCGGGATCACCACGGTGGTGCCGAACAGCACCGTCCCCAACACGAACGTAAAGAACATGGCACAGGCAAAGTTGCGGTTCTTGAACAGGCGCACGTCCACAATGGGCTCGGGATGATACCACTCCCAAACCACCCACACGATAAATGCGTACACCGCGATCATCAACACGGCGGTGACCCAGGTGGAATGGAACCAGTCCGCCTCCTGGCCTTTGTCGAGCACCATTTGCAGGCAGCCGATGGCCAGCACGAGAAGGCCGAGCCCGAGGTAATCGATCCGCTGCCGGCCCATCGCCCGCAGCTTCTTTAAATACGGCGGGTCTTCCACCCAGCGGCCGGTGAGCAGAAGCGAAATGAAGGCGATGGGCCCGTTGATGTAGAAGATCCAGCGCCAACTGAAGTTGTC
>Ga0182024_10000853_pt1 | contig 79357 bp, 57 predicted proteins | sample P32metaG_FD_120480 | JGI IMG/M metagenome (GOLD analysis project Ga0182024, IMG submission 120480) | Permafrost microbial communities from Stordalen Mire, Sweden - P3-2 metaG (Illumina Assembly) | ecosystem: Environmental > Terrestrial > Soil > Wetlands > Permafrost | place: Sweden: Stordalen...
CACCGTCCCCGCCGCGCCGCCGACGGAAAAGAACCAGCGGGCGACTTCCTGCCCGCCACCGATCTCCGCGAAGGTGCCGTATTTCGTGGCGTCGAGATTCAACGCCAGTGCCTTCTGCCGCGTTGTGGTCGCCGGGTCGTCCATCGTCTTACGACTCCTTCACGCATAACCGGTGCTATTGGACAAAGGTATCGATCATACCTTCAATGGCCGAGAAACTCCGCCTTGCAGCTTCGCCGAAGTCGGCAGACGAACAATGAACTCCGGATGCCAGAGATTGCGCTCGACGCGATCGCGTGTTTCGATCCCAATTCATGATCAGGTAGCAACCGCCTCAGCTATTTCCAAAGACCGGGATGGCGGCGCCGTGAATCACTTTCCCGCCATCGCCGCACAGGAACACGATGACCCTCGCAATATCTTCCGGCTTCGGCCATTTCGCGAAGTCTGCCTTGGGGATTGCTTTTCGGTTTGCCTCCGTGTCAATGATGCTGGGAAGAACCGAGTTCACACGGATTCCCGTACCCTTCAGATCTTCGGCAAGACAATCTATCATCGCAACCGCCGCCGCCTTCGACGCAGCATAGGCAGCGGCGCCGGCTTCGTGCTCAAGCGCAGCCTTGGACGCGATGTTTATAATTGCGCCGCTGCCTTGTTTGAGCATTACCCGTACCGCGGCCCGCGACAACGCATAACCTGTACGCAAATTCAACGCCAGCATTTGATCGAAGACCTTTGTATCCATTTCCCATAATTTCAAGCCGCCCGCATAACCGCCGACCGTATTGACCATGGCATCGAGTCGTCCGTAGCGCGCGACAATTCTTTCGACGAGTTTACCCACTTTCGCTTCGTCGGTGACATCGACATCATAGCCGTCGAGTTGGGATTCGTTGCCTACGGCCAGATTCTTCAGGGCATCGAATTCTTCCTTTTTTCTGTAGGTGACGATGACGTGGGTGTCTTCCTGTAGGAATGCCAGACTTACCGCGCGTCCCAATCCGCCCGTACCTCCGGCGACCAATACGACTTTAGATGTTGATGTCACTTTGGATTTCATACTTCGTATCCTCTAATATTCCGTCCTGGCGCCAACCACTCCAAGTTGCCGCCGTAGACGATCAACTAGCCGCGGCATTGTCCTCGCTGAACTCTCCGCAATTGTTTGTGTTACGAAAACTTCCCCTTTTTTTGAGGAGAAAGTGCTTTTCTTGCCGCTCATGCAGACCACAATTGGACCAGTGTTAAAGCTCTGTCTGCACGGGAATTAGATGTAAATCCGGGCGCGGTGCGCTAGGGCGGCCGGGAGAAAGCTCAGATCCTGCTCGACAATTTTCCGCTCGTCTGCTACTCGCCGCGCTTCATCGCACAACCCCAATCCCTTTGAAATCCCAACATCCAATGATTCGAAATGGCCGCGGAGGGTTGGGCCAAGATGGAAACATCTGCCGTCCATTTAAATTCCGCCCCCGCGCACGATGGCCGGATCGGTCCATTCGGGATTGACGCAAAAGGAAGAAAATTTGGCCTGATTCCGAGTCGCGGGGAATTCGGGGAATCGCTAGGTTTACCGTCCGGGCAAATCTTTGCTCTGCGGAAGGCCGCGCGGCCTGGATCATCAATCGGCATACCTTTAGTTCACAATGAGGTCCATCGCTATGTGTTCTACACGTCCTGGCCAAAAATCCTTGGGAACCATCGCAACCCTGCTATGCACGATTCTGTTGTCTCTGTGTTTAGAACCAGGTGCGGCGCGTGCAGCCCAGAATCCGCTGCCGTTTATCAGCTCATCTGGATCGAAGTTGATCGACGCGCAGGGCTCCCAGGTCATCCTGAAGGGATGCAATCTGGGCAACTATCTGATGCTTGAATCCTGGATGTTCGGCGGAACCCTGGGCAGTGGCCCTGATCATGCGTTTCGGGATGGAGCCACGGTCTATCGGACGCTGAGGCAAAGATTTGGCGCGGAAAAGTCCGAACATCTCGTCGAGTTGTATCGTAATGGATGGGTCACGCCGCGAGATTTCGAACTCATTAAATCGTTTGGATTCAATATCGTGCGGTTGCCTTTCGATTATCGGTTGGTGCAGGAAGATCAACAGCCGTTTGCCATCCGGCGCGACGCTTTTCGATGGCTGGACCACGCCGTGCAGTTGGCGGAGGATGCGGGAGTTTACGTCATTCTGGATATGCACGGAACACCGGGCGGCCAGAGCCTGGAAGACCACACGGGCGAGGCCGGCCAGGACCATCTCTGGAACAGCGAGGAAGATCAGAAACGGACGATCGACATCTGGCATGCGTTGGCGGAGCATTTCAAGGATCGGGCAACGGTTGCGGCATATGACCTGATTAACGAGCCCTACGGCAACCACCGCGAGGATTGCCGGCCCGTACTGGCGAGGCTGATGCCGCAGATTTATCGCGCGGTTCGTTCCACCGGGGATCAGCACGTCGTGTTTTTCTCTGGAGCGCTGAACGGCGGGATCACGTTTTACGGCAACCCGCATGATCAGGGCATGACGAACGTTGGCTTTACTGAACATTTCTATCCGGGCCTGTTTGGCAGCAAAGCTGCGCTGGAAACCCAGGGGCGCGTCCTGAACCAGGAACTGCCGGCCAAGCACGATTATGCGGACAAGATCGGCTCGCCGTATTACGTCGGCGAATTCAACGTGGTGTTGGATTCCGAGGCCCCGTGGCGCGTGATGCGCGCGTATTACGACCGCTTCGCAGAATATGGTTGGCCCGGCACGATATGGTCTTACAAAATCATCAGCGCCAAGGGCGGCGTGAACCCCGATGCCTGGTACATGGTCACGAACGCGGATCCATTACTGTCGGTGGATCTGGACAATAGTTCGTACGAGGATCTTGCAAGCTTCTTTACAAATCTGGCAACCACGTCGCTGGCCGTCAATGAACGATTGCGCAATTCACTGATGACGCCTCAGCCGGCACGCCTGTATCTGGCGGAATACCCGCACCTTCCGACGGCGCCGCCCGCGGGCCGCGCGTCTTCGGAGCCGGATGGCTATACATCGATCGATCTTGGCGGCGCTACGCCAGGCTACACCGAAGCGATGGCCGACGGAAGCGTGTTGATCATGGCGGGCGGCCAGGACATTTTCGGTGCCGCCGATACCTGCAGATTTGTTTCGCACCCGGAGCAAGGTGGCTCCGCGGACCTGCGTGCAACGATCCTTTCATTCGTGGATAGCGCTGAGTACGCGAAAGCTGGCGTAATGGCCCGCTGGGGCGACGGTGATCATCCCGATGCCGCAATGGCGATGGTGAACATGTTTCCCGATGGAACGATTGCCCTGATCACTCGCCAGCGCAGCGGGGAAGGCGCGGTAGAGGAAAAAGTTGCGGCGGGCGTCCGCGTTCCAGTTGAGCTGCGGCTGCAAATCTCCGCGGGCCGGGCGACCGGAATGTACCGGAACAATAGTGGAGATTGGCGGACGATCGGATCAGGATCGGTTTCGAGCAACGCCGATTTTCGCACAGGGCTGGCCGTCTGCGCGCACATGGATACCGCACTGACAACCGTCAAGGCCCGTCTCGGTCCGACAGCGGACAACGACGTCCCCGCCCCAGGCAACGAGGGAAATGAGACCGCTTCGCAGCCTTCGCTTCTGGCCAATGGCTCATTCGAGCAGCAAGGAAACGCGAGCGATGTCGCCGCCAATTGGAATCGCTGGGGCTCCTGGATGAACCGCGAGACGGCCTGGAAGCCCACGCATTCGGGCTCGGCTGAGATTGGTTATCACCATTGGCAAATCACTTCCAACGACACATCGGGTTTGTGGCAAGACGTGAATGTCGAGGCGGGGAAGCGCTACACGTTCTCGATTTACGCACAACACGACGTCCCGGCCGACGGCCAGAACGACGCGCGCACCGTCGAGCTGCGCATGGAATCGGTAACCGATGATGGGCAGGTGACGCTTAATTCACAGGATTTCGATGTTGAAAAGCTGGCCACAGGCAAGGAATGGATGCGGCTGTCCCTCAGTGGAACAGCCGACACGGCACGTCTGCGCGTGCTCGTGGTGATTAGCCCCGCGACGGAAGGAATGCGCGGTGGAGCCGTCAAGCTGGACGATGCAACGCTGGTAAACGCCAAAGATGAAAGTAACTGAAATGGCCGACGCTCAGCGACGGACAGGCGCCGCGGGCTCGATCTGCTCCAGGGCGTCGCTAAATATCTTCACTCTGGGCGGTATAGCCGACATGTCCGGATGACCTATTCCAGCGCCATTCGAGCGAATGACGCTGGCGTACCAACGAGCGGAATCCTTGGGCGTGCGCTGCAACGTCGCATAGTTGACATGGATCAGACCGAAGCGCTGGCGATAGCCGTCGCCCCACTCGAAGTTGTCCAGTAGCGACCAGTGCAAATAGCCGCGCAGATCGACGCCGTCTTCGATGGCGCACGCCAGCTGCATCAGGTATCGGCGCAGAAAATCGATTCGCTGGGGATCGTGCACCGCACCATCGGTGTGAACCCAATCGAGGCCGGCGAATCCATTCTCCGTGATGAGGATCGGACAACGATATCGCTCGTAAATGAATTTGGGACCCCAGTAAAGGGCGATGGGATCGACCGGCCATGAATAGGCATTCATGGGATTTCCAGGTTCGCGCGGCACGGTGATGATCTCACCATTGGCGCCGGCGCGCACCGGCTGGCCTCGATAAATATTCAAGCCGTAGAAATCGGTCTTCTCGTGGATCAGGTCCAGGTCGGCTTGGTCGAATTTCGGGAAGTCGCGGCCCCATGAGCGCAGGGCGTCTTCCGGATAATGCCCCAGGCAGATCGGATCGCTGAAGATTGTATTGCTCCAAAGATCGCGCGAATCCGCCGCCATCGTCCGAGTCCGCGCCGCCTGGACGTCGGCCGGGGAGGAACTGGATGGATACTTCACTTCTCCAAGCGATGCCCATCCAATCGTGGGCTGGAGGGAGCAGTGCTCGCGGAGTGTCTGCACCGCCCGGCCATGCGCGAGCAGCACATGGTGCAGCGCCCGCAGGACATCCATCCAGGCGAGCTTCAGGCCCGGCGCCTGGATGCCGTCGCGATGGCCCAGGCCCAGAAAACACTGGGGCTCGTTGAGCGTCATCCAATGCGAAACCCGATCGCCGAGCCGATGCGCAATCAGTTTTGCGTAAGCGGCGAACCACTCAACGCTGTCGCGGTTCAACCATCCGCCGCGGCAGTACAACTCATACGGATAATCCCAGTGGAAGAGCGTGACATACGGAGTGATTCCCGCATCCAGCAATCCATCGATGAGCCGATCGTAGAACTCCAGGCCCCGCTCATTGGGTTTGCCCACGCCATCGGGAAGGACCCTGGGCCATGAAATGCTCAGACGATAGGCTTTGAGATCCATCTCCTTCATGAGCTGGATATCTTCACGCCATCGATGATAGTGATCGCAGGCGACATCGCCGGTTTGGCCAGAATAGATCGCACCGTCCTTGCGGCAGAACATGTCCCAGACGCTGGGGCCACGGCCGTCTGTCTGCGCGGCGCCTTCAATCTGATAAGACGCGGTGGCGGCGCCCCAGACGAACCCGGACGGAAACGACATGATGTCTCCCATGCTTTTGGGCAAACCAGCGAAGCCCGGCTTGTGAGAGCCAAAATGACATCACTTTGGCATCTATGCCCGTGAATACACTAAGGTTACGCGAGTCCCGATTTCAATCCGAATTTCCGCCAAGCCATCTCTTATTTGCGACATTGCGCGGGGATTTTCGCGGTTAATCGCCATTGCATAAATCTGATAATCGATGCAAAACCTGTCGGCAGGGGGATCAGACGCTGGGACGTCTCATAACTCGGGCGCGGCGGCGGAATTCCGTGGGCGATTCTCCAACCTCTTTATGAAAGACGATGCCCAGCCGCGTGCCGGTGGTGAAGCCGGACGCCGCGGCGACCTGCGGCATCGCCAGATCGGTATTGGCCAAAAGATCCTTCGCGCGATTGATGTGCGCCCGGCGAATTTCATCCGTAATCGAGTGCCTGACCAGTTGCCGAAAGCGACGCTCGAGGGACCGGCGACTGAGCGGGACGTGATCCAGCACATCATCCACCTGCAACGGCTCGGCGGCGTGCTCACGGATAAACCGCACCGCCAGCACGATGTCCTCATCCTCGATCGACAGAACGTCCGTTGAAGCACGCGGGACGATGCGCACCGGGGCCAGCAGCGTCGATGCGGTCTTCAGCTTCTCGCCGTTCATCAATCGATCGAGCTGCGCCGCGGCTTCAAAGCCGATCTGCTCCGTCGGAAGCGCGATGCTCGAGAGCGACGGCGTCACCAGCGCATTGAACAATTCATCGTTATCGACGCCTACAACCGCGAGTTGGTCGGGGACCCTGACGCCCTGCTGTCGTGCGGCGTTGAGAATGCGGTGGGCCCAATCGTCGTTGCAGCCCAGCACACCGATCGGCTTGGGTAACTGCAGAATCCACTTGTCGAGCGGAGTCAATTTCGCATTGCACTCGTGGACAGGAATGCCGCTCTCGGCGGCGCGGCGACGAAAGCCTTCGAGTCTGAGCCGGCCGTACTGCGTGTTTCCGGCCCAGCAATAGGCGAGTTGGCGAAAACCGAGTGAGATCAGATAGTCCGCCGCCATAACCGCCACGGCATCGTCGTCTGGCAACACCGAGGGCAAATGCATATCGCCTTCACAAAAGTTCGACACGTTGGTGGCGGGCACGCCTAGCTTGATCACGCGTTTTTCGAACTCCTTGCTGAAGGTCTGGACGATCAACCCGTCGACATCCCAGCGCTGGATGTCGATGGGCTCACTGAAGGACCATTGCGGCTCAACGCTGACGGTCCAGCGAGACTTCGTATGTGTATAGTTCATGACGCCGCGGATTATTCCCCGGCCATATGCGGCGACGGCGTCCAGCGCGAGCCCAATTCGGCGCGACTGTGTTGCCGGCTTTTCCGACCTCGCTTTCCGCATATCTCCAGCGCCGTTCGCGTCCGCAGCTCAGGCGGATGTCCGGATGCAAAAGCACCACCGAACCTTATTATCTATTAACCAGGTTCCCCATCGAGCCGGGACTATACCGTAATTGACGGTGATTTTGCAGGACCGCAGACAAAACAGGAATGGTTGCCAGAAGTGTGTTGACCGCACCGAGCGCGCCTGCCGGCGATATCGCCAGCGGCCGCGTGTTCTTCATGCTCCGCGCCAAACCGTTACGGCGGGAGCAGCCCCTAGTAGTTGTTGTTATTCTGAAATTCCCACCCCTCGTAGTACGCCGCCAGCCCGGACGGCCGATATCCGTTGCGATACAGGGGGGCTAATTTCTGACCGGGTTCCCCATCCTCGTTGTTTGGATTGCCCGGATCATTCTTGTAGAGGGGATTATGGCCGGTTTGCAGCTCCGCGTAGGAATGGCTCTCCACGTGTCCATCGAAATAACCGACATTGATCAACCATGTCGACTTACTGGCCCAGTGGGGCCAGTTCGTTGCCGTCCAGTCGGGCCAGATCTCGCAGTAAAAGAGCATGGCATCCGCCGCCGACTTGACGCGCGATACCTTGTATCCCGCCGCGTAGTCGAGATTGTATCGGTATTGCGTAGCGCCGGAGCTATCCATGAACGCCGCATCGGCACTGAATTGCCCGGAGGTCTGTCCCGGATCGTGCCAGACCAGATTGGTTCCAACCCCGGTTTGAGGATTGAGGAAATGCAAATACGGCATGAGATAGTTCTGGACGTAGCAGTATGCTGAGGGATCATTCACCGCCGAGGGAGGGTCCGGATTGTAATAGTCCAGAAGCGGGAATGCGTTCTGGTAGCCGGCCAGCATCAGGTTGGAGCCTGGTACCGGCCCGCCCTCCCAACTGAAGTTTCTACCCGGCGGCAACGTCTGATGGTAATCGCTGACATACATCTGGGTCGCCATCAAAATCTGACGGATATTCGATTGGCAGGCGATCAGCTCCGCCTGCCGGCGGGCGCGGCCCAACACGGGAAGCAGAATCGAGATCAACAGGGCGATGATCCCAATAACAACGAGCAGTTCGACGAGTGTAAACGCCGATCGATGCGATCGCTTATTCATACAGTTTCCTCACCGGTTCGAGATTTGACGCGTTAAAGAGTATGACGTGGCGGGTCTGATCACCACATCTTTCTACGACAATCGTTCTGCGCGTTGCGACGCGCTCGCGTCGCATTATTTGTTCGCGAAAGCCGGGAAAAGCCTGTCGAACCGGGGAAATCCGTGATTTTTTGACCTGTTCGGGCGCTCGCCAACAAATTTGCGATTGATCGCAGGGGCCCGGGTTCATAAGGCTTCCAGGGGCTCTGGAGGCTCCGCGCGGGAATGTCGCAAAAAGGAGCGTCTTTTCCGCATATAAAGGTGGTGGTCGCCAAACCCCCGGGATATCTTTTTATGCGACCTACTCGCGTAGAGTAGCTACGCTGACCATATCGCGAAGGGAGAAACAGGTATGAAGAAGAAGCTGCTAGCTTGTGTCGCTGGCCTGGCTGGTGCCGCCAGTCCGGGGTTCGCCTCCACCAATTTCTCATATACCGCAACACAAACTCCGGGCACCTATCCCGATGGAGTCGATCAGGGCTCAAACCCGGTGGATATCTGGACACTGTATCAAGTCGCCGGTACCGGCGCCGGCAGTTCAGGCGCTTATGAGGGCACATCTTTTGCCGGAGAGACCCTTTCGGGATGGCAAATGTACACGACTCCGGGAGGCGCCGCGCCTGCCAATGTCGCCGGAAGTATTGATTCCTTTATGACTTTGCCCGGCGGAGCTCTCACCATTGGACAAACTGTTTCGATCAACTTCGAAATGCGGGCCGTCAATCCACACACCACAGTCGGCGTCAGTGTGTTAAATTCAATATCAGGCACCGCTGGAACGCCTGCAATCACGTTTGGAATTTACGGTGGTGAGCCCGATGCCACTAACACTCCCTATACGGGCACCGGATATTATTACGCGGATGCATCAACCGGCGGCGCCGATACAGGCGCACCCGGCACTCTGGGTTATCAATATCAGGATGAATTTAATATCTCCTTCACTGTCACAGGTGCTGGCACTTATAGTGCCATAGCTACCAATGCCGCTGGCACGGACGCATGGACTGGCACATATTCCGGATCTCTTCTGGGGTTTGATGTATTCAATCACATGGCGGGCGATGCCAGCGACGTTGCTTTCAATAATCTGACTGTTTCGACTGTCCCCGAACCAGCCACGCTTAGTCTGGTTTCCCTGGGCGTTGTGATGCTCGGGCATCGGTTTCCGCGCCGCGCTCGACGCTGAATTGGGTTGTACGCATTGACAAGTGAAGGAGAATAAGCCGCGTCCGTCAGGACGCGGCTTTTTTGTTAGTTCAGTCTTGACGCAGGAGGTCTGGACAGTCTTCGAGGTCGGAAACTGATTTGGATTTACCCCCCCTAAAAGCAAATTTTAGACGACCGTGTGTTGCCGCCGCTAACTATTTGGGATGCTTGCCAATGCGCCGCAGGGGATCCTTCTCCTGCTGCAAAACCGGGGAAGTCGGCGACGGCGAATCGTCAAGCGGCGTATTCGATGATGTTGTCAGGGACGAATTAGCCGCGGCAACGGAGGCGCGGGAATGGCCGATCCCCGCGTTTCCAGAACTTCCGCCCACGGTGATCAATTCCAATCCGCCCAGCAGCGTCGTGTTGTTCTGGCAGAGCACGATATCCGCCGCCGTCACCTTGCCGTCGCGGTTAAAGTCGTACAGGTTGGTGATCGGCACGCTCTGCAGCAGCGAGGCGTTGTTCTGTGTGGCCACCACATCCGCCGAAGTTACGCGGATCACCGGGCCGTTGCCGGTGGTCGCGGTGCTGATGCCGGTGGCGCCGATCTCGCTTCCGTAATAGAACACAACATTGCTGGCCAGATGCGTGTTGGCATCGGCAAGAACGGTCACCTGCAGCCATTCCTCGGAAATCGCCTTGTTGGCCCAGACGATGTCGGCGAAGGTATCACCGTTGCTGCCGGTCCAGGTGGCGACGGCGCTTGGCGCCGGGGCGGTGGACCAGCTGGATGAATTGCTGGTGTTGCCGACTTTGAACTGGAAATCGCTGGCCGAGAAGGTCACGCCCGCCGGTAGATTCGCGAAGTCGATCAGAATCCCGTTGATTCCATCGGCGTAGCTGCTGATGTTGGAGAAGGTAGCCGTCGCGGCGGTGGGGCCGGACACCAGCGCGCTCTTGTCGGTGGCGATGGCGTTCTGGTCGGCGGAGCTGGGCGCGGTCGCGCTGTTGTCGAAGGCACTGGAGCCGTAGTAGAACAGGTATTCATTGGATACCTCAGGGACACTGACGCCGGCCCCCTCTAAGGCCGACTGCAGCATCGGATTGATTGCAAATGAGCCGGCGGTCGTGACATTCGACCAGTCCTGTGCGATCGCCGAAGTGGAATCTGTTTGAATATTCGGCACCGCAAGGCTATTCACCGGATCGTAGAGCCCCCAACTGTCCTGGGTGGAAACCGTGCCGTCCGTCGCCTTGTAGCTCCAGAAACTCCAACTAATGTTGTTATTGTCGTATTGCTCCAGCGTGTACTGCCAGGTACTGGAGCCCGTGCCGAAGTCATTGAACTCGCCAACGTAGTCGGGCACCCCGTACGAGGCGTGATTCTGGAAATCACTGACCTGGTTGTTTGTACCGCTCTCTACGCCTGCGGGATTGCTGGTGTCGTTCCATTGGTATTCATGCATTTCGTAAACGACGTCTGTCCACCCCTGAGATGCTGGGTTTGGAAGCATGCTCCAGTCCCACTGATCAAACGTACCCTCAATAAATGCGATATGGTTGGTGTCGATGGATCGCACCGCGGAGTAAAGTTGATCGTACGCCGCGATCACAGCCGAATCGCTGGGTGCATTGTCCGGCTCATTCATCAGGTCGTAGCCGGCGACCATCGGGTTGTTCTTATAGTGCAGTGCGATGTTCTCCATTAGCGTGTTCGTCTGCTGCTGGTCATAACTGCTCGTCCAGTAGTTGTCCAAATTTGCCTGACCCGTATCATCGGAAGTACTTTCGCCACCTACGACACCGTGCATGTCGATGATGGTGTAGATTCCCATTGACCCGGCTGTGTTGACCAGCCAATCGAGCTCGTTAAACGCATCACTCCGCCATTGGCCCTGGAGCGTCTCGAAATCACCCCACCAGACCGGTACGCGGATGACATTGAAGCCAGCGTTCTTGATGTTCTGAAGGTCCTGTACCGTGATCCAGTTTTGCTGATATGTTTTAATCAGACTTTGTTCTTCCGCGACGCCAAAACGATTGTCGAGGGTCTGGATGACGCCATATTCGTCGGGCAAGCCAGAGCTATCAAGCGGCGACATCCACCCTTCCATGATCAGCCAACTTCCGAGGTTGACGCCGCGGAGCTGGACCGTTTGCCCACTCCCACTGACGATCTTCGTGCCCGAGGTGCGTAGAAATGAGCTGGACGTAACACTCCCTACCGACTCTTGCTGAGTCGCGGCGGTCAATCCTGATGCAGACGCCGTCAGCGTTGGGGTTCCGGCCAGTCCGTCGGTGTAGGTGAAGGTTGCCGTGCTGCTGCCGGCGGGGATCGTCACCGATGTGGTAAGCACGCCGCTACTGCTAAAGAAACTGCCCGCGTTGGAAGTAGTGCTGAGGTTTATCGTGACGCCGCCGGTACCGGCTTTGACGGCCAGCCCTGACGAAGCCTCAAGTTGCAGCGTTATCGCGCTCGAGGCAACGCCGGTTGCCAGCGACTGGGACACAGTTGGGATGACGATTTGGGTCGCTGCGCCGGGAACAACCGCAGTCAATTGGACTTCGTCGATGAACGTCGTCGTGGTGTTTGGCCCCGTCGATACCAGAGCCATAGTGTGGTTCCCGGCGGTTGCGTAAAAAGTTCCGCCAATGCTCGAGTACGCACTGCTGACCGGATGCAGACCCGTGAGCACGGGCGTGCCATCGATCGTGAGCATGAACGATTCTTCCGCGGCAACAGATCCGCCGACGTCGTTGACATCCGCGGCGGCCTCAACGCTCAAGCTATAGTACCCGGTGGACGGCAGCGATATGGATTGAGCGATCGTGCCGTCTTCATTATTGTTGTACTGGGAGGCGCCGCGATTGGTCTGCAGGAACGCGGCCTGCTTTCCATTCGGGGCGGTGGGCGCATCGAGACTGCTTGAACCGTTTACTATGCCTGACGTCGAGCTGAAGGTCCACGGTGATCCAGTGGGATTGTAGACGTAGCTGTTCGTAGCCACCGAGGGGGATTCAAAGCTGGAATCGGAAACAATTGCCGCCAGCAACAACCGCGCCTCTAATTGTTGGATTAATGCTGGTCGCCATCGCGCCTGAACTTCACTGCGCTTCATTTGGGCTCACTTCGGGTACGGACGCTGCTTACAATGCGGGAAGGAAAATCACCGCTCGCCAGACAAATTTAGAATGCCCCCCTCATGGGCCACAAGTCTTATTTGCGCCAATCAATCTCTGATCTGCGGCGAAATGAGCCCCTGAAAACGCAAATCCAGAAAGGCCCGCCCCAGGGCCATTCGATTTCCATAGACTCCGGCAGTCAAATTACTCGGCTTCGGCGGGTGCCACGTCGGTGTTCTTTGGCACACAGACCACCAGGACCGCGGCGGCGGCCAGGGACGCTGCGCCGACGAGGAAGCCGCTCGTGAAGCTACCGGTGCTGCTCTTGACCCAGCCCATGATCGCGGGGGCGACGAAGCCACCCAGGTTGCCGATGGAGTTGATGACGGCGATGCCCCCAGCCGCCGCCGTGTCGCGTAGATAGTTGGTGGGGATGGACCAGAATGGCCCCAGCGTTGCGAAGATGCCGACGGCGGCGACGATCAGCCCGGCGATGCCGAGCGCGGGAATGTGCGACATGGCGACGACGGCCAGTCCGATCGCCCCGACCCCGGCGGAGACGGCCACGGTTCTGCGCCGCTGATCGCGGCGGTCGGCGTAGGTACCGATGCTCACCATTCCCACTGTGGCAAAGAGGTAAGGAACCGCCGACCAAACTCCCACCATTGCGTCCGACGCCGCCGTCAACGATTTCATCAACGACGGCATAAAATAGACGAATCCATAGACCCCCATGACGATGAGAAAATAGATGAGGCTCAGGAGCAGAAGGCGGGCGTCGACCGCCAAGCGCAAATCCGAAACGTGCCTGACGTGGCGGCGCTTGGCGTCGCAGCGTAATTCATCCTCAAGCCATTGACGTTCGGATGGCGCCAGCCAAGCCGCGTTGGCGGGCCCATTGGGAAGCAGGTTGGTTGTCAGGATGGCGATTCCCAGCGCCATCGGCGGCAAACCTTCCATCAAGAACAGCCATTGCCAGCCGTGAAGATGGGCAATGCCCTCCAGCTTCAACAAGCCACCGGCCAATGGGCTGCCGATTGCCCCGGAAACGGCCAGGGACGTAAAAAAAAGAGCCAGGGCTTTGGCCCGGCCGCCCGCGGGGATCCAATAGGTGAGGTACAGCACGATTCCCGGAAAGAATCCGGCCTCGGCCACACCGAGAAGAAATCGCAGGATGTAAAAGCTTCGCGCCGAGCGCGTCAGCATCATGGCTGCGGAGCAGGCGCCCCAGGAAATCATGATCCGCGCGATCCACTTGCGAGCGCCCACCCGATGGAGAATCAGATTGCTCGGCAGTTCGAACAGGAAGTAGCCGATGAAGAACAGCCCGGCGCCAAGACCATAGGCCGCTTCGGTCAGGTGAATGTCGGCGAGCATTTGCAGCTTGGCCATCGCGATATTTGTGCGATCAACGTAATTGACGACGAAAAGCAGGCAAAGAAAGGGAATGAGCCGGCGATGGACGGTTGCGATGATCGGGCTGGTGCCGCCGGCTGGGTCGGAGGCCGCCGGGGGGTGAATGCTGCTCATGCTTCAACCGGAAGATACCTCAATTCCGGCTTGCGATGATAGTTGACGGCCATAAAATTCAATCGATATGCCGATAGGTCAGTCCCTTATCGATCAGATCAATGATGTCTCAGTGGCGTCAGGGCAATGGGCGTTCTGGTGGCTGGGACAACATAGCTTCGTTTTGAAATTCGAAAAAAGCGTCATTTACGTCGATCCGTTTCTATCGAACATCGATGGAAGGCTAATTCCGCCGCTGGTCGATGCCTCGTCGATTACCAATGCCGATGCGATTCTCGGCAGCCACGATCATGTTGACCATATCGATCGTGACGCATGGCCGACGCTTGCGAAAAGCTCGCCGGCAGCGAAATTCGTCGTCCCGATTTTGTTGAAGGATCGCATTTGCGAGGAATTGGGTATTTCCCCGCAGCGCGTTTTGGGCGTTGACGACGGCATCAGCGTTGACATCGGGCCGGTAAAAATCACCGGCGTTCCCGCGGCCCATGAATTTCTGGACACCGATCCCAAAACGGGGCGACATCCGTTCCTTGGCTTCGTCATCGAGGGCAACGGTGTTTGCGTCTATCATGCCGGCGACACCTGCATCTACGAGGGAATGCAAGCAATTCTGAAACGCTGGCATTTTGACCTGGCGTTTCTCCCCATCAACGGCCGCAGCGCCAAACGCTTGGCCGCGGGCATCGTTGGAAACATGACTTACCAGGAGGCGGCGGATTTGGCGGGCACGCTACGGCCCAGTCTGGTCGTGCCTGCCCACTTCGATATGTTCGAGGCTAATCGGGAGGATCCGCAGTTGTTCGTCGATTACGTCGCGGTGAAATATCCATCCCTTGCGACGATGATTCCCAGGCACGGCGAATGCATCCTCGCCGGCAGGTCCGGCGCCACGGTATCATGATTAACTGTGCCCAGCGCGCAAACCATACCATTTGATCAAATCATCGGGCCTGATGCCGACGAGATATACCGGATTCAAACCCACGCTCCCGGCCCACAGGGCAAGCTGCCACTGACGAGCGACATGCTCTCGAATTGGTCCAGCGGCGATCTTTTCGGCCTGAGCCAGGACGCCGGCATGGGTTGGACGCCGTCGGAGCTTGGGCGAAAAGAATTCCTGATTTTGAGCACATCCGGAGGAATCCGCGCGGACGACGGCGCCCCCGTGGCGCTGGGGTATCACACGGGGCATTGGGAGGTTGGCCTGCTCGTTCGGGCTGCGGCCGAGGAATTCAAAAAACGCCGCGCGATTCCATTCGCGGGCTTCTGCACTGATCCGTGCGACGGACGGACGCAGGGCACTCCGGGGATGATGGATAGCCTGGCATACCGAAACGACGCGGCGATTGTGTTGCGCCGGCTCATCCGATCGCTGCCTACGCGCTCGGGTGTGATGGGCGTCGCGACATGCGACAAGGGATTGCCGGCGATGATGATGGCGCTGGCGGCGATGCGCGATTTGCCGTGTGTGCTCGTGCCCGGCGGCGTGTCATTGCCTCCCACGCACGGCGAAGACGCGGGGAAAGTGCAGACGCTGGGCGCGCGATTTACCCACGGCGCCGTCAGCTTGGACGACGCGGCCGAATTGGGCTGCCGCGCGTGCGCGTCGCCCGGCGGTGGATGCCAATTCCTCGGCACCGCGGCGACTGCACAGATTGTCGGTGAAGCGCTGGGGCTTTCATTGCCGCATTCGGCGCTCGCGCCGTCGGGCCAACCCATTTGGCTGGATATGGCGGTCCGCTCCAGCCGTGCTCTGATGAACATGCACAGCCAGCACATTGGCGTCGGTGAAGTGGTCACCGCCAGTGCGATCCGCAATGCGATGGTTGTGCATGCGGCCTTCGGCGGCTCTACCAATTTGCTGCTTCACATTCCGGCCATCGCGCACGCGGCTGGGCTCGGGCGCCCGACCTTGGACGACTGGATCGAGGTCAACCGCAAGACACCCCGTCTGGTGGATGCGTTGCCCAACGGTCCGGTCGGCCATCCCACCGTGCGCGTGTTCCTTGCCGGAGCCGTGCCCGAAGTCATGCTGCATTTGCGCGCGCTTGGCTTATTGGATGAAAGCTGTCTCACTGCCGCCGGCCTACCGCTGGGCAAGATTCTCGACTGGTGGCAAGCCAGCGAGCGGCGCCGGCGAGTTCGGCAGATTCTGGCCCACACCGACGGCATCGATCCGGAGGAGGTGATCATGAGTCCCAAGGCCGCCGCGCAGCGCCGCTTGACGCGCACGTTGAGCTTCCCGCGCGGCAACCTCGCGCCGCAAGGCTCGGTTATCAAGAGTACGGCGATCGATCCCAGCGTCGTTGGCGCCGATGGCATTTATCGCAAGGTCGGACCCGCGCGCGTGTTCGTCACGGAGCGCGCGGCTATCGCCGCGATCAAGAATGGAAAAATCCAAAGCGGGGATGTGATCGTGCTGATTTGCCGGGGCCCCGCGGGCGCGGGGATGGAGGAAATTTACCAGGTGACCGGCGCACTGAAACATCTCGAATTCGGCAAGCACGTCGCGGTGATCACCGACGCGCGATTCTCGGGCGTTTCCACCGGAGCATGCATCGGTCATGTGGGGCCCGAAGCGCTGGCCGGCGGTCCGGTGGGAAAGCTCATCGACGGTGATTTGATAGAAATCGTGATCGATGGCAATTCGCAAGAGGCGACGGTCGACTTTGTCGGCGAGGCGAGCCGGCGTTTTGAACCCGCAGAGGGAGCAAGGATTTTGGCAAAGCGCCCGCCGCGCCCGGATTTGACGGCCGATCCGGCGCTGCCTGCGGATACGCGCCTGTGGGCAACGCTTCAAGCCGCCAGCGGCGGCGTCTGGGGTGGGTGCGTTTATGATGTCGACCTCATCGCCCAGAGGTTGTCGCCATGATCAAGCTCTATCGAACCAGGGAAGGGCCGGTGGCTTGCCAGGATGAGGTCTACCATCGAGTATCCGGCGCGAACTGGGATGAATTGCTGGCGCGCCCGGACGTTCTGCAATTTCTGCGAAGCGGCATTGCCGGTGGACAGTATGCCCGGGTCAGCCCGCCGCGGCAGCCGCTGCCGCCCATCGAGGGCCAGGAGGTTTGGGCGGCGGGCGTCACTTACCGGCGCAGCAAAGAGGCGCGGATGGAGGAAGCGCGGTCGGCCGGGGCCGACGATTTCTACGATCGGGTGTACTCGGCGCAGCGCCCGGAACTGTTTTTCAAGGCCACCGCGCGCAGGGTCGTCGGAACGGGCCAGGCCGTGCGCATCCGTAAGGATTCCAAATGGAACGTCCCTGAGCCGGAGTTGACTTTGCTCATCGCCGCGACGGGCGAGATCACCGGCTACACGATCGGCAACGACATGAGTTCGCGTGATATCGAAGCAGAAAACCCGCTCTACTTGCCGCAGGCCAAAGTCTATGACGGTTGCTGTGCACTGGGGCCGTGCCTGCTGCTCAGCAACGATCCACTGCCCGCACACACGAAGATAGAGATTCAGATTCAAAGAAGTGGAAGCAATGTGTTCGCGGGCGAAACAGCCATCTCGCGGATCAAGCGGCCATTGCCATCGCTTGCGAAATACCTCTATTTGGAGAACGCTTTTCCGGCTGGATGTTTTCTGATGACGGGTACCGGCATCGTGCCGCCGGATTCATTCACGCTGGCTTGCGGCGATGAGATTGTCATTACAATCGCTCCCATCGGAACGCTGGAAAATATCGTGAAATAGGGCGGTTTGCCGTGGTTATCTCCGGCTAGAACTATTGATATTTCACCCATGACACCGGCCCTCCTCTTGATTTTGGATGCGACGCGTTAGCTCTTGGCTTGCATCGACTTCACGAGGGCGGCGGCGGACGCTCCTTCGAGCGAAAGTCCGTAGCCAACTTCCCGCACTAAGCGCTCCTTCAGGGGCTGAATAAAGTGGACGCGAGTGTTGCGACGTGTCACCTCCGGCGCCTTCAAATACAGCCTGGCCAATTCCTGCGCCCGGCTAAGCGCCTTGCCGTTTGGTACTACTTCAGCGACCACTCCCCATTGGTGTGCGACAGCCGCCGTCAACGGCTCTGGATTCAGCAGAAATGCCTCAGCCCGACCTGCGCCGGCGCGATAGCTCCACGTCGTGAAGATTCCGTCGCCCGGTACAATTCCCCCCGCAAAGTGGGCCACATCCTGGAAAGTGGCGCCCTCCGCCGCCACAATCACACTGGCGAGCAGGGCATATTCGGAGTGCACATGGGCGCGGCCTTCGACAGCCGCGATCACTGGCACACGTATATTTGCGATGTTCTCCACAATCTGAACGCCCTCATCATGAACCTGGCTCCAAACGCCCGGATCGGCAACATTGCCGAACGACGCAAAATCGATACCGGGAATGAACTCCCCGCCTGCTCCCGTCAGGATCACAATCTTGTTCGCGCGATCCTGCGCGATGTGGTAGAAAGCATCAACGAACTCGGTGTGATCCTGCGCCCTGAACGTGAACGGCCCGCCATCGGTATGAAACTGCGCGACCAGCACGCCCTCGGTATCCCGAGTCAGCTTGAGGCTGCGGTAAGCATTCAAATAGTCATTTCGAAGCGTTTGCATGATGTTCTCCTTTGTGTTTTTCCGATGCGTTTCAACGACTGCCACGCGCCAAGCGCTGATATGTTGCCAGGTCGGATGGTGTGTTCAGGTTGGCCCAGAAATCATCAGTCCAGTCGGGTGGCGCGGGGAGCACGAGGACCTCAGAACTGTCCGCGAGCAGGTGCAGCGCAAGCTGCCGGTTGTGCAGCCGCGCGCGGACGATCGGTGCGGCTGTGACGCCAAACGCGGCGGGCAACGGCTCAATTCGCCTTGCCGCGCCCTGAGACCGCTCGACCATCACCGCGGCGGCGGCGGGATTTTCGCGCAGACGGGCGGCCAACCAAGCCAGCGGCGCCGCCGTCAGGTTCGGCATGTCAACAGGGAGAACGACGACTTCGTTCGTCGAAGAGTGCTCCAGAGCGGTGAGAATACCGCGGAGCGGACCCTCGCCGGCGACAGGGTCGCTCACCTCGTTGGTGAAGCGCCGCCAGCCGGGCGGGTGCTCGTGACCTGGCGCCGTCACGAGAAGCGTCGGCCCCGGCCAGTCGAGGCGGTCGAGCAGTCGCTCCAGAATCGGACGGCCGTCCAGAGCAAGAACCCCCTTGGGCCCGCCCATGCGTCGCCCTTCACCACCGGCCAGGACCGCCAATGTTGTATGTGCACAATGTGAGAGTTCCGAACCACCGCTCATGGCGCCCTCACCCCCGTGCGAAAGCTGATGCGGTGCGCGTTGGCGTATACATTCATTCGCCGGTCGCGAAGAAAGCCGACCAGCATCCGGCCGCCTTCCCGCGCGAAGGCGGCGGCGAGATTGGACGGCGCTGAGACAGCTGCGACGATCGGTAGTCGTGGGCGAGCGTCGAAATAGCAACCCCTCGCCCAGGATCGTACGTTGTAATGAACCCGTGTCGCACTGGCGATATATATTGTCACAATACACGTCTTGCGACAAGCGCCGCGTGCGATCACAATTACGTCTTCGTCATTCAATTCGAGGAGAAAGAATGAGCATCAAAGATCAATTCATACCGCACTTGATCGTCAGCGACGGCAAAGCCGCGATCGAATTCTACGAGAGAGTCTTCGGTGGTGAAGCGGGCCACATTATGCTGGCGCCGGACGGAAAACGTGTCATGCACGGTGAGATCGTTCTCGACGGACACAAGCTTTTTGTGAGTGATGAGTTCACTGAACAGGAAGGCGGCACTTGCAGGATGCCCCAATCCTTGGGCGGAACGTGTGTTCGCATTACCCTGCAAACCGAAGAAGCCGACGCAATTGTCCAACGCGCTGTGGCCTCAGGTGCGAAGGTGATCATGCCGCTACAGGACATGTTCTGGGGCGCTCGCTACGGGAAGATCCGAGATCCCTTCGGCCACGAGTGGGGCATCAACCAGCAATTGCTCGAACTGACATCCGAGCAAGAAGAGGCCGCCGCCCAGAAATTTTTCGCGAGCAGGAAAAGTGAGCGATGATGGCGCCTCCCTTTGCTTGGACGATTGCAGTCGGCAGCCGAGCCTTTGAAAATCAGACCCGGCGCGGCGGAGGTTCTCCGGCGTGTCGTCCCGTAACACTCCAGCAATTTCACCGTGAAATTCGCGCCGACTCCACAGCAGTCAACAGTCAGTGCGCCCGCACCGATCGTTCAAATCAAGTTACTTGGTAGTCGTAATCTCGCCCAGACCCGCGCCGGCCCTCCCCGGACGCAGACGTAGTCTTGTGAATGCCGTGTGCCAATAGTTAAGCGAGCTTGCGATGGACCTGCCACGACTACCGCAACGCTTTCGGCACGCAACTGGCAATGAAGGGCGAATCGCTGTACAAAATCAGCAAACTTATGGGAAACTCGCCGGAGATTTGCCGAAGACATTCCGCCGGACTACTGCCGGATGCATTGACGAGTTCCGTCGAGTCTTACGTCGCGTCCCAGACTGGAGCGGTTTCTCCCTCCACGGCGTGATCCGGTTACACTACGCGATCCGATTGGCCAGCCGCTCGGCGCGGCTTGGGAGGTGGTCCGTGGCAAAAAGAAGATTCACAGTTGTCTCTCTATTCGCGGGCGCGATGGGCTTAGATATCGGCCTCGAGCGCACGGGCCGATTCAACTTGCTCGCATGTATCGAAAAAGAAGCGGCTTTCTGCGAGACGATCCGCCAGAACCGCGACGCTCGTCGACTTTCGAATCCGCAACTTCAAGTGTACGAGGGGGATATTACGAACCTTGATCCCGCGCAGATTTTGAATGCACTTGGCCTCCAACCCGGCGAACTCGATATTCTTTGCGGTGGTCCGCCTTGCCAGAGCTTCAGCACAGTAGGCCGGCGCGGGACAGTGCAGGACGTCCGAGGAACCTTACTCTGGCAGTTCCTGCGATTTGTCGAGGCCATGCGACCTAGGTTTTTTCTTATGGAGAATGTTCGCGGACTGTTGTCTGCAGCCATCCATCACCGACCCATCAAAAATCGCCCGGAACACGGCGGCGAACCATACAAGTCTGACGAAGAACCTGGGTCAGTGGTCCGTAGTTTCGCACGCGACTTAGCAAGCATCCCAGGCACGCCATACCGGATGGATTGTTTCGAGGTCAACGCCGTGAACTACGGAGCACCGCAATTGAGGGAGCGAGCAATTTTCATCGGCAACCGCTTCAATAGTAAAGTTGCGTTTCCCGATCCGACGCACGGCGCGCCCGACGACACGCAATCCGAACCCGCAACGCTCTTCGACGACCCGGCAGGAAAACTCCAACCATGGCGAACTCTCCGCGATGCAATCGGTCACGTGAATGAACCCAAACCAGTCGTGATGGATTTTAGCGAACGAAAGAAAAAATACCTTGCAATGGTCCCCCCCGGATCAAATTGGCGAAGTTTACCGGAAGCGATCCAGAAGGAATCAATGGGCCCCGTGTGGCACGCTAAGGGCGGACGCTCGGGCTGGTGGCGACGGCTTAACTTCGATCTTCCATGCCCTACACTGGTAACGATGCCTAATCACGCCGGCACTAGCTTGTGCCATCCAACCGAGCTCCGTGCCCTCAGCCTCAAGGAATACGCACTTATTCAGGAGTTTCCCGAACAATGGGAGTTTTGCGGTACCACTGCGCAGCAATACGCGCAAGTCGGAAATGCTGTACCCGTAAGACTCGCGCAGATTGCCGGCGAAGTTATCGCGCGCGCAATGGACGCCCTGGCCGCTCGAAAATGGGTCGTCCAGATCGGACATCCAGAACCCTACCGAATCATTTATGTCCAGTCCCACATACGAACGCGGCAATGGTTCAAAAACGGCAAGACGTTTATTTGGCAGGATGGGGACACCAACAACCATGCCAAGCACAGTCCCCCAAAGACGAAGCGACGTGTAAAAGAGATGCACTAGGGAGAACCCCGTGGCCGCTAAACAATCTGGTGCCCGTTCATTTTATAAGATTATAAAAGGACAGGCACACAAACTCGACCCGCAGGAAATCTTTCAGCTGTTTAAGCAAGTGAATAAAGAACGGATCCAGACCCTTGCCGGTTCAGTGTCGACCTATCTGACGACGAACCTACCGCTGGCGATAGACCGACGCGAAGGTTTAGGAGATTATCGCACGAACCCATATGTTCTGATGGCTTCGGCCCACGTCATGAATTTGCAAGACCCGCAACAACTCGCGGAATTCTTATTCAACACAAAACTCTACATGGGCCTCGAAACGTCGTTTGGAAAATCCATGGAGGCCGCGTTTGTTAGCCAGTATCCGCTAAGTCCAAATACTCTTCAGAAATGGGCCGACGCACCTGAAAAGCTCGAGGAGTTCAAGAGCCTCGAGGGCCTATCAGATGAGGAGAAAGCGGGTCGGCGCACCGACTCGATGTGGCGAGAGATAGATCGTGCTTGCGTAATCGGCGACCACCGATACATGACGAGTATGAAGAGTGGCCCCAACTGCATTAACGACACACAGGTTGCGGGCATGACCGATGCAATAGCCAAATACCACCAGTCGTGGTTGCAGAGCACAGCGAGCCGATATGCGGGCGTCAAGAAACTCGACGTCATCATCGGCCTTACCTACGGCACCGACAAGACGACGAACAACAAGGAGAACCAGATCCTTGTAAAGCTGCTCAAAAAAGGCTTCATCGAGGAGGACGCCACGAAAAAACCCGGAGTACTGATTGACGAAAAAACCCGCGCGATTCGGGTGTACCGCCGCGTCGGGAAGGACTTTTGGGCAACCATCGGCGATCCCGCCGCACCAAACACGACGCAATTCGTGTTTCTCGAAATACTGCTATCACTTGCATCGGCATTGACGACGATGATGGCCCACGCCGATTTAGAAACGAGGATCAACAGCCGGATCCTAGCACTGGTGAACGCATTACAAAAACTCATGTTCCCCCGTAATAGCCTTCCGGAATGGGTGCGCCAGGAGTTCACCGAAACTCAACTTTTTTGGTTCGCAACGGCGCTCACCGCATTCTACGATGACGGAATCTAAGGACCATGGAAGCTACCCTGCGGAAACATCTTGGCCCAGACGGGTTCCGCAAAGTGTTAGCTGTGCGTTCTAAGGCAATGAGCGCCATAAAGGGAAAAAATAATAAGACGACCGAGCGCCGCCTCAGCTTGGCCTTGTGCCGCGCTCGAATTTCAGGTTGGACAACACACGCAGCGCACATGCCGGGCAAACCGGACTTTTATTTTCCCGCCGCACGGCTGGCCGTATTTTCGGACGGCTGTTTCTGGCACGGATGTAAATGTACTTCCCATCGTTTCAAAACCAATCCCTCGTTCTGGCTGGCCAAGATCAAGCGCAATCGCCAACGCGACGCACAAACAACGGCGAGGCTATTTACCAATGGAATCAAAGTATTGCGCTTCTGGGAACACGAACTCGCTAACGACCTACCTGGTTGCGTCAATCAAATTCAAGCAGTATTAGCAAGGAATTAGCAAGGGCTTTCGAGCGACTACTGCATGTAGCAACCCGCGTTGTTGCAATTGTTGATTTCGGACTCCACATGAAATCGCCCCGGCGGACTTGCATCTCCGGTGCGGCTCATGATCGCAGGGATCCCAACTAAGGCGCACCGTCATCCTTCCGCAGATATCGCATCATGCCGTTTGAGCTTTCGCCCAGGATGAGGCCAAAATTTGTTTAGCACTAATCAAATTGGAAATTCACGCACGCGAACGACCCAGCTTCCGATCTCCCGCAATTCAGACAGGATTCGTAGAGGATTTGATTTAACTCTCTCGCGCCCCAATGACTTCCGTCAATTCGCAGAACCCAATCTCAGTTCGAACCTGGCGTGAAAAAAATTTATGAAGGTTCCTTTCGGGAGGCGGCCCACCCTGAACTGATTACCAATGCTTGAGCGGGGATCGGACGAGCAGGTCGTCGGTCGTGCTGTCCAGAACGGCATTCGTGGTTGAGCTGGCGGTGATCGATGTGTCGGAAGAGATCGGAATCGTCCGCGTGACCGCGGCGACGGCGGCGCTTCGGGTGCTCGCGGCCTTGGAATGGGCCGGCAGCGTGTTGCCGGAACTTCCGCCGACGGTGATCAATTCCAACCCGCCCAGCAGTGTCGTGTTGTTCTGGCAGAGCACGATGTCGGCGGCCGTCACCTTGCCGTCGCGATTATAGTCGTACAGATTCGTGATCGGCACGCTCTGCAGCAGCGAGGCGTTGTTCTGTGTAGCCACCACATCCGCCGAGGTGACGCGGATGACCGGGCCGTTGCCGGTGGTCGCCGTGCTGATGCCAGTGGCGCCGATCTCACTGCCGTAGTAGAACACGACATTGCTGGCCAGGTGCGTGTTGGCATCGGCCAGCACGGTCACCTGCAGCCATTCCTCTTCGATGGCATTGTTGGCCCAGACGATGTCGGCGAAGGTATCGCCGTTGCTCCCGGTCCAGGTGGCCACGGCCGTGGGGGCCGGGGCGCTCGACCAGCTCGAGGAATTGCTGGTGTTGCCCACGTTGAATTGGAAATCGCTGGCCGAGAAGGTCACGCCCGCCGGCAGGTTCGCGAAATCGATCAGCATTCCGTTGATCCCGTCGAAATAGCTGCTGATGTTGGAGAAAGTGGCCGTCGTGGCGGTGGGGCCGGATACCAGCGCGCTCTTGTCGGTGGCGATGGCGTTCTGATCGGCGGAGCTGGGACTCGTGGCGCTGCCATCGAAGGCGCTGGAGCCGTAATAGAACAGATATTCATTGGCGACGGTGGCGGCAGGAGCGGTGACGCTCACATTGGCGAAGGTCGCGCTGGTCAGCTGCGAATTGAAATTGGCAGTGGCGGCCAACCCCATGTTGGCCGTGCTGGACATCGCGGTGATGGAGACGGTGGACCCCAGTTGTGTCCACGTGGAGCCGTTGGAACTGTAAAAGCCGCTGAAGTTGCTGCCGCTGCGGACGATCTGGACATACTCCGAACCGACCGGCACACCGCCCAGCGTGACGGTGGTGACGGCGCCGCCGGTGGTGGTGCGGTATTCAAATTCCAGGCTTCCGCCCGCGGTTTGAACCATCGCGACGAATGGATCGTTGTCGTCGGTGCTGCTGCGAATCATGACACCCGCCACCGGCGTGCCCTTGCCATTGTCGGCATTGGTCATGCTCAGAAGCTGCGCCGAAACGGTCACGCTGCCGCTAAACGGCTCATAAGCGAAGTTGAATTGATCCTGTGTCGCGGCGGTGATGGTCCCGCTGGCGCCAGCCAGGCCGGGGGTGACGATAAAGGTGAACGTCGTCGAGTTCACGATGGAGCTGACCTGGTAAGTCCCGTTGTAAGCGGCGGGGGTGGCGCCGGCGATCGTCACAAGATCCCCCACGTTGAAATGATTCGCCCCGGACGTGACCACCGTGGCGACCGACTCACCGTCGGCCAGGGTCGAACTGCTCAGTGAGCTGACCGAGAAGGATGATCCGCTCAATCCCGCTCCACCGCCGACGACCGTCCACTGGTTAACGACAGTGCCGTTGGAGAGGGTGGTGGAGCTGGTCGCCCAGCCGGGGTTGCCTGGAGTGTAGATGTCGGCGTCGGCCCAGTTGCTGGGCAGGCTGCTGGCGGGGTTGCCCATGATGATGCCGCGGCCATTGACCGCAAGATAGACGCGGCCAAAGACGTTGGGATCGGCGGCCATGTATTGCACCATGCCGCCCCATTGCTCGCTGGTGCTGTTGATGAGTGTCCAGGTGCCGCCGCCGTCGTCGGAGCGATAGATGCCCAGGAAGCCGCTGATGGTGCCAAAGACATAGATCGCCGGTGTGGTCTGCCCCGGCGCCGCCGCGCCCAGGGCGATGACGCCGTTGGTGGAAATGCTGGAGACGTGCGCGAAGCTGGCGCCGTCGTTGGTGGAGTGATACACACCGCCGCTGGCGGCGATCCAGAGATCGCCGGAAACGAAGGGATTGACGGCGATCTTCCCGCCGCTGGGAGCGCTGGAGGTTTCCAGCGTGAAGCTCACACCGCTGTTGCTGCTGAAATAGACTTTGCTCCCGACGTAATAATAGAAGTCGCTGGGATTGACCCGATCGGCGACGACGGTGCCACCGGTGGTGGGGCTGCCGCCCGATGCCGTCCAGGAGCTGCCATTGTTGGTGGAGTAATACGGGGCCTTGCCCGATGGCGCCCAGACGATCGTCATGCTCGTTCCACCGGTGGAGGTGACCGCGACGCTGCCGCCGCTGGCGCCGCTGGGCTTGGAGCCGAAATAGCTCCAGGTAATGCCGTCGTTGGTGGAGTAGACCCCGTCGTTGGTTCCAACGATTCCGACGGCCGCATCGTCGCTGGGATTGGTGCCGGCGAAGTCGATGCTGTCCATTGTCCCCAGCACGCTGCTGGCAATCACGCCGGTGGCTGGAACAATCGCGCCGTTGGCTGGAGATTGGGTCAATGTCGTGTGAGCAAATCCATTGATGTCCCATACCGTGCTGAATAGTGGCGTGCCCGAAGGGGCGGCGGCGACCCAATCGGCATTGGTAAACTCGATGCCGTCATCCGGGAAGTACCAGCTATCAGCCGCGGTAAGCTGCATGTTGGTGCCGTTATTGCTCAGGTTATTAGTCGCCCAGATGCCCGCCCCCGTGCCGTACATGAGCTGGTTGGAATTGAACGGATTGATGGCGATGGCGCTAACCCAGTTTCCGGTGCCGTCGCCGAAGGGGCCGATCCATGCCGCCCCGGAATAGTTTCGTGTCGTGTCGAATCCGTTGAACCCGGAGTTTTGTGCCGTGGAGTAGTCGTAAAGTTCGGTCCAGGTTGGAGTCGAAGCGTTGGCGTTCACACTGCGCCAGATCTGATCGGGACCGGAATAGTGATCGAATGTTGAAACCACGATGGTGTTGGGATTGCTCGGATCGGCGGCAACCCCTGCAAACCCGAACGATCCGCTGATCGGCGAGATGTTGGCCCACGCGCCGCTGGCGGGCGTGTACCTGAAAACGCCCCCCGCGCTTGTCGTGGCGGGGACTTGGACGTTCGCATAAGCCAGATAGAGATTCCCACCCGAAAGCACCGCGCGGCCGGGCAGATAGCCGCTGGGCAGCGTGCCCGTGCCGCTTAACTGCGACCAGCTTGTGCCGCCGTTAGTCGTCTTGTAGAGATTGGTCCCGCTGCTGGTGGAGTCGTCGCCGACGTAGATCGTCTGGCTGGGATTTCCCGGCGTTCCACTGGTGGGGTCGAACAGCACGAACGTGGTGCTGGTCGGACTGAAACTGCTGACCTGCGTGAAGGAATGCCCCGCGTTGGTGCTTTCCCACAATCCATTGGCGTTGGAACCCAGGAAGATGATGTTGCTGTCGTTAGGATCGACGGCGATCTGTTCGCCGTCGCCCCGGCCGTTTGAATTGCCGCCGACGTAAAAGCTCAACGCCGTCTGCCCCCAGGTTTGACCGCCGTCGGTGGAGTAGAGGACGTCGCCGTTGGTGCCGCTGTATTGTCCGACGTCCACGTAAAGGTTGTTGGGGTTTTGCGGGTCGATAGCGAAGCTCAGGACGCCAATTTCCTGAGACTGGGTGCCGTTACCGGAGGTGCTGGCGTTGTTGCCGACGAAATCCAGCAATTGGCTCCAAGACTGTCCATCATTGGTGCTCTTGTATAGCCCACCGATATCGGTCCGCGCGTAGATGACATTTTGCTGGGTCGGGCTGTAGAAGATTCCATCAACGAACCCACCCGCTCCGATCGCCACGTTCTGCCAATCGTACGCCTGGGCAGCCAGCAAGAGCCGGCTCTCCAGGCGCTCAATCATCTGATTGGTTCGAGTAGATCGATGTGCAACGCCTTTGCGCCGTGGCCACATTGTTGCTCCATGGAAAGCGATTTTCTCTCAAGGGGAGTCGATTCGCCCCTGTTGAAGGACTGGACGCAAGCAACCAATCGCGTCCGGTAGGGTTGCTGTGAGAGGAATGATAGCGAAACTGAGCCGGCTACAGCAAGCGCTTTCTGCATGAAAAAACCGCGATTTCGATGACGTGCTTTAACCTGAATCGAGGTACTGGTTTAATCACTCCTCAGCCGGCGATATCCCACAATGCGGCTCAATGATGCAGCGTCATAAAGATCGGCTTGCGGGGATCGGTCCACTCCAGCAAAAGCCCCTCGGGCGTCTGGTGAAGAGCCTTTGCGTTGGACCCAATTGTGGCCGCGGGAACGCCGCGCAGCGATACGCGCACAAGCTTGGCGCGCCCGTCGCTCTCCAGGAAAATCCGGTTCCCTTCCCTTCGACAGTCAAATTGCGCGGCATCCTGGGCGTCGGAAGAGGCAAGCCGCAATGATAGAGTCTTCCCCTCGGCGATCTGAAACAGGTTCAATATCACAGGCTCGTCCAGTCGCCACTGTGGCCGCTCTTCAAGCTCGCTCATGGGAATAATGCTGTTGGGACGAACAAGAAGCGGCAGGCGCATAAAATCACACTTTTGGCCAAACCAGTGTCCGCCCTCAACGGTTTTGCCCGTTAGAAGGCAAGTCCAGCGCCCCGCGGGAACGTAATACTCGGCCACGTCGTCCGTTCGAAAAACGGGCGCGACGAGCAGTGACGAGCCCAGCATGTATTGCATATCCAGGTACCTGCAGGCCTGGTCAGCGGGAAATTCCAGGGCCATCGCGCGCATCACCGGCCAGCCGTGCTCGTGAGCGTCGCGCGCGGCCGACAGAAGGTAGGGAAGCAGCCGATGTTTTAACCTGGTGAAATATCGCAACACGGCCACCGATTCTTCATCGAATAGCCATGGCACACGGTAAGAATCGGACCCGTGCAGACGGCTGTGCGTGCTGAGCAGGCCAAATGCGATCCACCGCTTGTAAAGCTGAGGGGTCGCGGTGCCGGTAAAGCCGCCGATATCGTGGCTCCAAAACGCAGGGCCGCTGAGACACAAACTCAGGCCACCCCGTAAATCCTCCGCCATTGATTCGAAAGTGGCCTCGCAATCTCCGCCGCAATGAACCGGGAATTTCTGGCTTCCGATGGACGCGGACCGTGCGAAGACCAGTGCATTCTGCGCGCCTCGTGTCACTTTGACCAACTCGAACACGGCTTTGTTATATAGATAGGCATAGTGATTGTGCATCGAGGCCGGATCGGAGCCGTCATGGTAGACCACATCCAGCGGGATGAATTCCCCGAAATCCGTCTTAAAGCAATCGACCCCCATGTCCAGAAGCGTGCGCAGCTTCCCGCAGTACCACTCGACGGCCGCCGGGTTTGTGAAATCAACCAGCGCCATGCCGGGTTGCCAGGCGTCGCGCTGAAAAACACTGCCGTCGGGGCGCCTGAGAAAGAATCCGTTGTCCCTCCCCTCGGTGAAGAGGCTGGAGAGCTGTGAAATATATGGATTGATCCAGACGCAGATCTTTATTCCGCGCGACTTGATCTTCTCCAGCATTTGCCGCGGCTTGGGGAAGGCGGCCGGATCCCATTGGAAATCGCACCAGTAACGCTGTTTCATCCAGAAGCAATCGAAGTGAAACACCGACAATGGAATTCCACGATCCGACATCCCGTCGATGAATTCCAAGACCGTCTTCTCATCGTATTTTGTGGTGAATGACGTGCTCAGCCACAAGCCGAATGACCACGCGGGCGGCATGGCGGGGCGGCCGGACAAGCGCGTGTACTTCTCCAAAACCGCCTTGGGATCCGGGCCGTAGAAAATGTAATAATCCAGCTCCTCCCCAGGCACGCTGAATTGCATCTGCGAGACGCGCTCGGTGCCGATTTCAAACTCCACCCTGGCGGTTGAATTCACGAGCACGCCGTAACCGCGGCTGGAAAGGTAAAACGGAATGTTTTTGTATGCCAGATCGCTGGCGGTGCCGCCGTCTTCGTTCCAGATGACCACAGATTGCCCGTTCTTTACCAGCGGTCCAAATCGCTCTCCCAGGCCGTAGATACATTCGCCCACGCCGAGTTGTAATCGTTGCATCAGGAAGTGTCCGCGCTGGGCGACGTCCATGTACCCCAGCGAATCGCGTCCGCCTCCGGTAAGCGGCTCGGCGTCGCCATAAAACTGCACGTCCCATGCCGATTTGCGCAGGCGCACTGATAATTTCCCGCTGGTGAAGCGCAGCTCATCACCTGAATCGTCGATGCGTGGCGGCGGCGCGCTGAGGTTGTAATCCAGATCGGGTTTGACGATTCCGCGCTCGATGGGATGATGATGGCGGATGCGCACGCGCAGGACGTCGGGCATTGGGGACGTGATCTGGACCTGCAGGACAGGCCCCTCAAACTTATCCGCCCCGTCCGATCCATCCGCACGGTCCACTGCGGCAAGCCACAAAGAATCGTTTTCGATGCGATAGTCGATGATCCGCCGCGGACAGGATGGCGTCACGCCCGCCGCCCATTTCCATACGCCATGACTGAATTTCATAATTGCAGCCTGAGTCTAAGCAAGAGGACGGATGGTCTCAATGAGTGGATTCGGTACGAGAGAGAGGCAAGTCGGTGGCTGAGGCGCAATTGTGGCGGCAGCGAACATTCTGGACAAAACCAGAAACGCCACGGCTGGATGGCCCAGCCGTGGCGTTCGGGAAAGTCAAACGATTCTCCTCATTCACGCTTATTGGCGACGCCGCAGAAGCAGGGCGGGGGCGGCCAGTCCCAGAAGGCCAAGGGATGCGGGCTCCGGAACGGCCTGGACGCGGATGTTATCCACGTCAAACACACCGGAGTAGTCCGAATTGAGGGTGATCAGCAATTGGAAGTAGCTGTAATCGTCGCCAGCTGCCAAAGTCAGGGTCGGTGTCGGCCCGGAAAACGGGTCAACCTCCAGGAGTGTGTACTGGGGATTACCTGCAGCATTGATGCCATCGTAGATGACCTGCCCATTGGTCGTGCTGCCGACAATTCGGGGAGTGGGGCCCGTGGGAGACCGGTCGGGAATGTTGACGGTACCCAATTGGTCATAGCCATCGACACTGTCATTGACGGTGAATTCGGGCTGAATATAGGTGCTCGCCGCGAGGCCGGCCGACGAATTAAAACTAAAGTCAACCGCAAGATATTGGGGGGAAGAGTTGGCCAGCGCTGAGAAGAAGGGCTTATTGGGCGTCTGGGTGGCGCCGCCGGTATTGCCGTAAGGAACGTTGGCCTCCTCCGGGGAGTTAACCACCATGAATCCACCACCGGACTCGGTGATCTGTAGACCACCGGCTCCGCCTGGCGCGCCGGCTGCGGAAACGCCCGTCGCAGTGTTGATGTTTCCCAAGCCGTTGATGAGGTTGCCGTCCAGGTCGGCGGTCGGCGTGTCGCTGAGGTCGGCGGTCGTGAGACCGCTTTGCCCCGACCATCCGTTGTTTGTTCCCGCGGTTGAGGAAATAGCGGAATTGTAAACCGTCCAATCAGACGCGGTGGTGAACAACGTAGAACCGCGCGCGATTCCGGCGGCCGAGAATGTCCCCGCGACAATGACGCTGAAAAGTATACCAGACTTATTCTGTTGCCTCATTGATCTCTCTCCTCCGAAACGGATTTCCGTTTCCTCCAATGACCTGTGACAGCTGTCCGACGCCGGGCGAAACCGCCCACGGCCCACGCCCTGCTCTGAACACCGGCATTCGACGTTCGGCCTCAGCAATCGCCCGCAGGAAATGATTGCAGCAAGCGGTTGCTGAACTCAGGTAAATTTACCATCGTATCGGCAGGTGTCAACAATAATCTGGCGATGAAAAGCCAGAAAATCCCAGTAGAAATCGCTTGATGTAGCCGGCCGGCGCGGGTAAATGTAAACCGCTTGCCTGCCGTGTCTCCCGGACTTCTCGGCGCGGCGGGGGCCGGATGGTCTGGCGCTCATAAATACGCCCAAATTGGTTACTTGCAGAGAAGTCCCAGATCTTTGAACCGGGTTATCGCCTGGCATTGGCTTGATTCCATGCGACTGATCACACCCAGCCACGCTTTACAGTTTCGTCAAAGCCGACGCTCCGATTGTGTAAAAGTTTGCCAGGTCGGGTTTCTGCCCGACGAAGGCAAATTCGCCATGCTCACCGCCGCGCCGGGCGGTGAGGTTGTGGTCCGCCGTGCCGAAGATGAATCCGAGGCCTTGCGCGTCGCTGCCGCACCGGCGGTGCAGGACATTGATTCGGGCGATCAGATCTGCGCCGTCGACTTCAGCCACTTGAGGACGCCGGGTCATTATTTTCTCGATATTGCGGGCGTTGGATGCAGCGACGACTTTGCCGTCGGGGACGATGTCTTCGCAGAGCCGTTGCGCGTGGCCATGCGCATGTTTACCGGTCAGCGCTGCGGAATGGCCGTCGATCTGTCGCCCGATTTTCCGCAATACCACTACGCCTGCTGTCACCGTGCCGCGGCGCGGTTTCATCCCTCCAGTGGAAAAGAGGGTGCGGTGGAAAGCAGCGGCGGCTGGCACGACGCCGGCGACTACGGCCGTTACACCGTCAATTCCGCGATCGCCACCGCCACACTGCTTTGGGCGTATGAACTGAATCCAGGCACTTTAAGGCCACTGAATCTCGACATCCCCGAGTCAGGCGGGCGGGCGCCTGATGTGCTGGCGGAAATTGCCTGGAATATTCGCTGGATGCTCACGATGCAGGACGGCGACGGTGGGGCGTGGCATAAACTGACCGCCGCGCAGTTTCCCGGCTTCATCATGCCCCACGATGACCGGGACGAGCAGTTGATTATCGGCAGCGGTCGCGCTCCGTTTAAAAACAGCACCGCCACCGCGGACCTGGCCGCCGTGTGCGCCATCGCCGCGCGGGTCTACCGGGATTGCGACGAAGCGTTTGCCCGACATTGCCTCACCGCCGCGCGGCGCGCATGGGAGTGGCTGGCAAGGACTCCCGATCATTTGTTTGCGCAGAATCCGCCGGGGATTTCGACGGGTCCATATGCCGATCTGGCCGCCCTCGACGAGCGCCTCTGGGCCGCCGCCGAGCTGTTCCGCACCACCGGCCAGGACGAATATCATCGGTATTTTCTGGACCATTACCTCGCCTGGAACCCGACCCTGCGCGACGACTTTCCACACACCTGGAAGGACGTGCACAACCTGGCGATGTTCAGTTATGCGATGTCGGGTCGGGCCAACTGCGATTCTGCTGCGGTGGAAACGATATTCTTCCATGCCGCCAACGCTGCCGACGGGATCGTGGCCCGCATCGGGCGCAGCGGATATCGCATCGCGCTCAAAAGCGATCAGTATTTCTGGGGAAGCAATTCCTTCGTCGCCAACTACGGGATGATGCTGTTGCTGGCCAACCGGCTCTCGCCGAAGCGTCAATACGTCGACGCGGCACTGGATGGTTTGCACTATCTTCTGGGGCGAAACACCTTCAATACCAGCTTCGTGACGCAGGTCGGCCACCGCTGGCCGCGTCATCCGCACCATCGCCCGAGCATGGCCGACGGGGTGGCCGAGCCCTGGCCCGGGATGCTGGTGGGTGGGCCCAACGCCGAAGGCTGCACCCCACCGGCAAGGCAGTGGTGGGACGACCCTGAGAACTACAAGGTGAACGAGGTCGCGATCAACTGGAACGCGCCGCTGGTATTTCTGCTGGCCGAGGCCGTCAGGGTCTGACGGGGATGCCGTCGCTGCCGTCGGGCGCGTGGACAATGTCGTGAGGCATGCTGGCCAACGGAATCCATTTGTCGCTGCCGCGCATTTTCACTTCTTTACCAGCAACACCGATGCGCGGGTTCGTCATCAGACCATTGACATCCATGAGCGGGCATTCACCTTTTTGGGCCCTGTCGTAGAGATCCTGCAATTCCTTCCGTGCTGAGGGCTTGTAGCGGATCTGATAGCCCACGAACTTTCCGAAGGAGGCGCTGGAATAGATCCCGGCCATATGGGCTTCTTTGCCGTTGTGGTCAAAGGGGGGGAACTTGTAGATGCTATCCATGAAATAGCTTTGGCCGTCGTCATCGGTAAAGAAGGTTTCGTTTGCGCTTTGGTGGTGCTGCGGGCGGAAGAAGAATGCAAGCTGGCCCGCAGCCACCACCAAGAGCACCCCAGCTACGACGATTCCCATCGTCCGATTGGAATTAAGTTTTTCCCGCACACCCATATGCATGCCTCCGCTGTGCGCCGGACGACCGCTATGGATATTGCAATGGACCAAAGACATTCGACGGATTACAGGAAATATCCATGGCGCGAACCTGACCCAGCGCGCGGGACTCAACGTGCCCGTCCAGGAACAGGAAATTGCCTGTCGTATTGTTCATATGGCGGAATCGCATGTTGCAGACATTGTTGTAACCAGTGCTTGCATTGACCCAGTCGACGTTCTGGCTTTCGATCACCGGAAGCGGGACTCCGTTGCCAGACCAAAAGCCCTCCTGGCCAAGGGCGATTGGCTTACTGTAATTGGCTGGATTGTACCAGTTTTGGCTGTAGGGGATTTCCGGGTAACAGGAGCAATAGCCGAAGCTGCATGAGGCCGAATCATCAAGTTCCTGGTCAATATATCCGTCTGGGTAATCGACCCCCTGGTTGGTGCCGAGCGTCAGATTGCAAGCGCCGCACCAGATGGCCATGACCTGAGCGGAGCGTTGGATTGAGCTGATGGTTCGAAGGGGATAACCGCCCGTCCCATTGCTGTTTGTCGGGCTGGTGGAAAACTGATCTATGATACCGAGCGCGGGGAAGATGCGCATATTGGCGGTATAGTCGCAATCGCGCTGCGTGCGTGGTAGGTCGGCCACGTCTGTGTCGTGGAACGCGCCGTTGAAGTCGAGGGCCATATTACTCAACTGCGCATTGGTGGTGCCGGACTGCAGCGCGTTGGTTTCCCAGGTACCGCCGTTGGACTGAGTGAGGTTGCTGACCTGCAGTTGGAGCGCATCGGCCCAAGCCCAGGTGGGTTCATTCCACCACCCTTTGTTGCCGCTGCTGAGGGAGTTGGAAGTATAAGACGTGTATGCGTAACCGTAGGGTAAAAATCCCTGGTTATCGCCGGTGTAAATCATGCAAAGCTGGCCCATTTGCCTGAGATTAGACTGACATTCAATCAGGTTGGCCTGCTCTCTGGCGCGGTTGAGTGCGGGTAATAGGATTGAGATCAACAGGGCGATGATGCCAATGACCACGAGCAACTCCACCAGTGTGAAGCCATACGGCAAACGCTTTCTGAACATGGGACGCTCCTTTGGAATCGTAATTCCATCCAATCGCTGCTGAACCGCGCTTTGCCGGCTCGCGACGCACGAGCCAACCGACTTGTTATTTTCTATAACGTCATAGCGCCGGTCGTGCCGGCTGCTTTACGTCTTAACCCAACTTCGATCCGCCAATCGCCCGGCCCGGGGGAGCGGTGGATTCGCGGATGATTAATGTCTCTTCCACGCGCATGCAGCGCTGCGGCGCCGGCTTGCCCACGCTGCTCATGGCGCGCAACAGCAAGTCGGCCGCGGACTCGCCCAGTGGAACCGACGGCACGTCCACCGCGGTGATCGACGGCACACTCAAACTTAACACCGGCTCGTTGTTGAAGCACATCAGGCTGAAGTCTTTGGGCACGGACAGACCCAGGTCGTACGCCTTGCGTAACAGCGACATTGCCCCGTAGTGCGAGTAACACAGCAACGCGGTGGCTTTGCCCTCGATGACAGCTCCGCGCAGGAACGGCTCATAATAGGGTTCCCACGGGACACCCACCGCCGAGCGAGGCAAGTCAATCTGCGGGACGGAAAAACCCATTTCTGCCGCGCTCTGCTCGAACGCTTCGCGGCGCACCCGCACGCTCAGATGCGGGGAAGTGGAGGGATTGTCGAAATAGGCGATTCGGCGATGGCCCAACTCGACCAGATGCCGCAGCGCGCGGCGCGTGCCGCCGGCATCATCCGCCACGACCTGCGCGCCATGCGGTCCAACAATGCCGTCGATGCTCACGTAGGGGATCTTGCTCTCTTCCAGGGGCTTTAGTTCGTCCAAACTGGCGGGCACGAGCGCGGCCACACCGTCCACGCGCAGACGTGGAAGATCGAACGGGCCGTGCCGCGGGCTGGAGATTTGAATGCAGATTTCATATCCCGCCGCGTCCAGCTTGCGGGCCATGGCGCCGACGGCTTCTTCGATCGGACCGACGCGGTCCGACCAGAATCCGCCGACACCCAGGACGGCAACGAGATGCGTTTTGGTGACGGCAAGGTTTCGGGCGGCGATGCTGGGGCGGTAATTCAGGTCGCGGGCGGCGGCCAGGATTTTTGAGCGCACCTGCGGGGATACAGAGAAGCGTCCATGGTTGGCATTATTCAGAACACGGCTGACGGTGGACTGGCTGACCGCACACTTGCGGGCGACCTCCAGCAAACTGCCGCCGACCTTTGCCATGGCGTTTTCCGGAATTTGATCGAAAAGTTCTGGCTTTCAGCAAACGCTTTCTGCTAGTATTATAACGAGTAATTTGGCGCTGTCAAAAGAGTAATTTTAAAAATGTTCGCCCGCCAAATTCGACCCCACCAGCGGTCGGGGATCGGCTGGCGACCGTATTCATTTTACCATACGGCGTGCGGCCCCGTGAGGATTTTTGCGTGGCAGATTGGGCCCCCAGAGCTTGGTTAGCGGGTCGATTGCCTGGAGCGCGCGTGACGCGGATTGCGATATTTGCGGTGTTCCTGTTGGGTTGGTTATCGGGCCTCCCGCGCATCGGGGCCCAGAAGGTCGAGCAACAAGCCGACGGCGTTATCCTCAGCCTTGGTGACGCCCGCCTGAAGTTGCAAGTGTGCGATCCGGACATCATCCGGGTCTGTTATTCCCCTCACGCCGATTTCTTCACGCACCACAGCGACGTGATCGTGCCCCGCACAGGTCCGGCGACTTCCTGGTCACTGGCAACCACGCCGCAGACGATCACGATTAAAACCGCAAGCATCGAAGCCCAGGTTGATCTACCCGGCGGGGGGGTGAAATTCCTCGATGCGCAGGGCGCACCACTCCTTTCAGAATTGCCCGACGGCCGAGAGATGACCGCCGCAAAGGTGCAGGGCGCCAATGTCTTTCATATTCGTCAGCAATGGGAGCCTAACGCAAACGAATCCCTATATGGGCTAGGCGAGAACCAGCTGGGGCTGACCGACCTGAAGGGATACGACCTGGATCTGTGGCAGCACAATGGGACGATTGTCGTGCCTTTTCTGGTATCCAGCCGGGGATATGGAATCCTGTGGGATAATCCATCGTATTCACGGTTTGGCGATCTGCGTCCGTTTGAGCCGATCCCGGCGGATTGCCTGATGGATGCCAGCGGAAGGCCAGGCGGGCTGACGGGCACGTATTATTCCGATGCGCATTTCGAGCATCAGATCGTTCAGCGCCAAGATGAACGCATCAACATCGCTGCCCACGCTGATGCGGGGCCGCTCCCGGCCAACGGCGATGCGGCGGTACGGTGGGAGGGCCAAGTCCGCCCGACCGTTTCTGGAGACTATCAATTCCAGGCGTTTTTCAATTGCGAATTAAACGTGTGGATCGACGGTCGCTTGGTGATCTCTCATTGGCGGCAAGGATGGCTGCCATGGCTGGACGTGGCGCGCGTGCACCTGCAGGCCGGACAGCCGATTCATCTGAAGGTGGAATGGACGCGGGATCAGGGGCTGGGAACCGTGCGACTGCTTTGGAAACCGCCACCGACAGGTGACGGGGACGCAAGAAACACTCCGATTTCGATTTGGTCGGAGGTGGGCGACGGGATCGATTATTATTTCGTGCACGGGCCGCGTTTGGACAAAGTGATTGCCGGATACCGCAGTCTGACCGGCGCCGCGCCGATGCCGCCGATCTGGGCGTTTGGATTATGGCAATCCCGCCAGCGTTACGAGACAAGCCAGCAGAGCCTGGACGCCGTCGTCGGCTTCCGCAGCCGGGGGATACCCTTCGACAACATCGTGCAGGATTGGCTCTATTGGAAGGAAGGGCAATGGGGCTCGCACAAGTTCGATGCCGATCGGTTTCCCGACCCGGATGCCTGGATTCGCAGCATTCACGATAAATATCACGCTCATCTGATGGTCTCAGTGTGGGGAAAGTTCAATCCCGGGACGGAAAATTTTGAGCAGATGCGGTCCAACGGCTTTTTGTACGAGCGGACGCTGAAAGAGAAAATCCTCGACTGGCGGAATCAGCCGTACGCATTTTTCGATGCCTTCAACCCCCAGGCGCGCAAGCTGTTCTGGGCGCAGATGGATAAGGCGTTGTTCGCCAAAGGCGTCGACGCTTGGTGGATGGATGCCACCGAGCCCGATCTGATGCCCGATCCCACCCTGGATGGCCAACGCGACTATATGAATCCGACGGCGATGGGCCCGGGATCGGCGGTGCTCAACGAGTATGCCCTGATGATGGCGCAAATGGTCTACGACGGCCAGCGCGCCGCCGCGCCCAACCAGCGCGTCTTCACCCTCACCCGCTCCGGATTCGCCGGCCAGCAGCGCTACGCGGCGGCATCATGGTCGGGCGATACCTCCGCCACCTGGACCGCCATGGCGAAGCAGATTCCCGCCGGCTTGGGTTTCTGCATGAGTGGTGTTCCGTATTGGACGATGGACGTGGGCGGTTTTTCCGTGCCGCCGCAATTCTCATCGCACCACCCCACTCCACAGCAACTGAATGAATGGCGGGAGATGTGCACGCGATGGTTCCAGTTCGGCGCTTTCTGCCCGCTGCTGCGCGTCCACGGAGAATGGCCGTACCGCGAGATGTGGGAATTCGGCGGTGAACAGAGCCCGGCATTTAAGGCGCAGCTCAAGATCGATCGGCTGCGTTATCGCCTTCTGCCGTACATCTATTCCCTGGCCGGCGACGTGACGCAAAACGGCGGCACGATGATGCGCGATCTGGCGCTGGATTTCCCTGATGATCCGATATCGCGCGGCATCACCGATCAATATATGTTCGGCCCGGCATTCCTGGTCAGCCCGGTCACGCAATACCAGGGGCGCTCGCGCAATGTCTATCTGCCGCCCTCCGCGGGATGGTACGACTTCTGGACCGGCCACTGGTCTGACGGAGGGCAGCGGATCGTCGCCGCCGCGCCATTCGATCAGATTCCGCTGCATGTCCGAGCCGGCTCGATCATCCCGTTTGGCCCCGAGCTGCAATACACCGGCGAAAAACCCGCCGATCCGATTACGCTTCGCATCTATACCGGCGCGGACGGAGAATTGAATCTTTATGAGGATGATGGTCTCACCTACGACTACGAGAAGGGCAACTTCTCGCTGATTCCGCTGCGGTGGGACGATCACACAGCCACCCTCATGATCGGCCAGCGACGCGGAACATTCGCGGGAATGCTGCAGCGGCGCACGCTCAATATCGTTTTTATCAACAATGATAAACCAGTTGAATTCTCCTTTGATCCAGCCATCGACCGCACGGTTGTCTATGACGGCCAGCCCGTCGCCGTGCGCCGCTAGAAATCGACGAGGAAGGAACAATGAATCGGTCCCACATTTTCGCGGCGCTTATCCCCGTATTCGCTCTCTTGACCATCCATGCCCAGGCTCAGCCCAACGCGCAAAACTATGTCTGGCAAAACGTCACCGTGGGCGGCGGTGGTTACATTCCCGGAATTGTCTTCAGCCGTTTGGAAAAAGGTCTTGTCTATCTCCGCAGCGACATCGGTGGTGTTTACCGTTGGGATGTCAATCTCGGCCAATGGGTACCGTTGCTGGATGCGATATCCGAATCCAGCTACCAGGGCGGCGAAAGCATCGCGCCTGATCCGGTCGATGTGAACGTCGTCTACGTTGCGGCGGGCATGTACCGCACCGATCCCGCGGCGATTCTGCGTTCCGCGGATCGTGGGGTAACGTGGGAGATCTATCCTGTTCCATTCAAAATGGGTGGAAACGAGGACGGCCGCCCCTGTGGCGAACGGCTGGCAGTTGATCCAAACGACAATCGCATCCTGTATTTCGGCAGCCGTCACGACGGCCTAATGCGCAGTGAGGACAAGGGGCGAACCTGGCATCAGGTGGAATCGTTTCCGCTCAAGGGCACGGGCCTGGCTCAGCGCGAACGCGAGACTCGCGCGGGCGCCGGTTTGAGTTTCGTTGTGTTCGATCCCGCCAGCGGAACGCGCGGTTCGGCGACGCCGACAATCTTCGTCGGTTCCACGGATCCCGGGCCCGATCACCTGTTCCGCAGCGATGACGCGGGCAAAACCTGGAGCGCCATTCATGGGGCGCCAGCAGACCTGCTGCCGCTCAAGGCTGAGATCGACGATCAGCACGTTCTATATGTTGCCTGGTCCGACGGCGTTGGTCCCAACGGTGTGAAAAAGGGCGCCGTGTCGCGCCTGGACACCCGAACCAATTCCTGGACCGACATCACCCCCGTTCGCAACCCCGCATCATCCGGCGGTTACTGCGGCATCAGCCTGGATCGCCAGCATTCCGGCACGCTGGCTGTCGCGACGCTGGATCGCTGGGGTCCTGTGGATACGGTTTTTCGCAGCGTCGATGATGGCAGGACCTGGACGAACATTTCACAAAAAAGCATTCGAGATGTGAGCGCTTCGCCGTTTCTGTTTTGGGGACTGAAGCAGGTAAGGCTGGGCTGGTGGATGACGGCCTTGGCAATCGATCCTTTTGATTCCAATCACGCCGTCTACGCCACGGGGGCAACCGTTTATGTCACGGAAGACTTTTCCCGCGTCAGCGCCGACCAGACAACGCACTGGTTCCCCTGGGTGCGTGGGATCGAGCAGACGGCAATTATCTGCCTGAGCAGTCCCCCGCGCGGCGCCTCGCTGCTCAGCGGCTTCGGCGACATCGGCGGGTTCGTGCACGAACCGCTCAACGTGTCGCCGACGCAGATGTATCAGAATCCGCGCTTCGACACGACCGTTCAGATCGACTACGCCGGCCAGGACGCGCGGATCATCGTCCGCACCGGCAGGCCACAAGGCTCCGAGGCGACGCTCGGATGGAGCGACGACGGTGGCCTGACCTGGCAACCGCTGCTGGTTCCTACGCAATTCCAAACGGCCCCGGTGGCCGACCGACAGGAATCGCCCAACTGGCCGATCGTCACCTCCGCCGATGGCCGCACATTCATGGTGATGACACAGACGCCGGTGATCACGGTCGATCACGGCCGCAATTGGCAGCCGGTGCGCGGGTTGCCGCCGGGCGCGCGGCCCGTTCCCGACCGCGTGGATGCATCCGTGTTCTATGCCCTCACCGGCTCCGAATCTGCAGCGGAGCTTTTTATTTCCAATGATGGCGGCGCGTCATTTCATTCCACGACCGCAACCGGGTTGCCCAAAGACATCCGCGCCGATTTTCCAACCTGGGACCAAGCCGCCTGGCCCCTGATAGCGACGCCGGGGAAAAATGGAGATTTGTGGTTTATCAGTCGCGATGGGCTTTATCATGGAACTGAAGGCGGAGCATCCTTCGTCCGGATTAATTCCAGCCTGCACGTCGAGATGCTCAGCTTCGGCAAAGCGCCGGCAGGATCGGACTATCCGGCTCTGTTTGCGATCGGCACCGAAGGCGATCGCCGCGCCGTCTGGCGCAGCGACGATATGGCAAAGACCTGGCTGCTGCTCAATGACGACCAGCACCAATGGGGTCGCCGATTCCGATGCATCGCCGGCGATCCGCGTGTCTTCGGCCGCGTCTACTTCGGCACCGATGGTCGCGGCATCTTGTATGGCCAGCCCGCCAACACAGACCAGTGACGCAGGGCCGGGACGGCCGGTCGTTTTTGTTTGGCGTGCGTCTCTTAGATTTCAGTGGTCGCCGTTGAACCGGTGATTCCGTTTATGTCCGTCGGGATCGGAGCCGATCGTTTTAGAAGTTTCGGTCTTTCTGCCATAAGTGATGTTCCTGGGCGCCCGGACATATCGATTGGGCACGCACCAGGTTTGCCCATTTTCATCCAAGTCGATAATCCAGACGATGTCGTCGTCACGATGTCCCGGTTCCACGAGATTCGCGACACCTTTTCCGGTCGGGCCGTCCCAGCCTGGCCCTCCGACGATCACACGCATCAGTGGCGGATTCAGTTGCAGCATGCTCTGCAGGATATCAAAGGGGATGCCAAACGAACTATAGTTAGGGAAATGGTAGAAACGAAACTCGCTGCTCAGACATACCTTCGCCTTGCAGAACCGCTCGAGCTGACCCCAGTGCCAAATTTTGACAGTTGCCGGATCAATTCGCGTGCGTTGGTGATCGCATGCCCATCAGCGTCGTTGTTGAAATACGCCCACACTCGCCTTGGCTTACATTCACGGATTCGTTTCGCCCACACCGCCAGCTCATCTTTGGCGTAGTCGTGGCGATACCAGCGTTTGGTTCCGTGAAATCGGACGTAAATCTCGTCGCTGGTCTTCACCAGCTCATCAGGGAGGCGCGGCCCGCTGCACGAGCAGAAGATGATGTTGGCTTTTTTGAATGCGCGAAACACCCGGGAATTCCACCAGCTTTTATGCCGAAACTCCACCACATTCCGCCGTGTGGGATCGAGCTGGTTGACAATCCGCTTCAGCCGGGCGGCCGTAAAGTGAAAACTGCGCGGAAGCTGAAACAGAAAGCATCCCATGTGTGGCCGCAGCAATTGCTCAATAAAGTAGAAATCTTTCACCAGCACGGTTGTTCGGACGAACTTTTTCACGTGCGTGATCAGCTCGCATACCTTCACGGTATAGATAAAGCGTTTGCCGCGCGCCTGCCGCACCCACGACTGCACGTTCGCCACCGTCGGCCAGGAGTAAAACGGCGCATTGAGTTCCACAGTGTCGAAATGCCAGGCGTAATGCGCGAACCATTCGCTGGTCGACGATCCGGCGGAATAAAACCGATCACGCCAATGCCAGTAGAACCAGCCCGAGCAGCCGATATTGGTGCGCGGCACCGGGGCAGGCGGCGCTGGCGCGCGATGGCGTAGCTTTTCGAACGCCAGGCGGGCGGCGCGCATCTTGAGCGCGCGTCCTGCATTGGCCAGCCGCTGTTTCGCCCGGCGCTCGGCCCGTCGCAGGCGGCGCTCCTCCTTCGTGAGCGGGATTTTGGCTGATTTCACCGGCAGATCAACTCGACGCCAGCAGTTCGGTCGCGAACTTCACCTGCATTGGATTAGACGGCCGGCGCTTCAGAAATTCCTCGAACAGCGCGAGTGACTTTTCCCGCAGCACGCCGCCCAGGATGCGCGGCATCTGGCTCTCCGGACTTACGGGCGGGCGCACGCGCTTGCGGCCACCGTCCATCGGCGCGCCCAGGCCGAACAGAATCGTATCCACCGCCGCCTCCATCGACGTCCCCAGGCACATCACGCATGGCTCCAGCGTCGAGACAAGAATCAAATCCCGCGCATCGGTCGGCACCTGACCCGACGTCCGCCCGAACGCCACCATCTCCGCATGCGCGATCTTGTTCCGCGAGCCGTTCAATTCATTGTGCCCACTGGCGATGATCCTACCATCCCCGCGCGCGATGACGCACCCGATTGGCATCTCCCCGCGATCCAGTCCTTGCCGTGCAACCTTCAATGCTTCAAGCATCAGCGATTCGATGAGTTGTTGATTCACCACCGCGGATCCCGGCGACGCGATCCGCAGCGCCATATCGATCTGCGCCTCGATATCCGCCGGATCGCGATAAACTTTTCGCATCCCGGTGGCCCGCAACGTTTTCTGGTCGTTCATTCCGCCGCACGTGACACCCAGACAGATCGCGCCGGCATCGCGAGCCGTGTCCGCATCGTACGGCGTATCACCCACCATCGCGCACTGGGCGGGCGACAAATTTAATTTGCGGATGGCCACTTCCAGAATCGCCGGCGCCGGTTTGCTTTCGGCCGCATCATCACCAGTCGCGATGACATCAAAGCATTTCGACCAGTCCACTCCCGCGCTCTTCTGAGTCGTCCGCAACTCGTTCTTTTTGCTGGATGTCGCCAGCGCCAGCTTCAGCCCCCGCTGACGGACGGCCGCCAACAGTGCTTCGACGCCAGCAAAAGCACGCATCGGTTTGGACTCCGCGATGCGGGTGTATTCCGCCGTGTGGGCCGCGCGCAGCGATTCCCCGTCCTTTTGTTCGATCTGTGTCCCCAGGATGGATGGAACCAGCTTATCTCCGCCCTTGCCGATCTCCACCGCGATCCGATCCGGCGATACCTGGTAGTGATGATTGTTCAGCGCCTGGTCCCATGCCTCTACGTGCGCCCGGTTGGAATCGATAAGCGTGCCATCCACATCGAAAATGATTGCGCTCAGCGCCATCGCTCAATTGCCTTGAAAAATTACTCCGCGATAGCGCCTACACCGCTGTCGTGGGTTTTGGTCGGACCGGCCCAGGGGGTTAAATGATCAAGGCGGAATATTTTCACCGCGCCCCTGCCTGTGGATTCGGGAAACAATCTGCCTGATCCGCCAACGAGCCGTGCAGGCACTGAAAATCTTTCTCGATCAGTATCTGAACCCGAGCCCCGCCTGAGCCGACGACTTCCGATTCGATGCTGACATCATCGCTACCCGCCCAGTATTGCACTTCATTGCCCGGCAGATCGACGGCCAGGATGCCATCGGCGAACGTGGCGCGGACGGCCGGAGCATTCTCAGAACTGATGCGATAAATCAATGGCTGCGGAAAACAGAGCGTGCGTTCCTCGATTGTTACGCCGCAGGCTAGCCGATGAACCTCGCTCTGACTGAGACGAAACCGGACGCTGCTGCCTTGAATTCGCAGTTTCATAGATTGACCTCGGTTGCAAATTTGATGCCGGGTCCGCGTTCATGAGCCCGCCGCTCATACCGCTCTCGCCGCTGGTGAAAACCGAAGGCGATGCGGGTGGGTGTAAACATTCATCCTCTGCCCGCGCAGAAATCCGATCAGCGTCATGCCGCTTTCGCGGGCAAAGCTCACAGCCAGGCTCGAAGGCGCCGATATGGCGGCCACGACCGGAATCCTTGCCGCCAGCGCCTTCTGCACGATCTCAAATGAGCTGCGCCCCGAAACAAGAAGCACCTGGCGGCCGTCAATGGCGCCATGAATAAGGCAATGTCCGATGACTTTATCGACCGCGTTATGCCGTCCCACGTCCTCGCGCAGCACGATGAGTTTGCCGTTGGCGTCAAAAAGTGCCGCCGCGTGCAAGCCACCGGTGCGGTCGAACGTGGCTTGTGCCGCCCGCATTCGATCGGGCATTTCCGCAAATAGTTCGGCGTCCAGCACCAGATCGCTGCGGATGGGCGCAAACTGCGACATCACCGATTCGATCGTCGCCTTGCCGCAAATTCCGCAGCTGGAGCTGGCGAATACGTGCCGGGTCAGCCGCTCGAAATCAACCATCACGTCGGGGGCAAGCAGAACGTTCAGGACGTTGCCGAAATCATTGCGGTGGCAATGCTCGACGCGAAGGATGTCTCCTCCCGACTGAATAATCCCCTCGGTCAAAAGAAACCCCGCGGCTAACTCATCATCTTGACCGGGCGTTCGCATCGTGACGCTGATGGCTCGGCCACGGACGCGGATTTCCAGCGGCTCCTCCTGCGCCAACTCGTCCGGGCGCTGGCTCAGCGTATCGCCATTCCAGCGCCATACCATTGAATCGGTTTTATCGGGTATATCCAAAGCTTCTCCTGCCAACGACGGATATTGGAGCTAACTTTTCGTCGGCTCGATGGTGATGACGATCGACTTGGAGACAGGCTGGTTGCTTCCATCGGCGGCATTGCGGAGGGGGACCAGCACGTTGGTTTCGGGATAGTACGCGGCGGCGCAGCGGGCCGGGATTTCATACGGCACCACCTTGAATTTCCGCGCCCGCCGCGTCTCGGATTCAAAATGGCTGATCAAATCCACCCATTGATCCTTTCGCAGGCCGAGGCGGTCGATGTCGCTTTGGTTCAGAAAGACGACCCGGCGGCCCTTGTAAATCCCGCGGTATCGATCGTTCTCGCTGTAAATCGTCGTATTGAATTGATCGTGGCTGCGGACGGTTGTCAGCAATAGTTTGCCGCCGGTCAGGTCGTGGGAGGGAATGCCATGCACAGTGAATTTGGCGCGATGGGATGGGGTGTTGAATTTTCCCTGGTACGGGGCGTTGGGAAGATAGAACCCGCCGGGCTGGCGCACGCGCGCGTTGTACTGTGTGAAGCCGGGTACGACGTGCTCGATGTGCTCGCGGATGCGATCGTAATCGTCGATCAGGCCCTGCCAGTTGACGGATGTTTTGCTTCCCAGCGTGGCCTGTGCGATCCCCGCGATAATCGCCGGTTCGCTGCGCAGTTGTTCGGATGCGGGCCGCAGAATTCCGCGCGACATGTGCACAACCCCGGTGGTGTCTTCGACGCTCAGGAATTGCTCGCCGCTTTTCTGCATATCCTGTTCAGTTCTTCCCCGGCAGGGCAGAATCAGGGCCTGCTCTCCGGTGATCAGGTGAGCGCGATTGAGCTTGGTTGATACCTGTACGGTGAGCTTGCAGCGGCCCAGTGCCTCGGATGTATAATTCGTATCGGGCGTCGCGGAGAGGAAGTTCCCGCCCAGGCCGACGAACACTTTCACCTTTCCCTGGTGCATGGCCTCGATGGAGCAGATGGTGTCGAGGCCATGTTTTTCCGGGGGTGCGAAATTGAATTCTTTTCCGAGGGCTTCGAGGAATTCCGGGCTCATTTGTTCCCAGATCCCGACGGTGCGGTCCCCCTGAACGTTACTGTGTCCGCGCACCGGGCAAATGCCGGCGCCCCGTCGCCCAATTTGCCCGCGGAGAAGTGCGAAATTGACGATGCTTTGCACATTGGCCACGCCGTTTTTGTGCTGGGTGATGCCCATGGCCCAGGAACAGATCATGCGCTGCGAATCGATTGCGATCTGCGCCGCCTGATTGATCAGATCGCGGGATACACCGCTGTTCTCGACGATTCGCTCCCAGCTTTCGGCGCGGAGATCGTCGGCGAATTCGGCGAAGCCCTCGGTGTGGTGCTCGATGAAGTCGTGCGCCAGCACTTTCTTTCCGCTGCGCTGATCCTCTTCCAGCATTTGTTTCATAATGCCTTTGAGAAGCGCCACGTCGCCATTGATGCGGACGGGGAGAAAGAGGCACGCCATTTTCGTCCCGGGCGCCAGCATGTGCAGGGGTTCCTGCGGATTCTTGAATTTGATCAGCCCGGTTTCCAGGAGCGGGTTGACGCTGACCAGCCGGCAGCCGTTGCGAACCGCCTTCTGCAACTCGGTGAGCATTCTCGGATGACAGGTGCCGGGGCTCTGACCGATGACGAAAATTGAATCGGCGCAGGCGAAGTCCTCGATCCTCACCGTTGCCTTTCCGAACCCGATCACCTCCGTCATTCCCGTGCCGCTGGATTCGTGGCACATATTTGAGCAATCCGGCAGATTATTTGTTCCGAACTGCCGGGCAAACAGGCCGTACATGAAAGCGGCTTCGTTGCTGGCACGGCCGGAAGTGTAGAATGACGCCTCATCAGGCGAGGCCAGCGCATTGAGCTCGCGAGCGATCAATTCGAATGCTTGCTGCCACGTAATCGGCTGGTAATAATCCGTTCCCGTGCGCCGAATCATGGGATGGGTGATCCGGCCAAGCTCCTCCAGCCAGACATCGGGCTGTTTGAGCATTTCTGATATCGAGTGGGTCGCGAAAACTTCGGGGGTCAGGCGCTTGGTCGTGGCTTCCGAAGCAACCGCCTTCGCGCCGTTCTCACAGAACTCGGCCACGTTCCGTCGGCCATCGGGATCCGGCCAGGCGCAGCTGGGACAATCGAACCCATCCTTCTGATTGACCTTCAAAAGCGTCTGAAAGCTGCGTTTGGTCCCCATCTCCTTGATACCGAAGTGAGCGGTTTCATAAATCGCGTAGAGCCCAGCGGCGGTCGTATGGCGACGTCGATTGTTGGCGCCCTGGTCTTCCAATGGCGGCTGAGCTCCGGCGATTCCTGCCGCCGACTGGGCGTCGGGATCGGTTGGCTGGTGATGGTCGGCCTGGTCAGGAGCGCTGTTCTCGTCGTGCTCGTGCGAATGCATAAGAAAATGCTAATGGAGCACGTGGATTGCTGTCAGCGCGCATTCGCTGGGACGCCACGTCGTAGGGCAGCCCCGGCGGGCGCCCAAGTGGAGTGCGCGCAATCATCAAATCAGCGCGCAAAAAATTATTGCGAAGATTTCTCGAACAGACGCAATTCGTGCCTTACAGCTTCTCCGACAACGATGTATATTGGGCACGACATTTGCAATTGCTGAGTCGATGAGTTCAAAGAAGGAATAAAACATGACGCGCAGTTCGCCGGCCGAATCTGAAACAAATACCCCGACGCCGCTGGGTGAGCGAGCCGGCGATCGTGCGTCGTTTTCGAAGCAGGTCGGCGTCAAACTCGTCATGCACGTCACTGCGGAAGAAATCGCGACAGTGGCCGACTCATCTGAACCCTTGTGGCACGCCTACTGCGAGGCGAGGCTGCGCCAGTTTGAGAAACGCGGGTAACGCCCGTTTTCGAACACACTTTGTCACGAAAAAAGCCCGGGAACCTCCCGCTCAAGGAGATTTTGCGCAATGGATTCGACCGTTGAACGTACGCAATCTGCCGTACCGCCTCACGCACGCTCGAACTTTCTGTCAGAGCCCGAGCAGGCTCTGCCGGGGGAAACGAAAGAGCTGTTTGTCTGGGGTGCGGGAATCGAATGTTCCTTCATTCCTCACCTGGCCGTCGATCAATTTGAGTGGACGCAGCACGACCGTTTCTGGAAAGAGGATTTTCGGTTGGCCAGGGAAGAGCTTGGCTTGAGCGCACTGCGATACACGTTGCCCTGGCACAAGATCGAGAAAGCGCCTGGGGATTTTGACTGGTCAATGGCCGACCAGCGCGTGCAGCACGCGCGCGATCTCGGGCTGGAGTTGTACCTGGACGTCATGCATTTTGGCACACCGCTGTGGCTTCGCCAGGCGGCCGGTGACCCTGAATTCCCCGAGGCGCTGGAGCGTTTTGCGGGCGCTCTAGTGGAACGCTATCGCGGCATGGTTCGGAACTGGTGCCCGTGCAATGAGCCGCTGATCCTGGCGTTATTCAGCGGTGATTTCGGATTCTGGCCACCGCACGCTCGCAAATGGAAGGGATATATGCCCGTTCTCAGCCGCGTGGTGCAGGCGACCAGCCGCGCCATTCGCGCCATCCGGCGGGCGGATCCCCAGGCCAACATCATTTTTTGCGATAATGTCGAGAACCATAAAACGCGCTCGCCTGAACTTGACACCGAAGTTCGCCGCCGAAATATGCGACGGTATCTCGCGCTGGATCTGCTGCTCGGCCGCGTCGATCATCACCATCCGCTGTTCGCCTGGGTGACCGGCTACGGCCTGAACGAAATCGATCTGGAATGGTTCGCTACCCACCCTCAGCGACCCGACATCCTTGGCATCGACTATTACCCCAACAGCGAATGGCAGCTGGAGAAAAATGGCGATGGCATCCATCAGCGCCGCAGCGAAACTCCGCTGGGTCTCTACGGCATCGCCAAGGCGTATTACAACCGCTATGGCCTGCCGTTGATGCTGACAGAGACCAGCGCCGACGGCCATCCGATCAACCGTGAAATCTGGCTCGAGCAAACGGTCGAGGACTGTCACCGGCTGCGCGAGGACGGCATTCCGATGAACGGATTCTTCTGGTGGCCGATGATCGACCAGGTCGATTGGGATGGCGCGCTCACCCACCGGGTGGGCAAGATTCACGATGTGGGAATTTATAATCTGAAGCGTCAGGCCGACGGCACGCTTTCCCGTCACGCAACGCCACTGGTGCGGCAGTTTGCCAAAATCATCCGCGACGCCGATTCCGTCGGAAAGCTGCAGCACATAATCTTGCCGGCCGAGACGGAGGAGCAGGGTCCGCCAATCGGTGTGGAGATTCCCGTCGATGCGCCGGCGGAAAAGAAAAATGGCGATGGCCGGCATCAGAAAACGCCCGCCAGCGCCGAGCTCTTAACCAAACAGACCGATCGTTATGGCATTGTCGTCTTCAGCCACCTTCGGTGGGGTTTTGTCTGGCAGCGTCCGCAGCAATTTCTTTCCCGGTTCGCCAAGAAGCACAAGGTGCTGTTCGTGGAAGAGCCGGTTTTTGATCTGGGCATCGGCGCCGACCCCAGGCTGGATTTTCACAAGGTCATGCCGAATGTCACCGTGATCTGCCCGCATCTGGATTCCGGGTGGGAGCGCAACCGCGAGCTTCCATCGCTGCTGCGCCGACTCACCCGCGAAGGAATCGACGCGATGAACGACCAGGGCGAATTCGATCGACCCCTGCTCTGGTATTACTCGCCGATGGATTCGGCCTGGTCGCTGGGATATTTCGAGAACCGCGGCGTTGTGTACGACTGCATGGACGAACTGTCGCAGTTTACGGGCGCCCCGCGTTCGCTGGTCGATAATGAAGCGCGTCTCATGCGTTACGCCGATGTCGTTTTCACGGGCGGGTTTGAACTGTGCGAAAAGAAACGCACGCAGCACAGCAACGTGCACCCGTTTGGCTGCGGGGTCGATTTCGAGCATTTCTCCAAGGCATCCGATCCGAACACGCGCATCCCACCGGACATCGACTTCATGGGCCGGCCGATCATTGGATGGTTCGGCGTGGTCGATGAGCGCGTGGATTACGCGCTGGTGGGTGAGATGGCCAGGCTGCGCCCGTCATGGTCGTTCGCGATGGTTGGGCCGGTCGTCAAAGTTGATCCCAACCTGCTTCCGCACGCGCCCAACCTTTTCTGGCTGGGGGGGCGGGACTACCAGCAGCTTCCCAATTATTGCCGCGCATTCGATGTCAACATGATGTGCTTCGCGATGAACGCCGCCACGCAATTCATCAATCCCACCAAGGGCCTGGAATATATGGCCACAGGCAAACCGGTCATCAGCACACCGGTGCGCGACGTGGTGCGGCAATGGACGGATGTGGTGTATATCGCGCGCACGGCTGGGGAATTTGTCGCCGCGGCCGAGCAGGCGCTGGCCGCCGGGCCGGATGATCCCCGCGTTAAGCGTGGCATCGATCTTGCCATAAAAAGCGCATGGGAGTCAACGGTCGACTGCATGCAGAAACTGATCCGCGAGGCGATCGCCGCGCCCGACCGCAAATCTGCCCAGCCGGTCGTGCCGCTGAGCGAATCTGAATTGGAATATGCCTATGCCGCGACGCAGGGATCTTAAGCTCGCAATTGTCGTGAACCGCCAAGGGACCGAACTATGAACCGAAGAATTGTCATTATCGGAGCCGGACCGACCGGCCTGGGCGCCGCCTTTCGGCTCAAGCAGCTCGGATATCAGAATTTCGCTGTTTACGACCGCCTGCCGCATATCGGTGGCCTGGCTGGAAGTTTCACGGACTCCGCCGGCTTCACGTGGGACATCGGCGGCCACGTCATGTTCTCACACTACAAATATTATGACGCCGTCTTTGACGAGCTGATGGGGAAGGATTATCAGATGAACATGCGCGAATGCTGGGTGCGCATGTTCGATACGTGGGTGCCATACCCCTTGCAGAACAATATCCGTTATCTGCCCAAAGAGGTGACATACGAATGCCTGGCCGGGCTTGTCGAAGCGCAGACCCGGCGCGATCACAAGAAGGCGGCGAACTTCGAAGAGTTCATCGACGCCGTCTTCGGCGATGGAATCGCCCGCCATTTTATGAAGCCTTATAACTTCAAGGTGTGGGCGCATCCGCCCAGGCTCATGAACAAGGAATGGATCGGTGAGCGCGTCGCCGTCCTGGACATCAATCGTGCAATCAAGAATGTCGTCATGCAATCAGACGACTTTGGCTGGGGACCCAATAACCAGTTCAAATTCCCACTCTTCGGCGGCACAGGTGAATTTTATCGACGGTTTGCCAAACCGCTGGAAGGGCACCTGCATCTCAATAAACCCGTCGATTTTGTCAATCTGATCAAGAAAGAAATTCGCTTCGCCGACGGTGACATTCAGAAATATGATGAGCTGATCTGCACGATCCCACTCGATAAGCTCTGTAACGACGTTCTCAACGGCGAAGTCCCCATGCCGATCAAAAAGCAGGCGGCGTCACTGCGCCACTCGGGCGGGTTCATGGTGGGCATTGGGATCAAACAACCCTGCCCATCCACCAAGAGTTGGATGTATTTCCCCGAAAGCAACTGCCCGTTCTATCGTGTCACATATCTCAGCAACTATTCGCCGAACATGACGCCCGACAACAAAACACATTATTCTTTGCTCTGCGAAACCAGCTACAGCGAATTCAAGCCAGTGGATCGCGGGCGCATTGTAGACGACACGATTCGAGGACTCGTCAATTGCGGCCTGATCAAGCCGGAAGATCGAAAGGACATCGTCGATACGTGGGTCTTCGATGCCGAATACAGTTACCCGACGCCTTCGGTTGAGCGCGACCGGATTCTGTCCGACGTCATTCCATTTCTGGAGAATCACCACATTTTTAGCCGCGGGCGTTTTGGAATGTGGAAGTATGAAGTCTCCAACACCGATCATTCACTGATGCAGGGGGTGGAGTTGATCAACCGCTTTCTATTGGGCGAGGCGGAGACGACGATCGGCATGAAATACGCCAGTACCGGCGACGGGCGTAACGCCGCCGTGCACGAGCGCAACTCCCTCGCCGGTTCGGGCGCAAAGCCTCCGCGCGCCGCCGCGGCCAGAACCAATGCCGACAATCCTGGGGACAAATCCGAAGCCCATATCTCCGAAGAGGAGCTGGGCGTGACCACGATGCAGAAATAATCCAACGGATTTCTTATGCCGTCAGGATCGGAAATTTCGAGCTGCTGATCGGGAACGAAGAGAAGCTCTCCACCAGCTTGCGATATTCCCGCGCCACTTTTCGCGGCCGGCGGTCCAGCGTGTACAGGCCCACCTTATTCACCCGTCCGCGCCGTTTGGTCAGCGCGCTGTCCCAGTCCTTCATATCCACAAGCCCAAACCAGGTAAACCCCACGATCGGCACGCCATCCTCGCGCAGGCGCAGCAGGTTCATCCATTCTTTCCACAGCCAGTCCACCGCGAAGTTGCCGGCACGATTGGTCTCCGTATGCATGATCGGCAGCCGATAGCGTTCGAAATACTGCCGCGTGATCACATAATACCCATAAACTTCCCCCGCTCCGATGGTCGTTCCGTTATCCCGGATAATGTGCTCGTTGGTGATGTAATAATCCGTCCCCATGATGCAATGCGATCGCAAATCCGATTGCGCGCGGTACCACTGATATTCCTTGGGGGTCATCCCGCTGTGCAGCAGATATTGAAACATCGTCGCGGACACGTCATGCCCGAACAGCAAATCCAGCGACAAGAATCGCCGCTCGTTCAGAAACGTGGCGCGTGGAACCATCTTCGGGCTGCCCGGATGCACATATTCGGTCGATTCGCTGAAGACGAAGATCGCATCGGCCCGCTGCCGCAGGATTTCCCGCATCGCCAGCATCGACGCTTTCACCGAATGCTTCAAGTTCGTCACGAACGCTTGATCGCTGATCAGCCGCTCGTTCCACCATCCAAAGGCGGCGGAGAATTGGGCCGTCACGAACATTTCGTTGACGGGAGTGAAAAACCGCACCCAGGAATACCGCTCGCAAAATGCGCCCGCATATTCCGCCAGCCGGGCCGGCCAATCCGGGTTCTGGAAATCCCCCAGCCAGTCCGGCAGGCCGAAATGCACCAGATCGATGATCGGCTTGATCTTCAGCCGCTGCATCTCCTCCATCACCGGGTCCAGAAAATTCCAGTCATACTTCCCCGGCCCCAGGAAGACGCGATGAATGGGCGGCCCATACCGCAGAAACCGCAAACCCAATTCATGCACGAGTTGAAGATCTTTTTTCCAATGATCGTAATGGCCGGTGGATGCCAGCTCATCCACCCGCACGCCTCCATCGACGATTGGATTGGAACACTCGATCCCCACCGCGAACATGAACCGCAAATTCTCGAGGATTTCCTCCGGCGTCGGCGAGCGCACCTGCATCACCACCGGCGGTGGCACCTCGACACGCTGGGTCTTGGCACTCCGATTGGACTGCCGCCCCGTGGATCGCCCCATCTCGGCCACACCCGCTTGCCTGCTCTTAGTGCTCTTCGCCCCTGACATCTCACCCATCCTGACCAGCACGAATCCTGTTCACCGGGATAGACACTTCAGTGGCTATCCAAACTCACCCCGGAATTTCCGCATTCCACCCGCCCTCATCCTCCCTCATAATCATCCCTTCACTCAAAAGCATAGCCCATGCCCCTTCAATACCAGAACCCAGTTTATGCGAATGACTTTGCCGACCCGTTCGTCCTCAAGACGCCGCAAGGCTATTTCGCCTACGGCACCACGCAGCCCGCGCCGGATGGCCGAATCTTTGGCATCCTGCATTCGGAAGACCTGATCCATTGGAAACCAGTCGGCGGGGGCCTTATTCCCCTGCAAAACCCGACCTGCTATTCCTACTGGGCTCCGGAAGTCGCGCAGAAGGGAGGCCGCTACTACATGTATTATTCGGCTTCCACCACCTTATCCGATGAAAATCACCGTCTGCGCGTCGCGACAGCGGACAACCCCGCCGGCCCCTTCACCGACAGCGGCCGAATGCTCCTCCCCGACGAGGGGTTCAGCATCGACGCCAGTCCATTTCGTGATCCCATGACCGGTCGGCACTACCTCTATTTCGCGAAGGATTTCGAAAGCGATGAGCCCCTGGGCACCGGCCTGGCCGTCGTCGAGTTCACCGATGATTTACTCGCGGCCAGCAGCCAGCCGCGCACCGTCATCCGCGCCCAGGCTGATTGGCAAATCTATGAGCGCAATCGCCACTATAAGGGTCGAGTTTGGGAGACTTGGAACTGCGTCGAAGGCCCCAGCGTCGTCTTCCACGAGAACAAATATTATTGTTTCTATTCCGGCGGCGCCTGGCACGGCGACAGCTATGGCGTCGGCTTCGCCATCGCCGACCACCCCCTGGGCCCCTGGCGCAGCGACGCCAGCATCCAGGTGCTGCGCGCTATCCCCAGCAAAGTCATTGGTCCCGGGCACAACTCAACTGCGCTTAGTCCAGGCGGCACACTCTACATGATCTACCACGCCTGGGACGCCGCGAAGACTGCCCGACGCATGTGCATCGACCGCATCCAATGGACAGCTGGGGGTCCGAAGGTCGATGGACCCTCGACCACGCCCCAATTCCTGGAATGAATGCGCTCACATTCTGGCTTCTCGGTTCGTCGTTGTACAACGGCCCCGATTTGCTATCGTTGTGACGATGCCCACGACCTTCAACCGCCGGAACTTCCTCAAGACCACGACGCTCCTGCCGTTCGCCGCCGCTTCGATGGGCGGACTGGCCGGTGCGCTGGCCGACACCGCCAAACAACCCATCAAGCGCGTGGGCGGCTCGAACCTTAAAATATCCATCAATGCCTTTTCCTTTACCGGGATTATGCCGCAGACGCATGAGGACCAGACCGTCGGCGCTTCGGTGCCTCTGCCCACCACCCAAAAAAGCGGCGGAAAGGCGCGCGGCTCGGGCGCTACCAAGAAGGGAACTCATCGCGCGCATGGACAGATGACCCTCTTCGACTTCGTGGATTTCTGCTCGAAGAATAATATCGATGGCTGCGATCCGACCGGCTATTTCTTTCCCACCTATCCCACGCCGCCCGACGACGACTACATTTATTCTCTGAAGCGCCACGCTTTCGAATTGGGCGTGGGAATCAGCGGCACGGGTGTCCGCAATAATTTCACGACCGCCGACAAATCACTGCGGGATTACAGCGTCCAGAAAATCAAGAACTGGGTCGAGGTCGCCGCCAAGCTGGGCGCACCCGTCCTGCGCGTCTTCTGCGATACACAGCTGCGCGGCATGACCTGGCACGATGTTGCCCCCAACGCCACGCGCCAGCAGGTCCGCGACTGGATCATCGCCGACCTCAAGGAATGCACCGCACATGGCGAGCGGTTCGGCGTGATCATCGGCGTGCAGAACCACGGCGATTTCCTGCAGACCGCCGACCAGGTCCTCGAGTTGGTCGAAGGGGTTGATTCCGACTGGTGCGGTGTGATCGTCGACACGGGCTATTTCAACCACGCCCCCGACCCCTACGCCGAGATGACCAAAGTCGCCCCCTACGCGGTCAACTGGCAGGTGAAGCAAACCCTCGGCGAAGAGACCGACCCGCCGCTGGACCTGGTCCGCCTGATGCGCATCGTCCGCTCGTCCGGCTACAGCGGCTTCCTGCCGATCGAAACTCTCGGTTCCGATCCGTACACGGCCGTCCCCGAAATGGTCAAGCAACTTCGCGCCGCGATCGCGCAAACCGCGTGACCCGTTCGCGTCGAGAAGCCCCTCGCCCGCGTCTTGCGGTTTTCGCGAAGGAACCTTCTTAAATTTTTCTGGCGCAAGGTTCGAACTGAGATTTGCGCCAGTTTTTGGGATAACGCATGCCCGGGGCAACGGTAATGGCGATCCCCCACAAAATCTGGGTGATTGGTAGAAGATGCTGAGTTTACGGAGTCTTGCTCCGGTGAGTTGTTTGAAATTGATCAAACCACGGCGATCTGCTTGGTGACCCACCTACAAAATCGCCTGCCCGAAAATAGGCAGGCGAAAGAAAACAACCGAATTGCAGAATAAATCTCAGTCGATTGTGCCGCTCTGGTCGGGGCGGATCTGCGACCGATCGGTATCGCAGCCGCAGCCGATACTGGCGCCGACGACGGAGAAGACCAGGCCGCACAGCATGGAGATGAAGACGATCCACGCGGCGGCGAAGTTGATGTACATGTTGCCTGCGTAGAGCGTGGCGGCGCCGGTGTTGTTGGTGAACTGCTCGGTCATGTGCGTGGTGTGCGCATAGGCCAGGCCCGCTCCGCCGGCGGCGAAGGCCGCGATCAGCATGGACAACGGCAGGCTCAGCGCCCACACGATCAGGCCGCGGAGCCATCCACCGGCGAGGCTCAATCGGCTGGCGACATTGCCGCCGATGAAATATGCCACGCAGGCGGTGATGACGATCCACGCGCCGGCGCCCGCTCCGAAGGAGACAAAGCCGTTCTCATACGTTCCGACGTGGCACGCGAGCATGAGCGCGCCGGAGAGACTCCCGATCGCCATGGCGACCACCGTTCCGGAAATTACCGAGCCCCAGAAAGATGGAAGGGGAAGGCCGGCATCGATCGGTCCGGACGCCCCTGCAATGATTGTTTCCTGCGAGACAAACCCGCGATTGGTCGCGGTGATTTCTGATGTGTTCTGGCTGACCATGATGTCACCTCAAGGTTGAATTTTTCTGCTCTATCGTCATTCCATCGACCTGTCGTATCCGGTTCCGCGACCCGCGGAACACGACATAAGAATCGATGGAGCGAAATGCATACCAGCGCCGCCAATGAAATGCGGCGGCTGCTGAGCACGGCGACGTACCGCCACGATGCCGACGCGAAAACGACGGCGAGATCAGCGCCAAGCTCAGCCGGGAATCCACTCTTTCGATGGGTCGGCATCGACTTTGCGGTTGGAACGAACGGAGTCAGGATGCATTGACCATTAGCCACGGAGTGTGACATGACAACGGCTGTCAAGCCTTTTGTACGCCAAAGCCGCGCACCGGAACACCGCACGTCGCACCATAACGTCGGTACGGTAGAGCGGGTCGTATCCGCCAGTGGAGGAGGATTACTGTTTTTGGGTGGACTGCGTTACGGGGGATGGGTCGGTCTCACCACCGCCGGGGTTGGCGCCCTGCTGCTTCAGCGGGGCGTGAGCGGACATTGCGGCGTTTATGAAAAACTGGGCGTGGACACGAACGGGCACGGGGAGGCATCGCCGGAACAATTTCATAAACGTTCGATCCACGTTGCGCAGGCGTACACGATCAATAAATCGGCGCACGATCTTTTCGCATTCTGGCGAAATTTCGAGAACCTGCCCAAATTCATGAGCCATCTGGAAGCGGTAAAAGTCATCGATGAAAAACGGTCGCGCTGGAAGGCCAAGGCGCCCGCAGGATACACGGTGGAGTGGGACGCGGAAATTATCAACGAGCAGCCGGACAAGGTGATTTCCTGGCGATCGCTGGAAGGCGCGGGCGTCACTCACGCCGGCAGCGTGCGCTTCATCGACACCAAGGATCGCGGCACGGTGGTGCGCGTGGTCCTGGATTATATCCCGCCGCTGGGTCGGGTTGGGGCGATGGTCGCGCGTCTCTTTGGCAAAGAGCCGGCGCAGCAGATCAAAGAAGATCTTCGCCATTTCAAGCAATTGATGGAGACCGGAGAAATCCCAACGTCACAGGGTCCGCGTGGGACATGCGGGAAAGCGGCTCACCATGGAGGGAACAACTGATGAAAGCGCTCGTCTGGTGTGGAAAGGAAAAGGTCAAGGTTGAAACCGTTCCCGATCCGGAGCTGATCAATCCGCGCGATGCGATCGTGCGCGTCACGACGACCTGCATCTGCGGGTCGGATCTGCATCTGTACGACGGCTTCATGCCGACGATGAAATCGGGCGACATCCTCGGGCACGAATTCATGGGGATTGTGGAAGAGGTGGGGCGCGAGGTGAAGAACCTGAAGCCCGGCGACCGAGTGGTGGTGCCGTTCACCATCGCCTGCGGAAACTGCTTTTATTGCAAGCGCGGCTTGTGGAGCGCGTGCGACAATTCCAACCCCAACGCCTGGATGGCCGAGAAGATGATGGGGTATTCCCCCAGCGGTTTATTTGGCTATTCGCATCTGACCGGCGGCTACGCGGGCGGGCAGGCACAGTTCGTGCGCGTGCCCTTCGCGGATGTGGGGCCATTCAAGGTTCCCGATGACCTGACGGATGATCAGCTTGTGTTCCTGACGGATATCTTCCCGACCGGGTACATGGCGGCGGAGAACTGCAACATCCACGATGGCGACACCGTCGCCGTCTGGGGGTGCGGACCGGTGGGGCAGTTCTGCATTAAGTCGGCGTTTCTGCTGGGCGCTAAACAAGTGGTGGCGATCGACGACGTGCCGGAGCGCTTGCGCATGGCCAGCGTGAGCGGGGCGGTGGCGCTGGATATGTCGAAGGAAAAAGTCTACGACCGTCTGCTCGATCTGACCGGCGGGATTGGGCCGGATTCGTGCATCGACGCCGTCGGCGCCGAGGCGCATGGCATGTCGGTTGATGCGATCGTGGATAAGGTGCTGGCCAAAGTCTATCTGGCCACCGATCGCGCGCACGCGCTGCGGCAGGCAATCTATTGCTGCCGCAAGGGCGGGACAGTTTCCATCCCCGGCGTGTACATCGGGTTCCCCGACAAGCTTCCGATCGGCGCCCTGATGAACAAGGGGCTGACGGTCAGGACGGGGCAAACGCACGTCATGAAATATCTGAAGCCGCTGACCGAGCGGATCCAGAAAAAGCAGATCGATCCCAGCTTCGTGATTACGCACAAGCTGCCCCTGGAGCAGGCGCCGCACGCGTATGAGATTTTCCAGAAGAAGCAGGATGGATGCATCAAGGTGGTTTTGAATCCATAGTCGAGGAGGAGATAGCCATGGATTTGAAAGGCAAAGTTGCCCTGGTAACGGGCGCGGGATCGGGGATCGGCAAGGCCAGTGCGGTGATTTTCGCCAAGGCTGGCGCCAAGGTGGCGGTGCTCAGCGACACGCGTTCGGAAATCCAGGCCATGGCAAAGCAGATCGGCGAGCAGGCGATGGCGATCACGGCGGATGTTTCACAGCCAGAGCAGATGGAAACGGCCGTCAGGCAGGTGATCGAGCAGTTCGGGCGATTGGACGTGGTTTTCGCCAACGCGGGGATCAACGGCATGTCGGCTCCGATCGACGATCTGACCCCCGAGGAATGGGACCGCACGCTGGATATCAACCTCAAGGGCACGTTCCTGACGATTCGCTATTCGGTTCCGCAGTTGAAGAAGGCGGGCGGGGGATCGATCATCGTGACATCGAGCATCAACGGCACGCGTTACTTCGCCAATTCCGGCGCGACGGCATACGCGGTCAGCAAGGCCGGCCAACTGGCGATGGTGCAGATGCTGGCGGTCGAGCTGGGGCCGAGCAACATCCGGATCAACGCGATTTGTCCCGGCGCCATCGACACGGAGATCGAGGACAATTCGCAGAAGCGCAACGTTGACAAGATCAAGATCAAGGGGAAATTCGAGCGCGACATCCCGCTGCACAACAAGCCCGGCTCGGCGGAGGATGTGGCGCAACTGGCGCTGTTCCTAGCATCGGATGCGTCGCGGCACATCACCGGCACGCCGGTCTGGATCGACGGGGCGCAGGCGCTGTTGCGGTAGCAATTTGCCTTTTATATTTAGCCGCGGTGCTTGCACCGCGCGTTGGGGATCGACCGAACGCGCGGTGCAAGCATCGCGGCTAAATGTTGAGATTAACCTTTCGCCATTTTCGTTAAGCTCGATTTGCGAGCCACGTTCTGCAGGAAGGCCAGGACGGCGGCTTCTTCGGGACGGAGATCGCGATGGGGGCGGGCGTTGTCGTCGTCCCGGGGTTCAAGAAGCGTCCCATCCTCGTACGCGCTCAAGATGGCCGGGTGGATGTAGCATTTGCGGCAGATCGTTTTCGTGTTGCCAAGCTGTTTCGCGACCGACGTGATGGCGATCATGGTGTTCTTTTTGGCCTGGCTTTGCGATGTGCATGCGCCGCATTCGCGGAGTGCCACGGCCGCCAGGACGGTGCCGGACCAGGTGCGGAAATCCTTGGCGGTGAAACCGTCGCCGGCCAGCGCATGCAAATATTCGTTGACATCGTCCGAGGCGATGGCGTGGCGGGCGCCGTCGTCATCCACAAACTGGAACAGTTCCTGGCCCGGCAGATGCTGGCAGGCGCGGACGATTTTGGCCAGACGGCGGTTGTGCAGATCGATGGTGTGCTCGACCCCGCTCTTGCCGCGGAATTCGAAATGAATTTCGTTGCCGTGCACTCGAACATGACGGTCGCGCAGCGTGGTCAGGCCGAAGGACTGGTTTTCCCGGGCATACTCGGCATTGCCGACGCGGATGTGCGTGGATTGCAGGAGCTGCACGACGACGGCGAGGATTTTTTCGCGGGGCAGGCCGGGGAGGCGTAAATCCCGCCGCACCCGGCGGCGGATCCTGGGCAGGGCGCGCGCGAAATCGAGCAGATGCTCGTACTTGGTCTGGTCCCGCGTTTGGCGCCATTTGGGATGATAGATGTATTGCCTGCGGCCGCGCTGGTCGCGTCCGATTGCCTGGATGTGCCCGCGGGGGTCGGTGCAGATGCAGACATCTTCCCACGCGGGGGGGATAACCAGATTGCGAATGCGAATCAGCGTGGCGGCGTCGCGAACCGTTCTTATGCCGCGAACGTAGACGAACCCTTTGCCATGCCGACGGCGGTGAATGCCGGCATCCAGATGAGATATATAGCGCAACCCGGCCGCCTCGGCGCCGTCGGTGTTCTGCCAAGCCTTGGGGAGCGAAGATTTTTTTGTTGATGCCAGTTGAACTTGTCGCATCGGTTCGCCGAATATCGCGCCAACCTGTCGCGGCCACGCACTGCCGAACCCGCTATTGCGAAACGCATGCCGGATTTGGTCTGGCAATTGCATAACCGATTTACGACAAAAGGAGTAGACATGGCTATCAAACTGAAAAAGCTCGAGGATCAGGTCATGGTCATTACCGGTGCGTCCAGCGGCATCGGGCTGGCCACCGCTCAGGCTGCTGCACGCAAGGGTACAAAGGTGGTGCTGGCGGCGCGCAGTCAGAAAACGTTGGAAAAAATCGTCAAACAATTGGAAGCCGAGGGCGCCCATGCTGTCGCGGTCGTCGCGGATGTCTCGGATCGGGACCAGGTGCAGGAGATCGCCGATATGGCCATCGCGCGGTTCGGACGGATCGACACCTGGGTCAATAATGCGGGGCTGTCCATTTATGGCCGGCTGGACGAAGTGAGCGAAGAGGACAGTCGCCGGCTTTTCGACACCAATTTCTGGGGCATTGTGCATGGCTCGCTGGTGGCATTGCCACACCTGAAGAAACACGGCGGAGCGCTGATCAATGTCGGAAGCGAAGTCTCCGAAGCGGTGGTTCCGCTGCAGGGGATGTATTCGGCCACCAAGCATGCCGTGAAGGGCTTCACCGATGCGTTGCGGGTTGAGATCGAGCAGGTAGACCAGGCGCTGGTTTCGATCACGCTGATCCAGCCGACCGCCGTCAACACGCCGTTTCCGCAGCACGCGAGGAATTACATGGCGCAGGAGCCGAAACTGCCCGATCCGCAGATTGATCCGGAGAAGGTGGCTGAGGCGATTCTCGATGCGGCTGCCAAGCCGACGCACCATGCCAAGGTTGGGTTTCAGGCCAAGCTGAACACGTTCGTGGCGAACAATGCGCCGAAAATTGCCGACCGGATGGCGGCGGGTTATGTGGAAAAACAGCAGCGCGACGAGCCACCGCGAAACGCCGATGGAACGTTGTATATTCCTGGCGAAGGTGGAGAGACCCATGGGCTGCCAACGCCATCGCGATAGAATGCGAGGCGGCAGTGCTTGATGTTTAGCGGCCGGGCTTGCCCGGCGTTGGCGCCCGAACGCGCCGCGCGACTCGACTGAGCTCGTCGAAGTCAAGCGCGGCCGCTAAACCGGACAATATATTTGAGAATATTCCCTGTTGGTGGTAGACGGTTCACATGCAATGGCGAATCGTCTCCGATTTTCAATTCGCCGACACCACCGCTCGCTATATCACCGATGACATTTCCGGCCGCGTGGGGTTGATGCTCTTCCCCACGCCGCTGTCACAGCAACTTGCCGCGCGGCGCGACAGCCTGCGGGGATTACCCGAAATTGATGCGATGCCCGATGCGGGGGATGCGCCGGCGATGGCGGTCGATTCCCTGGTGCAGATGAAGATGGTGGGGGATGCCTACGGCGGGGCGTTCGCGCAAGGGCGCACCATGCGCGATGCATCTTCGGTCGATGCGTTTCGCCTCCATTCGCAGCGCGTCATTTCGGAGGAAGATCAGACCATCGTGGTCACGGAGCTGCGCGGGGAAGGCGGCCGGCGCGTCGAGCATTCGCTCTCCTGGCATGCCGGCGACCGGGCAGCGCAGATTTCCACGGCATTTCGCAACGAATCGAGCCGACCCGTCACGCTGGAGATGCTCAGCAGCTTCTCGCTGTGCGGGATCACGCCATTCGCGGAGGCCGACGCGGCGGGGCGGCTGCGCGTGCACCGATTTCGCTCGGCTTGGAGCGCGGAGGGACGCCTGGATACGCAGAGCATCGAGCAGCTTCATCTGGAGCGTTCGTGGTCGGGCGCCGGGGCGTTTTGCGAACGCTTCGGACAAGTCGGCTCGATGCCGGTGCGCGGATGGTTCCCCTTCGTCGCGGTCGAAGATACGGCGGCGGCGGTCTGCTGGGGTGCGCAGCTCGCCTGGGCGGGATCGTGGCAAATGGAAATCTTTCGCAAGCACGATGATGTGTGCATCTCCGGCGGCCTGGCGGATCGGGAGTTTGGGCATTGGCTCAAAACGCTGGAGGCCGGTGAATCGCTCAATAGTCCGCCAGCCGTCGTCGGCTGCGTCGCGGGGGATTTGGATGCCCTGTGCGATCGCCTGACCTTTCTCGGCCATCGCCAGGCCAACCAGCAGCCGGCCGTGGAACGCGATCTGCCCATCGTCTTCAACGAATGGTGCACCACCTGGGGCGAGCCGAGCCACAAGCGCGTGACATCGCTCGCGCAGCGGCTGGCGGGATCGGCGGTGCGATACCTGGTGATCGATGCCGGCTGGTACACAGAGCAGGATGGATCGTGGAATGATTCGCACGGCGATTGGATTCCCAGTCGAAAGCTTTTCCCGCTGGGCCTTGCGGCGACGGCGGCGGCAATCCGCGAGCAGGGATTGATCCCGGGACTCTGGTTCGAAGTCGAAACCGTCGGCGCCAATTCCACCGCGTTCTCGTGGACCGGGCATCTTCTGAAACGAGACGGCATCCCCATCACCGTCCGCACGCGCCGATTCTGGAACATGAACGACACCGAGGCCGTCGATTTTCTGCATAACCGCATCGTCGAGCAGCTCGACAAGCTGGGCTTCGGATATCTGAAGGTCGATTACAACGAGACCATCGGCATCGGCTGCGAGGGGACCGAATCGCTGGGCGAGGGGTTGCGCCGCCAGATCCTGGGCGTCTATCGCTTTTTCGACCGCATCCGCCAGAAGCTGCCCGATCTGGTGATCGAGAATTGTTCCTCTGGCGGGCACCGGCTGGAGCCGTCGATGATCGGACGCACGGCCATGTCGTCGTTTTCCGATGCGCACGAGCTGAAGGAGATCCCGATCATCGCCGCCAACCTGCATCGGTTGATACTTCCGCGGCAGTCGCAGGTATGGGCGGTGCTGCGCCGGGCGGACAGCGATCAGCGGCTGGTGTATTCTCTGGCTTCGACGTTCCTGGGGCGGATGTGCCTTTCCGGCGACATCGATCGGCTGAGCGATTCACAATGGGATTTGGTGCTGCGCGCCCAGAAGTTGTATCGCCAGGCCACCCCGATCATCAAATACGGAAGCAGCCGGCGTTTCGGCGAAATCGGACCGAGCTGGCGTCACCCGCGCGGCTGGCAGGGGGTGGTGCGCATCAGCCAGAGCGAATCGGCCGCCCTGGTTGTTATTCACGCATTCGAAGATCATCCGGCCCAAGCGCAGGTTCCGTTGCCAGGCACGCACTGGCGCATCGTCGAACAGTTCCATGCAGGCAAGCAGCCGGCGAAGATCGTGGAGGATCAATTGATCTGGCCGATCGACGCTGACTTTTCCGCCGCCGTCATTTTGGTGACGCGTCCGGGCGCATCAGCCGCCAAAAAACCCACCAAAAAAAGCAGAAGCTGATCCATCCATAGCGCGCATACGAAAATAAATTATGCGCGCGCGCCTTCTCGCCACCATCGCATGAATAGGTGATCGCGAATCGCAAAAAAGGGCGGCAACAATACCGGTGGTCGACGGTATTAGATTCCGACCGCCCCGAGTTTTTTTCGCCTGCTGTATTCCCACGATGGAGGATAGATGCCGCGTTTGCGAACGATTGTTGGGCTTCCGATTGCCGCAGGGGTTTCGTCGGCCCTGGTGGCGCACCCGGCCAGGGCGAGCCTGATCTGGACCGGCAATCCCGCCGATGGCACCAGCGTTTTCAAGCTGCTCAACCTGGAAGATTCAAGCGGCAATTCCCAACCTAATCCCAGCCCGAATGGATCATCCATCACGACCTCGACGGATCCAACCTACGGCCCGGACTTTCAATTCTATAAAGCCGCGAACGATAAGCGCGCCGAAGCGCATGGGGCGGCGGGTTTCAATGCGGCCATCGGCAATACGTATTACATCGGCTGGCGATTCAAGGTGAACAGCACGGTGGAAGACAACGCGGTTTTCCAGTGGAAGGCGTATGGAACGCCCATGACGCAGGACTTCCCCATCGTTCTCAGTTTTAACCAGAACGATCAGTTGCAGTTGGAATATTACGCGCCGGGCATCGTGCAGAACGTGTTGTGGACCCACGCCGAATCCGCCAATATCTGGAACACCGTCGTCATTGCCATCAATGTGGAATCGGATACGACCGGCACGATCAATTTCTGGTTCGGCGGGGTGGAACAGAACCTGGCCGGTGGGGGGACCACCTACACGGGGGCCCGAACCTTCGACGGTACATCGGTCGACCCCAAGTGGGGAATCTACGGCGCGGTCGGCACGCAAGTGACCGACGACGTTACGGACCTGGCGATCGGCACAACCTACGCCGACGTCGCGCCGACGCCCGTTCCCGAGCCCGCGTCTGTCGGCGCGATCCTGGGCGCCGCGGCGCTGCTGGCCCGACGACGACGGGTCGGTTGACCTTCCCGTTATCGCGGCGTGGACTGGCGCATGAAATCGGGTTTTTACCGCCCGCTGCGCTCGAGGACGCGGAGAACGCCGAGAATACAAAAGAATTCAACACTTTCGAGAAAGTTTTTTATAGAATTTATGTGTCCGGTGCGCGAACGGCATCTCTTATTTAGATCGACGCTCGGACAGATTACTTGATGATCATTTCCACCAGCACTTTTCCGACGCGAGTCTTCTCGTGGTATATCAAAACAGCCGAAACGTCTTCGGTTTCAACCATGGCAACCAGACCGGAATTTTTGGCAAAAAAGCGGTAAATGGTGTCCTCCACAATGGCTGGTCCAACTTTGCCGGTGAGACGCGTCTTCACGAGAACGGCATCAATCGTGCCGGCGGGAACCCGCAACCGATAGCCGCCCAGATACGTGAATTCGATATCAAGCTTGCCGGAGTGGGTCTCCACGTCGGGTCGTGACAAATCGGCGACGGAGATACTGCTGGTGACTTTGCGGACCTCGCCCGGCGCAACGTCGGCGAGAAAAATGGGTTGAGCGGGAGTAAACCGGGAAATTACGCCCTCCTGATTGTCCTGGGAGGCGTAACACAGCAGGTTCCCCTTCGGGTCGAGTTGGCCGTAGAGGACATTACGCCCGTCGCCGGTATCAAATCTGAATCGTGTGCTATCGTTGGGACGGCTGAGCATGCCGGCCGAACCCAACTGTTCCGTTCCTTGCCCTTTTCCCGAGATCACTCGCATGCGCCAGGCGATGCCATCATTTAACGATAGCAGATCGTTGAGACCGTGAGCCAGGGCAGGCGCGCCAATCGAATTGCCGACAACATCCTTGCCCAGATACTCGTTCAGCGTCTGGCGATCATCGTCCGGCAACGGGCGCGGGGGATAATCGTCCGCCAGCACGGCCGAAGAACGGCAAACTAAAGCCATAAGGAATGCTATTGCTAGCGCGGCTGAGCGATTCCAGCGGGAGGGTTTCATAATGCTCCTTTGAAGTCAGGTTATACCCGGTGCGCCCGCGTGAGCTCATCCCGGAGCATTCGCTGCACTCGGCTGCGCGCGACGAAAAGGTTGCCAACGTTCATGCCCAGGCGACTGGCGACGTCGGCCCCGCGACACCCCTGAAGCGCCAGGAGTTGGAACGCGTCCCAGGTCTTGGGTTTAACTCGAAGCCGCACGCGTTCAGCCGCCTGATGCAACAATTCCTGATCAAACGTATCTTCCAGCCGGCGCACCGGGTCCGTCCGCGCCTCGATGGCCGCCAGGCTCTGGGAATCGGACTCTCCTCCAACCGCTTGGCCGGCTTTTCGCTGCTTGGTGAGGTAGTGTTGGCGTTCATGCTGGGCCACGGTCTTGAGCCATGCCCGGAAGCTGCGCCGCGGATCGTAGCGGAAGCTGCGCATTCGGAGCGCAGCGGGCGGTAAACAATTCATTGCCGCGCACGTTGGGCGCGACCCGGAGCGCGCTTCAGGCCACCTGTGTCGCGCCCAATTCCAGCTTGTGATATCCCATAAATCGATATGCGATCAAAGAAGTAATCCAGGCGAAGACGAAAATGCAGATGATCAGCACGCCAATCATGCCGAAATGGTAATCATCGTTCAGCATGCTGATACCATTCCAGAAAGTGCCTCGCAACTCGAACTTGTCGCCGACGACGCCCAGGATTTCCAGCCCGCCGACGAGGAAAGCCACCAGCACCGACACGGCCGTGATCGTCATGTTGTAATAGAGCTTGCGAACCGGGTGCACGAACGCCCAGCCGTACGCGCCGAGCATCAGCACGCCATCGGCGGTATCGACCAGGCACATCCCGGCCGTGAACAGCAGCGGGAACATCAGGATGTCATGGATGCGCATCCCGTGCGTTGCCGCCGTCGCGGAAATACCCAGCATGCCCACCTGCGTCGCGGTGTCGAATCCCAGGCCGAAGAGAAACCCGACGGCGTACATCTTCCAGCTGCGATCCAGCAGCCGTAGCAGCGGACGCACCATTCGTCCGATGCGGCCCATGGAATTGAGAATCGCCGACAGATCCTGATCCACGTACGGCTCACCACGTTTGATGCGCGCGAACGTTGCGGTGATGCTCCGAAGCACCAGGACATTCATCGCCGCGATGGCGAACAGAAAAATCGCCGAGATCAAAGTGCCGATCAGGCCTCCGGTGTCGGCCAGGGCTTTGAAATGCGATTGAACGCCGACGGCCGTGATGGCGATGGCGATCGTCAGCAGAATCACAACGGTTGAATGACCCAGTGAAAAGTAGAATCCGACCAGGCTGGGTCGCTGGCCCTCCTGCATCATTTTTCGCGTCACGTTGTCGATGGCGCAGATGTGATCCGCATCCAGGGCGTGGGCCAGGCCAAGAAGGTACGCCACGCCGCCCATTTCCAACAGCCCGACGTGTCCACCAAAGGCCAGCACTGCCGCGGCCCACATCGCGGCATTGGCGCCGACCATCGCGGCCATCGTGGCAATCGCTTTAGATTTGGTCACGGAGATCGGCATCATACGACAGTTCATACCACGCGGGCATATCCAAAGTCAGCGGAAGAAAATGCCGAGGATTTTGGTATCGCATCGTCCGATCGGCGCATCGTCTTCTCTTATTTAGCCGCGGTGCTTGCACCGCGCGTTTGGGATCGCGCGTCGTTAAAAACTCGCGGTGCAAGCACCGCGGCTAAATCAGTCATCCGGCATGGGCAATCAGCGCGTCTTCATCCACAAAAAATCATAGATCGCCGCGTTCATGAAGGCCTGTTGCTCGTTGTTGGCCGCGGCGCCGTGGCCGCCTTCGATGTTTTCATAGTACAGCACGTCATGGCCCTGCGCCTCCATCAGCGCGGCCATCTTGCGGGCGTGGCCGGGATGCACGCGGTCGTCGCGCGTCGATGTCGTGAAAAGTACCGGCGGATATTGCACATCCGCCTTCACGTTCTGATACGGAGAATACCTGCTGATGTACGCCCAGTTGGCAGGGTTGTCCGGATCGCCATATTCGTCCATCCAGCTCGCCCCGGCCAGAAGCTTGTTGTAGCGACGCATGTCCAACAGCGGCGATCCGCAGGCGACGGCGCCGAAGAGATCCGGCCGCTCGGTCAGCATCACGCCCATCAGCAGGCCGCCGTTGGAGCGGCCCTCGATCCCCAGATGCTTCGGCGAGGTGATTTTGCGTGCGACCAGGTCCTGGGCGACGGCGATGAAATCATCATAAGCGTTCTGGCGATGCTCCTTGCGCGCGGCATCATGCCAGGCCGGGCCGAATTCCCCGCCGCCGCGGATATTGGCCAGAACGTACACACCGCCGCGCTCCAGCCACGCCGTGCCGATTGTCGGATCGTAATAGGGCGGCAGCGCAATCTGGAATCCGCCATATCCCTCCAGCAGCGTCGGATTGTTGCCGTCCAGCGCGGTGCCCTTACGGCTGACCTGGAAATACGGAACCGCCGTGCCATCCCTGGAAATCGCCTCGTGCTGGCTGATCTCCAGGCCCGCGGCATTAAAGAAATCGGGAAGATGCTTGAGCAATTCGTGTTCGGCCTGTCCTGCCGTTCCCAGATAAAGGCTGGACGGAGTGACAAAATCCTGAACGGTCTGGAAATAGTCATCCGATTCATCCGCGTCGATGCCGCCGATATCGACCGTCGCGAATTGCGGAACGTCCGGCTGGTGCGCCGCCGGCGTCCATTGCCCACCGTCGAATCGCAGCAGCATGGGCCGGCTGCGCACGTTGTCCAATTCATTGAGGATCAGACAGTTCTTCGTCGGGCTGAACGAATCGAGCGATCTCCGCGCCGTCGGCGTGAACAAGCGGATGAACTGCCGTTGTCCCGCGAGATATTGGTCGAGATTTTCCGCCAGCAGCGAGCCGGCGGGATACGTCCTGCCGCCGACGGTCCAATCGGATTTGAGGGTCAACAGCAGATCGACGCCGAAAGTGTCGATGTCAGCGTCTGCAGGCTTCTCGATATGCACCCAATCGTCGCCGCGGAGAATGAAAACGTTATGACTGAAAAATGACACGCTTTGGTCGATGAACTGGTAAACATGCCCGTGATCGTGGACGACTTGTGCGCCGACATCGACGTCCTGGGATTTTCCTTCGAAAATGGTTTTGGCATCCGAGAGCGGCGAGCCGCGCTTCCATACTTTTACGATGCGCGGATATCCCGAATCGGTCATCGACCCCGGTCCAAAATCCGTGCCGACGTATAGCGTATCGCGGTCGCGCCAGGCGACATCGCTCTTGGCCTCGGCCAGCTCGAAGCCGCCGGGCACGAACTGCTTGCGCGTCAGATCGAATTCGCGAACCACCACCGCATCCGCGCCACCGCTGGAGAGGCTGACCAGGGCGCGGTCGTAATCCGGCTTGAGGACCTGTGCGCCCTTCCAGACGTAATTCTTCTTTTCATTGGTCGCCAGTTGATCGACGTCAAGCACGGTTTCCCATGTGGGGTCAGCCTTGCGATATTCCTCCATCGTGGTTCGCCGCCACAACCCGCGCACGTGCTGGGGATCGCGCCAGAAGTTGTAATAATATTTTCCCTTCTTGACGACGTATGGGATGCGCTGGCTGGAATTATAAATATCCTGCAGCCGCCGGCGCAGCGGATCAAAATCTTCCGATGCCTGTAGCACCGCGACCGTCCGCGCATCCTGCTGTCGCACCCACGCCAGGGCGCGGGCGCCGGTCACATCCTCCAGCCACAAATACGGATCGTCGCGGTCGGCCGCGAGCGCGGGTGTCGCAAGCAGGCAAAGCAATAAAAATGCGCGCGTGAACATGTTCATAAGAAGTTGTGAGTTGCTAGTTGCTGGTTGCTAGTTGTGGTTTTAACTAGCAACTCGCAACTAGCAACTTGCAACTTCCCCCTCAATATTGAGCCAGCCGTGATGAACCCGAGTGGAAAACGACAAAATGGGCCTGGATTTGCCGCTATATGGTTGACCGATGGCGCGAACATGGTAGGCTGATTGCGTCAAATCAAGGGGCCGGGCGGCGAAAAAACTGGGAGGCTTTTATGAATGAGGGTCGACCACCTCTGGGGCAAGGCACCCAAACCCATCCACATCCTGTTCAACCGGGACATGCGGCGCGTCCAGCTGCCCCTTCGCCAATTTTGCGGCCAGGTAATGCAACTCCGCCGCCAAGAATGCCGACTCAAGGGCGGCCGATGGAGGAGCCGCTGGAACTGGTGGAAGACGAGCCGGTCGCCGCGCTGCCGACCGCGACGGTGGCGGTGCCATCGCCCACCACCCCGGCGGGGCCGGCCACGCCGCCCCATCATCCGGAACCACCCAAGAGCAAGATTCACGGCATGAGTTCCCTGGGCATCGTCACCCACGACTGGAAGCGCGAAACGCATTACAACAAGACCGGCGCGGTGCGCGTGCGCACCTTCCATTGTCGTCTGAGCGAGCAGGGCGTGGAATATCTGGACCAGGCGATCAACGACTGGCTGGAGCGCCATCACGAGATCGAGGTGAAGTTCACCACCAGCGTGGTCGGCTCCTGGGAAGGCAAGCTCAAAGGCGAGCCCGCCCTGATCGTCATGGTATGGTATTGATCGGCCGGGCGCGCCAATTGGTGTGGATTCTCGCGATCGCGGGCGCCGGCTGCGCCCACCAACTGCCGCCATCTGACACATCGCCCATCACGGCCACCCAGCCCACGGCCCTGTCGCCGGGCAAGATCGGCGCATTCCAGGGCCAGTATCGCTTCCTCTCCAATTTCTGGCCGGCCACCGTCGAGTATGAGGGGATCATCTATCCCGACGTCGAGCACGCCTATCAATCCGCCAAGACGCTCGACATGAGCGAGCGTCGCAAGATCGCCGCGTTGTCCACGCCAGCCGAGGCCAAGCGCGCCGGCGAGGCGCTGCCACTGCGCCCGGATTGGCTGCAGATCAAGTACCAGGTGATGCAGCAGTGCGTCCGCTTTAAGTTCACGCATCACCCCGAGCTGGCCGAAAAGCTGCTCGCCACCGGCGACGCGTATCTCGAGGAAGGCAATTATTGGGGCGATCGCATCTGGGGCGTTTACCAGGGCGAGGGCACCAATTGGCTCGGGAAAATCCTCATGCGCGTGCGCAGCGAATTGCAGTAACCATCTCTTGTTTAGCGGCCGCGCAAGCGCGGCTGCTAAACATGAATCGGCGCCATGATCCTATTCCGCGCGCAAAAACGATAAATGCAATTCGGCGTGGCGCAGCTTCAGTTTTTTCCATTCCTCGGCGGTGAGGCTGCCGTATAGCGGATGCCGCGTCGCCGGTGGACCCACCTCCAGCCGTGCGCAGGCGCGACGCAGACGATCAACCCCCACCTCCGTCGGCAACAGATCGACGGCCAGCGTCCCGGCATTGACTCCGGGAATATTTCGGCCGGGTTTCATCGGCTTGTTCAGGACGCTGTTTTTCATCGACCGCGCCAAAATCCTCACGAACCACGGAATCTTCATCGGAATGCCGTCGTAGCCATAATCCACCCAGGCGGCGAGGTGCCCGCAGGTCTGCCCCAGCGTCCAATTGCCGAGCTGGCGCAGCTTTCCCGCGCGCTCGGCGTCCGCCAGCGCATTGGCGTCATTGATCACTTGGTCCAGCCGATCGAAATGCAGTACACGGCGCGCCTCGGACATAACGACAATTATACAGGTTCACTGCGGCACGTGCCGGCCGGGCTTCAGCAGCGAGAACGGCATCCTCTGGCTGGGAATCATCTTGCCCGCGTTCAGCCGCTCTTGCGGATCCAGCGCCTGCTTGATGCGATGGAATAACCTCATCGTCGGCTCGTCGAACTGGTAACCCATCAGGTGGATTTTCTCCACGCCGACGCCGTGCTCGCCGGTGATCGTCCCGCCCACGTCCACGCAATATTTCAGCACTTTCGCTGCCGCCGCCAGCGTGTTCGCCACCGCCGCCGGATCGCGATCGTCGTACAGGAAGATTGGATGCACGTTCCCATCGCCAGCGTGGAAGACGTTGGTGATAATCATCCCATGTTCGCGGCCGATCTCGTCGATCCGCGCCAGCACATCGGTTAATTTGCTGCGCGGGATGCAGGCATCCTGCGTGCAATAGCTGTGGCTGATGCGCCCGATGGCGCCGAACGCGCCCTTGCGGGCCTTCCACAACTGCGCGCGCGTCTGTGCATCGCCGCTGCTCTGGATGCTCATCGCGTTGTGCCGCCGATGGATCTCCACCAATGTCTGTAGCGGCGCATCGAGCAACTGCTCGACCCCCTCGATTTCCGTGAGGATCAACGCCTCGGCGCCGGCGGGCAATCCCAGCCCGAACGCCTGCTCCACCACCCGGACCATCTGCCCGTCCAGCATCTCCATCGCCGTGGGCAGGATTCCCGCCGCGATCACGTCGGCCACCGTCGCCGAGGCGTCCGCGGAACTGGCAAAGACGCCCACGACCGTGCGGAACGCCCCCGGCCGCGCCGAGAGCCGAACCCACAGCGACGTGATGATCCCCAGCGTTCCCTCGCTGCCGCAGAACAGCCCGGGCAGATCGTATGGCCCGGCCTCGCAGCAGCCGTTCTGTCCACCGACGTTCAGCACCGTCCCATCCGCCAGCACAATCTCCAAACCCAGAACGTGATTGGACGAGACGAAGTCCTTGAGCGTGTGGATGCCTCCGGCATTGGTGGCGGCGTTTCCGCCGATCGTGCTGGCGCGCTGGCTGGATGGATCGGGCGCGAAATGGAAGCCCGCCCCGCCCGGCAGCGCGGCGACGGCATCGGACAGCTCGGTATTGCGCACACCCGCCTGCACCTGCGCGGCGCGGTTCTCCAGGTCGATGCGCAATATGCAGTTCATCCGCGACGTGCAGATGATCACGCCGTCGACCAGCCCCACGCATCCACCGGCCAGTCCCGTCCCCGATCCGCGCGGTACGATTTGCACCTTCTGATCGCCCAGCAGTTTCACGAGCTGCGCGACCTGGGCGGTGCTGGTGGGAAACACCACGGCGCCCGGCTGCGCCGCGGCGATGGTGAAGCCGTCGCTGCGGTAAACGGCAAGCTCGGATGGATCGGTGACGAGCGCTCCCGGTCCAACGATTTCCCGCAGCTTCGCGATGAGCGAGGGGGTGATCATGATTCCAGCCGCGCGTCCGCCTCGCGCACCGCGCGGATAAACGCGGTGATTTTCTCCGCCGATTTCTCCCGCTTGCCGGATTCAACCCCGCTGCTCACGTCCACCGCGAACGGCCGCAGCAGGCGGATCACATCCCCGACATTCTCCGCCGTCAGCCCGCCGGCGACGATCAGCGCGCCCAGCCGCTGGAATCTGCCAGCTCTGTTCAGATCATGAAGTCGTGGCCAATCGTTGCTGACACCGCTGCCCCCGGACATGCCGGCCATCGACCGCGGGGTCTCCATCAAAATGCCGAGCAGATTCGTCAGTTTCAAACCATCGATCGCCTTATGCCAGACCGGCAGTTCATCGCCCTCGTCGGTCCGCACGACTTTGATGACGGGAAGTGGTTTCATTTTTGCAACCAGTTCGGGCGATTCATGACCGTGCAGTTGCACGGCGGACAGGGGAATCTCTTCCATGACTTTGCTGATGGCGGCTACATCGGCATCGACAAATAATCCAATGACGGAAATGAACGGGGGAACGGCCCGGACAATTTCGCTGGCCTGAGCGATGGAAACATTCCTTGGCGACGCCGGATCAAAATTAATTCCGATCGCATCCGCCCCCGCGTCGGCCGCTGCCAGCGCATCGGCCGCCCGGCAAATCCCGCAGATTTTGACGCGCGTGCGCGGCATTCAAAACATGCTAAGAGCCGTGGGAGCGTTATTCAATGGATAAGAAGTTGCGAGTTACCAGTTGCGAGTTGCGAGTTAAAGCAAACGCCTTACCAGCAACTCGCAACTCGCAACGCGCAACTAGCGACTAGCAACATCCCCGTTGCATTTATACTCATCGCACACCAGTATAATTGCCATGCCTGATGCGCGATTCCTCGCCTTCGATCTGGGCGCCGAAAGCGGGCGGGCGATCCTGGGGTCTCTCGACGGCCAGCGCCTCCAGTTGCAGGAAATGCATCGCTTCGCCAACCCCAACGGAAAGATGCTCGGCCATCTTCACTGGAACCTTGCGGCGCAATGGGAAGAACTGAAAAACGGGTTGCGCAGGGCGGCGGAAAATCTGAATTCCCAGCATCTCGCCGGCATCGGTGTCGATACCTGGGGCGTCGATTTTGGGCTGCTGGCCGGCGACGAAATCCTGGGCAATCCCCTCATGTATCGTGACGGCGGCACCGATGGCATCCTGCCGCGCGCGTTCGACATCGTTCCCCGCGAGAGAATCTTCGACGCCACCGGGGTTCAGTTGATGCAGATCAATACGCTCTTCCAACTGCTGGCGATGAAGCGGCAGAATTCGAAACTGCTGGATGCGGCCGACACGCTGCTGTTCATGCCTGACCTGTTCAATTACCTGTTATGCGGTAGCCGCCAGAGCGAGATGTCGATCGCCTCCACCAGCCAGATGTTCAATCCGCGCCGCAGGCAATGGGCGCGCGAATTGGTGGCGGCGCTGGGATTGCCGGAGAAAATTCTGGCGCCCATCGTCCCATCGGGCACGGTGCTGGGCGAGCTGCGCCCGGCGTTGGCGGAGGAGTGTGGGATCGCGTCGGCGCCGGTGATCGCCCCCGGATGTCACGACACTGCCAGCGCCGTCGCCGCCGTCCCCGCACAGGAGGGGGAAGGGTGGTGTTACATCAGCTCAGGCACCTGGTCGCTGATGGGCGTCGAGCTGGACCAGCCGATCATTTCAGATAAGGCCCTGGCGTACAATTACACGAACGAAATGGGCGTCGGTGGCCGCGTGCGATTCCTGAAAAATATCATGGGCCTGTGGCTGGTGCAGGAATGCCGGCGGCACTGGCAGCGACAGGGGCGCGATCACAGCTACACCGAGTTGGCGGCCATGGCCGCCAGCGCCGATCCAACCGGGCCACTGATCGATCCGGATCATCCGCCGTTTTTATCGCCGGGACAGATGGTCGAGAAGATCGATCAGTTCTGTGCCAAAAGCCATCAGCACCCGCCCGGCGACATCGGGCAATACGTCCGCGCCTGCCTGCGAAGCCTGGCACTGACCTATCGCCGGACATTGGAGGGATTGCAGGAAATCCTGGGAAAACGGATTGAGACGATCCACATCGTCGGCGGTGGGACGCAGAACGAATTGCTCTGCCAGATGACCGCCGACGCCTGCGGCCGCGCCGTCATCGCCGGGCCCGTGGAGGCCACGGCCATCGGCAACATACTCGTCCAGGCCATGGCGGTGGGGCGGATCAAATCGCTGGCCGACGCCCGCGCCATCGTCCGCGAGAATTTCCCGGTCAAACGATATCAGCCTGCCGATACGAAAAGATGGGAAGCGGATTACCAGCGATTTATCGAAATCTTCCGAGTCCCAACGGAAAAAAATCAAATTCGATGAGGAGTATTTCTGCCTGCTGTAGGTGAATATTTATATCGGTTACAGTTTTCGTCACGAGGGTCACGCCTGGGCTCGTATACGTGAATTCAGTGCCGCCGCTGGGCCTGTTGGCTGGCCGGCTGAGGGTATAACGTGCCTTTTCGAATCGCAGCGAACGGACGTCACGAACGCCGCCCGGCCAGCCAACGGTGTCGCATCGGCAACCGCTCTACACATTCGAGCCGGGGCCGTCGGGCGGCACGGGCAGCGTCATCGATAAAAAACAAACCGCATGTAATTAACTTCCGCACCAGCCGCGAAATCCCTATCGTGATCCGTTGATGATGATTAAGCTGGATTGCCACGTCCACGTTTCGGCGTTCACCGCGGGACATGGCAGCATGTCGCCGCAGCTTCTGGGGAGCATCCCGTTCACCTTCATGCGCTGGCGATTCGGATTGCAGGGAAGCGATCAGACGACCGAGCGGCAGGTTGAGGATCTGCTGGTCCGCACCGTCGATCAGACGCCGGAACTGGATGGCGCCGTCGTGCTGGCGATGGACGCCGTCCACGACCGCGATGGACGGGCCGACTGGGCCAACACGCACCTGCACGTTTCCAACGATTATGTCATCGAGCTGGCGGCGCGGCATCCGCGACTGCTTTTCGCGGCATCGGTGCATCCGTATCGCGCCGATGCGGTGGCGGAACTGCAGCGCTGCGCCGCCGCCGGCGCGGTGATGATCAAATGGCTGCCGATCACGCAGAACTTCAATCCCGCCGATTCCCGGTGCATTCCGTTCTACGAAGCCCTGGCGCATCTGGGCATCCCGCTGCTGAGCCACACCGGCAGCGAGCACGCGCTGCCCAACCTGGACCGCGCGGTGGCCGACCCGATGCTGCTGATGGAGGCGGCGCGGCGCGGAGTGACGTTGATCGCCGCCCATTGCGGCTCGCGTCTGTTCCCCTGGGAGATCGATTATGTGCCGAATTGGGCGCGGATGGCGCGGCAATTCGAGAATTTCTACGGCGACACCGCCGCCTTGAACGTTCCCGGACGCTGGTATGCATTCGACACCATCCTGTCCGACCCACTGCTGCGTTCCAGGCTGGTGCATGGCAGCGACTGGCCCATCCCCGCGCTCCCACCGCCAAATCGCATCGGCTGGGAGGCGAGCTGGAAAATCTGGAAAGAGCAAAACTGGCTGCGACGCGATGTGTTGATCAAGCGGAAGCTGGGATTGGAAGAGGACTATTGGCATCGTGCCGCGACGCTGTTGAAGATCGACTCGAAGAAGAAGGCGGGCCTGGGGTCGCCGCGCGATCCGCGCCCGTTATAATCCCGGGCTATTACGAACGAGAACTTGAACGTGGAAAATCGGCATGGGCGGTTTGTCGGCTTGCAGTTGTTTGCGCTGTCGTTTACCGCACTGTTCCTGGAACTGATGATGATCCGCTGGGTGCCGGCGGTGATCCATTTCCTGGCGTATTACAGCAACCTGATGCTAATCAGCTCGTTCCTGGGCCTGGGCCTGGGTGCGATGATGGCGGGGCGGAAACGGGCGCTGATCGCAATCTTCCCCGCTCTGCTGACGGTGGACGTTGGCGCGCTGGGGTTATTCCAGCAATTCCTCACCGCTCCGACCACCGGTTCCGAAGCGCGATTTTTCCAGACCGCTGGTGCACTGAGCAATTACCTGAGCCTGATCGCGGTGTTCGCCGCCAACACGACGGTCTTCGTCCCGCTGGGACAGGAGATCGGCAGGCTGTTCGGCCGGCAAAATCCCTTGCGCGCCTATGCATTTGATCTGGGCGGCAGCCTGTGCGGCACCGTCGTCTTCGGGCTCTTCTCGCTGTATCACTTTTCGCCGGTATGGGGGATCGTGATCGTCGCGGCAGTCTTCCTTTGCGCCACCTGGACCTGGCAGCGCGTGTGGAACCTGCCGATCCTGGTGATCGCGGTCTTGGCGATTCGTTTTCCGATGAATCCGGCGGCGGTCTGGTCGCCTTATTACTACATCACGGTCCATGATTTCTGGTCCGGCAAGGCGACGCTGGATGCACCGCCCAACCTGCGGACGATGATGGATCCGCCCATTTACCAGGTGCGCGTCAACACGGATTTCTATCAGAATCACGGAACGCTGGACCCGCGCCGCTACACGCCCGATTCGCCCGGGGCCGCGTATGCATCGTTACTGCGCGCCGAATACCTGCTGCCGTACGTGTTGCATCCCAATCCGCAAAGTGTCTGCGTCATCGGCGCTGGTGGGGGGATGGACGCGGAAGCGGCGCTGCTGTCGGGCGCCAGCACCGTCGATGCCGTGGAAATCGATCCTGTCCTGGTGCAATTGGCGCACCGCTTCAGCGCCGCCGACGTCTACTCCGATCCCCGCGTGAAGGTGCGCGTCAACGACGGCCGGGCGTTTCTCAGATCCGAGAAGCGAAAATACGACCTGGTGGTCTTCGGCTTGCTCGATTCGCAGGCATTGTTCAGCTATTCCAATAATATTCGGCTCGACGGTTTCATCTACACCGTGCAAAGCATGCGGCAGGCCTATTCGCTTCTCCAGCCCGATGGATTGCTCAGCATCACCTTCGTCGAGGCCGCGCCCTGGATTGGCGACAAGCTGCGCGAAATGCTGCACGAAGCGACGGGGCGATGGCCGATCGTGTATCGCGGGCCCTGGTCGTACGTCATGATCGTCCCCCGCGGCGCCGATCCACCCACGCCGCCGCAAATCCGCAATTATTCGCTGGAGCAAAAACAGCCGGCGCCGATCGACCTGCCAACGGATGACTGGCCATATCTCTATCTCTCGCACCGCACGATCCCGACGGATTATCTGGTGATCATCGCGGCCCTGGTGACGCTCTCAATCGGCGCAGTGATTGTTCTGCGCCCGCGTCCCGCGCCAGGAACAGCCAATGGATTCGGCGCCAGCGCCGGCCATTTTTTCTTCCTGGGCATGGGATTTCTGCTGCTGGAAACCAAGAGCATCGGCGATTGCTCGCTCTATTTCGGCGCGACCTGGCTGGTCACCATGATCGTGGTGACCGGCGTGCTGCTGATGGTCCTG
>Ga0182024_10000854_pt1 | contig 79296 bp, 72 predicted proteins | sample P32metaG_FD_120480 | JGI IMG/M metagenome (GOLD analysis project Ga0182024, IMG submission 120480) | Permafrost microbial communities from Stordalen Mire, Sweden - P3-2 metaG (Illumina Assembly) | ecosystem: Environmental > Terrestrial > Soil > Wetlands > Permafrost | place: Sweden: Stordalen...
GAGTTCCCGTCACGGATTATCGCTCGTCTGTTGGTATCCGTAGCCTACAACAATCGAGGCATCGCTCACCTCAGAAAGCGCGACTACGAAAGAGCCATAGCTGACTACGAGCACATAATTCGGATTAAACCCAAGGACGCCTTGGCATACCTCAATCGCGGTGCGGCTCACCTTGGCAAACGCGACTATGAGGAGGCTATTACCGATTACTCTCGGGCGATCCAGCTCAGCCCCTGGTCAGAGACGGCCTACAAGAATCTTGCGTGGCTGTTGGCGACGTGCCCGAACGCCAGTCTCCGAGATGGAAAGAAAGCAGTGGAGCATGCGACGAAGGCATGCGTTTTATCGGAATGGAAAGATCCCAAGGCTTTGCCAATCCTAGCGGCGGCCTGCGCGGAAGCAGGTGACTTTGATGCTGCCTTGAATTGGCAGAGCCAATACCTGGCTACTCCCAATCTCACCATCAAGGCCACGGCAGATGCTCAGAGCCGACTGGCCCTCTATCAAGATCGAAAGCCTTACCACCAGAACGGACAAAGCGGCTCACAGAGGTCCAGCGAACCCGTGTAGAGACGACCGCCTGTGCACCCGGGGAATCCTGCGGCACGTGCACTCAAAAAAGGAAAAAGACCCAAAGGCGCACTACATTCTCGCTTTTGTTCCCGAGAAATCAAATTAGGACACTACCCGCGGAAGGGTAAGCTAACGGAAGGTCACTATTTCTTTTTGCCTGACGCCTGAGCTGACGACACAGCAGGCTTCTTCTGATTACTGGCCTTCTTCGCGCTCTGTTGAGCCTGCTGTTTTTGTTTATTCTTCGGATTTGAATCGCCCATAGGGGGACACCGTAGCCCACTTCCAGCAATTTGATACATCTCTCCCTCTCGCCACGGGAACGCCGCGGTGCGCTGCGCTGGATTTGGCATTAGCTCGCGGGTTCTTTCGACAGTCCTTGGTCTACTCCTGGTTGGGCCGCTGCGGCCCGCGGACCCGCGCGTCGTCCACGTCACAAAGCACCTCCCTCCAACCCTGGATCTCCCGGAGTTTGCCGTGCTTCCCGCAGACCTCGCAGACGCAGGTCGAGCGGGCACAGACGCTCAACACGTAACCGGACCAGAGTGTGCGGAATGGCTCCTTGAGAGTCGCGTCCCCGGACCAGCGGAGGGACCCCAGTTTGGCTTTCACAATCTTGGAATAGATGGCTGCATCCGGCTGTCCGGACTCGCGAAGCACCTTTACCAAGTCGGTACCAGTGGCCGCAATTTCTTCGATTAGACCTGCCCAGCCTTCCCTGCATTCAAACCCACAGCGCAAATTGACACGGTCCCTTGGATCGATCGCAGACAGGATGGGGTCGGGGCCGCCGAAGACGTTGGGATTAGGCTCCAAAAATATCAGAGGGTGGCGGGACACTATCAAGTTCATCCACAGGGGATAATTGGCTCGCGAGAAGAAATTAATCATGCCACCAGATAAAGCTGGTCGATTCAGCGCCCGGAGATGACTGGGAAGATCGGGGCTATCGGCGGATGGAGTCACTGCGGTCACTCGAAAAAAGCCCTTCTCGGTGGCTACGACATCGCCCTCGACGGCGATGACCGCATGCGAAAGGAAATGATTACTGATGTCGGTGCCATCTGGGCTGTTCAGATCCAGGTGGACCCGGCCACCAACCCTTATGTCCTGAATCAATCTGCCCTCCCGTACCACGCCGGCCTCGACGAACATCGGTTCCCCCAAGGCGTAATGGAGGAGGATCTCCTCGGTCGGGAGTGTACCGCACCTTTGTCCCTTACGAAGGCTCTGGAGATGGACATACGTTCCTTTCTGCATCAAGCCAGAGATAAAACATCGGTTCACAGCAGGCTCGCCTGCAGTTCCCTCTGGCAATTGACGGGGTTGCTCTCACCCAGTTCGCCCACGGTTCGCCTTCGCTTCGACGGTTATTTTGAGTCCGGGACGTAGGTGCCCGCCGTGAATTGATCGAGGTGGACGTACACCGGAAGCCAGTTTGTGCCGCCCTCGGGATGAACAACACAGCGCCAGTCGCGGCGAACACGATTGCCATGCTCGTTTTCCTCCTCCACCCAGCCGGTAACCTCGTAGTCGCCGTCACGGCGGAGATGCACGGTGGCTTCTGGGTCCGAATCAAACCGCGAGTAGACTGCGGTCCGGGGATTTCCGATTAATTTTCTGATCTCGAAAAGGGAGGCCAAGTATGGGGCGCTGACTGTCGGGGGCGGATACAGGTAATGCCAACCGGCGATACCTGCCGACGCGACAAGAATTACTGCGGTGATCGCGACCAGGATGCGGGGCGAGCGGAGCTGCGGAATCACCGAAGTCATTTGCCAGCGTCAGGATTGGTGCCCGGTCCTTCGTAAAGGAGCTCTCCCACAAGCGAGAAAACCCGGTCCTTGTCCCGCGCGTCGTAAGCGGCCTTTATTTCTTCGATCTTGCCCTCCTCGTAGGCACCCCGCGCGATCAGGATGTCCACGAGGCTATCCGGTGGTCTCGTGGACGGTGGGCCGTTCTCAGCGCTGTCTCTTGCCATAGGTATTGTCGAAAGTGAGATAGGGTTTGAGCGGGTTAGGCCTCCCACTGGCTGCGATTTGTCCGAGGAAGCTTACGATAGCCGGCCCCAGTTCGCATTAGGTTCGCGTCTGGTTTCTGTCCCCAAGCGGTCAGTTTGCGAACTTTGGAAGGTTTTTAAGCAAAACTGTCTGGGGGAAAATGATGCAAAATAAAGTTTCGGTAGGAATTCATTTGACTAGCAACGTGTTACCAAAACTCCCGTTGGGAAGGCTATAGACAAATCGAGGCTAAAATAGCATCACCCATATACTCGCCCGGCGGAAGTCTAGGCGTGACTATATGCCCAAGAGAAAACGCACAGAGATTGACGAGGCGACGTATTTTCTCTCATACGAATCATCGACGGCATTTCGTGATCCAGGAGTGATTTTCGCCAAACGGGTTTCTCAAATTCTGGGCATTGGGAAAGACGATCTCGAAGCTTTGGAGGAGCCGAATCTTCTTAGGCCGATTAACTTGGATCGCATTGACAATGAGCGCCGAGAATATCTGCTTTGCGACGTGGTTAATCTTCGCAGGGATCCTGTGGCTTTGAAGCGAGCTGCCCTGCTGGCCCGAGTGTTTCGGAAGGCCAGAGAGGCTGCGAAGAAGCGCAATCGTGAAAGCAAGGCCCCGCCTATGCCGTCTTCCGGACCAGGCGGGTAATTTCTAAGCGGCCATACGGTCGCGAAGCGCAATGATCTTTTCACGCCGGATCGCCCTGTCTTTTAGTCTTTGCTCCCGGCTCGATTGAAAGTTCAGTTCCCATTCCTCAAGTGAAGGGACCACTGTAGCTCCGCCACGAGCATAGAGGTTGTGGGTCTGCTCGCGGGATTGCCCAACCATGGCCATAGCGTGCCGCTTGGAGAAACCACAGGCTTGGGCGCGCTGAATGACAGCATAGCGGTACGAATGCAGGGTGACGCCTTCAACCCCGGCCTTCTCACAGTGCTTCGCGAACGCAGTTGCCCGGTCGTTTTCGCCAACCCCGGCAAGCGTCGGAAAAAGCAATCCGGTCTGAGGAAGCTCTTCAAGAATCGCTTCGAGCGTCGGCCCCATTGTCAAGGTGACGAAACCGGCTTTGCGCTTTCCCATTTTTATCCTTTTGAACCGGATCGAGCCTTCCTCCCAGTCAATCTGCTCAGCGGTCAGGTTCGCGATGTCAGTTTGGCTTCCGCCTGTCTGCCACAGAACTTCGTTGAAGGAGCGTCTCTCCTTGGTTGGAGTAACTTTCATAATCAGTTCGTGTTCGTCGCGCGTGATGGCCCGCTTATCGCCATACACGATTGGAGGCCACGTTCCTCTCGTCAGAATCTCCTCGGGCAGCCATTTCATCCGTTTGGCATGATTGTGGAGCTTCCGCAGGAAAGTATTGGTGGAGACCGTGCCCTTGTTAATCGCCACCACCAACTGCTCCGGCATGGTCTCGATCAGGAGGAGCGGAAACAGTCCCCGGATGGCCGGGTCCTTCATCGCATTGAGCTTGCGCCGGAGTGTGGATTCAGCCACAGGCAATGCGCAAAACGAGTCGGCCACGTCAGACCACGTTCTGGTGCGGATCCCTGGATCGCCGGCTTGCAGGTAGCCAATCCCGATCTGGCGATGGCCGGCAGCGATCTTGTCGCTTTCGTTGCGGTGGAAGGCGACCCGCTCAGCTTGCTCGGGATCCTTGGTCCGGAGGCTCTCCTGCTTCTTGGTTTTGTTGTCTTCAAGGAAGTAGATGCCGTTCTTCCGTTTGAATATCCGATAGCGCTTCATGTTCGCGTCTTTCTGCATGAAGACATTTTCCCAGAGTGGATCTCGTTAACGAAACGGGTAGGTAGCGGTAAGTGGCCGAAGGTGACCGGTAAGTTCCGGTGCCTGAGCTATTGGGCCGCAAAGTCCTTTTTACTGGAGATTTCACTGGAGGCGTCCAGAGACCGAACCAGCAAATTTCACACTTCCAGACAGTTATGGAAGAGAGGCGAGGGTCGGAATTGAACCGACGCATACAGCTTTTGCAGAGCCGTGCCTTACCACTTGGCTACCCCGCCGTTGACTAAGCAGGCCACGATACCGGTATGCCGGGGTTGCGCCAAGAAAAAGTTCCCGCTACCGGTTCGGTTTCGCCAAGGCGAGGGGGCTCAGCGATTTTGACCTGACGGCGGCGTGGCCCTCGGCATAGTGTTTGTTCCCCTATGAAATTTTCCCTGCGCTGGCTCGGCCAGTATATCGACCTCGAGGTGCCGGTTTCGGAGATGCTCGACAAGCTGACGCTCTCCGGCACCGAGGTGGAGAACGTCTCGGTTACCGGCGTGGAAAGCCCCCACGTCGTCGTCGCGCAGATCCTTTCCTCCACACCGCACCCGAATGCCGACCGGCTTCGCGTCTGTCAGGTGAACGACGGCACGGGCACGCGGCAGATCGTTTGCGGCGCGAAGAATTATCATGACGGCGACAAGGTGCCGTTGGCGCTCCCTGGCGCCAAGTTGCCCGGCGGCCTGACGATCAAGGAGTCCAAGCTGCGCGGCGAGCTTTCCCAGGGCATGCTCTGTTCGGCGAAGGAACTTGCGCTGGCGGATGACGCCGAGGGCTTACTGATCCTCCCGGCCGATGCGCCGGTGGGCCGCGTCTTCTCGGACTATCAACCGGGCGACACCATATTCGAGGTCGAGATCACGTCGAATCGGCCCGATCTGCTTTCCTACCGCGGCATGGCGCGTGAGATCGCCGCCACGGGTGCGGGCAAGCTCAAGCCGCAGTTGTCGTCCGATGTCCCTTTTCCTCCCGCCGAACCGACTTGGTCGGTGCAACTACGCGATCCCGATCTCGGTCCTTATTATACGGCGACGCACCTGGCGCAGGTGAAGGTCGGCCCCAGCCCGCAATGGCTTCAGGACGCGATCGTGAGCACCGGCCATCGGCCGATCAACAACGTGGTCGATATCACGAACTACGTGCTCTTCGAGACCGGCCAGCCGCTGCACGCCTTCGACGTGGCCAAGCTCGCTGGGCGTGAGATCGAAGTCCGGCGCGCCCGCGCGGGCGAGAAGCTCGAGGCGCTCGACGACAAAACGTACGATCTGGCGGCGAATGATCTCGTCATTGCCGACGGGCAGGGGCCCGTCGCGCTGGCAGGCGTCATGGGCGGCAAGCCGACCGGCGTTTCGGAAACGACCGTCGAGATCGTGCTCGAGTCCGCTTGGTTTCTGCCCGGCGCAGTCCGCCGCACGAGCCGGCGTCTCGGTCTCATGTCCGATTCGTCGTACCGCTACGAACGCCGCGTCGATGCGGGCGGGTTGCTGGTCGCGCGCAACCGCGCGATCACACTTTTGCAGGAACTGGCCGGCGCCGTTGTCGTCTCGCAGCCGGTCATCGCCGGTGCGCCGCCCGCTGGCCGCGAACCGATCACGCTGCGCGCGCAGAAAATCAGCGGCCTGCTGGGCATCGATATTCCCGCGGCAACTGTTCGCTCTCAACTCACCAGCCTCGGCTGCTCGGAAGTCTCGGGCGACGACAGCACCACTGTCTGGCAGCCGCCGACCTTCCGCGACGATCTCGTGCGCGAGGTTGACCTGATTGAGGAACTCGCGCGGTTGCATGGTCTGGCAGGTATTCCGTCGCGGCTCGTGACCGGCCTGCAGCCGGAATCGGACGCCGATCGTGCCCATCATCGTGTCGCGCGGCTGCGTCATTTCCTCGCCGACCGCGGCTGGGATGAATGCGTCACCGATGCGTTGGTCGAGCGCCGCTTCGCCACGGAGCCGGATGCCATCGCTCTGGCGAATCCGCTGAGCGAAGTCCACACGCATCTGCGGCCCTCCCTGCGCGCGTCGCTGCTCGAAGTCGCTTCAAAAAACCTGGCCAAGGGCGTCGCGCAATTGCGCCTGTTCGAGGTCGGTCCCGTTTACCGGAAAGACGGCGCGGAAACGCGCGAGCCTCTCCATCTCGGTCTGCTCGTCGCGGGCGTGGCCGACGCGGCGAACTGGGATCGTCCCGAGCGGTCCGCCGATTACTTCGACCTGAGCGGTGTCGCTGATGTGCTGCGCGACCGTCTCGGCTTTGCGGAAAGCGATCGCCTCGACATCGCGAAAATCACCGACGCCGAAGCGAAGGCGCACGGGATCAAGGCTCCCGTCTTCTACGCCGAGTTCTCGCTCGAGGCGTGGCTGCGGCGCGCTCCGCAGCCGGAACGGTATCATCCGGTTGCGGCGTTCCCGCCCGTCCAGCGCGACCTCGCCGTCGTCGTGCCCTCGGCCTTGCCGCAGGCACGCGTGGAGGAACTCATCCGCGCCGCCAAGGCGCCGCATCTGGAAACGGTCCAGCTCTTCGATCTTTTCCGCGACAAAAAGGGCGAAAAGATCGGCGCCGACCAGAAGTCGTTGGCCTATGCGCTGACCTATCGCGCGCCCGACCGTACGCTGGTCGAGCGCGAGGTCAACGAGGCACACGACCTTGTCCGCAAGAAGCTAGTCGCCGAGCTGGGTTGCACCTTCCGCGACAATTGAAATGATCGCGCCGCAAGGGCGGGAAAAGTTCTGAACCGGAGCTTTACCGCCCTCCGCCGGAGCGGCATGCTTCGCCGCGATGCATCCGCTTGATCCGCTCCTGCAGAACAACCTCCAGTGGTCGGAAAAAATCCGGCACGACGATCCGGACTTCTTTCCCACGCTCTCGCGCCAGCAGGCGCCGACGTACCTGTGGATCGGGTGCTCGGACAGCCGCGTGCCGGCGAATGAGATTTGCGGGCTGTTGCCCGGCGAAGTCTTCGTCCACCGCAACGTCGCGAACATCGTTGTTCACAGTGATCTCAACTGCCTTTCGGTCATGCAGTACGCGATCGATGTGCTCAAGATCGGGCACGTCATCATCTGCGGTCACTATGGCTGCGGCGGTGTGCGCGCCTCCCTGGGCAACCAAAAGTTTGGTCTCATCGACAATTGGCTGCGTCACGTTCAGGACGTCATTACCAAGCATCGCCCGCATCTCGAATGCATTGCGGACGACGACGGCCGCGTCAACCGCCTGTGCGAGCTCAACGTCATCGACCAGACGATCAACGCCGCGCAGACCACCATCGTGCAGGCCGCTTGGGAACGCGGGCAGAAGTTGTCGCTTCACGGTTGGGTCTATGGCCTGCAGGACGGACTCGTGCGCCAGCTCGGCATCGACATTTCCAGCGCCGAGGAATTGCGGGCGGCCATGGCCACACAGTGGGAAGAGCGGGGTCCGTCGCTTTATCAGCCGGGTGAATCCGACAGCAAGAAATGACGCCGCTGAACCTTTTCGGATTTGTCTCGGTTTCGTTGATGCTGCTCTTTTACGCTCTGGAAAATTGGTCGCCCTGGTTTGTCTTGGCGTTCGCGGGCTCGTGCCTGAGCTCCTCCATCTACGGATTCCTGCAAGGCGCGTGGCCGTTCGGGCTGGTGGAAGGCGTCTGGACGTTCGTCGCGCTCTGGCGCTGGTGGAAGCTGCGCCGTCCTTAAACAGGGCATCTTGACTGGCACGCATTCCCGATGCGCTTTAATCGCGAGGTATGGCGCCGTCGCGCCCGCCGAAATGCTTCTCCCACCAAATTTGCATGCAGGTGGAAAAGTACCGGCTGCCCATCTCGCGGATTTTCAGCTTGGCCATGCCCGTGCTGCGGTTGCGCCAGGTGATCGGCAGAACGGTCCATGTATAGCCCCGAACGATGGCCTTGAGCGGCAGTTCAACGGTAAGGTTGAACTGCGGCGAAGTGAGCGGCCGGCAGCCGTCAATGGCAGTACGCCGATACGCCTTGAAGGCGTTGGTCGTGTCGTTGAAGTTGATCCGAAAAATCATCGCGATAAACCAATTGGCCGCGCGATTGAGAATCCATTTAAGCCACGGATAATCGACCGTGCCGCCGCCGCGAATAAAACGACTACCGAAGACGCAATCGTAGCCCTCGTTCAGCTTCTCCCAGTAACGCACGGCATCCCGGCCATCATCCGACTCGTCGGCCATCAGGATGATCACGGCGTCGCCTTTCATCGCATCGAGGCCGCGGATGATCGCGCAGCCAAAGCCGTGCGGCTCGCCGTTCTGCACCGCGCGCAATTCCGGCATCTGGTGCTGAAGCTCGACCAGGATCGGCCACGTGCGATCGGTGCTTCCATCATCGACCACGAGAATTTCGTGCGGAATGGCATGAAGCTTCAATTCACGGTGGAGATGCTCGACTGTCTGGGCAACGCAGCCCTCCTCATCACGCGCCGGAATGACCACCGAAAGCAGCCGCAACGGAACAGCGGTGCGCGCGGAAAGACTCACGCACAGTTGATAGCAACCTCAGTGATGGCCGTCGACCTCCGGGCGACGGACGCTCCCGTCTAAAAATTCGCCCGCGTCACCGGCCAGATTTTCTTCGGCGAAATCAGCCAAAGTTTCTCGTCGTCCTGCAACTGATCGTGCCAGCTCGTGCCCGACGACCAATCCGAGAAACTCGGCAGGATCACGCGACGCGGCCCCTCCACCAACGCATGCAATTTCAGCCGCAATCCCGCGCCGTCGCCCCACGAAAGCGCCGGATGCACATGACCCACGACTTCGATCAAATGCGGTTCGATCTTGCGCGCGACATGGCCGTGATGGAAAAAGCATCCGCCCAGCTCGAACTCCAGCCGGTCGGCGCGCGCCCATTTCTTGTCGTGGTTTCCCGCAATAACGATCGCCTCCACCTGCGCGACTTCCTCCAGAAATTCCTCCGCCGCCTCCGCGTCGGCTGGTTTGTGCAGCGAATCGCCCAGCCAGATCATCCGCGCCGGTTCGTAGTGGCGCAGTAAGCGCCGCAATCGCTCAGCCGTCGCTTGGTTGCCCCAGAGCGGCAGAAGATTTCCCGCGCGCCGATGGCTCTGCGCGTAACCCCAGTGGATATCCGCCACGACCAGCGTGCGTTCCGTCTCCAGAAAAAGCGCCCGGTCGCCCGAAAGCCACCACCCCGGCCGTATCTCAACATGAAATAAATCAGGCGGGCAGGGGAGCATCCAGGTCGCGGTAAAATTCGTGGTAGAGCCGTTCGATGGCGACCTCCGGGTCCTCCATCATCATCGTCTCCTTGATTTTACTGACAAAAATCCCGAACGCAAAGGGACTCACTTTTTCCACCGGCAGCAGGTTCCATTTCAACGTCGTTGCACGGCCCAGGAAATCGAGCGCGCGCGGCAGATCAAGGAACGTATGCTCCGCCTCGTAATAAGCCTCGGCCAGCATCGGGTGGTCCGGCTCGTATTTTTGCAGCACCTCGAAAATCACCTCAGTGCTCCATTGCAACGCGCGCCGGTTGCGCTCCTGGCCGAACTGGTTGCGCGGCACCATCAGTCCGGTCTGCGCCACGCCCCGGAACTGCCACTTCACCAGCCCCGAAGGCTTCAGCGCCTCATGCAGGTCGGCCTCCGCGCCCGCCGCCGAAAACAGCGCGCGCCAATCGTCGACCTCCATCGCCTGGAAATCGCGCAGGCTGAGGAGAAATCCGTAATCGTCGATTGTGACCAGGGCGTTGCCACCCATCCGATTTTTTACCCGCAACGCGATGATCCGCGAAAGCGCGTCATTGGCCGAGCGGCCGATCAGCGCGTGGAAAAAGTAATGCACGATCGTGCCCTCGCGATACACCTCGATCAGGAAATCGCGTGCCGTCGGGATCGCGGAAAAGCGCGCCTGCGCGCTGAACTGCCGGACGATCGCCTCCGCGTTCGTCACGGTCAGATTGTATTCCTCGATCAGCCACGTCGCGGCCACCTTCGCGTCATCGGGCACCATCGGGGCGAGATGCGTGCGCAACCGCACCACCTCCGCCGCCAAGCCGGAGGCCAGCGGCATCTTGCCGCCATTCCAGCGCGTCACCGTCGGCAATTGGTGAAACGCCGACTCCGCCTTCGCCTCGAGCAAACCGACTTCAACCAGCCGCCACGAACGCCCGTTCAGGATGAACACGTCGCCAATGGTCAGCCGCTGGATGAAACTCTGTTCCACGCTGCCGATCGCCCGGCCTCGCGCCCGCACCGTCACCATCTGGTCGGAGGTAATCGTCCCCACGTTCTGATAAAAATCGCGTGCCACGCGCGGTGCCGTGATGGCGATGCGCCCCTCGCGGCGCGTGATCTTGCCGAAGACCGGCCCGTACTGTTTCTCCAGCGAAGCACCGCCACCCTCGAGATAGCGCAGCACCCGCTCGAATTTCTCGCGCGGCAAATCCCGGTAGGAATACGACGAGCGAAAGAGCGCGAACATCTCATCCTCGGTCCAGTCGCCGCTCGCCGCCATGCCCACGATGTGCTGCGCGAGCACGTCCGCCGCGTTCACCGGAATGCGCACCGGTTCCAGGTTGCGTGCGTCCATCATCTTCGCCGTCACCGCGCATTCCACGAGATCGTTGATGTTCGACGCCACCATCACCGCGCGGCTCACTTCGCCAACCGCATGCCCGGATCGTCCTAGCCGCTGCAACGCGCGCGACACGCCCTTCGGCGCGGAGACCATCACGACCAGGTCGATAAACCCGATGTCGATGCCCATCTCCAGGCTGGTCGAGCAGACCACCGCCCGCAGCTTGCCCTGCTTGAGCCGGTCCTCCACATCGAGCCGGATTTGCCGGTCGAGCGACGCATGGTGCACCTCGATTTTCGATGCCAGCTTCGGCAGGATGCGCTTCAACTGCAGTCCGATATGCTCCGCGCCGCTGCGTGTGTTGGTGAAGATCAGCGTCGTGCGGAACGATTTCAGCAGCTCGCCCAGTTCCTTCAGCACGCGCGTCGCCGTGTAGCCTGCCGGCGGGTAGGGGTTGTTGCGCAGCGGCGAGAAGACTTCCACGATCGCCTTTTTCGCCTTGGTCGCGGTGATGATCTCGCATGGCCGCCCTGGCCCGACCAGAAATTCGGCCACCTTCTCCAGCGGAAAAATCGTCGCGGAAAGCCCGATGCGGCACAGCGGCGCGTCCGGCACGAGTTGCTGCAGCCGTTCCGCGCTCACCATCAGGTGCGTCCCGCGCTTGTTCTCCGCCAGCGCATGCACCTCGTCGATGACCAGGAATCGCCGATGGGCGAAGGCCGGTGCCCACGAATTCTGGCTCAGCAAAATCGCCAGGCTTTCCGGCGTCGTGACGAGAATGTGCGGCGGCTTCCGGCGCTGCGCCGCCCGTTCCTTTAGCGACGTATCTCCCGTGCGCATGCCCACGCGCACATCATCAAAGCCCAACTGCTCCAGCGGGCCGCGTATATTCTTCTGCAAGTCATAAGCCAGCGCCCGCAGCGGCGAAACGTAAACCGCGATGATCCCGTTCGGCAAAGGCCCCGCCGTTTTCAGCTTTGCTAGATGATCAAAAATCCCCAGGAACGCCGCCAGCGTCTTCCCGCTCCCCGTCGGCGACGAAATCAGCACCGACCGCCCCGCCAGCACCTGCCCGACCGCCTTCACCTGCACATCCGTCGGCTCCTTGAATTTCCGCCGGAACCATCTCGCGACCTTGGGTTGAAGAGCACCAAACAAGTCGGGCGCTAGCCGAAGCTGGTGCATTTGTTCAAAGCTAGCACAGCTAAGAGGTCTCGCACTGGTAGGTTGTCTCTCGACAAACAAGGCGAGGGGGTACTATGAGTGACCATGCTAGTCTTTGTGCTCGCGTCACTTCTACTCTCCGGTCCGCAAAACAACTTTGTTTGGCCCAAGGAGATTTTTCATCTCGCTGACGTCCATGCAATTTCTCAGAATATAGATTTACCTTACGTCGATACTGGAAATGAGCCGAAGCCCGATACTAGGGATGTCCGGTATGTCGATATTAATGGAGACGGGACGAAGGAAGCATTCGCCAGCATGGGGCCTGCAGGCAACGCCGGATCCCTTTGGTGCATTTGTCGGAAGTCCGGTAACACTTGGATCGACATAGGTGAAGTCCAAGGAGGAATTACGTTTTGCGAAAGACGAAACGGCTATTATCAGCTGGAGGTCTGGTCGAATGGCGGAGGTGGGAGTCAGGCCCGTACCCTGTTTCGGTTTCAAAATGGCAGATACCACATGATCAGGAACGAAAACTACGAACGTGGGGTTTTTATGGGTGCTGCCAGTGCCGATCAAATAAAGCAGTGGGACGAAGTCGGAACTCCGTAGTCTGTCCCCAAATCAGCCTAACTGGTTGATGCTTATTCTTCAGGGATCGGATTCGCCTTGCACCAAGCAATGAACGCCTTCAGCGCCAGCGCGCGGTGACTCAGGTTCGCCTTGGTCTTCGCGCCGAGCTGGCCGAAAGTCCGGGCGTAGCCTTGCGGGATGAAAAGTGGATCGTAACCGAAGCCGCCCGTGCCCTTCGCAGCCATCGCGATCGTTCCTTCGCACACGCCGTCGAAGCTCTGGATCATCTCGCCGTTGCGCGCCAGCGCCAGCACGCAGCGATAACGCGCTGAGCGCTGCTGCGGCGTCACCGCGCCGACGCGGTTCAGTTCCTCCAGCAGCTTCGCATTGTTCTTCTCGGTCGAGGAGGGGATGCCGCCGTAGCGAGCGGAAAAGACGCCCGGCGCGCCGTCGAGCGCATCGGCTTCCAGCCCCGAGTCATCCGCCAGCACATAGTCGGGAATCGTCGCGGACGTGATCGTTGCCTTCAGCGTCGCGTTGGCCAGGAACGTGTCGCCGGTCTCCTCGATCTCCTCCAGTTCCGGGTAATCGATGGATGACTTCACGTTCCACCAAGGGGCGAGCACTTCGGCCATCTCGGCGACCTTGTGGGTGTTGCGCGTGGCGATGCAGAGCGTTTTTCTTTCCATGATGGCGGCGGTGTAGTTAAGTGAAGGGCTCCCATTATGCAAGTGCGCAAGCAATTTCCCTTCGCGAGTTTCGAGCCCGTCTGGCAGCGGTTTTGGGCCGACAACAGCACCTTCCGCGCCGCCAATCCCGGTGAGCCCGGCAGCGAGAAGCCGAAGTTCTACGCGCTCGACATGTTCCCGTATCCCTCTGGCGCGGGCCTGCACGTCGGCCATCCCGAGGGCTACACGGCCACCGACATCGTCTCGCGCTACAAGCGCATGCGCGGCTTTAACGTGCTTCATCCCATGGGCTGGGACGCCTTCGGCCTGCCCGCCGAGCAGTACGCCGTGCAGACCGGCACGCATCCGCGCGAAACCACCGCGAAGAACATCGCCAACTTCCGTCGGCAGATCGACGCCATCGGCTTTTCCTACGACTGGTCGCGCGAGGTCAACACGACCGATCCGTCCTATTATAAATGGACGCAGTGGATTTTTCTCCAGCTCTATCGGAAGGGTCTCGCCTACGTCTCGCACGCGCCGGTCTGGTATTGTCCCGCGCTCGGCACCGTGTTGGCGAATGAGGAAGTCCTGCCCACCGACGAAGGTCCCCGTTCCGAACGCGGCAACCATCCCGTCGAGCGCCGCCCGCTGCGCCAGTGGATGCTCCGCATCACCGCCTACGCCGACCGCCTCCTGGGCGATCTCGACCAGCTCGACTGGCCCGAGTCGCTCAAGGAAATGCAGCGCAACTGGATCGGCCGCAGTGAAGGCGCGGAAGTCGACTTCACCGTGCTCAAGCCGGTCGAGTCCAACATCGGCTACGGCGAGGATATCCGCGTCATCGACGAGAAGATCACCGTCTTCACCACGCGCCCCGACACGCTTTTCGGCGCGACCTACATGGTGCTCGCCCCGGAACATCCGCTTGTCGTGCAGATCACCGTCGCGGACCGCTTCGCGGAGGTGAAGGCCTACCGCGAGGCCGTCGCGAACAAGTCCGACCTCGAGCGCACGGAACTCGCCAAGACCAAGACCGGCGTCTTCACCGGCGCCTACGCGATCAATCCGGTCAACGGGGCGGAGATCGAAATCTGGATCGCCGACTACGTCATGATGGGCTACGGCACCGGCGCCATCATGGCCGTGCCCGCGCATGACGAGCGGGACTACGAGTTCGCGCGGAAATTCCATCTCAAGATCATCGAGGTGGTCAAGCCGCCGGAAAACGCCGCGCACGCAAACGACGCCGTTTGCTTCGCCGGGCACGGCACGGCCATCAACTCTGGATTTCTGAACGGCCTGCCCACCGCCGAGGCCAAGGCGAAGATGATCGACTGGCTGGAGGAAAAGGGTGTCGGCAAGCGCCGCGTGCAGTACAAGCTGCGCGACTGGCTCTTCTCCCGCCAGCGTTACTGGGGCGAGCCGTTCCCGATTCTCTGGAGCGGCGACGACCACGAACCGCTGCCCGAATGCGAGCTGCCACTGCTGCTGCCCGAACTGATCGACTACACCCCCAGCGCCGAGGGCCGCGCGCCGCTTTCCAAGGCCACCGACTGGCTCAACCTGCCCGACGGCCGCGTGCGCGAGACCAACACCATGCCGCAATGGGCCGGCTCGTGCTGGTACTATCTGCGCTACTGCGATCCGCACAACCCGGAGCGGATGATCGATCCCGCGATCGAGAAATACTGGATGGGCGACAACGGCGTCGACCTCTACATCGGCGGCGCGGAGCACGCCGTGCTGCACCTGCTTTACGCGCGCTTCTGGCACAAGGTGCTTTTCGATCTTGGCGTCGTCTCCACCAGCGAGCCGTTCCACAAGCTCGTCAACCAGGGCATCATTCTCGGCGAGGACAACCGCAAGATGTCGAAGGCCTGGGGCAACGTGGTCAATCCCGACGACGTCATCGCGGAATATGGCGCGGATGCGCTGCGCCTCTTCGAGATGTTCATGGGCCCGCTCGAGCAGATGAAACCGTGGTCGACCAAGGGCGTCGAGGGCGTCTACGGATTTCTCGGCCGCGTCTGGCGCCTCGTCATGGAAGAGGACCAGGAAGGCCAGTGGCATTTCGCGCCCGCGAAGGTCACCGATGCCGCACCGTCGGACGACACGCTGCACGCCGTCCACGCCGCCATCGCGAAGGTCACCGACGACATCGAGAAGTTGAAATTCAACACCGCCATCTCCGCGATGATGGTGCTCGTCAACGACCTGACCAAGCTGCCCGCTCGCCCGCGCGCCGCGATCGAGACGCTGCTGCTCCTGCTCTCGCCCTTCGCGCCGCACATGGCCGAGGAACTCTGGCGCCGGCTCGGCCACGCCGACACCATCGCCTACGAACCGTGGCCCGTCGCCGACCCGCGTTATCTCGTGAAGAACGAGGTCGAGATCGTCTTCCAGGTCAACGGCAAGCTGCGCGGCAAGCTCGTCGTCCCGACCGGCTCCACGCGCGAAGCCATCGAGGCCGCCGCGCGCGAGCTGCCCGCCTTCGCGGAATGGACCGCCGGCAAGACCGTGAAGAAGGTCATCGCCGTGCCGGACAAGCTGGTGAATTTCGTTTGCGCCTAGGCATCGCGGCGCGACCATCGCGCCATGACCCTCCGCGTCCTGGTTGTCATCGCGTTGCGTTTCTACGCCATTTATTTTGCGGTGACTTTTGTCGCCATAATGCCAACCCTTCTTTTATTAGGGGACGCGGCGCCACAATATCGCTCCACCGAAATCATCGTATTGGTGGGAGATCTCCTCATGGCGCCGTTGCTTTGGTTCACCGCCCATTGGCTGGCCAAAAGCATCGTCCGCGAATTCGATTCGACCGTACAATTCCAGATGACCTTCGAGAATGCCGTCGCTTTTGCCTTCGTGTTTCTGGGGCTCTACTTCTTTTTGACGTCCATCGGCGGGGCAGTAGCCCAATTCGGCGGCTTGGTTTCCGAGGCGCACCAGTACCCCGGCGTCCCACGAGATACCCTGGAGCAACGCGCGATTATATTATTCTGCCGTCCGGCGATCACCTGCATCTTCGGTCTCGCCTCGCTACTTGGGTCTCGCGCTTGGTCTCGAAAAATCGCTAATTTGGGACCGAAAGCGTGATCATTAGCGTGCAAAACGCACTATCTTTGCCCAGAGGCTTCGAGGCCTTCTCTCCCCGAAGCTTGATCACCAGCCACTTGCACATACCACTTGCGTCCGGCACGTTTTAAGCCTCAATTGTCATATGAAAAAGTCTTTCGTGATTCTCGGTTCGGTTCTCGTCTTGTCGACCGGCGCCCTTTTCGCCCAGTCGACGGGCACGACCTCCAGCAACAGCGTGTCAGGCGTTAATTCCGATACCTCGGCCCATCAGGCGGTCGGCCACGATGTCACCGGCTTCAGCAACCCTTACACCGGTCCGGGCGTGACGAAGGACGAAATCAACCGGGCGCCCAATCCAAATGTGGTTCTCAAGCCCAAGCTCGGAGGTGCCGGAGTTGCCGTGGCCAAGTACGGACCGGTCATGCTCTCGCCGACCGCCCCCGCTTCCTACGGAAACGGTGAGCGCTATCTCGCGGCGCCCGATGCCCGTTACGACCTCGACCACGAGTCGGGCCCGGCGGCACATCGCGATACCGGTGGCATCAAACTCTTCTCGATCGAGTTCTAGGCAGAATTGGTTGCAAAAATTCGGGCAAATTCTTCTTGCCCTGAGTTGGGCGAGTCGGCATGCTTGCCGGCTCGCTAATTTTTAAGGAGTCATCATGTTTGCCATTATTCGTTCCGGAGGAAAGCAGTACAAAGTCCAGGAGGGTGAAACCCTCGATATCGAGTTGATCGATTTTCCCGCCGAGGGCGAGAAGACGATCAAACTCTCCGATGTTTTGCTCATCGGAAACGGGGATAAGTTTTCGGTCGGCAGCCCGCTTCTTAGCGGCGCCACGGTCGGCCTCGAGCTCGTCGAGGAGATCAAGGCTCGCAAGGTCATCGCCTACAAGTATCGCCGCCGCGAAGGTTACCATCGCACCGTCGGGCATCGCCAGAAGCTGGCCCGCGTGAAGGTCACGAGCATCAGCCTCTAACAGGAACAGGAAAATTTTATGGCGCATAAAAAAGGTCAAGGAAGCGTACGCAACGGCCGCGACAGCATCAGCAAGCGGCTGGGCGTGAAAAAATTTGGCAGTGAGACGGTCATCGCCGGGAACATCATCGTCCGCCAGCGCGGCACGAAGTTCCGTGCGGGCGCCGGCGTCGGAATGGGCCGCGATCACACGCTCTTCTCGCTCATCGATGGCGTGGTGAAGTTCGACCGCACGAACCGCCGCGTGCACGTCCTGGCGCAGGCCTAGCCTCAACCGACCGCAGGATCGTCCCCGTTCGCGGGACGACACTGCCGTCCGCAAGATTTATGTTCGTCGATCGCGTACGCATCGTGGCGCGGGCCGGCAACGGTGGTCCCGGCGCCTGTAGTTTCCTGCGCGAAAAAAACATGCCGGATGGCGGTCCCGACGGCGGCAATGGTGGACGCGGCGGCAGCGTCATCGTCGTGGTCGATCCCCACGTCAACAACCTCATCCGCTACCGGTACTCGCCGCACCAGTTCGCCAAGAACGGCCAGAACGGCGGCAAGAAACAGATGAGCGGCCGCAGCGGCGTGGACTGCCTCATCACCGTCCCGCCGGGCACCGTCGTCAGCCGCATTCCGGACGAGATGCTGCAGACCGCCGCAATCAACGACCTCACGCCCATGCCGCATGACAGCACGCAGCTGGAGCGCGTCGCCGACATGGTCTCCTCCGGCCAGCAATTCGTCCTCTGCACGGGCGGACGCGGCGGGCGCGGCAACATGAATTTCAAGTCGTCGGTCAACCAGGCGCCGCGCCGGTACGAGGAGGGCGAGGAAGGCGAGCGCGGGCAGTTCCAGCTCGAGCTCAAGTCCATCGCCGACGCCGGGCTCGTCGGCTATCCCAATGCGGGAAAATCGACGCTCCTCTCGCGCCTCTCCGCCGCGCATCCGAAGATTGCGCCCTATCCCTTCACCACGCTCGAGCCGATGATTGGCGTGATCGAGTATCCCGACTTCAAGCGAGTCACCGTCGCCGACATCCCCGGCCTCATCGAAGGCGCGCACGAGGGCGTCGGTCTCGGGCACGAATTTCTCCGCCATGTCGAGCGCTGCCGCGTGCTGCTCTTCGTCATCGACATGTCGGGCATGGAAGGCCGCGATCCGCGTGACGACTACGCGCAGCTCCGCAAGGAAATCAGCCTCTACCAAAAAGAGCTCGGCGAGCGGCCCTACCTCATCCTCGCCAATAAAATGGATCTCCCCGACTCGGCCGAGAACCTCAAGAAATTCAAGCGCCGCGTCCGCCGCGACGTTATCCCCATCGCCGGCGATCAGCCCGGCGACATCGACAAGCTCAAGGCCATCCTCTACGAGCAGCTCTCGGCGAGCTGAAACGTTCTGCGTTCCCAAGTTGCACTTGAAACGCACCTTGGCGCCGAAACTTTGCTTCCGGAACTCTACCTCATCGACGGCGTCTGCGCCGTCGGCGGTACAGTCACAGCGTCGGTCGAATGGGTCGACGCGGCATCAGGAGCCGGAGCCGAATTCGTCGCGGGCACCGCGTTCGTTTCGGCGGCCGGATTTGCCGGCGCGGCATTCGTCGCCTGCGCCGCATCGGCATTCGCCACCGCCGCGACGAGGAGAAGATGCGGCGGCATCAGCAGCGTATCCACCTGATCCATCAGACCGTTGGCGCACCGGATGTCGGCGCGAATGATCTGCGCCTTGCCGACATGCTGTGCGCCTCGCTTGATTGCCAGCGGAAGCGGACTGCCCTCGCACGACAGCAGCGTCTTGGTCGTCGCCAGATCCTTGAGGTCCCAGGCGCGCCCGCTGACCAGTTGGAAGAGGATGATGCGTTGCAACTGCACCTGATTTTCCGGCCGCAGCAGGTCCTCGTAGGTGCCGGGTGGCAGTTTCGAAAAAGCCGAATTCGTCGGCGCGAACAGCGTGAACGGCCCGCGGCTGCTCAGGAACGTGCCGAGATTCGACGCATGCACCAGCGCCGCGAACTTGCTCAGGATGATCGTCCTGTTGACGGTGTCGTCGAGGTCGGAAATCTTCGTGGGCTTGTGTGCCGCGCCGCGAGCCATCGGGCCCAGCGCGAGCAGTAAAATAAACATCCGGACCACCGCCATGCGCATATTCCCTGATCTTATCAACCGCCGGGGCAAGCACAAGCCGCAGCCCAAGCGCGTCGCTTACGATTGTGTCAGAAGGTAGCCGTCGACCTACCTACACACTCTAGAACGCCCCGACTATCCGCCCGAAGCGCCTCGCAATCAAGCGGAACTCGGGGTATCCGGCCTAACCTAGAATTACTCTGACAGTCACATTTCTGGTCGCAGTGGTCGCATCTTGAGAGCGTGAAAACTCATGGTTAAGGTCCTGGCTTGATACGCTTCGCCGAATCAAACTCCAGATTTTGCGATCCCGAGGGATTTAGGTAGCCGTCCTCTATGAAGAAATCTCCAAGGGCTCGAATTTCAAATCGGATTCGAGCATATTTTCCGTCCGCGAGTTTGACGAAATACATCTGCTCGCGAGAGTCGTTCCAACCTGAAACGCCCGGAACTATCTCATTTTCTATAAATTCCTGATAACCCGAGGAGGGCGCAGAAAATTCATATACATTCTGAGTTTGCTGTAGCCCTCCTCCCGGAACCGTGATCCGATATTTCCAATGATAGGGTTGGGGCGATTTGAGGTCGTGAGCGTCCACCCAAATCTGAACGTTAAACGTCCCAGGCTGGCCTTTCACAACGCGGCGTCTCTCCAAGTTAAAGCCAAGTGGGGTTCCGTCAGTCTGCACGGTTATCGAGCCCGTTTTGAGACCATCAAAGGCTCCGTTGCCCCTTTCTTTTTTAGCGGAAAAATCGCAGGCTGATCCTTTGTTGGCATCGTTCCGGGCTTAAAGCCCCCCTCCATCCAGAACCAGGGGCCGTTATGTTTGTCAGGCAGCGTGTAATAGCCGTCTTTTGACACGATAACGGTTAGATCCATGCCGTGGACTCCTTCCAAACTAAAGAGGCCGTCTGGACCGCTTTGAAGGTTGTGCTCCGTGTCTCCTTGCGTGCTGCCTAATTCGCCACCAACGAGAACCTTAACCGTAGCTCCCGCCACCGGGTGTCCATTCTCGTCCAGCGCTTTTCCGTAAAAATTGAAAGGGTGATCTCTTAGAGAGTCATCCTGCTTTCGTTGGGCATCTTGAATTTCTTGCGGCGTGAGTTGAGCGTAGACTTGACCAACGCTTAGAAAAAGCACCGCACTCGACAGTGAGATCAAAACTGCAAATTGGCGCATTGTCATCGGTTCTTCCATTAATTGGATCGAAGGCGACTCGATGAGTCCAGTCCTTAAGATCAATGCAAATAAAAGCAGAACACGCCACCTCCAAGGTTTTGGACTCGCAGGGAGTCATTTCCGTCAGAGCTGTCGCCATCAACCGTCCTCAGTCACCATCGTTCGCTACCAAGTAGTTTTAGCATTTCGCGATCGATCTGGTCGTAGCCGTCGACCTTCGGGCGACGGACGATCGACGGAAATGTCCCGAAGCAAAAAGACTTACTCTGCCGCCTCCGGTCCCTTCAACTTCTCGCGCGCCTTGCCGACAAAATAATTGCACGCCTCCGGGCAGAGGAGGGGAAGCTCGACCGCCGCCGTCACGACATCCTGCGCCATCGGCACCCAGAGCCGTCGCTTTAGGCAGCCGCGTTCGCAGACCTGCGTAACCAGTTCGCCTACACCCGCCTCATCCAGCTCGCGCACGACGCGAAAACGTCCCGTCTGGCGTTCAGCCGTCTCGCGCCACGGGATCGCCGCCAATCGGCCATCAGCCCACAACGCCGCATTGGCCAACTCGGCCGGATAAAGATAATCGAGAGCCTCGCGCAGCGCATCTTCATCCGGCGCGCGATAACGCCAGCCGTGGCGCAGGTTGGGCGCGGCGCGTAGTGGCCGAAAAATTCCCGCTTCATCCAGACGCACCAGCTCACGAATGTCCCCCAGTGACGTCAGTTCGCGTAAATCGCTCTTCCCGGCGTCATCGCGATGTCGCAACTCGCGCCCGCCCTCGACCAGCACCTGGCCCATCGTCCAACTCGATGCAGTCGCGGGCAGGGGAAGAGCCACTCTTTTCGCTGAAAATTTGTCCGGGCCGGTCATCTCCCTCCCATGCTTCGCGCGAAAATGCTCCACCTGCGCCACGATCACGTCCGCCAGGAACGGCGCCGTCCCGATCGCGCTCGCGTACCAGAGCCGCCGCGTTTCCTCGATATGCGGATTGGTGAACCCGGCCTCACGCACATTAGGGGTCAGCCCCAGCAGCACCGGAATGTCCTCGTAGGAATGCAGCCCGTCGGAAATAAAAAACGGCACCACGATCACGTCCGGGCAATCGGTCAGCGTGCGCCAATCCTTGACGAACGGCGCCTGCTCCATCAGCACGCCCTGGCAATCGGCGAAAAGACCCAGCGCACGGATTTCCGCTGCGCGCTCGTGGATGATCTTTGTCGAATTGTCGTTGAGCGATGTGCCGTGGCCGCAAATGAAAAGACACGCCGTCCGGGCCGGATCGGTAATCGTTGCCCCCGAATCATTGACCACCTCCCGCGCCTCGCGCAACAGCGCCTCGGTCATCGCCGGGTGCAGCCCCACCGGCGCGCAATAGCCGACCTGCTGCCCGCCAATCGCCGTCACCGCGCCCTGCAATCCCAGCTCGCGCGGAATCACCTGCTCGGTGAAATACCCGGAGCTGATGAAATTGGGCACCACATAAACCTGTGCACAACGTGTCTGCCGCAGCGCCTGCCGAAAATTCGGCTCCTCCTTCCAGAAGCCCACGCGCACCTCGCCAAATATATTCCGGCGCCGGATTTCCTCCGCGTGCTGATAAGTCGGCGCGCTTGAGTCGGCGTTCAAGGTCGAGCCGTGGCCCAGCAGAAGCAACGCCGCCTCGCGCAGGGGCGAATCGCCGTCCGGCTGGCCGGGAGCCGCGTTCGTCACCGGCCGGCCGCACCTTTCCGCCGCCAGCGGGCCGCCGCCATGCGCCCAAAATGCCGCGGCTGGCTGGCGATCACCGCCGTGGTGTGACCGATAAATGTCATGACTTCCAGCGAATGGCGCGGAAACGAAACGCGCCCCGCCCGCACCGCCTCGAGGATCGCCTCCTCCGTCAGCGCCTCCGCCTCCACCGTGCTCGGCGTGCGCCCGATCGCCGCCGGTGAATGCGAGTCCGAGCAGGCCACCACCGGCTTGCCGTGCTGCTGGGCCCAATGCACCGCGCGCAGGTTGGGGCTCACGCGGCTCGGCAGCCAGCTCACATGCAGCGCGCACCACTCCACGATGTCGATGCAGTCCTCTCCCTCATTGATTCGCCGGTTCAGGCACGTCGGATGCGGATAAAACGGGTGCGGTGCCATCACCACCACGCCCGGCTTGCGCGCGCGCAGGGCGCGAAGTTCGTCCCAAGTCGTCTCGCCGGGAAGATCGCCCTCGCGGAGGCCGAGCACCACGACATGCTTGCCGCCGATCTCCGCCTCCATGCCGGGAATCACCAGCAGGCCGTGCTCGCGCGCATAGGCGAACGCCGCTTCGTCGGAACAGATACGCTGGTGCCACGTCATCGCAATCGCATCGAGGCCCACCTTCTTCGCCTGGTCGATATGCTCGTAAATCGTGTGCGTCAGCGCATCGACCGGATCACCCTGGCAATGATTGTGGAGGTCAACACGGTAGCTCGGCACGCGCCCATATTGCCTCTGGCAGGGCAGTGACGCAAGAGACCGCCGTTTTTTGAAACGGAAGAGTTGCCAACGATCGCGAGTCTCTCCATACTCACCCTTCCGACAGTTGACGGAACGGGCTCTTAGCTCAGCGGATTAGAGCGCCTGACTACGGATCAGGAGGCCATAGGTTCAAATCCTATAGGGCCCACTTTTTTGAAACTTCCCGTGCCCAGCGGCTTACCGCCGCATGTCGGGCGAGGGGAGGTCTCCCGGAAAGAGGTCCCTGACTTTTCGGCCCATTTATACCCCTTGGGGTCCGAGGATAATCTCAAAATAAGTCGAACTGCCCCTTTGCAAACACCTCGCCGACCACCAATAAACTGGTTGTGCGACGCATTGCGACGAACCTTTTCCAGCACCCGAATGGTGTTTACTACGCCCGCTACAAGCGGCCGAGAAGCGGGCGCGGCTATGGGCCTTCTTCGTCTTGTGCTTTGGCTTGCCGGGGTTGCAATGAACCGGTCTTGTTCGGGATTCCGGTAATCTAACGTCTGTCGGGCTAAATGCGGGCACGCCAACTAATCTCATTATACTTAATGGCATTGGGTAAAGCCCGGGTTTGATCGCGCGTGAACTGCGTGCAGCTTGACGCAGATCCACAGGTGTCCAATTTACGGATAAACTCGTTCGCGCGTGATCTTATCCCGGCCATTGCGGCAGGCTGGCGAGAAATTTGGGCCCAGCCCCGGCCAGCCAAACCGTTTTGCCCTTGATGCGGATTGTGCGCAAGACCGCGGCACCGAAAATACCGCCGATAAAGGCCGCCAGAAAAATGAAGACACCGGTCACGACAAGGGACGCGATGCTCATGATTCCTCCGACGAACACGAGAACGAAGGCGCCAGCGGCGGCCGCCCAAGCGCCGATAATGAATTTACGGCGTTTTTGGCGATGATGCGTGCAGAGATAAATCTGGGCTGTCGCACGTTTGCGAACGCAAATCGCCACGATGACGTAGATGAAAACATAGATAAAGAGCAACAGATAGTAAGCCGGATGATGCCACTGAAGCTTTCGCTTGAGCGGCGGTTCGCCTGTCTCGGCGTTGCACTTCACGCAGCGCGCGGGCAGACGGGTCTTGTCCTGGATGACGATTTTCTTTCCGTCCCGCCACGCTGTATTACCGCCGATCAGTCCCACACCCTCGCGCATTTTTTGAACCGCCAGCGGTTTACAGGCCGCACAGACGCGCACCCCGGTCAGGTCGATCAGGTTATCGGCGCCCACGTTGGTCTGGCACAGGGTGCAGGTCGAATTCCCGATGGCAGGAACAGGCAGAGCAGGACGCGCCTGCCTGAGGTTCGTCCATCCGGTAAGGGTTTCGTTCCAAACCATCGAGTCCGATGTAACAACGCCTTGGGCGACGAGATCGGCGAACGCGCGCTCATCGAAGGGCCCCTGTGGTTCTCCCGAACGGATGTAATACCACATGACGACTAGATGTATCCGGTGGAGGAATGGAGGCGATGCAATTCGAATGTCGTCCGGTTGTAACCCAAAAAGGACACAGTTGAGGTTCAATTTTGCTTGTCGCACGTCGGTGACGCGACTAACAACCTTGAAACCAATGGAGGAATGATCGGATGACCTGGTATTATCATCAAAACGGAGAAAACAAGGGCCCCGTTCCAGTGGAAGAATTACGCGGTCTTCGGCAAAGCAACCTTATTACCGATGACACGCTGGTCTGGGAACAGGGGATGCCGCAATGGGCACCCTATGGAACCAGTGCGGCGGTAATTGCCGCGCCGGTTTTAGTTGGTGCCGCATCGGACCTTCAACCGTGTATCGAATGTGGAAAGCTATTTCCGTCCAGCGACCTGATGTCCTACGAAGGCAAAGCCATTTGCCCGACCTGCAAGCCGCTCTTCTTTCAGCGGCTTCGCGAAGGCGTCGTGCAGCCTGGTATTCTCCATTATGCGCGGGTTTTGGCCCGCTTTTGCGCCGTCTTCCTCGATGGCATCTTGATTGATATCGTGGTGCTGGCACCAATGATCATCCTGTACGGCTTCGCTGCGTTGACGCCAGCCGGTCGGCAGCAGGTTCCGGCCGGCCTGAATGTTCTGTTTACGGTGCTCCAGTATCTGATTCCGGCGCTTTACGAGATTATCATGATTGCTGTATTCGGCGCGACGCTAGGCAAAATGGCATTAAAGCTGAAGGTCGTGACGGCGGATGGGGGACCGATTGGTTTCGGGCGTTCAACAGGGCGCCATTTTGCCAAAATCCTGAGCGCCTTCATTCTGGGCATCGGCTACCTGATGGCGATTTGGGACCCGGAGAAGCGGGCGCTGCACGATCGCATTTGCCACACGCGCGTCATCACCGTGGGCGCTTAGCGTATGCCGGTGGCCGCGTTTGCCTGCCCCAAGTGCAACCGGGCCTTTTCGGTTGAGGACGGAACAGCCGAGCTGGATGTGACGTGCCCCAGTTGCTCGTCGGAGTTGCTGGCCTTTTTCTTTTCCGCGTTCTACCGGCCGGAAGAAACCGGCGTGGCGGCCGCGGCGGTGGTCGATCCGTCCGAGGCGAGTTGCTTTTATCACCCCCAAAAGCAGGCGGCGCGCGTGTGCGAAGGCTGCGGGCGGCTGATCTGCAGCCTCTGTTCCGTCGACATGGGGTCGCAGCATTTCTGCCCGGCCTGCATTTCCGCGGGACGCAAGAAGGCGAAGATCACGACGCTGGAAACCAACCGCACGCGTTACGACAACATTGCGCTGGGTCTTGCCGTTGCCAGCCTGTTCATGAGCTTTTTCGCCGTCATCCTTTCACCTGCCGCGATCTTCATCGCTGTGCGGTACTGGAAATCCCCGGGTGGTTTGCAGGGCCGGGGGCGCGTCCGCATGGTCATCGCCTTCTGCGTGGCTCTCGGCTCCCTGGTGTTCTGGGGCGGCATGCTGGGCATTGCCTTCTACGGGGTGTCGACGGGCGCCCATAATCACGCGCATCCCCGATGAAGAAGGATTACTTTCCCATTCCCGGCCTGGGCACGGGGCGTGGCAGTTTTCGCGTCGGCATGCGGCATCGGCTTTATCAAGGCGCCGACCATTTGCTGCTGATCCAAAGCACCGGCTTCACCGACGATTATCGCCGGCTCTATTATCGCGACATCGGCTGCGTCGTCGTGCGGGTGACACAGCGGCGGGACATCATCAGCATCGTGCTCATCGCGCTGGTCGGGTTGATCCTGCTTCTGCGTCTGGCCAATGCGCCTTGGGTGGTGCTGGTCGGGCTTTGCATTCCGCCGCTGGTACTGTTCGTGATCAATCTCGTGCGCGGACCCACCTGCACCTGTTACATCACCACGCGCGTGCAGACCGTCGAGGTGCCGACCCCACAGCGGTTGTCGAAGGCCCCGCGGCTGATCGAATTCCTGCGCACCAAATTAGCCGAGTCGACGGACGCCGCGTCGGCGCCGGTGCCTTCGCCATCATCCTGAAAACGTGAACGCCGCGGCCCTCTCCCTCCGGCAGCAGCGTTGCGTGAATCACCCGCTGCGGGAGGCCTCGGCGCGCTGTCCCGAATGCGGGCGCTTTTACTGCAGGGAATGCATCACCGAGCACGACGACCGCGTTCTCTGCGCGGCCTGTCTGTCGAAAATCTCCCGGCATGAGGAACCGAGCTCCGGTCGTTGGGCGCCGGCTTTGCGTGTGGGGCTGGCGGTATTTTCCTTCGTGGTCGTTTTCCTCCTGCTGCTCATGCTCGGCAATTTCCTGCTTTCGATCCCGTCCCAGTTTCACAGTACGGGAGACTGGTAGATGGCCGCGCCGACTGCCCGCTTCACCACGATCGGCGCCCTGCGCGGCCCGGGCGCTGTCGAATTGCTCGATGAGGCCGGTGCGCTCCTGCGACGCGCTCCGCTGCCGGTCGTTGCGATTTATTTGTTGGGATCGCTGCCGTTCTGGCTGGGCGTTATTTATTTCTTCTTCGACATGACTCAAAGCGCCAACGCCGAGGCGCGCATGCCGGGCGAGGCGCTGGCGCTGGCGCTCCTTTATTTCTGGATGAAGACGTGCCAGGCCGTGTTTGCGCGCAAACTGCTGGCGCTGCTCGAGGGTGATGATGACGAGCCATGGACTTTCGCACGCTGGCGGCGTACCGCGCTGCTGCAGTCCATCGTGGCGGGCAGTCTGCCGATTATTTATCCACTGGCCCTGATTGCCACGATCCCTTTTGCGTGGGTGAACGCCTTTTATCACAGCATCTCCGTCGTCGCGACGAGCGCCGACATTGGCTTGTCCGAGAGCTGCCGCGAATCGGCCAAGCTCGCGCATCTCTGGCCCAAGCAGAATCATCTCATGCTGGGCATCCTCTGGCTGGCCAGCTTTGTCCTGATGCTCAATCTCGCGCTGCTTATTTTCAGCCTGCCGCGCCTCTTGAATTCCCTGTTCGGGATCGAGACCGTTCTCGATCAGAGCTTGGGGACGTGGAACAACAGCAGTTTCTATCTCTGCCTTTTCGTCTTCTGTTATCTGCTGCTCAATCCGCTCAACAAGGCGGTCTTTGTGCTGCGCTGCTTTTATGGACGTTCGCGCGCCAGCGGCGCTGACCTGCGCGCGGAACTGCGCATCCGGAGGCTCGCATCGGTGGCGCGTGCCCTGACGATCGTCGCGCTGTTTTTCATCCTGATGCCCGCCCGTTCAGACAGCCCGACCAACGCGCCGTCCACATCGACTCCGCCTGCTTCGGGAGTGCCGGTGGTCCCGTCGCCCAGTTCACCGTCAGGAGCACCCTCGGCGGCCACCGTCGACCTGAATCGCGCCATCGACCATACGCTGCAAAAGGACGAGTTCGCCTGGCGCATGCCGCGACCGGAGGGCGCGGTCGATAAAAGCGGCTTTTTCGGGAAGCTTCTGAATCGGTTCGGCCGGTATGTCCAGTCGATCGAGGATCGCATCGGCAAGCTCGTCTCAAAGCTGCTCAACTGGATTTTCAACCATCAGCGCGACCACGACGCGAGCGAGCATGCCGGAGCGCTGCTGGCCGGCTTCCCATGGCTTCCGTTGATTATCTTTCTCGCCGTGCTGGCCGTCCTTCTTCTGGTCTGGATCGGTGTTTCCCACTGGCGCCGCCTCGATCGATTGCCCGCGAACATTCGCAGCACGCTGACGCCGGTGCGAAGTGTCAACCTGGAGGATGAAACGGTCCAGGCCGATGAACTTCCCGAGGATTCTTGGCTCGCCCTGGCCCGGCAGTTGATTGAAAGCGGTGAACTGCGGCTCGCGTTGCGCGCGCTCTACCTCGCCACGCTTTCCGCGCTGGCGCGGCAGGAACTGGTCCGGCTGGCCGCGACGAAGTCGAATCGCGACTACATCACTGAGCTCACGAGGCGGTTGCGGGGCGACACGGCGGTCGTGCCGTATTTTCGCGAGAACGTCCGTCTCTTTGAGGCCTCATGGTACGGCACGCACGATGTGACCGGCGCGGTCATCGACGCGATGCTGAGCAATCAACAACAGGTACGGGGTCATGCCGCAGCGTAATCTCTACCTCTCCGTCGCGGCCATCGCCGGCCTCGCGCTTTTCTTTTACACGCTGGTTCATCTCATCCTGCTGCGCTATCAGCGCGGCGACATCTTTCCGCCATCGTCGACGCTGCGGGCCGATCCGCTCGGCGCGCGCGCATTTTATGAGGCGCTGCCCGATGCCGGAAACTACGAGGTGAGCCGCGGCTACGTTTCACTGCGTCGCGAGCTCGCGCAGAAACCGGCGACGCTCTTCGTGCTCGGGTTGGACGCCGAGGACTTCGATTCCTTCACGCCGGACGAAATCGACCAGTTGGACGATTATCTCGAGAAGGGTGGTCGCGTCGTCGTCACGCTCATGCCCGTCAACTGGGCGAACAACGAGGAAGAACGGGAGTCGAAGGAAAAGAAAGCCGCCGCCAAGAAAGAGGAGAGCAAGGACAAGCCCTCGTCCTCCGCCATGCCCATCCCCGAGCCGCCCGGCCAGCCGAAGACTCAGCAGGAAAAATACGAGCGTGAGGAATACAAGAAGGACCAGGCAATCGAGCAGAAGATCGACCCGGATCGCTACGTGCCGGATAAGTTTCACCCGTCCCTCCTGGCCGTCTGGGGAATGGGCTGGACAGCGCCCGGCGATCAAAAAGGCGATGCGAAGAACGGGAAAAATTCGGACAAGACAGCCGACGCGAACCAGGACGGATCACCCATCGAATATTCGTCGAAGGGCGACGTGCTGGCCGTTCGCACCGGACCGGCTCCGGCGGAAGACAAGGTTCCGTGGAAATCGCCCATCTTCTTCCTGCGGCTCGAGCCGACATGGCAGGTCGATTACCAGGCCAAGGGGAAGCCGGTGCTGATCGAGCGCGCATGGGGCACGGGGAAAATTATCGTGGCGAGCGACTCCTACCTCATCAGCAACGAGGCCCTGCGTGACGATCGCGAGCCGCAACTGCTCGGCTGGATGGCGGGCCCGTCCGGGCTCCTGCTCTTCGATGAAACGCATCTCGGCACGCAGGAGCAGGATGGAGTGATGGTGTTGGCGCGCCGCTACCGGCTCGAGGGTTACCTCTACGGCCTGCTCATCGTGGCGGGACTTTTTCTCTGGAGGCAAAGCGTGCCGCTCGTTCCGCCAGCGCCCCCGCGGGCCAACGATCCGGCCGGCGGCGCCGTCTCGGGCAAGGACTCGCGCGGGGGCTTGGTCAATTTGTTGCGACGCAACATCCGCCCGCGTGACCTGCTTCCCACCTGCCTGGCGGAATGGCGACGTTACGCGTCGTTCGGCCAGTCCGCCGCCCGCACGGCCGAGATGGAGACCGTGATCGCTTCCGCCGACACGGCGCAAGCGGGACGAATCATCGATGCCTATCGCCAGCTTTGTCACATCAACACGGGCGGCCGCCCTCGGAAAAATTATGCAAACCAACCTTGAAGAACTCGCCCATCTGCTCCAGACGATCCGCGCCGAGGTCGGCAAAGTCATCCTCGGCCAGACGGAGGCAATTGATCGGTCGCTCATCGCAATCCTCATCGGCCAGCACGCGCTGATCGAGGGCGTGCCCGGCGTGGCCAAGACGCTGCTCGTCCGCACGCTGGCCCACATCCTGGGCTGCGATTTTTCGCGCGTTCAGTTCACGCCCGACCTGATGCCCGCGGACATCACGGGCACGAGTGTCTTCAACTTCCAGAACAGCGAGTTCGCCCTTATGCCCGGGCCAATCTTCACCACATTCCTCCTGGCGGACGAGATCAACCGCGCGCCGGCCAAGACGCAGTCGGCGTTGCTTCAGGCCATGCAGGAACGCACGGTCAGCATCGACCGCCATTCCTACGCTCTCTCACCCGCCTTCACCGTCTTCGCCACCCAGAACCCGATCGAGTACGAGGGCACCTATCCGCTCGCCGAGGCGCAGAAGGACCGCTTTGCGCTGAAGATTTCGATGACGTGCCCCGAACGTCACGACGAGCTCGACCTTGCGCGGCGCATGCTCGGCCACGATTCACCCGAGGCGACGTTGGCTGCCGGCGCGGTGCAGCCGCTGCTCACGCCGGAAAGCCTCGTCGAGGCGCGTGCCATGCTGGAACAGCTGGCCGTGCGCGAGGAAATGCTCGGCTACATCCTCGATCTGGTCCGCGCCACGCGGACGCACGAGGCCATCCTGGTCGGCGCCGGTCCGCGTGCCACGCAATCGCTCCTGCTCTCCAGCCGCGCCAGCGCCGCGCTCGCCGGCCATGATTTCGTCAGCCCCGACGATGTCCGCGCCATGCTAGTCCCGGTGCTGGAGCATCGCCTGATCCTGCGTCCCGAGTACGAGATCGAAGGCCGCTCCATCGCCGAGGTATTGCAGCAAATCGTCCAGTCGGTGCCCGTGCCCCGCTGATTCCGAACCCTTTCGCGTTCATGGTACCTCGCCCACGCCTCATTCTCATCGCGCTCATCGCGGGCGTGCCGCTGCTGGGCGTGGCCGTCGGCCGGCCGGAATGGCTGGCTTCCGCAGTGGCCGCGTTGGCACTGCTGGCCACGATCGCCGGTTGGGACGCATGGCGCGGCCGTGGACTGCTTGGCGGCATCGAGGTCGTGATGCCGGCGCGCCTGCAATGGGTGCAGGGACGCGCGTCCGAATTTGCCTTCGGCTTCCAGACCGTGGCGCGCCGTCGGCCCTTCCTGCTTCGCGCCGCCTTCGCGATGCCGCCCGGGCTGGATCTGGATCGCGACGAGTTGGAAGTCATGCTGCCTGCCGCGGCCGGGCGTCATGAACTCGCCTGCAGCTGCATGCCGCAACGACGCGGCCTCTTTCAGATCGAGGGTTGTTATTACGAAACCACCTCGCCGCTTGGCTTGTGGGACGTCCGAAGTCATGCCCGGCAGAGCGTCGAGGTGCGCGTCTACCCGAACATGGAAAAGGAGCGCAAGCAGGTTGCGTCGCTTTTCCTGCGCACCCGCCATTCCGGCGCGATGCTGACACGTCAGGTGGGGCAGGGGCGCGACTTCGAGAAGCTGCGCGAGTACGTCCCCGGCGATGGCTACAACACGATCCATTGGAAGGCCTCGGCGCGCCGTCGCCATCCCATCACGAAAACGTTCCAGGTCGAGAAGACACAGGAAGTCTACGTCATCCTCGACGCCTCGCGCCTCTCCGCGCGGCTGCAGGTGCCGGGTGACGCGTCGCGGGGCACCCATCTCGACCGTTACATCGCCGCCGCGCTCGTGCTCGGCCTGGCGGCGGAAAAGCAGGGGGACCTCTTCGGCCTCGTGACCTTCAGCGACCGCGTGCTCAGCTTCGTACGCGCCCGCAACGGCAAGGAGCATTACGGCGCCTGCCGCGAGGCGCTCTACCGGCTCGAGCCCCAGGCCGTCTCGCCCGATTACGAGGAACTGGCCACCTTTATCCGCCTGCGCTTGCGGCGCCGCGCGCTGCTTATTTTCATGACGGACCTCGACGACCCCGTCTTGATGGAAACATTTCAGCACGCCGTGAACCTCATCTGCCGCAAGCATCTCGTTCTCGTCCATATGCTGCAGCCCGGTAACATCCGCCCGCTCTTCACCCGCGCAACCGTCTCCCAGGTTGACGAGATTTATCAGGACCTGGCGCACCACTTTGCATGGAGCGACCTGCGCCAGCTCACGCTCGATCTACGCCAGCGCGGCGTCGCGCTCTCCCTGCTGGCGCCCGACCAGTTCAGCGCCGAGGCGACTTCCGGCTATCTTCGGGTCAAGCAGCGCCAGCTTTTATGATTCTCGATCTCAAGCATTTTCTCCGTGTGGAACGACCCCTCTGGGACGAGTTGGAAGGCCTGCTGCGCCGGATGGAGGACGACCATGCCACACGGCTGACGTTGGAGGAAACCCGCCGCTTCCATTATCTCTACGACCGAACCGCCTCCGATCTGCTGAGGCTCGGAACCTTCGCCGCGTCGCCGGAAATGGCCGGCTATCTCGAATCGCTGGTCGCGCGCGCTTACGGCGAAATCCACGAGACGCGCGACGCCCGCCGCCGCTTTCGATTTTTCAACTGGGTCCGGCGCGAGTTTCCCCGCACCTTCCGCCGCCGCATCCGCGCGTTTGGGCTGGCCGTCGCGCTGACTGTGCTCGGCTCGATCTTCGGCGCGGGACTTCTGCGCCTCGATCCCGACGCGAAGGACGTGCTCCTGCCCTTCGCGCACCTTATGGGAAAACCGAGCGAGCGCGTCGCCCAGGAAGAGCAAAGCCGCGGCCGCGAACTCACCGGGGTCAAGGCGACCTTTGCCGGTGAGCTGATGACCCATAACATCCGCGTCTCGCTCATGACGCTGGCCATGGGCATGACTTACGGCGTTGGCACCGTCGTCCTGCTCTTCTACAACGGCGTGATCCTCGGCGCTGTTTCCTACGACTACATTCAGGACGGGCAGACCCGCTTTCTGGTCGGCTGGCTGCTGCCGCACGGCTCCGTCGAAATACCCTCTATCCTCATCGCCGGGCAGGCCGGGTTCATCCTGGCTGGCGCCCTGCTCGGCTCGCGCCAACGCCTTTCGCTGCGCGAGCGCCTCGCTGCGGTGCGGTCCGATCTGGTCACGCTTATCGGCGGATTCAGCCTGCTGCTCGTCTGGGCCGGCACGGTCGAGGCGTTCTTCTCGCAATACCATGAGCCAGTCTTGCCCTATGGCGTCAAGATCGCCTTCGGCTTGCTGGAGCTGGTCGGCCTGTTCTCTTACCTGACCTTTTCCGGTCGGCGGGATAACGAGGACGGGGAGGGGATGTCATGACGCGGAATCTGGCCGGGCGAAAGGCGCTGCGCGTGCAGACTCCCGAGGGCGTTATTTTCAACCTGCGCGTGGCCGGCGTGTTTACCCGGTTCCTTGCCCTGTCGATCGACCTGGGCGTGATCACCGCCGTCAGTTCCCTGCTGAGCATCGTCACGGCGCTGCTGGCCATCGTCAGTATTGATTTCGCGCGGGCCCTTTCCGTCATCGCTTATTTCGTGCTCTCGATCGGGTACGGCATTTTCACCGAATGGCACTGGCGCGGGCAATCCTGGGGCAAGCGGATCATGCGGCTGCGGGTTATCGACGCCTCGGGCCTCAAGCTGCAGTTCAGCCAGATCGTCATTCGCAATCTCCTACGCCCTGTCGACCTGCTTCCCTTCGGCTACCTGCTCGGCGGCACGATCTCGTTCTGGAACCGGCACGGGCAGCGACTCGGTGATCTCGCCGCCAACACGACCGTCATCTATATCCCGGAAAGTTTCGCTCTCAACACGCAGCAGCTCGAGGAATCAAAATACAACTCGTTTCGTGAGTTTCCCCATCTCGAGGCGCGGCTGCGCCAGCGCGTTCCACCCGTCGAGGCGGCCCTCGCGCTGGACGCCATCCTGCGGCGCGACGAACTGGATCCGAAGGCCCGCGTGGAATTGTTCGGGGAGTTCGCGAACTATTTTCGCCTCCTCGTTCCGTTCGAGGAACACATCGACGAGTCGATCACCGACGAGCAATTCGTGCGCAATGTTGTGACTAGCCTCTATCGGCAGAAAAGCACTGATATGCAGGAAAGATTATTCACCTCTGGCCGTTAGAGGGAGCTTTGAGTTAATCGGGTTCGATGTTTGCGTGCAATTGAGCGAGAAGTTCCTACCTCTCGTCGTCGTTCGTTTTGCCTTGGTTTTGCTCGGTTTGAGTCGATGCGAGAGAAGCGACCGGGCCGTCCTGTTTTGCCCGGCAAGTCGACCAGGCTATACTGAGCGATGGCATCCGAAGAAGTTGCGGTGCGGGTGAAATCGTTTCTGCGCGAGACGCTCGGTCACGCACAAAAGCAACTGCGGGGCCGTCCGCAGCAGATGGTCGGAGAACCCGTGCATGAGGCCCGTAAATCCATCAAGCAATTGCGAGCTGTCCTTCGCCTGGCGCGGGAGATGGCGGACAAGGAGAAGCTGGAATCCGTCGCCACGCACCTGCGCGAGGCCGCGCATTGGCTGGGCCCGCTGCGCGATGCCGAGGTCCTGCGCGCGACCATTCAAGGCTTGAAGAAAAAGGATGAACCCGCGCCGCCGCCGATGGAAATTGGCGATCCCCGCTCAGTCTTGCGCCAGACACGAGCCCATCTGCGCCAGGCGGCCACGGCGTTGCAAAAGTTGGTTGCCTCGGAATGGGACGCCGACGGCCTGAAGGCGGGGCTGCGCCGCCTGTATAAGCGCAGCCGCCACGCGATGCGCAAGGCGCGGAAGAGTGAATCGGATGACGATCTCCACCTGTGGCGGCGACGGACGAAAGACCTCTATTACGCCCTCAAGATTTTGCCCGTCGGCGGCGGGGATCGGGCGCTGGTGAAGAAAATCGAGCAGCTCACCAGCCATCTCGGAGACGATCACGATCTCGCATTTCTCCAGCAGCACGTTTCCTCCCAGGCGCTGGGAAAGAGTCATCACTCCCTTCTGCGCCGCGCCAGGAAACGACGCGGGCCGCTGCAGAAAAAGGCCTTCAAGGAGGGTCGGCGCGTTCTGGATCAAAGTGCGCATGCCTTTGCGAGACGTATTCTCGGCTGATGATGACGAAGGCTCGTGTGGCAGCTCTGGCACAGAAGCCGCCAGCCTAAAGCCAGTTAATGCGTCCCATCAGCAGATCCGTTTTACGTGGGTTTTCACGGTTTCATCATGGAAGCAATACGGGCTGGGCAGGTCGCCAGTTGCGGACGGGAGCAATCCGCTTGAAATGTTTTGTAGGCAACGATGATCTTGCAGGAGAATTTATTTGGAGGCCAAGCCTTTAGGCTTCGAAAACATCCACGTGGTTGATAAAGATTGCAACTTTGGCCCGCCAGATGCGTTCATAAGCATATGTCGAATGCCGCTTTGCGAACCCTCATCCTAGCCGTACCGGGAACGCAGGATACCCATGAACTCGATCTGGATAGCATCCGGGCAGGGGTCGCACGGGGCGAAATCGCGCTCGATAACTGGGCATGGTCGCCTACGCGGAACGAATGGCTGCCGCTGGCCCAACTTCCCGAGTACGCCGAGTCTCCTACGGTTTCCGCCGCGCCAGTCGCAGTCGCTGCGCCCGTGGCCGTTGCCGCCGTGGCGCAGGCCACGCCCGTTGTGAAGGTAGCCCAAGCCACGCCGGTTCGCGTTGCCACCGCCGCGCACATCCCGGCCGCCCGCCAAGTGACCGCGCAGGGCGCCCCCGGCAAGATGGCCGCGACCTATTATTCCAAGCCGATCGTGGAGCACCGCGAATTCCCGGTCTTCAAGATTCTCTTTGCCATCATGGGTGTGTTCATCGTGGCAGTCATTATCGTGAACTACTTCATGGTGGACCAGCCGTTCCGCGCCGCCCTCGCCAAGACTCCCTTCTCCAACATCCAGGCGCACGCCCACCTCGGTGCCTTCGCGCAGCCCAACGCGATGCTGATTCACATCGTTCCCAACGCCGCGCTCACGGATGACAACTTTGCCGATTTTCTCACGGCGCTGGCCCAGTCGGCGCCCCGTACGGTCATCGCCGGCAAGTCCATCACCACGCTTGGGCTGACGTCCAAGTGGCTCAGCCAATATGTGATCACCTCCGACGATTGGGACGGCTTCGCCGACATGAGCGGTTATTCGCTCGAGGAGAAAAAGAAGTTCGTTCTCGAGCACTTGGAGAAGAGTGATGGCACGCCCATCTACGTCGTGGCGAGAAACGAGAAGCCCGACGTCCAGCACGCCCACGAGGATGCCGCTTGGGATGAGTTGGTTACCGTTTTTAGCGGCCACGGCGCGTAGAATCCCCGCACTCGCTTCCCTCGGGCGAAGTTCTTGTTTCGCGGTTCTTTAACACCCACGCTCCTAGGGAAGCGGTAAGTCCTCAGAAGAGGTGTGATCCTGCCGATAGTGTCTTTACGGGACAAGGGATGATTATGCCCGGAAATAAAAATGTATCTAGTAAAAAGTTTGCAGCATTAACAATTCGCCTTTCTGCCGAATCTTTGTAAAATCCCCTCTCATGAACACCCTCGTCGAAACTGCGCGGCTCAAGGCGCTACGCGAGTATGCCATCATGGATACCGAGCCGGAGGAGACGTATGACGAGCTCACCCGCCTGGCTGCGCAAATCTGTGGCGTCCCCATCGCCACGATCAGCCTGATCGACGAGAATCGGCAGTGGTTTAAAGCCAATGTCGGCATGGACATGGCCGAGACGCCGCGCGACGTCTCGTTCTGTAATCAGACGATCCAACAAACCGAGCTTCTCGTTGTTCCGGACGCGACCAGGGATGCGCGCTTCGCCAATAACCCCTACGTCCTCAATAACCCCAACATTCGTTTTTACGCGGGCTTTCCACTGCTTTCGCGGGAAGGGTACGGCATGGGCAGCCTTTGCGTCGTCGACATCCAGCCCAGGATACTGACCGAGGACCAGATGAAGGCGCTCGAGGTTCTCGGCCGCCAGGCCACCTCCCAACTGGAGCTGCGCCGGCGCCTGCGCGAGCACAAGCAGGCGCTTCAGGACCTTCAGACCAGCGAGGAGCGTTTCCGTGAATTCGCCAGCAACGTCGATGATCTCTTCTGGATCATGGAATCCGGGCGGATCGAGTTTGTCAGCCAGGCATTCGAGCACATCTGGGGCCGGTCGCTCGCCGATTTTTATGCCAACCCTGGGATCTATTTCGACGCCATCCATCATGACGACCGCGAGCGGGTGCGAAACGCGTATGCGCAAAGCCCCATCGGTAATCTCGATGAATCCTACCGCGTGCTGCGTCCTGACGGCACGATCCGCTGGGTGCGCGTCCGCGCCTTTCCGCATCTCGACGGAGACGGCGCCCTGGTTCGCATCTCCGGTATCGCCTCCGACATCACGCGCCAGAAGGAAACCGAAAGCGAACGTAACCGCTTCTTCGAGGCCTCGGTTGATTTCATGACCGTCCACAAGCTGGGCGAGACCGAGTACCGGCAGGTCAATTCCGCCTGGGAACGCACGCTCGGCTACACCGCCGAGGATATTCGCCACGGCAGCTTCCTGCAGTATATTCACCCCGACGACGTCGAGCCCACTATCGAAGTCCTGCGCGGATTGGAACAGAGCATCGACGTGCGGCAATTCCGCAACCGCTACCGGCACAAGCAGGATGGCTCCTGGCACTGGCTGGAATGGCAGGCCTTCGCGCCCGAATCGGGCGAATGCATGGTCTACGGCACCGCGCGCGACGTCACCGCCCAGGTCTTCGGCGAGGAGCAGCTGCGGCAGAAAACTAACGAGCTCGAGCGCGTTTTCCACGTTTTCCCCGACCAGTTCTTCCAGCTCGATCAACACGGCGTCATTGTCGACTACCGCGGCGGCCACGCCGTCGGAGGCGGGCCATTCTCCGGCGCGTGCATCGGCCTTCGCTTCCACGAAATTCTTCCAGCCGACATTGCCGCTCGCTTCGACAAGGCTAAGCAGACGGCGCGGCGCACGCAGAAGCTCCAGCAGTTCGAGTTCACCTTTTCGGAACTCGGGTGCGAACACTCCTTCGAGGTTCGCGTCCTGTCCGACGACGGCCGCGAGGTGATCGTCGTTATCCGCGACATCACCGACCGCGCCCTGGCCGACCGCGCGCAGCTCAAGGCGAAGCAGGCGGCCGAATCGGCCAGCCGATCGAAAAGCGAGTTCCTCGCCAGCATGAGCCACGAACTGCGCACGCCGCTCAATGCCATCCTGAACATCTCCGAGTCGCTCGGTGAAGGCGTTTACGGTGCGCTCAACGAGAAGCAGCAGCACTCGCTCCAGACCGTCTCCGAAAGCGGCCGCCATCTCCTCGGCCTGATCAACGACATCCTCGACCTGAGCAAGATCGAGGCAGGCAAGCTCGAGCTCCAGCCCTGCGAACTGCCGGTGCGTTCGCTGTGCGAGGCCAGCGTCCGCATGGTCAAGGAGGCGGCGCTTCAACGGTCGCAGGAAATCAGCCTCGAGATCGGCGAGGGGATCAACCTCATCCAGGCCGACGAGCGCAAGCTCAAGCAGGTCATCGTCAACCTGCTCAGCAACGCCAGCAAGTTCACTCCGCACGGTGGAAAATTCGGCCTGCAGGTCGCGACTCACGACGCCGAGATCACGTTCACCGTTTGGGACACCGGCATCGGCATTTCGCCCGGCGATGTCAAAAAACTTTTCCAGCCCTTTGTGCAGCTCGACAGCAAGCTCTCGCGCGAGTACGCGGGCACCGGCCTCGGCCTCTTGCTCGCGCAACGGCTGGCCGTTCTGCACCGCGGCCGCATCGACGTGGAAAGCACGCCCGGCCTTGGCAGCCGCTTCACCGTCACGCTGCCTGCCTTCCGCGGGCAGGGCGAGGCTGTCCCTGTTCGCCCGCAAACCCAGCGACTGCCCATCATGGTCAAGCCCAAGGGCCCCGGCCCCAGCATCCTGCTGGTGGAGGACATCGAGGCAAATCGCGAATGCATCGGCGACTATCTCGAATCGAAAGGCTTCACGATCCAGTTTGCGGTCAACGGCGTGGAAGCCCTCGAACGGGTGGATATCTGGCGCCCCGACATCGTCATCAGCGACATCCAGATGTCCGGCATGGACGGCTTCGAGGCCATCCGCCGCCTGCGGTTGAAGCTTCCCGGCACGCCCATCGTCGCGCTCACCGCCCTGGCAATGGAAGGCGACAGTGAGCGCTGTATCGCCGCCGGGGCGACCCATTATCTCAGCAAGCCGGTGGAATTGAAAAAGCTCGCCACGACGCTTCTGGGTATCGCCGACGAATCGCGAAAGGTGGCGGCGTGACGGCGGGTCCCATCCAGGGCACGCTCCTCATCGTCGATGACGAACGCGGGGGACGTGAGGCGCTCGAGGGCCTGCTTCTCAACCAAGGCTACCGTCTTGCCTTCGCGGCCAGTGGTCAGGAAGCCATGCAGCTCATATCCGAGTTGCTGCCCGATCTCATCCTCCTCGATGTCATGATGCCCGGCATGGACGGTTTCGCCGTCTGCCGCCATCTTCGCTCCAACCCGACCACGGCCGAAATTCCGGTGCTGCTCGTCACTGCGCTCGATGACCGCGACACGCGCCTCGAGGGCATCTCGGCCGGTGCCGACGACTTCATCTCCAAGCCCTACGACCGGGCCGAACTGCGGATGCGCGTGAAGACGATCATGCGCATCGGTCGTTACCGACGTCTGCTTACGCAGCGCGCGCGCTTCAACTCGGTGGTTGAAGGCGCCGTCAACGGCTACGTGGTCGTGCGCGATGACGGGGAGATCACCTATGCCAACCAGTCTGCGCGCGCTTTCCTGAGCCTCGGCACATCGAACGCGCAAGGCAGCCTGGGCGGTTTCTTCGAAATAGCCCGGCGGCAGTACCGGCTCGAGCCTGACCACGCTTGGCAGGACGACGAGCTCCGCATTCCCAACACCCACTATCTCGTCCGCCCCGAAACCGCCACCGCAGGCGCCTTTTGGCTGGCGATCACGCTGATGGATGCCCCCGAAAGTGAATCGGGCGAGCGTCTCCTGCGTCTCCGCGACGTCACCGAGGAAAGGGGAGTCCAGCGCGACCGGCACAGCTTCCAGCGCATCATTGGCCATAAGCTCCGTACGCCGCTCAACGGCATGGTTTCCATGCTCGAATTGCTGTCGCAGGAACTCGCCGACACCCCCAACAGTGAGATGGCCGCGCTCGCACTGGAAAGCGCCGAACGGCTCGCCGCCAGCGTGGAGGAAATCCTCCAGTTCGCCGCGCTCTCCTCGGAACGTGGGAAGGACGAACCCTTCCAGATGGCGGGCCTGGCTGAACTCGTGGAGCGCCTGAAAAAGGAAATGGAAATCGTCTCCGTCGAAAGCGTCATCGACCCTGACATGCTCAAGGAAGCCGTCACACTCTCGCCGCTCCAGTTCGAGACCGTTTGCCGGGAACTCTTCGAAAACGCGCGCAAGTTCCATCCGAAACAGAGGCCCGCGCTGAAGCTCACCGTGACGCGCGGTAAGGGACGCGCCCTGCGCCTCACCCTCCGGGACGACGGCGTCAATCTTTCCCCCCACCAGCTCGCGCAGGTCTGGACGCCTTATTATCAGGGCGAAAAACGGACCACCGGCGAAGTCGACGGCATGGGCCTTGGCCTTTCGGCGGTCAAATCGATCATCGTCTCAAAGGCTGGCAGCATCAAAATGCAGAACAACCCGACCGGCCCGGGCGTGGAACTCAGCCTCGAGTTGCCCTTCGCCCTTTAAATTTACCTCGCTTCTAAATTCCGTCCTTCGGTGAATTCCGTTAATTCCGTCCAAAAATAAGCCCGATCTCCCGCCTTTGACCGCTGCATCTCCGCAGCTAAACTAAAGCTGCGTGCGCAAGATCATCCACCTCGACATGGACTGCTTCTACGCAGCCGTCGAAATGCGCGAGCATCCGGAACTCGCCGGGCAGCCCATTGCGGTGGGAGGCGGCTCACGCCGCGGCGTCGTCACCACCTGCAACTACGAGGCGCGCAAGTTCGGCGTCCACTCCGCCATGCCCGGCTTCCAGGCGCGCGAACGCTGCCCGCACATGGTCTTTCTGCCTTGCCGCTTCGATCTCTACCGCACCGAGTCCGCCAAGGTCCGTGCCATCCTCCGCGACTACACGCCGCTGGTCGAACCGCTCTCGCTCGACGAAGCCTACCTCGATGTCACCGCGCTTGACCGCTACGCGTGGGACATCGCCAAGGAAATCCGGGCCCGCATTTTCGCAGAGACGAAACTGACCGGCTCGGCCGGCATCGCGCCCAACAAGATGCTCGCCAAGATCGCCAGCGACTGGCGCAAGCCCAACGGCCAGTTCGCCATCACGCCCGACCAGGTCGACGCCTTCGTGCGCGATCTGCCCGTGCGTAAAATCTGGGGCGTCGGGCCCAAAAGCGCGGAGCGTTTTGCGGCGGAAGGCATCAAGACCTGCGGCGACCTGCAGAAGCTCAGCCTTGCCGAGCTTGCGCAGCGCCACGGCAAATGGGGCCACGAACTTTACCGTCTCTGCCGGGGCGAGGATGACCGCGCCGTGGAACCCGACCGCGAGCGCAAGAGCCTCAGCAACGAACGCACCTACGGTGAGAATCTCACCACGCTCGACGCCTGCCGCGCCGCGCTGGAGGAACTCGTGCGCGAGCTGCAGGAGGAACTCCGCCTCAAGGCCTCTGACCGCGTGGTGCGCAAGGCGGTGGTCAAGGTCAAGTTCGCCGACTTCACCCGCACCACGCGCGAATGCGTCAGCGCGAACCCGGACATGGAAACTTACCAAGCGCTGCTCGCCGAGGCCTGGGCACGCCGCCATCAACCCGTCCGCCTGCTCGGCGCCGGTGTCCGCTTCGAATCGCAGGACGAGCCCGGGATTTTCGAGGATCCGCAGCAGGAACTTATCTTCGAATCCGCGTAGATGAATCGGTAACCGATTCGGCCTGCAGTTGGTAGCCGTCGACCTCCGGGCGACGGACGAAAATCGGACGAACGTTCGGATAATTGCGCGATCGCCGCCGCAGCGGTAGCCGACGTCGGTGTGCGAGCAGAACAATCAGGAACGACAAAAAAATCTCCCTGAGCGCATCTCCAATGTGCGTTGGTTCCGCAACTCCGTCGCCCGGAGGTCGACGGCTACCAACTGCGCCCGCTAACCGTGAGCTTCATCGACCCTTCGCGCCCTCAATATCCGCCAGTACCGCCCGCAGCGTCTCGGGTCGGCACGGCTGATGGGTCGTTCCCGGGACAAACCACAGCTTCGCGTAAAAGCCCTCCGGCTGGAAACCACCCTTGAAAATATCGTCCACGAAATGCAGCCGGAAATCGTTCGTTCCGGTGGTGATCTCAAATTTCACCGACTTCTTCGCGGCCGCCACCTGCTCCGGCGTGCACGCGATTGCGCCGTACGGCTCGGGATGCTGCACAAAATCCGCCGGTACCCGCTCCACAAACGGCAGCGGCTTGTAAAAATCCGTTCCGCAGCACTGGATCGTGGCGCGAAACAAATCCGAATGATGAAAGGCCACGTCCGAAGCGGTCGCGCCGCCCTTGGAAAATCCCGACGCATAGACCCGGTTCGGATCGATCGCGTACTTTTTGGCCATTTCCATCTCCGCGACCACGCAAAGGCCCTCGCGGCGCGGACGCGGCTGGTCGTTGCCCACGTTCTGCGGCGAAATGAAGATCAGTTTGTCCGCATCCAGCACGGGGCCCCAGCCCGCGGGTAGGCCGAGCTGCGTTGAGCCGGGGCTGACGTAGACGATCAATCCATAAGGCTTGGTCCCGTCGTAGCTCTTCGGCACGTAGAGCCAGAAATGCTCCTTCGCCAAATCGAAATCGGACTGCACCTTCGCGCTCGGATGCGCCGGAACGGGGCAGGGGCCTTCGAACTGGAGGAGCCGTCCTCCGTTCATGGTCACGTCCCCCCATACCGGCAGCGCGAGGCAACTGACCCACACCGCTGTGATGAGAAGCGAAACGTAAGCGCGAAACGGCATCGCGTCATGATGTCGACGCACATCGTGATTGCAAGAAGAGGCGCGCTGGAATTGCGTCCGCGACCGTCCATTCGATCACTAATTTACCTATCTGACCTGCGTTGCCTAATATCTGCGCATCAACGCTCAGAATCCTTTGCGCCGTTCTGGGAAACCGTGTAAAACGTACGCCGCTGACATGGACGATTTACCTCCGAGTGTAGAAGCTGGCCACGCTCCCGCCCCCCACGGCGAGATCCACGATAGTCATGACGATCACGGGCACGAGCATCACAAGCTCGGCTTTATCCGCAGTTATATCTTCTCCACGGACCACAAGGTCATTGGCATCCAGTACCTGGTCGCCGGGCTCGTGCTCATGTTCTTCGGCTTCACGCTGATGATGCTCATGCGCTGGCAGCTGGCGTTTCCGCAGACGCCGCTCACGTGGGCCAACGCCAGTGCGGAACTGGGTTATCAGCTTCACGTCATCATGTATCACCTCGGCCTCGGTTACATGCCGACCGAGCCTGCATCCATCCCGACCCCCGCGGGCCAGATATGTCTGTTGGAGCACATCTGCGGTCATGACCAGATGCCCGGCGGCGTCATGACGCCCGATTTCTACAACACGCTCGGCGCCATGCACGGCACGATCATGGTGTTCTTCGCCATCGTCCCCATCGGTTTCGCCGCGTTCGGCAATTACGTCATGCCCCTGCAGTGCGGCACGATCGACATGGCCTTCCCCCGGTTGAACATGGGCAGCGTCATTCTCTTCTTCATCAGCGCGGTCATCATGCTGGCCAGCTTCTTCGTCCCGGGCGGCGCGGCCAAGTCGGGTTGGTATTCGTATACGCCGCTCGCCTCCATTGCCGACCAGCCGCAGCATTATAACTGGATGGGCCATCCGGCCACCCTCGACGGCAATCCGCAGCATCTCGCGCTCTGGCCGCTTTGGCTTACCGGCCAGTCGATGTGGATTCTCGGCATGGTGTTCAACATCACGTCCTCGCTGCTCAGCAGCGTGAACTTCATCACCACCATCGTGCAACTGCGGGCCAAGGGACTCGGCTGGATGCGCCTGCCATTCTTCGTCTGGACGCAGTTCGTCACCGCGTTCCTGCTCCTGCTCGCGTTCCCGCCGCTAGAAGCCGCCTCGGTCATGCAGCTCATGGATCGCCTTTCAGGCTCGAGCCTCTTTTCCCCGGCCGGCCTGATCGTCAACGGCGTGCCGTGGCATGGCAACGGCGGCGGCTCGCCGCTGCTCTGGCAGCATCTCTTTTGGTTCCTCGGCCATCCCGAGGTTTACGTGCTCATCCTTCCGGGCCTCGGTGTCATTGCCGAGGTCGTGGCCAACAACGCACGCAAGCCGCTCTGGGGCTATAACCAGATGGTGGTTGGCCTGCTCGCGCTGGGCTTCCTGTCGATGATCGTCTGGGCGCACCACATGTACCTGACCGGCATGGGCACGGCGGTCAGCGCCTTCTTCCAGCTCACCACCATCATCATCTCGATCCCGACCATCCTCGTGCTGGCGTCACTGATCATTTCGCTTTGGGGCGGCGCGATCCGCTTCACGTCGCCGATGCTCTGGGCGACGGCGTTCCTGCCTCTTTTCGGTATCGGCGGCCTGACCGGCATCCCGCTCGCCTTCAACGCGCCGGACACCTTCCTGCACGATACCTATTATATCATCGCGCATTTCCACTACGTCATCGCGCCGGGCACGATCTTCGCCTTCTTCGCGGGCATCACCTATTGGTATCCCAAAGCCACCGGACGGATGATGAGCGAGACGCTGAACAAGCTGCATTTCTGGCCGACGATGATCCTGATGAACTGTATCTTCTTCCCCATGTTCCTGCAGGGCATGGCGGGCATGCATCGCCGCATGTACGACGGCGGCGCGACCTACGATCTGCTGAACAAGAATGTGCTGCACTGGAACGTCTTCATTTCCGAGTCGGCCTGGCTCCTCGGCGTGGTGCAGATTTTCTTCATCATCAATTTCTGCTTCTCATGGAAGTACGGCCGCAAGGTCGGCGACAATCCGTGGGAAGCGACCACGCTGGAATGGCAGACGCCCACCCCGCCGCCCCATGGCAACTTCATCAAGCCGCCGATCGTTTATCGCGGCCCCTATGAATACAGCGTCCCCGGCCACGAGGAGGACTTCACTCCGCAGAATACGCCGCCGCAGAATCCGAACAGGAAATCGCGCGACCACGGTAACCCCGGGATGAGCCACTAAATTTTTCCACATGGACATTCCCTACACGGTAACCGCCCGGCCCGATACCGGCCTCTATAATGGCAAGTTGGGCATTTGGCTCTTCCTCGCCTCCGAGGTCATGCTCTTCGGCGCGCTTTTCACCGCCTACCTCTTCATGCGCCTCGGCGCCGAGCCCGGCACGTGGCCCGAGCACGTGCAGAGCATCCCGGCCGGTTTCTTCAATACCTGCGTGCTCATCACCTCGAGCATCACCATGGTCTATGCGTGGGTCGCGCTGAAGGAGCGCAACCTGGCCAAGTACCGCATGTTTCTCGGCGCGACCATTGCGTGCGGCTTCCTCTTCCTGGGCGTCAAGGCCACCGAGTACCACGACAAGTACATGCACTGGGGCTTCATGGTGAAGCCGTCCGCCATCGCCAAGTACCAGGACAAGCTGCAGAAGATGGACGCCTTCATGAACTGGATCCCGTCCGAAAACAGCGGCGACGGGGCCTGGGAAGTACGCGGCCATCTCCATGAGCATGACGGCAACCTGTTCACCATTGTTCCTGACAAGAATTTCCATCCCTACTCGCTCGACGGCAAGACCAAGCCCGCCGCGGATGCTGACCCCGAAGCCACCATCACGATCGACCAGGCGGACCTGACCCGCCCCGCCGGCAACCTGTTGCCCGCCTACGGCACCTACTACGCAATTTATTTTACCGTCACCGGCCTGCACGCGCTCCACATCATCGGTGGCATCGTCGTCATGCTTTATTTTCTTGGGCCGGGCTCGCGCCTTTACCGCCGCAACCCGGAGCAGCTGACCAACCGCATCGAGGTCACCGGCATCTTCTGGCACTTCGTCGATCTCGTCTGGATCACCGTCTTCCCCATCATTTACCTGACCTGATTTTGATCTTATCTTAAGCCATGAGCGCCGATACCTCCGACCATTCCCACGACGCCACCCCCGGCACCGGGCATGACCTCGCCACGGAGGCGCAGCACGCCCGCGAGCACGCGCGCGAGAACAACTGGTTTTTTCTCGGCTTCTTTCTCCTCGTCGGCCTCGCGGTGCTCAGCTACGAGTTTTCCAGCAACAATCCTTGGGAAATCGCGTTGCTCGCCATCATCCGCTGCAGCTACATCGGCTTTTTCATGTTCATGCTTTTTCGGCGATTCAACTACATCTTCACCGCGTTCCTCTTCACCGCGCTTTTTTTCGCGGGCATGGTCTTCCTGTCCTGGTGGGATTCGACCATTCCCCACCTCGGCGACCCCATTCGGGATGACAACGTTCCCCCGGCGGCCATTAATCACTAGCCAACCATGTCGATCAAATCCCTCCATCAAGTGATCATCTTCGCGGCGATGACCGTGGCGCTGCTCTTTGCCGGATGGTGCTTTCTCGGCCCCTTCCAGGGCGACCCGCGCTTCATGGCGGTGGGCGGGGTCTGCGTCCTGGTCGCCATCGGCCTGGTTTTCTACGAGATTCATTTCCTGAAGCGAACCAGCAAAATCATCATCCATTGACGCCATGAAAACATTTCTTCGTCTGGTCCTGTCGATCGGTTTCCTCGTCGCGCTCACTGGCTCGCGTGCTATGGCCTGTGCGGCTTGCTACGCCGACAACACTGGCAGCCGGATGGGCAACGCCGCCAACTGGGGCGTTATCGCCATGGCCATCATCATGTTTGCCATGCTGGGCGCGATCTTTGCCGCCGGTTGCTATTTCAATTATCGCGCGAAGCATCCGTTCCCCGATTACGAGGAACTGCTCAGCGACGACGACGTGCTGCCTGATCCCGCTCCATGACGACTTTTGCCATTCTTATCCAGGCGATGGGCATTGCGTCCAACGCGTCCGAGCACGGCTTCGCCATCGATACGATGCTGGAGATGCTCTTTTGGTTCATGCTCGTGCTCTTCGCGGGCTGGGGCTCGTTCTACGCCTACACGCTCTGGCGTTTCCACCATTCGAGACATCCCAAGGCGCTTTACGCCGGCGCGGCCAGCCATCTGCCGAGCAAGCTCGAGGGCGGAATCTTCGTCTTCGAGATCGTCATCCTGCTCTCGTTTGCCACGCCGCTCTGGTCCTACCGCACCGACCAGTTCCCGACCGGCCCCGACGTGACCCATATGCGCGCCGTGGGCGAGCAGTTCCTCTGGAATTTTCAATATGCGGGGCCCGACCGTAAGTTTGGTGACCGCAAGGAGAACCTGGTCACGGCAGCCAATCCGCTGGGGCTCGACTCGACGGATCCGGATGCCGCCGATGACCTGACGACCCGCAACGAGATGCATCTGCCGGTCGGCAAGCCGGTCATCGTCGACGTCATGTCGAAGGACGTGATCCACGATTTCTGCATCCCCAACATGCGCTCGGCCCAGGACGCCATTCCGGGTTCGGTCATCCCGATGTGGTTCGTGCCGGTGAAGGAAGGGACCTACGATATCGTCTGCGCGCAGCTCTGTGGCAGCAACCATTCAGAGATGCGCGGCGAACTCGTGGTGGAGAGCGAAGCCAAATACAAGAAGTGGTTCGCGGACAGTTACAATGCGATCCACCCGAAAACGCCGATGAGCCCGTCGTCCATCTCGGCCCTGCCTCCCTCGGCTTCCTTCATGGGAACGCGGTAGCCTCGTTTGCCGAGGACGGTGGCCCTCGATCTCCGGGCGACGATCTTTACCCCGCGCGCAACACGCCGTCTTCACCCAGCATCGGCACGACCGTGTAACGATCTCGTTCGGCGCAGAACGGCACGTCGTCCTGCAGGCCGATCTTCACCAGCTCCTGGCCGGCGCTGCTTCCCAGCAGCGTCGCGCCCAAATCCTGATACACCGAATGGTAGAGCGCCGCAAACGGGCTTGGTTCGTCCAGGGTGTCGGCCAGCGCCCCGGCCACGATGGCGTCGTCGAGGCCGAAATCCCCCTCGAACCCGGCGCAGACGAGGGTCCATGGCGCGCCGAGCGAGCGGAGTTTTTCGGCGGTGGCGGAGAGATTCAGCAGGCTCGTGGTCACCACCGCGCGGGCGCCGCGGCAGGCGGCCAGTGCCTGCGTGCCGTTCGTCGTGGTGAGGATCAGCTCGCGGCCCGCGACCGTTTCCGGGGTCATCGCGCGCGGCGAGTTGCCGAGATCGAAGCCGGGCAGGGCGCGTCCATGGCGTTCGCCCGCCAGGAGCCGGTCGGGCCGTAGCGCCTTGAGTTGCTCGGCCTCGGCCACACTGGCGACGGGCCGGATGCCGCTGGCCCCGTTAGCGAGTGCGGTGGCGATGGTCGAGGTCGCGCGGATCACGTCGATGACCACGCAAACCGAGTCGCGCAGCTGCGCCGGGTCAAACGCCAGCCATTGGGCCGGCAGGTAACAAACGGTCAGGTTCTTCACCGGCCCCGATAAATGGCGGCGTCGATCACCGACCAGAGATTGATCAACCAACCCAACAAAAAATACCACAGCACACCGGCGAGGACGAATTGGATCAACGCCACGAAAAGTCGTCCCTGCAGCAGCTGGCCCAGGCCGGGAATGAAGAAGCTGCACAGCGCCGCGATGACGTTGCCTGTTGAGCCGGGCGAGGACATGGTCATAAGTTGACTCATCATGCTGCAAAAGTAAATGAGTCGTGCTCGAGGGTCCCCGGGCAGCGACCGCTTGCCGGAGGTCGACGATTTCTTCGTTTGGGATTACGCTCCGGGCCATGCAGATCGTCGTGCCGCGTTATTCGCGCCGGCGTTTTTTGGGGCTGTTCGGGCAGGGCGCGCTGCTGGCGGGATTGCCTCCCCTGCTCCTCGCCGGGCAGGAGGAACTCGTCACGATTTCGATCCTCCACACGACTGATCTGCACGGCCACATTCTTCCGACCAGCGATTATACAGGCCGTGCCGATCTCGGCGGCCTGGCGCGATGCGCCGCGCAGATCCGGCAATGGCAGCGGGAAAATCCGAACTGGGCGCTGGTCGACATCGGCGACATTTATCAGGGTACCGAGGAAGGGCTCGCGACGCACGGCACGGTGATGGTGCAGTTGTTCAACGCGCTGGCCTATGACGCTTGGGTGGTGGGCAACCACGAGTTCGACTGGGGCATCGGGCCGCTGGCCAATGCGGTGAGGCGTTCCGCCATGCCGGTGCTTTCCGGCAACAGCCGGGTCGAAGGGGGAACCGGTGGAGCGGACTGGGCGCATCTCCGGCCGTGGTTCATCAAGCAGGTCGCGGGATTCCGGCTGGCCTTCATCGGCCTGACCACGCCGGGGCTGGCCTCCTGGCTGCCGCCTGAGGACAGGCGCGGGTTCGATGTGCTCGATCCCCTCGAGACATTGCAGCGCCTCATGCCCCAAGTCGCCGCGCAACGTCCCGACGCGATCATTCTCGCCGGGCACATGGGCCTGACGCGGCGCGATGATTTTGCGAACCGTATCGGCGCGCTGACGCAGGCGTTTCCGCAGCTTGCCGTCTGCATCGGCGGACACACGCACCAGAACCATCCGGGCGAAATGATCAATGGAGTGCTCTACACGCAGGCCGATCATTTTGGGATTCATGTCGGCAAGGTCGATCTCACGTTCGACCGCGCGACGCGTCGTCTCGTTCACAGCGACGCCACGACGGTGGAAATGAATAACAGCGTTGCGTTCGATCCGCTCGTGCTGCATCTCGCCCAGCCGGTGACGGACGCCGCCGCCCAGGCGCTGGCGCAACCAATGGGCGTGCTGGCGGAGCCGTTTGACGTAACAACCGCGTTTGGGAAACCTAGCGATGTGGAACGGCTCATCGGTAGCGCGATTCGAGCGGCGTTGCGCCGTCGCGGAGTGGAAGTGGGCGTGGTGGCGCTGGGGCTCTTCGATGGAGTCATGCCCCTGGCGGCCGGTCCGAAGACCGTGGCCGATGCGTGGGCGCTGTTGCCCTATGAAAACCAGATCGTGACCCTGGACCTGTCGCGCGATGATCTGCTCGCCTTCGTCCGCGATCTCGCGTCCGTCCACGATGTGCACAATGCCATGGGCATCCGGCCGGTGCTCGATCCCGCCTCAAAATATCCGGTCGTGACTGGATTGTGCTCAGGCGATGGTTCGCCGCTTCCAGACAAGCCGCGCTTCCGCGTGGCGCTTAATTCCTACGACGCCCAGTCGGGCGGCCAGCGGTTGCTGCAGGTCGCGCGTCTGGCGGCGGCGCCGGAAAACCGGCGTGTGCTGCACGACATTGAAATTCGCGCGGCGCTGATCGACTTCTTCGTGACGCGGCAGCGGGTGAGCCGCGCGTCGTTGATTATCTAACGATTCGTATCGCCTTCGTGCAGCGCGCGGAACATCCGGGCCTTGCCCTGGTAGGAATTGCGTTCGTGCTCGGCCATCGCGCGGGCGTGATTGAGCCCGATGATGCGGAGCGCCAAAACGAAGATCGCGACGAAGGCCATGATGAGGCCCGGGGAGAGGGGGAGCGCGAGCGGCATGGCCTGCGATGAGGTGCCCAGTTGCGCGAAATTCGCACTGCTGGACTCAAGCTTAAAGCCCGCGGGGGATGCGCTGCGATCCGCTGCCAGTGAGAGGGCGGGCACGGAGGCCAGGTCGCTCGTGCCGTGAGTTTGCGTGGTGACGGTGGCGGGAATGGGCGCCAACCCGAGGCGGGAGGGAATGGCTGAATCGGCGCATACCGCGCTGGCGGAGAAGGCGAGGGCGATAATGGCGAGGAGGTTCGTCTTCATAATGGGTATGCCAATCTATGAGCAGACAACACACCCGGCCTAATGTGACCCACTTGCTTCAATCGTATTCTAAAATGCTAGTGGCTCATAATCATGAGGATAGACCCCAATTCTTTCGACCAATATCGGCAGGAAGTGCATTCTTGGAGGGCTTAAAAAGGCAATAATTGCCTTTAAAAAAGGCCAGCGATCCCGAACTTACCTAGTGGTTTATAGGCCAACAACAGGCTTTTCATTCCAGAGCCGGTTGCCAGACTTCGAAAAACCAGCTCCATGAAACTCATCACACTTTTTTCCATTGCCCTCCTTACGTTGACGTCCGCTCTCGGCCGGGCGGCTGATCTCCAGGAGCGCATCTACACGGCCACCCAAATCCTCGAGCAAAAGCAGGGTTCGCTTTCATCCATTCCGCCGGAGGTGCTGGCGCATGCGCGCGGCGTCGCCATCGGGACGATCACCAAGGCCGGACTCGGCATCGGTGGCCAGGGCGGCGAGGGTATCGTCCTGCTGCATTATCTAGGTACCACACCCGCGACGTGGTCGGCGCCGGTCGCATTCAACATGAGCGGCGGCAGTCTCGGCGCGCAGATCGGCTTCACCACCATTCGGTACGTCATCATTCTCAACACCGATAGCGCCGTGCGACTGTTCACCAGCACCGGCAAGATGACCTACGACGCCACGGCGACCGGCACAGCGGGCAACGACACCGGTCGCGAGGGCGAATCGACCTCCGACCTCGAACGGCACGCCATGATCATCTACAAGGAAACGGGCGGTCTTTACGGCGGTGCGACCTTCGGCGGCACCTCGATCCAGGTGGACAACGAGGTGAATCAAATCGCGTACGGTGACCACGTTTATGTGCGCACTATTTTCAGCGGCCGTGTTCCGCCGCCGGATTCGGCCCATCGCCTTTACGCGCTCCTGAACGGCGGGCGCTAGTCCGCAGTCGGCTTGGACTCGCTTCTCCATGAAGAGAGGCGAGCTACGGCTTTTCGTTCATCCACGCGGTGAAATCACGAGGTTCGTCGTGATTTTCGGGAGGGAGATAACGATGCTTGGGCAGTAGTCGGTTTTTCTGGGCGATTTTCCCCGTCCTGGGAACCGCTTATGCTTGCTTTCATTTTTGACGGCAATTCCTAAGATACCGGGGTTGAGGCTCGACCCTTGGAATGCTTCGACGACTCGCTTGCACCCTTAATTGCTACAACCAATGGCTTCTGAACTGACGCCCGTACCGGACGACCTGGATTTCGGCGTAACGATTCAAGGTCTCGTTATTAGCCAGCAGATCTTCGGTCGCTATACCTTGAAGCATGTTCTCGGTCGCGGCGGAATGGGCGTCGTCTGGCTGGCGCATGACGAGCGATTGGAGCGCGATGTCGCGCTGAAGTTTCTCCCTGACGCGGTCAACTTCGATCCCGTCGCGCTGGATGATCTCAAGCGCGAAACCCGCCGCTGCCTCGACCTCACCCATCCAAACATCATCCGCATCTACGATTTCGTGAAGGACCCGCAGGCCGCGGCCATCTCGATGGAGTACATCGACGGCAAGACGCTGGCCGCAGTCCGCATCGCGAAGAACAACCGCATCTTTGAAGTAGACGAACTGCGGGACTGGATGGGGCAGGCCTGCCAGGCGCTTTATTACGCGCATGAAGAAGTGAAGGTCGTGCATCGCGATCTCAAGCCCGCGAATCTCATGCTGACCTCTCGCGGTCAGTTGAAGATCGCCGATTTCGGGGTCGCGCGCAGCGTCAGTGATTCCATGAGCCAGGTCACCATGCGCAAGGGGACCAGCGGCACGCTCGTTTACATGAGTCCGCAGCAGATGAACGGCGATATGTCGCGCGTCACGGACGATGTTTACGCAATCGGCGCGACGATCTACGAATTCCTCACGAGCAAGCCCCCATTTTATAGCGGCGACATTCCCTTCCAGGTCCGGTCCTCGATCCCGCGTTCCATGACGGAGCGCCGGGCGGAAATGGAAATCACGGGCGAGCCGATTCCGCAGGAATGGGAAGACACCGTCGCGGCGTGCCTGGCGAAAGTTCCCGAGCAGCGTCCGTCGAACATGCAGGAACTCGCCGAGCGCCTGGGTCTGCCCGTGGGGACTGCGCGAACGCGTTCGACCAACAGCACCAGTCCCGCCCCCGCGACAACGACGGCAAAAAAAGCCGCCGTCGCCGCGCCGCCCAAGATTCCGCGCAAGCCGTTCCCGACGCAATTTGTACTGGGAAGCGCCGGCGGCTTGGTGGCGCTGGGTTTGATCGGCTGGCTGCTCTGGTCGTTCGTGCTCTGGCCGCTGTTCGCCACTCCCGGGCAGGTGATGGTGACGTCCGATCCAATCGGAGCAACGGTTCACATTCCCGGGAAATCGGATGAGGTGACGCCCGCCGTTTTTGAAAAGGTCCACATTGGGAACCACAAGGTGACCGTTTCCGCGGACGGTTATGATCCGGTGGAGCAGACGGTCAAGATCACCGAGGGCGCCCAGATCAATCTCGGCACGGTCATCCTCAAGCGCGCCTACGGTAAATTGACTATCTCCAGCCTGCCGCCGCACGCGCGGTATACCTTGAGCGGAACGGGCACTGCCTCGACCGTGGGCCGTGAAGGCGGAACTCCGGATTTCCTGCCCGAGATTCCCGCGGGAACCTACCAAATGACAGTGGAGGCGCCCGGTCTGGCTCCCTACTCCACGACGCTGACCGTGGACCCGCACGCCACGCAAACGGAGAAAGCCGATCTCGTCCTGATGGCCGTCAGTTCCGATGCGAGTCCTGATCCGGGTAAAGTCCTGCGCGGTGAATTGAGCGCCGGCCAACTCGATGACAAGGGCAAGGCGGAGCTGGTCACGCTCCGCAAAAGCGCCTTCGAGAAATATCTGGGATACGGACTCACCGCTCCCGCCGCTGACCAGATCGACCAGCTGAAAACGACGGGACAGGACACCACGGCCCAGGAAAAGGAACTTGCCGCGAAAAGAGCCTCCGTCGAGTCGAACCTGGTTTCGCAGATCGGCGATCTCATCGACGACAAGAAATTCGCGACGGCGCAGGCGCGTTTAAAAAATCTGGACGGCGTGCTGGAGAAAGAGTCGATCGACCGGCTCAATGCCCGCTTTGCCGCGCCGCTGGCGCAGTACCAGCAGCAGGTTGATTCCGCGGTCAAGATCAGCCAGAGCGGGGCGCCCTCCGACGCCTACGACCAACTCAAGTCCTTCGCCGCGCAATATCCCGACGACCTCAATCTTCAACTGGCCATCGCGCAAATCCAGACCCGCATGCCGCCGGACCATGACCGCTTGACGGCGCAGCTGAAAATCTTCCGAGAGATCGCGGCCCAGGACAAGGACTGGGTGGCAGACGCGGATTTCCAGGCCATGCAGGAAAAATTCGCCAATGAGCTCAAGCAGCTGGACGGCCTCGCGTCCGCGGTCTCGGAAGCCAAGGGCGGCTCCTCAGGTGGAAACTCAACCATCGCGCGCCTGGAGGAGCAGAAGGCGGCATTGGAACGGCGCCGTGTGGGTGAGAATGAAGCCGACAGCGTGGTGCAGACGGTCAACCTTTTTGGGCGCGTGGTGACGGGGCATTCCGTGGTCAACACGGGCTCTTACTTCCCGTCGGAAGAAGCGAAGGACGAAGCTGTCTCCAATATCCAGGCGCGGATTGACGCGGAGCAGCAAAGCGAAGCGGCGGCTCATCCCCGCGAGTCCGTGCAAGAGGCCCAGCAGCGGTACGACGCCTTCGTGGCCCAGGTTCCCTGGTAGAACGGGACCGGGGCAAGTTGCGCCGTGTCAACCGGCGGTCGGCGTCGCAACGGTCACCTTGAAACTCTTTCCGCCCAGCTTGAGGATTTGTCCGCCGACCAGGGGCGCAATGAAACCAGGCTCAAGTGGCGTCGCGTCGAGATGCACGGCGCCGTTGTCGCTGGTCGTCTCAATCCAGAAACAGCCCAGGTAATGATAAAAGCGGCCCTGAATTTCGGCGAGGCCCTTGATGTCCGCGATCACCGGATTGCTTCGGCTGGTGCCAAAAGTCCCGACGGTGAAAAACCAGGTCGAGTTTTGATCGAGGACGGAACGTGTCATGGGAAGGAAGCGCACGCTGCCCTTCGCTTTGGTTGAAGTGTCCGGGGTGCTCGGGCCCTGCCAGTTGGCCAGGTTCGAGATCTGCGGATCGTCCGGCACATCCACGCAGAACGGCGTTACGTCCAGAAAGTAGACGCCGGCCACGGCGAGAATCCCGCGCCGTTCGAAAGGCTCGCTCTCGTTGGGGTTGATTTCCTTGCCGTCGAGAATGGTTCGATTTGCGCCGGTGGGGCCGACGAAAAGCTTTCCCTCGCGGCTCGTGAAGATGCAGTGCTTTTTGCTAATGCGCCGGGTCTTCTGGTCGTTGGCTTCGTTGCGGGGCCAGAACCAGAGCAGGTAATCGGCTTCCTCGCGGGAACGGCCAAGGGAGAAGGTCGGCGTGGCCACAAGCTTGATTTCCGGCGTGGTGGCGCTTCTCTCCATCGGCTCCAACTTGAGGATCGTCGCGGGCGCCGACTCGTTCAGGAAGACGCCGGGAATTTGCAGGCGATGACGAGTCCCGGCTTCCTCCTCGGCGAGCGCCCGCATGCTGATCTCGTAATCGAGCGTCAGTTCCAGCGGCTCGAAGGCATCGGGCAGTTCCAGGTCGAGGAGATCGTTCACCGTGCGGACTGAGCCGCGCGGGATCAGATTGCCGATCGCGCCTGCGCCTCCGCTGGGGGACGTGTCCTCCGAGTTTCGCTGCAGCTGGGCGAGGCCGCTGAGGATGTCTCCCGATTTGGGCGCCTCGTTAATGCGGATGGTGCGCGAACCGACGAGCGCGAGCTGCCGTGCTTCCTGCCGGCATTTGATCATCGCCTGAAGCACGAAATTTCCGGAACGAATCGGCTCGATTTCCACGAGGTGACGCTGGGATTGGCCGGGAAGAAGCTTGGTGACTGTCTTTCGCGCTCCGCGCTCCAGTCCGCGGCTTTCCATCGTAAATTCAATCTGCTCCAGCGGAGTGGCGCCCTGGTTTTCCATCACGATCTGGAACGTGGAGGGATAACCCGAGATGACGAGATGGTTGAAATTCAGGAGCACGCGCAACGGCCCTTCAGAATGGCCTGTCGGCGGCGAAAGATTGGTCTCGGCCCGGCCGGTGATCGTCGGTGCGTTCGGCAGCGTGCCTTCGGCGGTCGACGGCGTTGCCGCCGTGCCCGGCTCGTCGGGCGGCCTTAGCGCGTCCTTGACGGCGCGCGCCAGCAGCTCCAGATGGCGTTCCATCGGCGGCTGATACGCCTCCAGCCAATGACGGCGGCCGATGTGGAACTCCATCGCGCCGGTTGGCGCCACATTCTCGATCCGGAAAGGAATCAGGATCTTGCGGGCATTGACGGCACGATCGACTTCGCTCCGCACCGGGCCGGAGTCGTTGGCGCTCTTGGAGAAGATCAGGACCATGATCCGGCACGTATGAATGCCGCGCAGGATCGAGTCGCCCCATTCCTCGCCAGGCGAAATATCGCGCGGAGCCATCCAGCACGGAACGTTTCTCGACTCCAGGAAGGCGCAAATCGCGCCGGCCACCTGACTGTCCTTGGAGGAGTGGCTGATGAAAACGTCGGCGGCCATGTTCGTAACTTAAGCGAGATGTTCCACGCGCACGCTTTGTTCCGCGAACCGTTTTCCGAGGGCCTGCAGAAAATGGATCGCCTGGAGGTTATCGACCGAAAAGAAATTGGGGATCGGGGCCGCCTCGGCAATTTCTTCGGCAGAAAGATTCCGGTTGTAACGGGCGTAGACGAACCGGCGCGGATGCCCGGCGGTGATCTCCTCGGAGAGTTCATCCGCGATCAGGTTGCCGATCTCGGAATCGAGCGGCTCGCCAAAGAGGCAGCGCCCGAAGGCCCGGCAGGTCAGGTCTTGGTGCTGGTTGTTGGAATCGATCAGGGCGTTCACGGCATGCGCCGCCTGGTCGAGGACGTTGATCTGCCCGGCGTGCGACTTGGAAAAGCGGACGCGCATGCGGCCCGTGCCCACCGAAACGATCCGCATGTTGTCCTCGCCATCCTTCCAGTTGTTGCCGAAGCAGGGCAGCGTGGCAATGAGGTACATGATGAAGGCGGGGTTGTTGTAGGGCGTAACGGCTCCGTCCAGGAACATCCACGACTGGCCGCCCTGCGAGATTTCCTCCGGCCGGAAAAAGATCGGCGCGGCCGTGCTCGCGCGGATGAGCTGGTAAAGCGGGATGTTCAGATTGCTGTCGGGCAGGGAGGGATCGTTGTACTTCGCGTGTGGGCTGTTCGTGATGATCCAGGGCGCTCCCGTGGTCGCGTTGCGCATGACGCAAAGGTAGAGCGTCTTCAGTCTCTTGGAACCGAGCAGCGCAGGCTCGCCGTTCTCCTCCGAGAAATATTCGCGCAGCAGCCGGGTCAATTCGAGCGCGCTGTACTTGGAGCGAAGGCGCGTCAGCCACGTTTTGCGACCGAAGACTTGATAGGACTGCTCGAGATAGAATTTTTCCAGCGTGGCGACGCTTGCGCCCCACGAAAGGCATGCCGCGATGATCGCGCCCGTGCTCGTCCCGCCGATGAAGTCAAAGTGGTCAGCCAGAACGAGGTGGGGCCGTCCGTATTTCTCGCGCAGCAGGGCCTCGATCCGCGCCAGGATTTGCAGTGAAAAAATCCCACGCGTGCCGCCTCCGTCCAAGGAGAGAATGTTTCGCATGGGCACAAGGGAGTCCGGGCCGGCCGGATTTTACTTTAGTTTCACGAAAGAATACCACTCCAGCACCTCGTTGAGCAGCACTTTCTCCGTCCTTTTGACAACGTGATGGACCGCTTCCCACGAGTGGCAGTGGATCAGGTCGATCATGGCCTGCTGCATCAGCCGTTTCATTTCTGCGAAACGGATTTTTTTGCGGCTGACCGATTCGATCGCCTGCCAGGCCAGGACCCACGACGCGAGGATCGGCGTCACGATGGGCACGAAAACGAAAAAGAAATTCCCCCACGTACCGAGATGGAAGGCCGACTGCGCCACGATGGCCGCGCCGGAGGTGACCAGCGCGGCACCGCTGAAGATCCAGTAAAGCGGAGTCAGGAACGACGAGGTGCGCTTGGCCGACTCGGACTTGGTCTCGAAGTAATGGTACTGATGTGCCAGGCGCCGCAGGCCGTAATGGGCCTTGAAGTCCTCCAGCGTGATGGCCGTCGAGGCAGGGTGGGTGACACGAAGATAGTGGAGCGAGCGGATCAGCTCGCTCATCTCCGGGAGCTCGTCCGCGGAGATGGGCTCGATCATGCGCGGCGAATTCCAGGTCGCCATCATCGACCGGCAAATCTCCGCCTTGAGGCGAAGCTTGAGCCAGTGATTTTGCGATTCGCGATGGCGGAGGAGGGCGAAAATCGCCAGGCCTAAAAGGATCGCGCCAAATTTAATCGCGGTGAGAACGTGGCCCATCGCGACGGAATGGTTGAACGACGAACCAACGCTGCCGGCCATGGAGGCGAGCGCGTTGGCGAGCACGATATTCAGGACGTAGCGGCGAACCTGCGGGGCCGTCCGGGTGGCTTCGGCATCGCAGGCGTCGAAGTATTGAATGACTTCGTCGGGGATGGCCGGTTCGGGCGGAGGCGTGCCAAGCATGGCGCAGAGCGGTTCCACTCCCTCGACCCGCGGTTGCCCGGCGGTCGTGGATGGGCCCGTTCCGATTGCGCCCGGCGTGGCCATCAGGTTGATCACCGTTCGCCCGCGACCGGTGGCGTACGCGATCATTTCGGCGTCGGTCTCGGCTTGCTCCTGATTTTGGAGCACGATGAGGAAATCGATCTGGTCGACCAACCGCTGGGCGAGATGAATGGCGTTTGAGATATCGGTCGAGGAATGAATGACTTCGACGGAGGCGGCTTTTTGCAAAATTTCTTCCAATTCGCTTCGCGAACTTTCGGGAAAATCCTTCGCGAGGTCCTTCGGCTGTTTCAACAGGAGCAAAACCAGAGGCAGGTCCGATTCCAGCGCCTGTCGCGCGAATCGCAGATCGCCGGGGCCGGCGAGGGGCGAGACAGCGAGGAGACGGGCATCGTGGACCTTCCGCAGGCGCAGCAACTCGTCCTTCAAGACCTGCTCGGCCGCCTCGTGATCGAGGGAGGCCGCCGTGGCAAAGAACCCCACGGCTTGCGCCGACGGGAGGGTGATTTCGTCGGGCATGACTATCCTTTAGGCGATGCGAAGTTCCATGGGTCGTTCGCGATGCAGCAAGACCCAGTCCCCGTTTTCGCGAAGCGCCTCCTGGCCCACGCGGCGAATGAGCGCGCGCACCGGGTCCGTCTCGCCCCGGTCGAGGCATTTTTCGCATTCGTTCACCGCCAGGGAAAAAAGCGCTTTCATCTGCTTGTACTGCTTGGCCTGCTGGCTGAACGCGAGCTTCTCGGCATAAGCCGCGCACGAACCGGCGGCGGCGAGCATGCCGACGATCACCACGCTGAGCGTGTGAAAATTGTGGGACAGCTCCGCCGACAGGGGGCGATGTTCGTGATAATCGTAGAACTGGACGACGAACATCATCAGCGCGAAGCCCACGCCAAGGACCACCAGGGCGCTGGTCCACCAGGCGCAAGACTCCTCCTTTTTGCTGCAGGCAGCCGCGCTCTTTTCGAAATAATGCAGCTGATGCTCCAGCCACTGGATTTTGATCCAGGCGTAGGGCTCGGCCGGTCTGGTGCGGAGTGATGTGAGAAGATCGGCGGCGCGCACCGCCAGCCGGATCCAGTCGACTTCCGAGCGCTGCTTCCGCAGGTACTGCGCGCCGACGTCATCATGAATTCCGGCCACGCGCCAAAAGAAGAGAATCTTCAGACCCTCGGCGAGGGCGCGGTAATCGAGGTGCCGGGTTTCATAACCGCCCCGCTTCGCGATGATGTAAACTGCGAGAGCCGCCGCCGCGCCCGCGAGAAAACCGAAGAGGCAAAGAATCCCGTTTCCCGGATGGTCCGGCGAGGTGGAGTGGTAGGCCGCCAGGCAGACGGGCGATTCCAGCGCCAGAATGCAAAGCAGGAGCAACGAATGGCGGCGCTTTTTCTGAAAATGGGTGGCGAGAAAATCGGCTGCGACGAACTGCTCACGCAGGGCCTGAAGGTCGGGACTGGACGAGGAATCGCCTTCCAGCGCGGTCTTGTTCCGCGCGAGCGACGCCTGGAGGACGGGCTCGAGATGCGTGAGGTCCTGGTTGAAGGTATTGGTGCGTTCAAGCAACGAAACGAAAATCGTGCGGCCCTTTTTCTCCGCAGCCTCGGCCTCTTCCTTCGTGCGAAAGAGGCGGTCATCGGTGTGATATTCGGTGAGGCGGTAGGCGCCCTCGACTTCGGGGTGCGATTCCCGGGGCGTCATGACATGAAAAACCGCACCGGAATCGGGCGGATTGAGGAGCGCCCATTCGGGTCGCACGCTGACCGGATAACCCGACAGTTTCTGTCGCACGACCTGCGACGTTCCGCCCGGTTTTCCCGAGTCTCGTCCGTCCCAGAGCGCGAGTAGGATGTGGCAGTGGCGGAGCACGTATTCGCCCGCCAGGGCATACTGCTTCACGCGATAGGCGGACTCGTGCAGGTTTTCCGGCGTGACGCCATCGGTCAGGGGCAGTTCGAATGACGACTGCGCTCGCGCGAGCAGGTCCGAGAATTCCTGTTGTGACGCGGTCGTGTGAAAATCCTCGAGATAAGCGGCGGCAGGGAGGGGGAGCGGCGCGAGAAGTTCGAAGCCGCAATCCAGCGCAACGTGTGCGGTCAGCCGATCGGCGCCCTCCGCGAGCGAACTGAGCAGAATGAGCGGGCTGTCCGGGAATTGGGTCCGCAGGTCATTTAGAATTCCGCGCACGGCTTCCTGAAGCGGAGCCAAGTCCACTTCCCGAAGATCACGGTGTCCCGTGACTCCAACCACAATGGGGATACGATTCGTTTTCATGCCCCGGCCAAGTGAAAGATAGATTCAGGCAGAACGCGCCGGTGGCTCAAGCTTTCCCTTCCGGCGGCTTCGTGAGAGACGGCCTAACTCATGCCCGCGGTCGAGAAGTCCTACGGGCTCGGGAGCACCTGCAAGCTGGTCGGCAGTGGGAATTTCGAAATATCGACGGAAACCTGCGACGCCAGTTCGGTCATCAAGCGAAAAACATCACGGTTCCAACTGGCGGCTTCGTCGATCTGGCCGGAAACGGGATCCGTCACCTCATAGGTCTGGTCGTGGTAGGCGAGCGAGATGAGCGGCGGAATCAGGGGCTCGGTCGCCTTGTCCCAGCGCAGGCGCAGGATCGGTCGCGCCTCGATCGGCGGCACGCGCGAGATGAGCGGGCTGTTTTCGACCAGGGTGTGGAAGCTCGTTTGCTCCTGCGCGGCAGCGGCCAGAATATTGAGAAACGACCGCAAAACCATGCGGGGCCCGGTGTTGTCCTTTTCCTTATAATTGCCTTCCACGGAAAAGCCCTGGGCCAGCAACGCCTCCATGTTGGCCAGCGATTTGCCTTCCCCGGTTGAGGTGGCCCGCATCCGCTTGATCGTGGCTTCGCCGCCTTCCTCCAGAACGAATCGCGGTATCAATTCGTTCGAGCCCAACTCCCATTTTCCGTCGCTGTCCTTTTGGTAAATGAGATGCTTGTCCTGCGCGTCAAGAAGGTCCTTGGCGGTCGGGGCGGTGGCCGAGCTCCAGTTTTCCGCCAGCGGAACAAACTCCTCGTTACCCAATAACTTCAGATAACCATCGCGCTGGAATTCGCGGGCGATCGCGCAGATCTTCAGGAAAACGATGTACGATTGGACATTCCCACGGTCGGGCGTGTTGACGTAGGTGGTGACCTTCGTTTCGCCGGGCAACTGGATTTCAAAACGCTCGACCATCAACCGCAGAAGCTGGTCGACGGGCCAGCCTTGCTGAAAGAGCGTGTAGAGCACATTGGCCGGCACCGGCTGCAATAATTCCTGGGCCACCTTGTCGTCTGCCACCGGGATGAAGGTGAACGAAGGGGTCGTGCTGCCGCCCGCCGAGATGCCGCCGGTTTCCGTCAAGATAGGAACGTGGAGCGTGCTCTGCGGCACTGAGTTGTTCACCATGCCGTTGATGGAACCGGTGAAACTATACTGCACACTGATCTGGCCGAACTGCAGGAAGTAGGTGGGATCGTGCTGATCCAGCCGCGCCAGATTGAGCAGCATCTGGCGGTTGGAACTATCCGCGTAGGCCGAATTGAAGCCGTTATAATCCGCCTCGTAGCGCTGGCTCCCGCATCCTGATAAAATGGCCGTCACCAACGTCAAAAAAGCCATCCGGAAGGCGAAGAGTTTCGGCTTCATGATGATTGGGGTGAGCGCAGTTTTCCGAGAGTGCTGGGAGATTAAATACGATTGGCTATTCGGTCAATTTTATAACATAAAGATCCCTGATTCGACCTATACGCACGGCAGGCACTTTATTCGGTCTTTGGTGGGAACTGTCCCGTAATAGCCGACGGTGTGTACGGACGAAGGGACACACCTGCAGTTATCGCCGTTGGAATACTTACCCGCATCGGGTTAAACGGTGTTGGTAACGGAAGCGAAGGGGACTCGTAGTGACTAAAATCGTTCAGTATTTTATCGATAACAAAATCGAAAAAAGCGACGGGATTAAGGTAGAAGCAATTTTCTGAAGCGTTCAAATAGACGGGGCGAATATCGAAACCGGAGATGTGAGGGCGAGCGATAACGACCTTTTGACGATTCAAATAACGGAAATCTTGGAAAGTAACTTGGTGAAGAAGCGCGTGACGATACCCAGGCCAAAACTCGATAGCTCGATTAGAAAGATCGGGAAAGGCCTTGTTTAACCAAGCGTAAGCGTCGGAGTTCAATCCGCTGCTAGAGTCCGGAATATTGCACTTTCCACGTAGGTACCGTTCCAATAATGGAAATGCAACCATTGCAAAAATAAATGTAGCAGGCCCGTTGGTTTTGAGCGGCGCCATTGCCTCAACAAACCATTGCTTAAAGTCAGCGCGATGGTCTGGCATGTTCAACAAAATAGCTACAAGTCCGGTGTAATGCCAGTTAGGGCGTAGGCTGTTGCGATCTTTACCTTCTGATCAAGGCAGCAATTTGCCTATTAAACCTGAAAGTGGGCCCGGCGGGATTTGAACCCACAACCAAGGGATTATGAGTCCCCTGCTCTAACCATTGAGCTACAAGCCCGGTGACCGGAGCGTAGCCTCGGCGGTGCATGCTGTCGAGTGGTCGTGAGTGGTAGCGGCGGTCTACGGCCGCCGCGACATTAAAAGTAAAACGGGTAGCCCATCTTGCGGAAAGCTTCCTTGTCTGCCTTGAGGTATTTGTCGGCGAGGACGTCGAAACCGTGGCGGGCACGGAAATCCTTGAGGAACGCGTTGACCTGTGTTTCCAGCGCGGTGTTGCCCTTGCGAATGCCGATGGCCCACGACTCCTTTTGGAAGGGTGCCAGGATGCCGCGTGTGGAGTCGGGATGCTTTTGCGCGAACTGGTAGATCGACATCTGGTCGTAGAGAAACGCGTCGGCCTTGCCCTGTATCACTTCCAGCGCACAGGTCGAATCCTGCGGAAAATCGAGGACGTTGGCGTTGGGCAGATGATCGCGGGCGTAGGTGGCGCTGGTCGTGCCGGTCTTGACCACGACATTGACGCCAGGCTTGTCGACATCGGCAATGCCGTGGATGGCGCTGTTCTTCGACACGAGGATCGCGAGCCCGGTGCTGAGATAGGGGTCGGAAAAGTCGATCGACTTGCGCCGCTCGTCGGTCGCGGTCATGGAGGAAATAACCAGGTCGATCCGGCCGGTCTTCAGCGCGGGGATGAGGCCCTCGAAGGGCATGTTTTCGATCTGAATGGGGCGATGAAGGTAGTCGCAGAGCGCGCGGGCCATGTCGACGCCGACGCCGGTCGGATTTCCGTCCGGATCGGTCATCTCGAACGGCGGGTAATTAAGTTCCATGCCGATGATGAGCGGCTTGGCCGTGTCCTGCGCATCCAGACACGACCCCGCAGCCAGCAGCGTCAGCAGCAGGAGAAGGGAGGGAACAAGCCGGCGGAACGACATCGGCGCAGCATGTCGCGCGGAGGAAGGCCGGGCAAGCCGCTTTGACAGCGTGCGCGGCTCCGCGCTACCTTGCTCGACCCATGAGCAAAATTGTCGGCATCGATCTCGGCACCACCAACTCGCTCGTCGGCGTCATGGACGCGGGCTTTCCGGTGCTCATTGCCGATGCGGAGGGCCGGCGCCTGACGCCGTCGGTCGTTCATTTTCCTGGCGCGGACCAGGCGCCGTTGGTCGGTGCAGCGGCCAAGCGCGTGCGCGGACTCAAACCGCGCGAAACGGTCTCGTCGATCAAGCGCTTCATGGGCCGGCGCGGCAGCGAGCTTTCGCAGGAGGAGATGATCGTCAGCTATCCGGTAGCGGGACAGGGGAATGAGCCGGTGCGCGTGGAGCTGCCCGGCCGCGCCTGGTCGCCGGAGCAAATCTCGGCAGAGGTGCTGAAGAAGCTCAAGGCCGACGTGGAGCAGTCGCTCGGTGAGTCTGTCACTCGCGCGGTCATCACGGTGCCGGCCTATTTCAACGACGCGCAGCGCAACGCCACCAAGGAAGCGGGGCGGATCGCCGGGCTCGAGGTCGTCCGCATCGTCAACGAACCGACCGCGGCGGCGCTGGCCTACGGACTCGACCGGCTCAAGCAGAAATCGAAGATCGCGGTCTACGATCTCGGCGGCGGCACGTTCGATATTTCCATCCTCGAATTGAACGAAGGCGTTTTCCAGGTGCTGGCGACGAATGGCAACACGCGACTCGGTGGTGACGACATCGACGCGGCGCTGACCGACGAACTCGCGCGGCGCCTCGCCGCCGACTTGAAGACGAACGTGGACACGGCGCTTCTCGCGCGCCTGCACGAAGAGGCTGAGCAGGCGAAGATCCGGCTTTCGACGGAGAACGAAACGCGCGTGGAGATTCCGTTCGCGCAGGGCGAGCGGAGTTTTTCCACCGTCATCACGCGCGAACAGCTGGAGATTCTCGCGCGGCCGATCGTGCAGAAAACGCGCGGCCATTGCCTGCGTTCGCTCAGCGACGCGAAGCTCAAGGCGGCTGATCTGGACGACGTGATCCTGGTTGGTGGTCAGACACGCATGCCGATGGTGCGCGCCTTGGTGAAGGAGATCTTCGCCCGCGAGCCGAACACGCACGCGAATCCCGACGAGGCCGTGGCGCTCGGCGCGACGATCCAGGCCGGCATCCTCGAGGGCGGCGTGCAGAACATGGTGCTGCTCGACGTGACGCCGCTTTCGCTGGGCATCGAGACGTTCGGCGGACTGATGAATGTCATCATCCCGCGCAACACGACGATCCCGACCAAGGCGGGCGAGCTTTTCACCACGGCGGTGGACAACCAGAAGTCGATGAAGATCCAGGTGCTGCAGGGCGAGCGCGAACTGGCCCGCGACAACTGGTCGCTGGGGCAATTCGACATCGAGTTCGAGCCCGCGCCGAAGGGGGTGCCGCGCGTCGGAGTTCAATTCGAGATCGATGCAAACGGCATCCTCGGCGTGCTGGCTCGCGATGTGAAGACCGGCCAGCAGAAGATCGTGCAGCTCAAGAGCGCCGTCGACGTGCGCGACGAGGACGTGGAGAAGATGGTGGCGGAGTCGGTCGAGCACGCGTTCGACGACATCGCGCAACGGCAGTGGATCGAAACGAAGCGCAAGAGCGGCGACATGCTCGGGGCGACGCGCAAGGCGCTGGCACAGGTCGGTGCGCTGATCGTCCCGGCGGAAGTGAAGGAGATCGAGGCACTGATGCACAACGTCGAGGCCGCGTTGGAAAAGGAAAACCTGGCCGAGCTCAAGGCCGCGAATGCGGCGCTCGATCAGGGTACCATCGCGCTGGCCGACCTGGTCATGGACCTGGCGATGGAAGCGCAATTGCGGAAGAAGGGCCTGCTCGACGAGCCGGCCGCGGAAAGCGCGGCACCCGATCCGGTGCTGAAGAGTAACGCCATCGCCCCGACGGGAACTGAAGGCAGCATTCCGCTTAAGGGCGAGTGAGGTCGATCCGCGCGACCAACCTTAATTCGTTATGGGCTCAATCGTGATCTTCGAGATCGACCCGTTGGTTTGCAGATCGGTCCCGAAAGAAAGCATCGGTGTCAGGAAGACATTCGGAACGCCCGGCACGGACACCGTGGGCAACGAGCTGTAACCCGCTCCGGGATTCGTGATCGTCACGCCAGTGACCACTCCGTTTTGGACGGTGGCGTAGCCTTGCGCATCAACGTGCCGCCATAATTCACCACTGTCGCGGCGATACCGGTAATAGTTGGAGACTTCATTGAGACGGTCGTCCGTGACGCCGAGGGGCCTGAGGCGCTCCATCAGCGCCTGCTTGTTCAGCCGGACTTGCGCCTCCTCGGGATGCTGGCCCGGGCCCGCGGGCTTCACGTGAGTGAACGCCTCGCGAAAAACCTCAGGCGGCACATTAAGCGCGGACGCAACGAGGATGACGGGCCGGCCCCGGTCCATCCCCTCGGTGTCGTGGCCGCCGGAGAATGTCAGGGCGACCTTCGATTCCGTGCTTGTGGCCGAGGGTGTGTCGGCATCGGTCGCGCGGCCGGATTCAGGACAAGCAAAGAAAAAACAGGCGATGGCGGCGGCTGCAAAAGGGGGAACGTGCATGGAATGAACGAGCGTGTTCGTTCCATCTAACCGATCCAACGAGCTTGCGAAAGCTAAAACGCCAAAAGCGCCGATGACGACGTACGCCGCCCTAAATCAACCGAATATCATCCTCTTCGTCAGCCGGCGGGGGAGCGAGATTCGTATCACCGCCACCGGCGAGAGGCGCGGCAACCGAGGGATCGACCGGGGATGTGGAGGGATTGGGTGGTGGGCTTAGGATGCCTGCACTGCGTGACAGAATCTCGACCTTCTGTTCCGCATCGGCGAGGCGATCGCCGCAGGCTTTGACGAGGCGCATGCCTTCTTCATAACTGGAAAGCAATTTTTCCAGCGGCAGGTCCGTGCCTTCCATGTCGCTGACAATCTGCTCGAGACGCCCGAGGAGCTCCTCGAATTTCTCCGGGGCGGGCGTCGGGTCGGATTCAGATTTCGAGCGTGCGGTTGCCATCCGGGTCAGTTTGCCGCCACCGTGCGACCGCACAAGAAATCTCGCTTGGAAGACCGCTAAACAAACTTGCTCGTCCTCAACGACCCAGGCGGCCGCTGGCACGCATTCGCATGAGATTCCGGGTGCTCGGCGAGCGCGCCGCTTCAAGTGCCATGGTTTCGGTGAGCACGCGTAGCAGGGTCTCGGGCAGAAGCGGCTTGCTCATGTAGTCGTCGAAACCCTGGCCGAGATATTGTTCACGCGCGCCGGGAAAGGCATTCGCCGTCAGCGCCACAAGCCGCGGGCAGCGGCCCTTGAGCTTGCGCCTCATTGCACCGGCGGCCTCGACGCCATCCATCTGGGGCATCTGGATATCGAGCAGCACGAGGTCGTAAGGCTGGCGCAGGACGGCGTCGACCGCCTCAACCCCGTTTGCCGCCACGTCGGTGCGATAACCGAGACGCCCGAGCAGCGCGACCGCGACCTTTTGGTTGATGAAGTTGTCCTCCGCGAGCAGGACGCGCAGGGGATGGGTCAGCGCCATCAGCGGTTGGGTGGCCACGCGCTGCGCCTTGACTTCGGTGGAAGTTCCCGCGAGATCCCGCAGCGCGGCGGCGAGATGGCTGCGCTTGAGCGGCTTTAGGAGGTGCTTGGCGAAAAGGCCTTCTTCCTCCTCGGCCAGCGGTTCGTCGAAATCGAGGAGGATTCGGGGCACTCGGTTCCAGACCGGCTCCAACTGCATTCGCGAGGCGAGATGAATGGCCTCGACCTGGCGGTCCAGCAGAACGGCGGTGCAGGAATGCAGATGCGTGCGCGAGAGCGGATCGCTCATGGCGTAGACCTCGGCGCCCCAGCTTTCCAGTTGCTCCTTGAGCAGCGCGGGGTAGCGGCCCGGGCCGGTGACGAGGACGAGCGCACAGTGGTCGGGCAGCGGATCGGCCTGCGGGACGATTTCCTCGGATGCGGCCGCCATCGGCAAAACAAACTGGAAGATGGACCCGACGCCGACTTCGCTGCTCACGGCAATGCTGCCGCCCATCAATTCCACCAGCCGCTTGCAGATGGCGAGGCCCAGCCCCGTCCCACCATGACGGCGTGTGGCGGAGGCGTCGCCCTGCTGGAACGGCTGGAAAAGCACATCCATGGCGGCGGCCGAGATGCCGATGCCGGTGTCGATGACATCGAAGCGCAGGTCGTGCCGGCCGTCGTCGCGCGGCGTCACGGTCACCTTGACAATGACCTCGCCTTCATCGGTGAACTTCAACGCGTTGCCGACCAGGTTGATGAGGATTTGCCGGAGGCGCGCCATGTCGCCGATAAATGTTCCAGCCGCGCCGGACGTCACGTGGGCAATGAGGGTGATGCGACTGCGGCGCGCGGCGGTGCTGAGCAAGGCGATGACTTCGTCGAGGCACGCCTGGAGGGAAAACGGCTTGAGCTCGAACTCAACCTTGCCGGCCTCGATCTTCGAGAAATCAAGGATCTCGTTGACCAGCGTGAGAAGCGCGTCGCCGCTCTGGCGGATCGTTTCGGCCTGCTCGCGCTGCTCGGCGGTCAGGTCCGAGCTGAGCAGCAGGCTGGTCATGCCGAGTACGCCGTTCATCGGGGTGCGCAGCTCGTGGCTGACGTTGGCGACGAAGTCGGACTTCATGCGCGAGGCCTCATGCGCGCCGCGCTCGCGCGCGTCGCTGAGCAGATGGGCCTCGGTCAAACGCCGGCGTTCCCGGTCCCCGCGATTGAGTTCCACCACGCTGCGGGCGGTCACGGCGCAGATCACGGCAATGCTGCCCAGGACGATGACCGAGCAGGCAAAGCCGGCGTCGTAAATATTGGCGCGCCAGCCGTTGTAGGCGCCCCAACCGACGGCGATGGGGGCGAGAATGGCCGGCGCGAAGAGTCGGCGCGCCACGATCCCGGCCGGGGTGTTGCGCAGGAAGACCGCGACCATGCCACGATTGGGTCGGGCAATCAGGATGGCGAAGCCGAGGACGACCAGCCCGATGATGGTGGCCGATCCGATCCGAGCTGCCATGAACAGCGCCAGGAAGATCTGGGCATGGAGCAAAAGCCCAATCAGCGCGAAAAAGCCGACGGCAAGCCCGCCCAAGGTGAGGAGCTGGCTGGCCATGGCGCGAGACCGTCCGAGGGAGAAAAGCGAGAGCGCGATGGCGTAAAACAGGAAGGCCGCGGCGGCGTTCGGCGGAATGTGCACGAAACTCAGGCGAGGCGCGAAGAGTTGAAGAACGATCTCCTGCGTATGGAACCCGAGGAGGTCTTCCAGCAACTGGCTGACAACGATCACAAGGATTAACGCGCGCAGGAAAGCGGCCAGCCGTCGCTTCCAAAGGCCCGGCGCGGCGAGGGGACCGAAGAGGAGAGCGCCTCCGCACAGGATGAAACAGACGGCCGTTTCCGGCGTCATCTGCGGAGCAACGGCGGCCCGGATCGGCGCGAGAGGGACGATGGAGCCGAGCAGCAGGGCAGCTCCCAGCAGAACGGTGCCGAAGGCAAGGACGTGCGATATCCTTATGAGTCGAGAGGCGTAAACGCGACAAACCTGGCGGCCCCGGTTCGGAAGAATCGAGCTGTCGTGATCTAAATCAGTCGTCATGTACGTCTTCTCGAAATCTTCCGTACAGGTATTATCATGCCCTGTTTTATTGGATTTTACAAGGTGGTAATCCTTTCCAATTCATCGTCTTTTACTCGGAAAGAATAAGGATTGAATTGGGGAGGGATGCTTTTAGGGTGAAGAGTCCCATGACTATCACGCTTGAAGATGTTGCCCCCTGCAAAAAACGGTTAAAAATCGAAGTGCCCGCCAATCGGGTCCAGCAAGCCTATGACCGGGTGGCCAGCGACTTTCAGCGCGAGGCCCGTATTCCCGGCTTCCGCCCCGGTCACGCGCCCCGCGGCGTCGTCCTCAAGCGCTACCAGAAGGACATTGAGAGCGAAACGCAACGTACGCTCGTTCCGGAGGCTTATCAAGAGGCGGTCGCGGAAAAGAAGCTGCGCGTCGTCAGCTCGCCCGAGATTGAGGACCTGAAATACCAGCCCGGCATGTCGCTGAGCTTCTCGACCATGGTCGAAGTGGTACCCGATTTCGCCATGCCCCAGTACAAGGGACTCGTGCTCAAGAAGCAGGAGACCGAGATCAAGGATGAGGACGTGGACAAGGCGCTGGAGAACATCGCCAACCAGCGCGCAACGTTCGAGGACGCACCCGTGCGCCCCGTTGAGATGGACGATTTCGCGGTGATTTCCTATACCGGCACGCTGGATGGCACGCCGATCACGGACCTTGTGCCTGATGTGAAGCACCTCGGCCACAATCCGCAGTTCTGGCTCTGGATGCGCGCGGACGGCTTCCTGCCGAAGTTCGCCGAGCAGCTCGTCGGCATGAACAAAGGCGACAAGCGGACGATCGAGATCGAGTTCCCGGCCGATTTCCCGCAAGCCGCGGTCGCGGGTAAGAAGGCGCAGTACGAGGTCGAGCTGATCGACATTAAGACCAAGAAGGCGCCGCCGATCGACGAGGCCTTCGCGCAGGAACTGGCGAAGATGGACCTCGCGACGCTCAAGACCCGTATCCGCGAAAATATCGAGATGGAGAAGGCGAACGAGGCCGGTCGCGCCTCGCGCACCGAGATCATGCAGAAGCTGATCGCGGCGGTTGATTTCGAGCTGCCCCCGACCTCGGTCGAGGAGGAAACGCACGCGGCGGTTTACGACATCGTGGCGGAGAACCAGGCGCGCGGCATCACCGCGAACGTGCTGGAGGAAAAGAAGGACGAGATTTTCAGCAACGCGACCAAGAGCGCGAAGGAACTGGTGAAGTTCAAGTTCGTCGCCGCGCGCATTGCCGAGCAGGAGAAGATCGAAGTCACCAACGAGCAACTGGCGCAGCACCTCTCCGTGCTGGCGCAGCGCGAGGGGCTCACGCTCGAGAAGATGGCCGACAAGGTGCGCAAGAACAACGCGTTCGGCGCGATCCGGCAGCAGATTTTGCGGCAACTCGTCCTCGATTTCATTTTAAAAGAGGCGAAGTTCGAGTAATCTCCTCCATGCACGACCTCCAAAGTTCTTCCTACCTGGTCCCGACGGTCATCGAGCAGTCGGGCCGGGGCGAGCGCGCCTACGACATTTATTCGCGACTGCTCAAGGACCGCATCATCTTTCTCGGCACGCCGATCGACGACACGGTCGCCAACATCATCATCGCCCAGCTGCTCTTCTTGCAGATGGAGGATTCCAAGAAGGACATCAGCCTCTACATCCACTCGCCGGGCGGCTACGTCACGGCGGGCATGGCGATCTACGACACGATGCAGTTCATGACCTGCGACGTAGCCACCTACTGCATCGGCATGGCGGCGAGCATGGGCGCCGTGCTGCTCGCGGCGGGCACAAAGGGCAAGCGCTTCTCGCTGCCGAATTCGCGCATCATGATTCACCAGCCCAGCGGCGGTGCACGCGGCCAGGCCAGCGACATCAGCATCCAGGCCAAGGAAATCCTGCGGCTCAAGAAAAGCCTCAACGAGATCATGTCCTTCCACACCGGCCAGCCGGTGGAGACGATCGACCGCGACATGGAGCGCGACAACTACATGAGCGCCGACGCCGCCAAGGAATACGGGATCGTTGACGAGGTGGTCAAATCGCGCCGGGAACTCCCCGCCACGGTCGGAAACCCGGAAGAACGCAAGTAATCGCCCATGGCCCGCCCCGCCAATCTCACGATGTGCTCTTTCTGCGGAAAGAGTCACGCGGAGGTGCGCAAACTGATCGCCGGGCCGGGTGTCTACATCTGCGACAGCTGCATCACGGTCTGCAAAAACATCCTCGATAAGGAAACGAAGGACGAGTCGCGGCGCAGCACGGCTGACGTGCAACTGATCAAGCCAGTCGACATCAAGCGGGAGCTGGACCGGCACGTCATCGGGCAGGATTTCGCCAAGAAGACGCTCGCGGTCGCGGTGCACAACCACTACAAGCGCATCCTCGTCGGGCAGGCGAACCGCGCGAAGACCGAGATCGCGCTCAACGATTCCGACGTCGAGATCGAGAAGAGCAACATCCTGCTCATCGGGCCGACCGGCTCCGGGAAGACGCTGCTGGCGCGCACACTGGCCAAGATCATCGACGTGCCGTTCTGCATTGCCGACGCGACCGCCATCACCGAGGCCGGCTATGTCGGCGAGGACGTGGAAACGATCGTCCTGCGCCTGCTGCAGAACGCCGATTACGACGTGAAGCGCGCGGAGATCGGTATCGTCTACATCGACGAGATCGACAAGATCGGCCGCAAGACCGACAACGTTTCCATCACGCGCGACGTCTCCGGCGAAGGTGTGCAGCAGGGGCTGCTTAAGATTCTCGAAGGCACGGTCTGCAACGTCCCGCCACAGGGCGGCCGCAAGCATCCGCACCAGGAATACATCCAGGTCAACACCGAGCGCATCCTTTTCATTTGCGGCGGCGCCTTCGTCGGCCTCGACAAGATCATCCAGCGTCGCATCGGCCGGAACACGCTCGGTTTCGGGCATCACCACCACACGCCGGAAACCGCGGCCGAGACGCTTAATGCGTCGGCGATCCTGCGCCGCGTCGAACCGGAAGACCTGCTTTCCTTCGGGCTCATCCCGGAATTCATCGGCCGTCTGCCGATGATCAGCGTGCTCAACGAGCTGGCGGAAGACGAGCTCGTCTGCGTGCTGACCGACACCAAGAACGCGCTGACCAAGCAGTACGCGAAGCTTTTCTCGCTCGATAACGTGGGCCTGACCTTCACCAAGGACGCGTTGCGGGCGCTGGCGCAGGAAGCCGCGCGCAAGGGCACGGGTGCACGGGCCTTGCGCGCCATCCTCGAGAAACTGATGCTCGACCTGATGTACGATCTCCCCTCGCGCGAGGACATTCTCGAGGTGACGATCAATCGCGCCGTGGTCGATGGCAAGAAGTCGCCGCTGATCCGCCGCAAGCAGGACAAGGAAGCGGCTTAGCCCGTTTTGTTCGGACGGTGATGCCGTCCGAATGAAAAATACCCGATTCGTAAAAATTCGGGCGACGTAGTCGCAAAGTAGGTTATACTAACAACATGGGCGAGCCGCCTTTTGCTCCAGCCATTACGGGACCGATTGACGACCCTCGCCATTTACGGCCTGATGTGGCGTCGGAGTTGTTTGACGAAAAGACGCGTGAGCGCCTCGAGCGTCTGGCCGAGGCGTTGCGCTTTTCTGCCACCGACCTGATCCGTGAGGGAACCTTGCGCTATATGGATGCGCTGGAGCGGCCCAAGAACGTTCCCGACAAATAGTTTTGCCAAGCGCCGTGCAATGCGCTCGCATTCCACCCCTATGGCGGAACTTTGGGGCATTGACCTGGGCGGAACGAAAATCGAGGGCGTTATTATTGATCCGGCAGTCGGGCTGGAAAAACCGATCTGCCGGCTGCGGGTGGACACGGGCGCCGACAAGGGCCACGAGCACGTCTACCGGCAAATCCATAGCGTCTGCCAGATGCTCAGCGAGAAAAGCAGCCGGCCGATTCCCGCCCGTATCGGCATGGGTACGCCCGGCGTGATCGATCCCACAACGAAAAAGCTGAAGGGCTCGAATTCCCAATGCCTGAATGGTCGCCGGATGGAAGAGGAGATCGAGGCGCTGACGGGCATCGATTTCGTCATGGCCAACGATGCGAATCTCTTCGCCCTGGCCGAGGCCAGCTATGGCTGCGCGCGGGGTTACCCCACGGTCTTCGGAGTCATTTTGGGCACGGGCGTGGGCGGGGGCATTATTGCCAACGGCAAGATTTTGGAAGGCTGCCACGGCATCGCGGGCGAGTGGGGGCAGGTGACGCTCGATCCGAACGAGCAGGCCTCGGTTTACGGGACGCGCGGGACGATTGAGGCCATTTTGTGCGGGCCGGGCCTCGAGGCCTTTTACGAGCGCACCACCGGCCAGCGCAAAAAGCTGAAGGACATCGCCGCGACAACCGCGAGCGATCCTGCCGCGCAGGCCACCATCGATCGGTTGACCGATTATCTCGCGCAGGCGCTGAGCATCATCATCGATATTCTGGATCCGCACGCCATCGTGCTCGGCGGCGGGGTGGGGAACATTGAGGCGCTTTACACGCCGGCCATGCGGGAAAAGATTCGCGCCCGGATATTCAATCCGACGTTCGAGGCGGCGCTGCTCAAGCCCACGTTTGGCGACAGCGCGGGTGTCTTTGGCGCCGCGATGCTGGCGGGGTAAGATGGTAGCCGTCGACCTCCGGGCGACGGACGACAAAAGAACACGCGTCCGTATTCCGTCCGTCGCCCGGAGGTCGACGGCTACCGCGCTCTACTTCGCGCAGAAGCGATCAAGCAGCGCGAAGAGAATCTGACGGGTCGCAGGATGGTGCGTTTCCGCTTCCGCGATCACATCCTCGGGCAACTGCACGCATGGTCCCTCGGGCCAGATGCCCTGGCTGTAGACATATTGCGTGGCGGCCTTGGGATCGACCTCCATATGAAATTGCAGGCCGAGGCATTTGCCCGGGATGACGAAGCCCTGTTCGGGGCAGGCGGCCGAGAAAGCGAGGCGCGTGGCGCCCTCGGGCAATTCGAAGGTGTCGCCGTGCCAGTGGAGCACCGTGGCCGTTTCGGGCAGCTCGGGACAGAATTCCCGCGCTTCCGGCGTGATCGAGATCGGAATCCAGCCCAGTTCGATTTCCGGATTTTGCGTCACGCGGGAACCGAGCGCGTCGGCGATGAGCTGCGCACCAAGGCACATGCCGATGACCGGCTTGCCGGCCGCCAGGGCGACCTCGATTAATTCGCGCTCGGGCTTGAGCCAGGGCCAGTCGCGGTACTGGTAGATGTTCATCTCGCCGCCCATCACGACCAGCATGTCGAAGCTGTCCCAGTTGGGCAGGGCGTCGCCGCGATAGAGGTGGGTGATATCGACCTGGTGCCAGCGTTTGTGGGCCCAGACCTCGATATCGCCGGGACCTTCGTGGTCGGCATGTTGTAAGACGCTGATTTTCATTGGCGAGTGCGTGACAGCAAAGCCTGTTCCCCAATCCTTGTCGAGGCGGTGAAAGCCAAGTTTAAGGTGACGATCTCTCCGACACGGGAACACAGGAGTGGCATGCCGCGTGCGGCGAGCCGTCCGTGTCCAAGCCCAAAGAGCGCCTGCTCCTCGACAAGTCGACGCGGGGCCTCTACATCGCCGCGGCGATGTTCCTGGGCGTGATCCTGCTCGGCACGCTGGCCTATTGCCTGGAGGGCTGGAAGCTCATCGATGCGTTCTACATGGTGATCATCACCGTGTTTTCGGTGGGCTACGAGGAGGTCCAGCCGATCTCCACGCCGTCCCTGCACGCCATCACGATGCTAATCATCGTCGCAGGCGATGCGAGCAAGGTGTTTTTTGTTGGATCATTGGTCGGTTTCATCACCGAGGGAAGGATAGGAAAAGCCATGGAAGAACATCGCAAATCGAGGAACATCGAGAGCATCAAGGACCACGCCATCATTTGCGGCTACGGCCGCATCGGCCAAACGCTGGCGCGGGAATTGAGCGGAGCCGATTTTCCCTTTCTTATCTTGGACAACAACGCGGAGCGCGTGGCTCTGGCGCACAGCCACGGCTACCAGGCGCTGATGGGCGACGCGGGTGCCGAAGAAACGATGAACGAGGCGCATATCGACCGCGCGGTGGTGCTGGCCACCGTGCTGCCGAGCGACATGGTCAATGTCTTCATCACGCTGACCGCGCGCAACATGCGGCCCGACCTGCGGATCATCGCCCGCGCGGAGGATCCGGCCACGGAAAAGAAGCTGCGCCAGGCGGGCGCGAACGAGATCATCCTGCCGGCCTTTGTCGGCGGCATGCAGATCGCCAACAGCATCACGCATCCGTCGCTCGGCAGCGTCCTCAAGGACTCCAACAAGTATCTCAAGAACGACCTGAAGGAATTGGGCGTGGAAATCGTGGAATACACGATCGTTCCCGACGGCATCGATGACCGCAAGACGCTGCAACAACTCCTGCGCGGCATTGAGGCCCAGCGCCTCATTCTGGGGATCAAGAAGCCGGACGGCTCGCTCGTTCAGCACCCGGATTCCAGCTACCGGCTGGAGGCGCACGACGTGGTGCTGATGCTTTCGAATTCCGCGGCGTCCTGACCGCGGACGTCGAGGCAACTCTTGCCCGTGGACGCTTTTTTTGCCTGCGCCAAATTAGCCGGGCGGGGCTTGGCTTCGGTGGAGGGGCGCGTCTGCGAAAGAGCCAGTGAGGCAAGTCCCAGGAGCGTCAGAAAGAGCAACGGAACCTCCTCGGAATGGGTCGATGAACGATGCTGCGATACACCAGTCACCGCGGCGGAACGATGCGCTTTTACCTCGGAGATTATCCCGTTCTGGGCGAGGGCACGGCAGCAAAGAATGCTCACGAGAACGGCCACGATGCCCAAAACAACCGGGCGATCAAGGAGCAGGTGCAGCCTCGAAATGAGATGGCGGGCCGGCGTCGGAAATAGATCGCTGCCGCCGTTGGCAGTTCGTTCGTCGCGGACCATGGACGTGAAATTGCAGGCCTTGTGCCAAGGCAAAATAGGGGGGCGTGTATCACAGCCTCGGGGAGGGCGAGGGGCTGCGCCCTTTGAGTTTGACCGCGGCCCCCTTGCGGATTTATCGTGTGTCCCGGCAATGGAGTTTGCCGTCCCGTGAGGGTAAACCGCCCAAGGTCGCTCGGTGCTGATGACTCCTGTTTGCGGAAATTACAAACAGGAGGATTATGCTTTTCTTTTGGATCGCCTTGGGTGGAGCGCTGGGTACGGTGAGCCGTTTCTGGCTTTCATCGACGGTCGCCACGCATTTCGGGGAGTTTTTCCCGTGGGGCACGCTGATCATCAATGTGACCGGTTCCTTTGTTATCGGATTCTTCGCGACACTGACCGATCCCGGCGGCCCGGTCCTGGTCCCGGCGACTGCCCGGCAGTTTTTCACGGTCGGATTTTGCGGCGGCTATACCACGTTTTCCTCGTTCAGCCTGCAAACGTTGCGGCTCGCGCAGGGCGGCGAGTGGTTGTTGGCGGCGGGAAATATCATCGCGTCGAATGTCGGCTGCCTCGTGGCGGTCTGGCTCGGTCACGTCTGTGCGGTTGCCATCAGGAAATAAACTTATGGAAACAACGGAAGCGGTTTTGCTGAGGATTTATCTTAACGAGGGCATCAAGTGGGAGCACCGGCCGCTTTACGAGGTCGTCGTGACCAAGGCGCGGGAAAACGGCCTGTCCGGTGCGACGGTGCTGCGCGGACCGATGGGTTTCGGCCGAAGCACGGAAATGCATACCGCCAAGATCCTCGATCTCTCGATCAATCTGCCGATCGTCGTCGAGATCGTGGAGAGCGAGGCGAAGGTCACGGCGTTTCTTTCGATCCTCGACGGCATGCTGGCGGGAGGGCTGGTCACCATCGAAAAAGTCCGCGTCGTCAGCATCCCGCGCGCGACGCCGCAATGAGACGAAAGAGCGCCAAGGCAGCATAACGATAATCCCTTTCACGCGGACTGAAACAGGCTGCGCCACGTCTTGACCACCTTTTCTCTCACCTCGGCCGATCAGGTCCCGCTTTTCGTTTATCGGTGGCTGCCTGCGAACCACCCGCGCACCGTCGTCCAGATCGTGCACGGCATGGCCGAGCATGCAGGCCGTTACGACGCGTTGGCGCGTGAGCTCAACCGGGCTGGGTATGCCGTTTACGCCAACGATCATCGCGGGCACGGACGCACGGCGTCGTCCGCTGCCGAACTCGGTTTCTTCGCCGAGGCGCGGGGTTGGCGCGCGTGTCTCGACGATATCAACCTGTTGCGGCATTACATCGCGGCCGAGCATGCGCACACGCCGGTCATTCTGCTCGGCCACTCGATGGGCTCGTTCATGGCGCAGCAGGCTGCGGGGGAAAATCGTGATTCGTTCGCGGGGCTCGTTCTGTCGGGAAGTTATCGGCAACCGCGCATGCTGGCGCGAGCGGGCGCGCTGCTGGCGCGATTTGAAGCGCTGAGGATAGGACCGCGCGGACGCAGCGGCCTGCTGCAGGCGTTGACCCTTGGGGCCTACAATCGGCGCTTCACACCGGCACGAACTCCGTTCGATTGGCTCACGCGCGATCACGATGCGGTCGATCGCTATGCCGCTGATCCCGCCTGCGGCTTTCGTCCCACGGTCCAACTCTGGATCGACCTGCTCGATGCGCTTGCCGCGGGCCTACCACTTCCGTCGAGGCAGCTTCCGGTCTACATCATGTCCGGTGAGCGCGATCCGGTTGCCGCCACTGATCCCGGGGCGCGGCGATTGGCGGCGTCGTTTCGTGAGGTCGGTCTGAAGTCAGTCACCCACCGCGTTTATCCCGAGGCGCGGCATGAGCTTTTCCAAGAAACGAATCGCGACGAAGTGATCCGCGATCTCATCGCATGGATCGATCAAATCGAGCGCTCCTAGGCGCTCCTTATCGTAACGTCCGCCAAGACGCCCAAGTTGGTCAGTTTTAAAAGGCAAGCCCTTTGGAAAAGGGTGAGTCGCTTAACCCCTCAACAATCCGACGAACCGGTTGATACTATGGCGTAAAATAGATGAATCCCTGTGCTCGTTTGGCAAACTCTTCCAAAGGAACACTTCGATTGCGTGCTCCCTTTCCCCAAGAGTTTGTCCGGAAAATTTCATTCTTAGCGGCATTGTAACCGGTAACGAGAGCGACGTGACCATGTTCGTCAAACCAGAGGGGATTATCGGAGAGGGCATGAACGAGCATCTTTTAAGCGACAAAAGAGCCCGCTTTATAATCACATTTATTCTTTTTTAGTCTTTATGTTTGACCTAGGGTTTGTGGTAAAGAACTGGTTCGATTCGAGTGAAATAGCAGGCAAACCCGACATAATTTTAAAGCAAAATGGTACAATTCGTCCTATCAACAAGAGGTGACGTGACTTCGTTTAATTTAGCTGAGGGAAGAGTTCGTCTGGACCTGAACGAAAGGACCCAGAATTTAAATCGCGCCGCGAGCCTGCTTACTGACAAATTAATCGAGGTTGCGTACGAACGAAAAAAAGGGCTATAGACGCTTACATCTGAAGCCGGTCTTCTTCCGGCGCCTTGATGCACGATATCGTCTATAGCCCCGCGCTACTGCCTAAAGAGGGCCCGTCTCAGCCCACTCGGGCACTCA